>Ga0163144_10031278_pt1 | contig 10152 bp, 8 predicted proteins | sample OliLak19BULKMAT1_FD_123175 | JGI IMG/M metagenome (GOLD analysis project Ga0163144, IMG submission 123175) | Freshwater microbial mat bacterial communities from Lake Vanda, McMurdo Dry Valleys, Antarctica - Oligotrophic Lake LV.19.BULKMAT1 | ecosystem: Environmental > Aquatic > Freshwater > Lake...
GAAACAACTCTAACCGCTGTCTCTAGGCTTGTGGTTATCATCTCAACACTACTCTTAGATACCTTAATCAAAACATTAGAAAGAACAGGTAAGCTTGATCTCGTCAAAATAGACCTAGTTCCAAGAGATAGGCTTCTGGTGAGTTCATCTTTTTGCATCAAAAACTTCATATCATTAAAAGGGGTCTTAAGACTTAGGGCAGAAGTTAACGCTCATTATAACACCAAACACCACTTACAAATATATTTAGCTTTAACAAAATAGTAGTAGTAATAGAATTGCTGAAAAGCTCAAAACCAGGCGACGCCAAAACCTAAAAAGATGTGTAAAAAATTGTGGATAAAGAGCAGAAAAATGTTTAAAACAAATAAATAACAGTGGAAAATCTAAGAAGCCAATATCTCTTTAAGTCTCAACACCTCATCATGGGTACTTGTGGATTTCTGGCAAGCAATCGCGACTTTGTCAACAGAGTGCATTACGGTCGAATGATCACGTCCACCAAAAATATCACCAATAGACTCATAAGGCATATTTAACATTGTACGCATTAAATACATTGCAACTTGTCTGGACCAGACTAGAGAAAACTTACGAGATGAACCTCTCATGTCTGCGTAACGAGTCTTAAAGTGTTTTGCTACAATCTCGGCAATACGGCCTTGGGTAACAGTTTGTAGCTGACCCATGGTGTTGACGAGCAATTTTTTAAGCAAATCCACCGAAAGTTCACCCTCAATCCTCATTTGGGCAAGTGCGGTCGTTAAGAACCCTTCAAGTTCACGCGCACCACCATGACACTCCTCAGATATAAAATTAACCACATCTTCACTAAGCACAACTCCACGCTCGGAACATTTAAGATTAATGATTGCAGCCTTCATCTCAAAGTCAGGCAGACCAATATCAGCACACATCCCACCCAAAAAGCGACTCACAAGCCTTTCTTTTATTTTTCCAAGATCACGCGGGTGTTTATCAGACGCAACAACAACCTGTCTACCCGACATAACAAGCTCGTTGAATGTGTGGAAAAATTCATCTTGTGTACTTTCTTTGCCAGCCAAAAATTGAATATCATCAAAAAGCAAAAGATCTACTCCTCTATACTTATTCCTAAAACTACTTTGAGTGTGAGAAGACAAAGATTCCAAAAAATCATTGGTAAATTTTTCACTAGTCACATATAAAATCCGTGCACCTTCATATTTACTCATAATCTCATTACCGATCGCTTGCAACATATGAGTCTTACCAACACCCGTTGGACCCCAGAGCACCAAGGGGTTATAAGATTTGCCAAGATTTCCAGCAACCTGTAGGGCAGCAAGATGAGCGAGATTGTTGGTTGAGCCGACCACCAAATTTGTAAATAAGTGGTTTGTGTTGAGAGCATCAGATTTACGACCGATTGTAATCTGTGCACTTGCAACTCCAGTAAGAAGAGGTGCTTGTGCATAATTCTTTATTACAGCTTCCTTTTGCGACACAACAAACACAATCTCAGCCAAGCTTGCTCCGTCCTTTTTGAGGTGGTCGTTGATAATTGGCATATAGCGTTTCTCTATTTGTTCTTTTAAAAAACCACTTCCCACTCCTACTACCAAAATATTTGAGTCCTCCCGTTGTTGAAAATCCATAACATGAGAGCCTGAAAACCAGGTCTTAAAACTAGATGCAGAGATAGATGTTTTTAAAGCCGAGAGCACATCGCCCCAAACTTTTTGTCCTTCACGATTCATAATAGTAAAAATAGAGAAATCAAAAACTGATTAATCTAAAACAAAACAGTTTGCAGGCTGCGCCCAAAGGGCTAAAATTTTAGAAGATTATTAATTCTTGGCGACCAAAAATTAAGTCCAAGAACCATAATTACAAATCTTTTCCACACTTGTCAACCGACCAAAATTGAATGTGGAAAACAGCCATAGCTTTACAAATATTATCCCCAAATACTTGCAATATTTAGCCTCTTAGTATAATCTTTTGACATGCCAAAAAGAACATTTCAACCAAAGAAAAGAAAAAGAGCAAAAAAGCACGGCTTCATAAAAAGAATGCTAACTTCGGGTGGACAGGCAGTCTTGAAAAGAAGACGCGCAAAGAAAAGAACAAAGCTTTCCGCCTAATGTTGCCCAAAAAAAATCGTCTTAACCTTGCAAATCAAAAGGACAAGGGTGAATTTAAATCTTTGATAGACACAGAAGAGATAAGGGTAAAGTACAAAGAAGGGCCAAGACAAACTGCAGCAGTAATAGTATCAAAAGCGGTAGCAAAAAAAGCAGTAGATAGAAATAGAATCAAAAGAATTGTGCTCCAAGCATTCATGGGAACAGACCTAAGGGGAGAATTTATTTTTATAGTAAAAAAAAATATAGCAAACAAAAAAACATATGATCAAGATGTCTTATTGGGAAAAATTACAAAAAAAATTGCCAGTTAATATCGCCAAAATATTATTATTTACCTATCACGGGATTTTTCCCTCAAACAACAGGGTTTGTAGATTTGAACCAACTTGTTCACAATATCTACTTGATTCTCTCACCGCCCACGGTATTATGAAAGGGATTTATCTATCCACAAAAAGACTTTTGTCTTGTCACCCATTTTCAACTCGCAACATATTTGACCCAACACCATGATGAATTTATTTGACATACTTTTGATCGACCCCATACTCAACCTACTGATAGTTTTTTATGGTCTCCTAAACGCTGCAAATATCCCAGGATCTTTAGGCCTGGCAATTATAACGCTCACAGTAATAATAAGACTGGCACTATGGCCGTTGACAGCCGCCCAGCTCAAAAGCAGTAAAAAAATGGCAGAGCTCAAGCCACATCTACAAAAGATCAAAGAAGTTCACGGCAAAGATAAGGTAAGACATCAGCAAGAAGTCTCGAGACTATATAAAGAACACGGAGTAAACCCTCTTTCTGGTTGTCTGCCTCTTCTTCTACAAATGCCTATTTTTATTGCTCTATATCAAGTGCTTCTCAAGTTTGTCAATCTGACCAACGGTGATCTTCTGGCTGGTATCAATCAGAAAATTTACATAGCCTCTCTAAGGCTACAAGAAATACCAAGCACTAACTTTTTCGGACTTAACCTTTCGACAAAGCCAAACGAATGGTCAACCGCAGGGTTCTACTTACTCGCAATCCCTCTAATAACAGGTGCTCTGCAGTTTGTTCAGTCCAAAATGTTGATTGCAGACGAGAAAAAGCCAGTACAAAAATTACAAAAAAAGAAAACAGAAGAAAAAGCAAGCATGGAAGACTCAATGGCTCAAATGCAATCACAAATGGTGATCATTATGCCCGCGATGATCGCTTTTTTTGCATACGGATTTCCTGTCGGGCTCGCACTTTACTGGAATACCTTCACTATAATTGGTATTATTCAGCAGTATAAAATTATGGGTGCAGGCTCGATCAACAAGTACTTACCATCAAAATGGAAAACAAATTAAATGACTAAACTTAAACTGGACGAAAACTTAGTTGCACAAAACTTAAAAGAGTTAATTGAAAAAATGGGAGTCTCTGCAACTGCCGAAATTTCCAAAGTAGAAAATAGTTACTTTGTAGACATAGAAAGCGAAGACTCATCCTTGCTTATTGGTAAATACGGCGCGAACATAGAGAGCCTTCAATTTGTGCTTGCTGTTCGCATCAAGTCTCAAACTCAAAACGACGACTTTGAAATTTTCCTCGATATTGATAACTGGCGCAAAGAAAAAGAGCAACAACTTGAAAAGATGGCCATGTCAGTCGCACAGAAAGTAGAAGAAACAAACACAGAAGAGCCGCTATACAACCTAAAGCCCTCAGAAAGAAGAGTGATCCACGCACTTCTTACAGATCACCCTAAAGTAACCACCGAGTCAACTGGGGAAGGCTTATCTCGCTATATAGTCATAAAGCCCAGAAAGAGTTAATCCCTCGTCTGTGCGTGCACAGTTTTTCTTCTTATTTGCACTACTGTCCCTTCCCATCCAACTAAACAAATATTTCAACACACCCTCAGCACTCGTTTTTGGCATACCAATAGATTACCGTACTCCGGCGCTTTATTTTTCAGATTTTGCCATTCTTACAACCATTGTGTTTTTTGCCCTAGAACACAGGGGAAAACTCACAACTCTCGCAAAAAAAAATTTAGGCTACATTTTGCCTCTCTCAGCCTTATGTTTCTACCTACTGCTAAACAGCTTATTTTCAGAATCTAGATATATTTCTTTTGTATCTAGTCTAAAAGTTTTAGAAATAGCGCTTTTTTCAATTGCATCCCTTGCGCTTCTACAAAAGAAAAACATCCAAGAAAAAGCCCTGAAGGTACTAAAAATATCTATGATTTGGCAAGCCGCACTTGCTCTGTTGCAGTTTACTTTTCAAAGATCTCTGGGGCTATACATTTTAGGAGAAAGAACATTTGACATAACAACCCCGCAAATTGCAACCGTAAATTTTCTAGGCCAAGAATTACTCAGAGCTTACGGAACTTTCCCTCACCCAAACATACTCGCGGCTTTTCTCTTGCTTGGTGTAGTAGTAACTGATCAAAAATTCAAGTTTGCCAGCAAAAGTACAGTCAAAAAATCCGTTCTCACAGCAAGTAATATTCAGGCACTACTAATCTTTTTAGCTCTCGTGGTTACATTCTCAAAAACGACATTAATACTGACCGTAATTTACTTTTTTTTAGTCATCAAAAGTCTCAGATACAAAATACTAGTCGTAGTGTTAGCCATACTTCTTGCCTCCACATATTTTCTATCGCTGGCAGACGCTTATATAAACTCAATCGCCGAACGAATCACACTTGCGCAAGCAGCAATAAAAATCACAACAGAAGCACCTTTTCTTGGGGTAGGTCAAAATAATTTTATAGCGCATCTAGCGACTTTAAATATAATGTCCATTGGCCAAGTCAGACTACTCCAGCCTGTTCACAACGTATTCCTGTTAATTTTTACCGAAAGTGGTGTCGTAGGATTTGCCCTTTTCTCAACATTCATATTCAAGGTAATTGAAAAATCAAAAAATTCAAGAAGTCTCTTCTTGGGTGTTGCCATACTAACCTACCTATCCGTCGACCATTTTCTATGGACTCTTCATCAAGGACTTTTGCTATTGTTTTTAACGAGTATTTTTATATATAACTCCAAAAAGAAATTTTAAGCTGTTATATTTAAAGTCAGCTCTTATGATAAAAAAGGTCTTTGTAAATACAGGCGCACAAGTAGTTGGCAAGATAACAACTGCAGTAACGACACTATTTTTAACCGTAATAATCGGTCGCTCTCTGGGGCCTGCAGGATACGGGGATTTTGTCAAGATTTTTACTTTCGTAGGCTACTTCTATATCTTTACGGATTTTGGCGTCAATAGCGCATATATAAAACTTACACAAGGGCAAAAAAAAGACACGCTACTAAACACACTGGTAGGGCTAAGAATAACCTTAGCCATTGTTCTTGCTTTTTTTGCAATTGCGCTGGTCATGGTTTTGCCATACAACAGTACCCTTGGTACCGGTTTTAGCCCAATAGCCAAGTACGGGGTACTAATTGCCTCAATAACTATCCTGACACAAGCACTAACAACTACAAATAACGCCATCTTTCAAAAAAATCTACGCTATCAAATGACAGCCTTGGCAGCGGTTGCAGGTACTCTGGTAACAGGAGCGCTAACCATTTTTGTTTTTTTAACCAAACCGTCGCTACAAATGTTTACAACCTCATATGTGTTGGGCGCCATCGCAACTGTTTTATTTGGGCTTTATCTGTCTCAGAAAAATTTTAAATTAAACCTAAAACCAGACTTTAAGTTTAACCAGTTTAAAAAGCTAATTTTATACTCTTGGCCTGTGGGCATAGCCCTAGTTCTAAATATGATCTACTTCAGAATGGATGTTTTTATAATTACTTACACGCGACCTCCACAAGAAGTAGGTATTTATGGTCTCGCATATCAATTCTTCCAGGCGTCGCTCGCAATACCCATTTTCTTTGCAAACGCACTCTACCCACTACTCCTTGATATCTACGCGCGAAATAAAAATCAATATTTACAAGAAACAAAAAAATGGGCGGTTTTGCTGTTTGGAATATCTCTGCTTTTTACAATCGGATTGATTTTTGCCTCTTTCCTAATCCCACTTTTGTTTGCCAAATTCCAAGGATCCCAATACGCGCTTGTTGTACTTGCGCTCGGGATGCCATTTTTCTTTATCTCAGCACTGTTTTGGCATATGGCAATCATAGCCGGCAGGCAAAAAATACTAATACCAATCTACTTCATAGGTGGTACAGTAAACATCGCACTCAACCTATTATTGGTCCCAACTAGCGGTTATCTAGCCGCAGCGTGGGTCACTGTAATATCCGAAGCCTTAGTTGCCCTGCTTCTGGTTGGAGCCATGAAATATAGTCATCCAAAAAATCAAACCCAGCTAGCAAACTAGCCTGCAATAATCTAAAATATCAGCATGCAAATATTTACCGACGGCGGTTCTCGTGGTAATCCAGGACAGGCTGCGTACGGATTTGTAGTCAAGGAAGATGACAAGACAATTAAAAAAGGATTTGGCGCAATCGGTATTGCAACCAACAATACTGCAGAATACACCGCAGTCATAGAAGCCTTAAAATTTTTAGAAAACGAAAAAGTTAGCCAAGAATTAAACTTTTTCATAGATTCTCTCCTTGTAGTGTCGCAACTTAGCGGAAAATTTAAAGTAAAAAACGCATCAATCAGGGACTTAGTTTTAAAAGTAAAAGAACTCGAGGCATCGTTTAAAAAAATAACTTATACTCACATACCAAGAGAAGAAAACAAGGAAGCGGACGCACTTGTTAATTTAGCACTCGACAACATAGGGCAAGACAAATATAAATGAATCTAGACGCGTATATCAAAATTGCAAAAAGCCACGCCTTTTTTATTGTAGCCTTGGCACTTATCGGTGCAATATGCGGTTATATTTCCACGTCTCATATAGCATCTGGCTACAAAGCCCAACAAACCATATTTGTAAAAATTAACAAAAACGATCCAACAAATCAGGATATTGACCATCAAACAACAACCGATACAGTAGTCGCCTACATCTCAGACACCGACTATCAAAGATCAATAAACACAAACAACACAACAGCTAGCGCTAAAAAAATTGCCGCACAAGTTGCCATAATTCAAGCAACAAGCGCCCAGCCATCAAAGTCACAAAGTGCAATCGAAAATACAATTGTAAACTTTAACTCAGATTCCAAAAACTTAATAAAAAATGCAAATGTAGAATTGGTACGGGTTGGTATTACGGGAGCACCAACAAAAAACGTTCTAAATAGCAAAGCACTAGCGCTCGCAGGAGCACTACTTGGACTTACCGCATCCATATTAATTATTTCCACCTCACGCTACTTTAGGCTGTAATGTACAATCCTGCCCCAAAAAAAACCAAAATATTACTCACTGCCGCAGGCACGTCACTAGGTTCTCAAATTGCCCTCAAGTTAGTTAAATCTGGTTTCGAAGTTTACGGGGCGGGAAGCAAACAACCGCAAGAGGAGCTCTTAGAGTCGCCACTATTTACTTTCTTAGACCTCGATCTTACACAGCCAATCCCAACACATATTCCAGCTTTCAGCGTAATTATCCATCTTGTCCAAGAACATTCAGGCACAATGAATGTTCCACCAAACCTTTCGACAGTCACAAAAAAGCTCCTATCCATGGCACAAGATCAGGCAGTAAAAATCGTGCTAGTCACACCAATCGCAGATGCGGAGAATATTTTTAATCAAATAGCAAACCAAGAAGGCATAACTTTAATTGGTGTCGGGCATCTTTTTGGGCATGGGATGAGTTTGGATAGCAAATATACAGAAAACCAAAACAGTTTCTTTTTTGAAAAAAACGAACTATCCAGTTTGGTCTCTCAAGCAATTCAAACTGACAAAATTATCCTCAGTAATGAAGGTGCAACAACAATTTATCCAACCTACATAGACGATGCCACGGAAGGAATAGTAAAAGCCGTCTTAAAAAAAGAACAACACAAAAAACTATTTCTAATAACGTCAGGTCAAACACAAAGTGCTCTATCGCTTGCCTACGAAATACAAAATAAAGCGCGCCTCATTCTACACAAAGAACTAGGACTGTATTTCGCAGGTGCCCAAAGTGATACAAAACCACCGGTTTTGCCAGAAATAAAAACTCGCAATAACCTAATAGACTCAAAATATCCGCTAGCAGAAGCCCTCGAAATTACATTTGAGTATTTCAAAAAACAGGAACCTTCAAAAGAGATAACCAAAATTCAGCAACCAGATACTCCAATAATAAATACTCTAAAGAACTTCCCTGCGGAGCGGCAAGTGACCGTAAAACCTCAAAAAACAAAAATGAGCACAAAACTTCCAAAGATGCCATCAAATCTGAAGAAAACAAAAAAAATAGCAATTTTTGTGTTTGCTATGCTGATACTGTTTTTTCTAAGAACCGGCCTAAATATTTATAGTGGCGTAAAAGACTTAAGCTCAGCCAAAGAGTCACTCGCCACAGCAGACTTCACCTCCGCCAAGAAAAAAACTACAAATGCGCAAAAAAACCTGTCCTCGGCCAAAAAAAGCATAAGTCTCATTAGCCCACCCATGCACTCACTAGAAGCAGCCATAGAAAGTCTTGAGACCGCATCACTTGCCTTAGAAAATTTTTCGCAAGGAGCAAAAATTATGTCAGAAAACTTATCAAATGTTGTATCCACTCAACCAAACACAGCAATCCTTAACATAGAAGCGGCGACAGTAGCCTTTTCCAAAGCTCACTTTCAGAGTCAACACGCCCAAACTCTCGCAGAGCGAGGATCAGCAACGTTGTTCATCGGCGCCAAAATCAAAGAAGCATCCACGTCCTTCGAGCTTTTAGGCAGCCTTTCACAAACCGCCCAAGAATTAACTGCACTAATGCCAGACATTACAGGTACAAATAGCAAAAAAACATATCTGATACTACTTATGAACAACACAGAACTTAGACCAGGCGGTGGATTTATAGGTAACTTTGGAGAAATTAGCTTCGAAAACAACAAACTCAAAGAAATAAAAGTAGAGGACATCTACACGATAGATGGTCAGCTAAAAGAACAAATTGCCCCACCACCACAAATGACAGAAAAACTCGGCGTTAAGCAACTGTTTTTAAGAGATTCTAATTGGAGCACGGATTTTAGAATAAACGCACAAACCGCACAAGACTTTTACAAAAAAGAAACAGGCAAAACCGTCGATGGCGTAATCGCACTCGACCTCACTTTGGTCGAAAAACTCTTGGGAAAAATTGGCCCCCTAAAACTTACCGACTACGATGAAGAAATAAATCACACAAACCTTTTTGACAAGGGTGAATACTACAGCGAAGTGGGTTTCTTTCCAGGCTCGACACAAAAACGTGATTTTTTCGCAAGTCTAACTCGCACACTTCTGGGCAAAATTATGGATAGTCTGGGTAGTCACAATTCTCAAGTCGGCAACGCTCCATGGATGGCAGTATTCCAGACAATGAACGAAGGTCTAACCCAAAAGCATTTACTATTTTCTTTTGACAACCAAAACCTAAATGCACTGACCAGGTCAAAGAATTGGGATAACATTGTTCCACCAAGCTACTTCGATCCAAAGGACAACACAATCGGCACTCGCGACTTCCTGGCCCTCTCAGAGGCTAATATTGGTGCCAACAAAGTCAACCGCTACATAAAACGAGAAGTCTTATACGATATGACAATAGGCAGGGACGCAGACCTTATGGCAACGCTAACCCTCACCTATAAAAACGAAAGCCCAGCAGACACATGGCCTGGTGGAACATATGTAAACTACCTAAGAATTTTGACTCCCCTCAACTCGTCGATAGAAAGTTACATGGAAGACGGCAAGAAAGTAGATTTAGAACAAACCGTAAAAGGTGTAAAATCTCCAACCGTAGAAACAACCCAAGCTGGTGAACTCACCCAGTTTGCAAAACTTATAGAAATTCCAGTAAAGGAGACCAAAACTTTCACATTTAAATACCGAATTCCAAAAAACATAAAGCTGGAAACCGCCCCAACTTACGAACTCTATATATCCAAACAACC
>Ga0163144_10031281_pt1 | contig 10151 bp, 11 predicted proteins | sample OliLak19BULKMAT1_FD_123175 | JGI IMG/M metagenome (GOLD analysis project Ga0163144, IMG submission 123175) | Freshwater microbial mat bacterial communities from Lake Vanda, McMurdo Dry Valleys, Antarctica - Oligotrophic Lake LV.19.BULKMAT1 | ecosystem: Environmental > Aquatic > Freshwater >...
CAGGGCAGGCTTCAGCATATTGCTTGCGTCCATTGCGCCTTCGGCCATACCGGCACCTATAACCGTATGGATCTCGTCGACAAAGAGAAGTATCTTCCCTTCTGCACGCTCGATTTCTTTGATGATTGCCTTGAGGCGCTCCTCAAACTCGCCGCGGTATTTGGTGCCTGCAATAAGCGCACCCAAGTCGAGCGACACCAGGTCTTTATCCTTAAGAGATTCCGGTACATCACCCACAGCGATGCGCGATGCAAGACCTTCTGCAATTGCGGTTTTGCCAACGCCCGGCTCGCCGATGAGGATAGGATTATTTTTGGTTCGGCGCGAGAGTATCTGGATCACACGCTGGATTTCTTCGTCGCGGCCGATAACCGGGTCGAGCTTGTTCTCGGCAGCCATCTTGGTGAGCGAGCGGGTATATTTAGGGAGTGCACGAAACTTCTTTTCGCCGCCCGATGCGGGCTTGCTAGCGCGAAGCTCTTGGAGCGCGCGCATGACGCCCTCGCGAGTGATGCGAAATTTTGCCAAAATATCATGCGAGTTGCCTGGCACATCAAGGATCGATATAAAAAGATGCTCGGTTGATACAAACTCATCATGAAGCTCCGCAGCGATCTTTGCCGACTTCTCGAGCGCCTGCACCAGGTCGGGAGTGAGATAGAGCTGGTATGAAGGCGAGAGCGTTGCACCGGCGCTCGTGCCCTCGAGCGACTCCAAGGTAGTGTCAGTCAGCAAGATCACGTCGACCTCAAGCTTGTCGAGCACCGACGCAACAAGGCTATCCTCCTGAAGCAGGAGTGCAGCCAGGAGATGCAGTGGGCTCACCTGATTTTGCGCGCGCTCAACAGCAAGCTCGTGAGCCCGCCTGACCGCCTCCTTTGCCTTTGTAGTGAAGTGGTTGAATGGTGGCATATATTTTTATATTAGGATTGAACGCTAGTATTGGTCGAGGGAGTTATGCTGGTTGCCGGGCTGCTATGGATTTTAGGAATAGTGTAAAAGTCGGATCCCTCTATAGTTGAGCCTGCGGTGGTTATGCCTATAACTTGACCAAAGATAGTGATGAGTATCGAACCTGGTGTTACGCTACCCACACTTGCTTCAACTTCGGTTTGGCTGCCGGACTCATTTTTGGGGAGGCTGGCGATAACGCCACTACCCACCGTGTCGGATCCGACGCCTCCTATCCGTATAACTGATTGGCCGAGGCGGAGTTTCGATATGTCGGCAAGAGCGGCTGCCGCAAAGCCTGTTGAGGTGCCCACTGCAAGCGAAAGGGTGGCAATAGTGCTGCTCGACGCTGTTTGTTTTTGAACAACAAGGGACACCCGCTCGCCGGAAGACAGTATTGCCTCAAAGCTGGTAGCTCCGGAAGAGTCGAGTGCCGTGCGGTCGGTAAGAGCGGTGCCCTTGCTATCTATGATGACGCCCCGAGCCACTAAATCTTTCCCGCCCGCAGCTGTGATACGGATTATTGCCTGTTGCGCCTTACCGATAGACTGCGCTGCCAAGTCATCATCCTTCACTATTACTGTTTTTTCGGTCACCGAGGCTGCTGCTGCACCTTGTGTACTTGGCACTACTGTTTCTACGGTGCGTTCGACTATTTGATTTATTACGCGCGTTACCCCTGTTGGGGCCTGATCCATAAGCGATACCGTAACTATCCCCGTTGCAATCGAGGTTACAAACGAAACGAGAAGCGTTAGGAGGATGATTTGGTGTTTAGTAAGCTGCTCTAGGTTCATAAAGCGTATTAATTGGCCTTACTGTAGCACGTTTGCGTAGCGATTTACAACTTTTGTAAGTTTGTGTGCAATATGGCGCGCATCCGACATAGTTGCACTTGGCAGGAGCGTAAGGCGGATAGCACCGCGTGCCACTTCGGCGCTTTTGCCCAGGCCGCGGACCACATATGAGGGCGCTTCGTCTTCGGTGCTGCAGGCCGAGCGCGTAGAGGCAGCAATGCCGCTTGCGTCGAGCGCTAAGGTGGCCATGTCACCCACGAGCCCTGGGATAGAAACATTGCAATTATTTGCTACGCGGGCTTTGCCCTCTGCGCCGTTTATTTGTGCGTGCGGGATATTTTTTTTAATTTCGCTGAGCAAAAAGTCGCGGATAGGTGAAATCATTTTTGTATTGTGCTCTGCGTTTTTTTGCGCCTCCGCGAGTGCTGCAGCAAACGAGCCGATGAGCGGCACGTTCTCGGTGCCGCTGCGAAGCCCCCTTTCTTGCCCCCCACCTAAAACCTGCGGCAAAAGATTGATACCGCGGCGCACAAAAAGAGCTCCTACCCCTTTTGGTGCAGAAATTTTTTGCCCGTCGAGTGTCATAAGGTCGACTCCGAGTTGTTCTACACCGAGCTTGATCCATAGCGGCGCTTGCGATGCATCGGTATGTGTAATGAGCGGCATTATATTTTTGCGCTCCACGCGGTCTTTACGCACATGCCTCACCAGCTTCATGATTTCGCGGATATTTTGGATAGTACCTATCTCGCTGTTTATAAGCTGGATAGAAATAAGTACGGTGTCGTCGGTAATAGTTTCGCGAAGCAAATCAAGCGAAACAATCCCCTCTTCGTCTACCGCCAGCTCGTGGAGTATTATTTTTTCTTCGTTAGCGATTGCGCGAAGCGGCTCGAGCACCGACGGATGCTCGATAGAGCTTGTGATAACCTGCGCTCGCCACGAACTGCTCACAATCGCTCCAAGTGCGCCCGAAAGCGCAAGCGTGTTTGCTTCGGTGCCGCCACTTGTAAACACAATTTCGTCTGCATGGGCACCAAGCACTCCGGCTACCCGCTCGCGGGCACCTTCGAGCTCATTTTTAGCCAGGATTGCCTCCCTATGCAGGCCACCCGGGTTTCCATATATATAGAGCAAGCGCTTCAGCTCTTTTGAGGCTGTGTGGGAGAGCGGCGTAGCCGCTGCGGCATCGGCATAGACACGGCGGCTAAAAAATTGCATAATGGCCTCATTCTAACCGCTAGCTGCCCCTATATACAAGGGGGTGGAGGCAAAAAATCAATATGACAGATACAGTACTTAAAACGCGTGAGCGTCCGCCGGTTGTGGCGATCGTGGGGCACATCGACCACGGCAAGTCGACACTGCTCGACTATATTCGTAGTACCTCAGTGGTAGAGGCAGAGGCAGGCGGCATCACCCAACATCTTTCGGCGTATGAGGCTATACACAAAAACGCGAGCGGCGAGCATCACATTACCTTCCTCGACACACCTGGGCATGAGGCATTTCTCGCAATGCGCACGCGGGGTCTTGAGGTTGCTGATGTTGCTATCCTTGTGGTGTCGGCCGAAGACGGCGTAAAAGTGCAAACGCTTGAGGCGCTTAAACTTATCACCGAAGCAAAGATCCCGTTCATCGTTGCAATAACTAAAATTGATAAGCCCGGTGCGTATGTAGAAAAAGCAAAAAACTCTCTGCTTGAAAACGGAGTCTATCTTGAAGGTATGGGTGGGACGGTGCCATCGGTAGGTGTGTCGGGCAAAACTGGCGAGGGTATCCCCGAGCTCCTTGATTTGATTTTGCTTGCTGCCGAACTTGAAGGCCTTACTGCAGATTTAGACTCGCCTGCAAGCGGCGTGGTGATAGAGGCACTTACCGAAAGCAAGCGCGGAAACTCTGCAACACTCATTGTGCAAAAAGGAGTCCTTACTAGTGGCGCATTTGTTGTGGCGGGCACAGCGTTTGCCCCAACCCGTATTATGGAAAATTTTGTAGGAAAGCCAGTGACCGAAGTGTATCCGGGTAGCCCGGTGCGCGTAGTGGGCTTCTCTGCACTCCCGAACGTGGGCACTGTGTGGACTATAGTAAAAACTAAAAAAGAAGCAGAGGCCGTGGTCGAGAAATTTCGCAGTAGTATTTCGCCCGCTCGTGCGCTCCAGGCCGCTAGGCCAAGTCTTACACTCGCTTCGCAAAATGCTACTGCTTCATCAGATGTTGAAGAAGAGAAACAAATACTCGTGCTCCCTCTCGTCATCAAAACCGACGTTGCCGGCATGGGTGATGCCGTGATGCACGAGCTCGAGAAAATTAATACCGGCGAGCAGATGGAGGTAAAGGTAGTGTCGCGCGCAACCGGCACCATTAGCCAAGACGACGTGCGTCTTGTGGGCAGCGGCAAAGTGCCCGGCATCGTGGTTGGTTTTAATGTAAAAATCGATAAAGAGGCGCGCGACTTAGCAACAAGGCAGGGTGTTGAGGTTGGCATGTTTGAAATTATCTACAAACTAACCGAGTGGCTCGCCGCCGAGATAGAGAAGCGCCGCCCGCTCGACCGCAACGAGCAAGTAGTGGGCCAAGCTATGATCCTTAAAGTATTTAGCACACAAAAAGATAAAGTGGTGCTCGGCGGCCGCGTCGAGGAAGGTGCCTTAACCTCGGGCAGCGAGATCCGCATCATGCGAGGCGAAGAAGAGATCGGTACAGGAAAAATTGTGAGCCTCCAGATAGGCAAGACTCCAACTAAAACCGTTGGTACCGGCAACGAATTTGGCGCGATGATTGAAACCGAAGTGGCGGTCGCTGCGAGCGATAAGTTGCAGTCATTTGCGGTAACCTTTAGCTAAACTGTATAAAATTTTTATGAACGACAACCGAGATGAAAGAATGAAGGAGGTGGTGCGCGAGGTTGCGGCCGAGTTTTTGAACCGCGAGTCAAACCGCGACACACTCATTACGGTGACCCGCACCGATATGTCGCAGGGGGGCAAGCACTGCAATATTTTTATCAGCGTACTCCCCGACTCGCGCGAAAATCAGGCACTTGCGTTTGCCAACCGCAACCGCAGCGAGTTCTCAGATTTTTATAAAAAAAAGGTTAAGGGCATGCCGCCGCAGGTTGAGTTTATGCTCGACTTAGGCGAGAAGAACCGTCAGCGTCTCGACGAGCTCTCAGAATAAAGCTAAAGTATTGCTAACGTGCCTTTTGCGCGTATGGCCACGTCGCCAAGTAGTAAGGCAAGGGACTGCAAATCCCTTATACGCGGGTGCGATTCCCGCCGTGGCCTCCAGGTGAGGAATCAAATTGCCGATTCCAACTCCTGCCGGGATGATGGAATTGGTAGACATACAGGACTTAAAATCCTGGGAGCACTTAACCGCTCGTGTGGGTTCGATTCCCACTCCCGGCACTAGATACAGTTAGGCCAAGAGCATACCTCCTAGCTCTCTTCTTCTTTTGTGCTGGGAAGAGGACTTGAACCTCCATGGGTTGCCCCGCGTGCTCCTAAGGCACGTGCGTATACCAATTCCGCCATCCCAGCATAATTTTCAAAACCTACAACTGCGGTGCGCCCACAAGGATTCGAACCTTGGACCATCTCCTTAAGAGGGAGTTGCTCTACCAACTGAGCTATGGGCGCGTTCGGAAAATAATAACACAGATCGGATAAAAAAGAAGATTACCTCATTAACCCTTGTGGCATAAGGCTTTTTTACTTGACAAAACACTATTACTTGTGATATAATATATACCAGTACAGCACGAGCTGTCCATTGAAAATAGAATAACAGGAGAAATAAATGGCGACTGCACACACCATTATCGACCCTCCAGAGGACCACGATGTCCTCCCTGAGGATCGCAACCGCAGCACTCGTCGCCTGAGTGCAATTCTGGCGGCGTCTACCGTAATGTTCAGCCCCGCTCTGTTTGGGTCATTTGTCGGCGGCTCTATCTTCGGGCCGGCCGGTTCGTGGCTCTTTGGAGTCGTCGGCTTCGGCGTTGGTGGCTACCTGCTCTCCAATGTAGTCAATCGCTTCTTCGTGTACAACGAAGAGTGGTCGGCCTATGTCACAAATGACGCGATATCGGGGAAGAATATTCCCTACGGGCCTGGGTTCCATCTTTCCCACTTCTGGGAGGAGCGCAACAAGGATGGAAACTACAAGCTAGAGATAGCTACCAAGACGTTTGAGGTATCGGTGCAAACCACTACCGCAAACGTCACCGTCACCGGCTCCTTCCAGTGGCGGATCGACCTCGCACTGATCAACCGCTTCATCGGGATCAACCCATCGACGGTTGAGAACGGTCTTCTGGCGTTTATCAAGAGCTTCCTCACCGAGGAGCTCGCGAAGAAGGACGCCGAACACGCTCGTACTACGATCGGCGAGATAAATAAGGAGTTGGGGGAAAAGTTTGTCGAGAACGAGGTCGAGAGCGTCCTCAACTTCGAGAAGCAGTACGGTATCGTTACCGTTAACCTGATTCTCGAGGGTATCCAGCTACCGCAGGAAGCCCAAAAGACGCGCGACTCTGTCGACGAGGCTACGACACTCATGAAGGTGGTGGCAAATCTCTCCGGTATGGATCCGGAGATCTACAAGCAGAAGCGCGCCGAAGGCACCATTTCCGACGAGCGGCACAAGCAGCTGCTCGACCGGGCGATGGCCGTCTCCGGCAATAACGCCAAAATAACTGTCACCGCTATCGAAGGCGGCACCGGTGTCACGCCAATGTTACCCGTCGGCAACTAACCCAAGGAGACTTCAATGAGCGGACACAGCTCGGGCGGAGGAGACGCCCTCACCAAATTCCGCAACACCATAAAGCAGGTGGTCCGGTGGGTCCCCGGCGTCATTGTGGTGCTCGCGCTAACTTTCACTTTCCTTTTATGGGCACCATGGAGGGGAATACCAGGCTCGGCAACGAGCACAACCTCTACCAACTACCAGCAAGCACGCGGCGCATGGAGTGCCGCGTGCCCGGGGGTCATGCAGACCTTCGAAGTGCCTCTCAAAAAAGAAATGATTAACTTCGGTGCCGACTGTTCCATGGATTGGAACATTGACCAAGGGGCACTGATTCTGATCACCGCTTCTGGAGAGAAGCATATATTTACAGTGGCAAAATCGACAAGCTTCCGCGCTGTGTACTGGCAAGCTGCCAGTACCAAAACACTAATCTCTGCGGCATTTTGCCCAAACGGTACTCTGTGGCAAGGTGCTGCTGGCTGCCGATGATCTTTCGCAGATACAAACAAGGGCAGGTCTTCTAAGACCTGCCCTTTTCTTTTTACCCCAACGGGGCCCCTTCGGGGTATTTTCTAGTACGGCAAATTTACGTTGAGTGAACTGGCAATGATTTTAAGGATCGCAAACGCGGCAACCATGATAAACATGCCAACGAGCCCCCAGATCATGTGCCGTTTGCCATTTTGCGCACCTTCGCCCACACCGTTCATGCCGGCCAAAAACTCAACTACTCCCCAGATAAACACCAAAAGCCCAGCCGCAAAAAAGAGAGCGATGATGGGGTTGATAATCACCCTCGATAGGTTATTTGCAAATTCCTCTACTCCCATGATAATGGGCTCGAATTAATTTCTGGCCTGAGGAACGTAGGGCGGATCAATAGGCTGACCACCCTGAACACCGAGTGTATTTTGTGCAAGGCGCACGATGCCCCAGACCGAAACCATCACAAAGAGTGCCACAAGGCCAGCGATCATGATTTTGCGGCCGTCGGCACCGCCTTCGCCACCAGATTTAAGGACGTATTGCACAAGACCCCAAAAGAAAACTACAACTGCAAGCGCGATAAGAACCGGGATAAGGCTGTTGAGCAGGTTGCCTGCCGTCGTTACAAGGCTCGTAAGGTTATTACCACTTGGTTCCGCAAAAGCGATAAAAGGCAAAGCGAAAAGAGTGGTCGAAAGTAGTGCTGTTTTTTTCATATTAAATGTTAACTGATATGTGTGATTTTACTCTAACAGTCCCCTGGCGCTACACAAGACAAGCGTGTGGATAAGGTTTAAAAGGGCTATTTGCACATGCCGTTGCCAAGAAGCGTGGCGCACATCACCTGCAATATCCCCCATACCGAGAAAATAACAAAGAGTGCCACAAGGCCCCACACGATGGCATCACGCGGGTTTACGCCATGCCCACCACCTTCGCCACCTGCCGACATAATATATTTGACACAACCCCACATAAAAAACACGAGTGCGAGCGCAATGAGCACGGGGATAATCTGGTTGATTATCCCAATTACGTTTCCAATTAGCTCGCCAAGGGTAGGTGCCATATTTTATCCGATACACGAGCCGACGCTTACGCCGAGTTGTTTAAGAGTTGCCACTATCACCTGTGCAATGAGCGATGCGCCGACAAAGATGGCAATGCCGATGAGTGTGTTAAAGAAGTTGCTGCGCGCCTCGCTTAAGCCCGCTGGGTTGCCGCGCGCCAGGATAAATTTAAAGCCCGCGTAGACGATAAAAAGTACGGCGATAGGGATGCCGATTACAAGCGCCGCGTTAAGAATGACGACGATAAGATCGCAGAAGCTGCTTACCCCAAGGGGGTTGTCTAATTTGTACGTGCCAGAGCTTCCGTTTCCTGTAGAGGAATTACCCCCAACACCCGTCTGCGTAGTGCCGTCGAAACCCGTTTGAGTCGTAGCAGCCATTACCGCCACGAGCGGCAATAGGAAGATGATCGCACTAAACAAAAAACCTATCGTAGCGCGAACCTGTATTGTTTTAAAAAAATTCATACAAAATTATTGCAAAAAATTATTGAATCGGCACAAGGCGTTTGAGTTCGAGCGCAGTGTCCGATACCGCCTGCCCGCTCTGGTTCTTGCCGCTTACGACAGATTCTATCATGACCTGAAATAGGTTATCGGTTATTTTTGGCGCGGGGTCGAGCCATGCGCGCGAGATGAGTGCCGACTGCAAAAAAACCTCGGCCGCTGCATTAGCTTTAGTATCGGCTGGCACATCGCGGCGCACCGAAGGCAAGCCTGTTGAAGCAGAGATAAGCGAAGAGGCCTGCTTTTCGGAGAGCAACTGCGCAACCACGAGCCCGCCGCTCGCGTTTTTTGCCGTGCGCGGTACCGCAAGACCCGTTATGGAGCCAAAGGTGATACGCGCGGCATTGCCCTCTATCTGCGGGGCAACCGCCACCGAGAAGTGGAGGTTCGGATTTCGCTCGAGCAGCCCTGCGTACTCGCTCGCAAAGCCAAAGTACACTGCCAAATCTCCCGAAACAAACGCATCGGTCGAGTGCGGCAGTGAGCGATTCCATGCGTAGCTGGTTTTAGAGGGGTTGGCAAACTCGGTATAAAAACGGAGCGCCGACTCTGCAGGGTTGGCAGGATAATTTGCGGGCGTTGTGCCAAGCATCACAGTCGGTTTACCCTCACTGTTTCTTATGATGATCATGTCGCCCGCCTGCATAAACAGCGTCGAGAGAATCTCTTTGGCATGTGCGATGTTGCGCCACTCGCCGAGCGCAACGGCACTGCGCCTTACACTCGCACCCGCGTCGAGCGAAGTTATTTTTGGAGAAAGTGCTAAAAAGTCGTTCCAATATTTGGGAGGCGTGGCTACACCAGCACTCGCAAACAAGTCACGGTTCCAATACATCACCATCGGGTCAATGGTAAACGGAAGCGCGAGCGCCCCACCCGGGGTAAGAAAGAGCTGCGCTTCGTCTATAAACGATCCGAGGTATGAAGACTGCGAGACGGCGCTGTAGGGTATCGTGAGTACTTTGTCGGAATATGAAATAAGGTTGGTGCCCTCGAGCATAAAGAGGTCGGGCGCAGTGCCATTTGCCATCGAGTTTAAGAGCTCGCTGTCGTAGGTGGCAGGGTCCTTCTCTATATACGAGACGCTCTCGAATGCTTTGTTGTTTGTGCGGAGTGTGTCTATCGTAAGCTGCATCTGGCTTGCATCGAGGGTACCCCACACCACTACTTTGCCTATGCCGCGGCCACCAAGAAAGCCTCCAAACGAGGCAAAGACGCCTATGCCCACCAAAATGAGGGTGGTGCATATACCAAGAACGATTATTTGAAAGTTAGACGTTTGCATCTCACTACATCATGCGGCTTTTGTTGCCACTTTGCGAACGATAAATCCCCAGTGATATTCGCCCGCACGCACATCCACAACATGCACAAAGTGCTGCTGCTCAAAGAGCTTGAGTGCGGCTGCGCGTGTAACCACATGACCCTCGTGCGGCCCGAGGCCCCCGTGCGACGCCGACCAATCTATTACTAGTGCTTGCCCGTTCTTTTTGAGGATACGGCGTATCTCGGCAACACACTCATGCTTGTTCTCGATCATAAAAAGGATGTTGGAGGCTATCGCTAAGTCGAACGCCCCTTCGGGC
>Ga0163144_10031282_pt1 | contig 10150 bp, 8 predicted proteins | sample OliLak19BULKMAT1_FD_123175 | JGI IMG/M metagenome (GOLD analysis project Ga0163144, IMG submission 123175) | Freshwater microbial mat bacterial communities from Lake Vanda, McMurdo Dry Valleys, Antarctica - Oligotrophic Lake LV.19.BULKMAT1 | ecosystem: Environmental > Aquatic > Freshwater > Lake...
GAGAACCTCGACCGGCTGGATCAAGACCTGATGGCGCTGGAAGAGTCGCCTGATGATCGCGACAAACTCAGCAGCGTGTTCCGAGCGATCCACACGATCAAAGGGACATCCGGCTTCCTGGCGTTTCCGAAACTGGAGCACGTCACGCACGTCGGTGAGAGTCTGTTGGTCTTGCTACGTGACGGCAAGTTGCGGCTGAATGGAGTCATTGCCAACGGGCTGCTGGCGTTGGTGGATGCCGTGCGACAGATCATGGCCAACATCGAGAGCGGTCAGGGTGAAGGGGACGCCGATTATGCCGATCTCGTGGCCACGCTCGATCATTTGCAGGTGACCGGCGGAGTCGAGACGCCACGGACGACGCTCAACGAAACCGCGGCTCAACGGACGACAGACGTGTTGGAAACGATTGCCGCGCAAGTCGAGACACTCGTCAAAATGGAGACGGATGCGCAGACCATCGCCGTGGCACCGATCGCCGCGTCACGTCCGAACGACACGCTTGTCACACCGCCGGCTCCGACCGCCACACTGCCGAATACGACCAAAACAGCAGACCGTCGCCGTGGCGCCGATCACCGCGTCACGGTCGATCACGAACTGGGCGACTCTGACAAAGGCCAATCACAATCTCAACGGGCGACAGACGTGTCCGACGCGCCCATTCGCCAACGGGCGACAGACGCGATGACCGACTCGACCATTCGCATCGATGTCGCGCTGCTCGACAAGCTGATGAATCTCGTCGGCGAGTTAGTGCTGGTCCGCAATCAGATTTTGCAATACAGCCGCACGACCGAGGACGCGGCACTCGTCGCCGCCAGCCAGCGATTGAACTTGATCACTTCCGAGCTGCAAGAGGGAGTGATGAAGACTCGGATGCAGCCGATTCAGAATGTGTGGGCGAAGCTGCCTCGCATCGTGCGTGATCTCTCGCCACAGTGTGGCAAAAAAGTGCAGGTCAAGATGGAAGGAGCCGAAACCGAACTCGACAAGACGATCCTGGAAGCCATCAAAGACCCGCTCATGCACATCGTCCGAAACTCGGTCGATCACGGCATTGAGACGCCGGAGATTCGCGAAGCCCAGGGGAAGCCGGCCGAAGGCACGCTGCTGCTGCGAGCATCCCACGAAGGAGGCCAGGTCATCATCGAGATCAGCGATGACGGTGCCGGAATTCATTTGGATCGCGTCAAGCAAAAGGCGATCAACCAGGGTTTGATTACCTCGGACCAGGCGTCGTCGATGTCGGAACGCGAACTGATGAACCTGATCCTGCTGCCAGGATTTTCGACGGCGGCGGCGGTCACGAATGTTTCCGGACGTGGTGTCGGGATGGACGTCGTCAAAACCAACGTCGAAAAAATCGGCGGCACGCTCGACATCCACAGTGTCTTCGGTCAAGGGATGACGCTGCGAATCAAGATTCCGCTCACGTTGGCGATCGTGCCAGCCTTGATGGTCACTTGCGGCGAAGACGTCTATGCCATCCCGCAGAACAATCTGGTCGAATTGGTTCGGCTGGAAGGCGAGCGGGTGCAGCGCGAAATTGAGCACATCCACGGCGTGCCGGTCTATCGTCGGCGTGGCAACATACTGCCGCTGTTGTACCTCGACGAACAATTGCAGTTGCGACCAGCTCGAACCGGGGCCGAATTGAGACAGGACGGGGTGATCAATATCGTGGTTCTGAATGCCGAGAACCGGCTATTCGGTTTGGTGGTGAATCAGATTAACGATACGCAGGAAATCGTCGTGAAGCCTCTCCGTCAGAACCTGAAAGAGATTTCGACCTACGCCGGTGCCACCATCATGGGGGATGGAACCGTGGCACTGATTCTGGACGTGATCGGTTTTGCCAAACGAGCCAAAGTCCTCTCCGAAGTTCGCGACCGACACGTATCGCAACTCATCACCAAGGAACAGACGATCGGAGAGTCGAAGCAGACTCTGCTGCTGTTCGGCCTGGGTGAAAATCAGCGGATGGCGATCCCGTTGTCACTCGTGACACGCCTCGAAGAAATCTCGATCAACTCCGTCGAGAAAGCAGACAACCAGCAAGTTGTGCAATATGGCGGTAAGATCATGACGTTGATCAATCTGGGAGACGTGCTGAATTCCAAACCGTCCGATGGCAATGGCACGACGACGTTGCAAGTCGTCGTCTACTCGGAGAACGGTCGCAGCGTGGGCCTCGTCGTGGACCGTATCCTCGACATTGTTGAGACAACGCTCACAATCCAGCATCCAGGAAAACGGCTCGGAATATTGGGGTCGGCGGTCATCCAGAACCGAGTCACTGACTTACTCGATATTCACAATCTTCTGCTTTCAACACACCAGGACTTGTTCGCTCCCAGTGCCGCTCCCACGGCACTGGCCGTGTGAGAGGCGTGGGAAACGCGATGTCCCTGTGGAGTCGCTTACAATCTTCGCCCCACCGACGCAGGGTCGGTGGAGGCAAACAGTCACCGTCTAACTACGAAGGAATTCCCCATGACCACGATGTGTCAGTTTTGCACGTTCTTTTTGGACGATTTGTATTTCGGAGTGGAAGTTCAGAAGGTCCAGGAAGTGATCCGCTATCAAGAGATGACTCGCGTTCCGCTGGCTCCGCCGGTTGTCCGTGGACTGATCAATTTGCGTGGCCAAATCGTGACGGCGATCGACCTGCGGCGACGCTTCGACATGCCCGGACTGCCGGATGGGCAACTGCCGATGAACGTCGTGATTCGCACCGACGATGGGCCGGTCAGCCTGTTGGTCGATAAGATCGGCGACGTGATGGAGGTCGATGAAGAGTCTTACGAGCGTCCTCCGGAAACTCTGCGTGGCCCGGCTCGCGATTTGATTCAAGGAGCCTACAAGCTCAATGGCCGACTGCTGCTCAATCTGAACAGCGACCGAGCGGTGAGCTTTGCGGCGAACCATCGCGAATAGGCCGGTGACTGTCCGGTCTCCGCCATGCGTGTTGATTCCACGACGACGTGAGTCGTAAGGCGTTAGCCTGAATGATTCATGACATCCTGGTTGGTCGCCAACAGGGTGTCTACCAAGCCCCGACCGTGAGGAATGGGGTTCGTCGGGACGACTGGCGGGGAGCCCAACTTTCTTCAACGAATCCAAAGTCGAGCGGTTGAATACTCGCGAAAGCCGTCTCTTTGGAAAGGCTTTCATCGGTTCATCGGCTTTCAGCGGGCGGCTGATTGGGGAAGCTCGCGAACTTTAGCGGATTGCGGTCATGTAAGTTTGACGTTATTCGACAAAAATCGGCGTTTGATGTGGGGCAGATTTGTAATCTGCCCGAATGCAGTTGACATAAAGAACACGGGCAGATTAGAAATCTGCCCCACGTGACTTTTGTCGGAAACGTCAGTTTGACCAGGTCGCCAGACGCTGCGACGCCACTCAGCAAGAACTAGTGCTCTGTCAAGGCTTGGAAAAGGGGTCAGGAACCAATAGCCAAATGGCGCAAAGTGTGGTCCACACTTTTGGTTCCTGACCCCTTTCCCGGCCCAAGAGGTTGTGGCCGTGGTTCCACCACTGGCTGCCGATTTTACCAAGACTCCATCCCCTCGCGCTCGCCGAACCCCCGAAAGAGAGACCGCTGACATGTCCAACGTAAAAACGACCCGCAAAATTGACGCCACACAGCCCAAGGCGCAGGCAGTGGATGTCGCCCGCGAGAACGAATTCGCCGACTATGCGGCACAAATGGCCGCCATCAGTAAGACACAAGCGGTCATCGAATTCAATCTCGACGGCACGATCATCACGGCCAACGACAACTTCTTAAACACGGTCGGTTATCGGCTCGATGAAATCCAGGGCAAGCACCACCGCTTGTTCGTGGAAAGCGTCTACGGAGCCAGCCCCGAGTACAAGCAGTTCTGGGCCAAGCTGAATCGCGGCGAGTCTGTCGCTGGCCAATTCAAGCGGATCGCCAAGGGAGGAAACGAGATTGGGCTTCAAGCCGCGTACAACCCAATCTTGAACCCCAATGGCCAGCCGTACAAAGTGGTCAAGTATGCGTCGGACGTCACGGCGATGATGAAGTCCCAAGGCGAAGCGGGTCGGCTATCTTCCATGGTCGAGCAGGCTCCGGTCAACATCATGTTCGCGGATCGCGACAACAAGATACAGTACATGAATGCCTCATCATCCAAGACACTCAAGACGATCGAGTCGATCTTGCCGGTTAAAGTCGATCAGATGATCGGTCAGTCGATCGACATCTTCCACAAGGCACCGGAATATCAACGGAAGCTCCTGTCAGATCCCCGCAATCTTCCACGTCAAGCCATGATTGTCGTTGGAGAGCACACGCTCGACTTACTGGTCAGCCCGGTGTACGACGCAGACAAGAATTACCTCGGCGCGATGGTGACATGGTCTATCGTCACGGAAAAACTGGCCGCCGAGAAACGCGAAAAGGAACTGAAAGTCGAATCGGCCCGGCAGTCCTCCATGGTCGAGCAGGCTCCGATCAACATCATGTTCGCGGATCGCGGCAACAAGATCACGTACATGAATTCCTCATCATTCAAGACACTCAAAACGGTAGAGTCGCTCTTGCCGATTCGAGTCGAACAGATTGTTGGTCAGTCGGTCGATATCTTCCACAAGGCACCGGAATATCAACGGAGGATCCTGTCAGATCCCAACAATCTTCCCCGTCAAGCCAACATTCCACTGGGAACGGACACGCTCGACCTACTGGTCAGCCCGGTGTACGACGCAGACAAGAATTACCTCGGCGCGATGGTGACATGGTCTATCATCACGGAAAAACTGGCGGCCGTGAAACGCGAAATCAAAATGAAGGAGGACTTGCAACGTGTCCTCGCGAAAGTGGACGAGAACGCTTCGGCGATGGCGGCTGCGGCGGAAGAGCTTTCCGCAGTCAGCACGGAAATGAGCGCCAATGCGGAAGAGACGGCTTCTCAAGCCGGTGTCGTTTCTGCGGCTTCGGAACAGGTCAGCAAGAACACGGAGACCGTTGCGACGGGAATCGAGGAAATGAGTGCCAGCATTAAGGAGATTGCCAAGAATGCCACCGAGGCGGCCAAGGTCGCCACTTCGGCTGTCAAAGTGGCGGAGAACACCAACGCCACCATCTCCAAGCTGGGAGAGTCCAGCATCGATATCGGTAAAATGGTCAAGGTCATCACTTCCATCGCACAACAGACCAATCTCCTGGCGTTGAACGCGACGATCGAGGCGGCTCGCGCCGGCGAAGCTGGCAAGGGATTTGCCGTCGTGGCCAACGAGGTCAAAGAGCTTGCCAAGGAAACTGCCAAGGCGACCGAAGACATCAGCCAAAAGATCGAGACGATCCAGGCAGACACCAAAGGCGCGGTGGAAGCCATTGGAAAAATCAGCGTGGTCATCAATCAAATCAACGACATCTCGAACACGATCGCCAGCGCTGTCGAAGAGCAGACCGCGACCACCAACGAGATCAGCCGTAACGTCGCGGAAGCCTCGAAGGGCACGGCCGAGATTGCGCAGAACATCACCTCGGTCGCTCAAGCCGCCAAGAGCACCACCATGGGAGCCACCGATAGCCAACGTGCGGCCGCTGAGTTAGCACGCATGGCCGGAGAACTGCAGACGGTTGTCAGCGTGTTTAACGCCGAGTTTAACGCCGAGTCTGACGCGGACGAGGAAACAAAAAAATCCGGCAACAAGCCCGTCAAAGCCAAACGATAGTCGTTTCGCCCGAAAACGGCCTTCAATCGCAAATCAGCCGGAACGCGCTAGCGTCCGGTTCTCGGCTGATGACCTAAAATAAGGCGAGCGGAGCGGCGTGAGCCCTCCGAGTGATATGCGTGCAACTCGGTGGGCTCACACCCATCGCTCGCCAAGACACCTCAATGTTGACCGCGTTGAGCGTTAGAAAGTGCCCCAGTCTCTCGCCATCCGGAGGTCAAGCCGTGTCCGAGGAAACGCCATTGCCCGTCTCAGGATTGCGACGTTGGTTGTACATCAGCCTGGGATGGTTCTTTGTGGGTTTGGCGGTGTTGGGCACGTTGTTGCCTATCCTGCCCACGACTCCATTCCTGTTGCTGGCGAGCTTCTTTTTCGCTCGCTCCAACCCGGCGTTGCAAACATGGTTGTTCCGGTTGCCGCTTTGGGGTTCGCTGCTGCGCGACTGGCACATGCACCGCGGCGTCCGGCCCATCGCCAAACTGACGGCCTTTGTTGCCATCCCCACCGTAATCGTCAGCAGCGCGGTTCTGGCCAACCTGCCTTCGACGGGGCTGGTGCTGTTGTGCGTGCTGGGAGTCATCGGCCTGGTTGTCGTTGGGAGACTTCCTGTCGTGCCACCACAGACTATAAAAATCTCTCGATAGATATACACACAGAAAAGTATCTCAATGAGCAAGATTCGCGTTCTCATCGTTGATGATTCTGTTGTCGTTCGTCGAATCGTCAGCGATGTCCTGGCGGCTGACCCGGCATTGGAGGTGGTCGGCACGGCGGCGAATGGAAAAATTGCTCTTGCCAAAATCCCGCAGGTCAACCCGGATGTGATCACTCTGGACATTGAAATGCCCGAGATGGACGGGTTGGAAACACTGATCGCGATCCGCAAAATTTACCGTCGACTCCCAGTCATCATGTTCAGCACGCTGACTGAGCGGGGAGCGTCGGCCACGCTTGACGCACTGGCCCGCGGGGCCAGCGATTATGTGACGAAGCCATCGAACGTCGGGAGTGTCGCTGCGGCTCAGCAAGCGTTGCGAGACCAACTCATTCCCAAGATCAAGGCGCTGTGCATAAAAGCCGAACATTTCACCACGCTCCCGGCCCCTTCGACAGCGGTGGCGAACTTGAATCGAACGGCGGCCACTCCTCGACCGGCGTTTTCAAAGACACCGCGAATTGACGTCGTGGCCATTGGGGTTTCTACCGGTGGACCGATCGCGCTGTCGGAAGTTCTTCCCGCGATCCCTCACGATTTTCCCGTGCCTATCGTCATTGTGCAGCACATGCCTCCCATGTTCACGAAGCTGCTGGCTGACCGGCTTGACGCACAATGTGGAATCGGAGTCCAGGAGGGAGCGATTGGCGATCAGGTTCTTCCCGGCCAGGCGTATGTGGCTCCCGGCGACTATCACATGGTCGTCAAACGAGACAAGATCAACGTGGTGCTGTCGATGAATCAGGCGCCTCCCGAAAACTCCTGTCGGCCGGCGGTCGATGTGCTGTTTCGATCGGTTGTCGAGGTCTATGGATCCGGGACATTGGGCGTGATCCTCACCGGCATGGGTCAAGATGGCCTGCGTGGTTGTGAATACATTCGGGATGTGGGTGGTCAGACACTCGTGCAAGACGAGGAGTCGAGTGTCGTGTGGGGGATGCCAGGATTTGTGGCCAGGGCTGGGCTGGCTGATCGAGTTCTGCCGTTGAATCAGGTGGCCGCAGAAATCGTGAGGCGGGTGCGAAAAGACCGTCCTGGAATGGATGTCAAAAGAGGTGCGTGATGTTTGTGAATCTCGATCAAGCCTGCATTATACTTCGCGCAGTCATGAGTGAGAGAATTGGCGAGCGGCATGCGTCAGCTTGCCGGTACAAAAACGAGATACCGGAGGGCTCACGCCGCTCCGCTCGCCGGATTCATTTCTGGCCGCGCGAAGTATAACCCGACGCGCAAGCGAGGCCTGGGCGTGACGAGGGCTTCGCTTGCGCGTCCGGTTGGTGAGGGTCCCTGAATAATGCGGGCCTGATGGCGTCCGAACCGCCTCATCCGGCAACCTCGGAAAAATCGTTCGTCATTGCCCCGTCGGCAGGCAATATTTCTGAACCGGCAGGAATGGACGACAAGTCTGCGGAAATCCTTTCGATACCGTTACGGCGAGCAGCAAGAAATAATGTAGCAGGCACACTCCGTGTGCCGTCCGCAAATTCGGCTACGGCACACGGAGTGTGCCTGCTACGTTGGGTACATTAATTCCTGCCGCTCGCCTAAGCATTACAACAGGTACTTTTCGCGTGGAAAACATGCGCGAAGAGACTCCCCGTGGCACTGAGATGAGACATTCGCGAAATGGAACTTCAAAACTTCAATTTCGTCCGTGAATTGGTTCAGACGCGATCTGCGATCATGCTTGCGGACGAGAAAGTTTATTTGGTGGAGTCGCGCCTGCAACCGTTGGCTCGTCGTGAAGGATTCGCGTCCCTCGACGAGTTCGTGGCCAAACTGCGAATGGCTGCCAACAGCAGCTTGTATGGCAAGGTTGTCGAAGCGATGACCACCAACGAAACTTCATTCTTCCGGGATGTGCAGCCATTTGAGGCACTGCGCAAGATGGTCTTGCCAGAACTCATCACGCAGCGTGCCGCGAAGCGTCAGCTCCGAATCTGGTGCGCTGCCAGCTCCACCGGCCAGGAACCCTACAGTCTCGCGATGCTGATGCGAGAGCACTTTCCACAGCTTGCAACCTGGGACGTGAAGATTCTGGCCACCGATCTCTCCACGCAGGTTTTGGAGAAAGCCCGTTCCGGTTGCTACAACCAGATCGAGGTGAATCGCGGTCTTCCCGCTCCATTCCTGTTGAAGTATTTCGACCGTCTGGGCTTGAATTGGCAACTCAAAGAGACCATCCGCCAGATGATCGAATTTCGGCCCATGAACCTGATCGAGGCTTGGCCGACTCTCCCGACAATGGACATCGTGCTCATTCGCAACGTGCTGATTTATTTTGACGTCCCAACCAAAAAGGGCATTCTCGCCAAAATTCGACGTGTGTTGAGTCCCGATGGGTTTCTTTTTTTGGGCGGCGCGGAAAGCACCCTCAACCTGGATGATTCGTACGTTCGTTCCGAAGTCGAGAGAACCAGTATCTATCGACTTCGATAGTTCCCTAGCTAGCAAGGTTGAATCATGTATGCACTGATTGTGGACGACTCCCGCGCGATGCGGCGGATCCTGCGCTCGATTGTCGAACCGCTGGGGTTCGAGATCGCCGAGGCGGGGCACGGCATTGAGGCTCTCCAGCGGCTGGAAGAGCGGCCAGACACCGAGTTGGTGCTGGTGGATTGGAACATGCCGGAGATGAACGGCATCGACTTCGTCAAAGCGGTGCGTGCGAATCCGCGCTATCAAAACGTGAAGTTGGTAATGGTCACGACCGAGACCGAACCGGCCAAGATGGCCCGTGCTCTCATGGCCGGTGCCGACGAGTTCGTGATGAAGCCGTTCACCTCGGACATCCTACTGGGAAAGCTGCAACTGATCGGCGTGATGCCGCCGGAGGCGTGCGGTTAACCAGCGGGTCCGTTGGGTATCTGGCGATTCGTTGAATTGTGTGGCTCAGCCAAGTCAACCGAGCCATCTTGAACCCCGTCGGGCTGCGAGGCCTGGCACTGACCAAAAGATCACTGACCAAAAGAAAAGACTCATGAATCTTGACGAACAACAGTTGCAACAAATCACGATTGACGTTTGCGAATCGATGCTGGGCCTGACGCTCAGTCCGATTGATTCGGAGATCGACACGGCTCAGCAATTGGTCGCGTCGGTCGAGATTCGCGGCGAACGCAACGCTGCCGTACAGGTCTTCGCTCACGAACATCTCATGGCGGCGATCGCCGAAGCGATGTTCTGCTCGGATCGCGGGAGCCTCAGCGAAGCGGAAATCCACGATGCGTTCGGCGAGATCGCCAACATGATCGGCGGCAACGTCAAAGGAGCATTCGGTTGCGAAGGCGACCTGTCGCTGACGCTGCCAACGATCGGGGAAGCGCACGACTGGCTGGATCAGCTGCCACACGTAGGTCTGCGGACGACGTTCGAGTGCTGCGGCCACCCGTTGACCATTGTGCTTCGCGAAATCGCGCCTCCCGCACCGCCGTTGCAATCCGTCGAGCCAGCGGCCGTTATCTAACGCGAGCACTCCGCACGAATGCTCGGCGCGCGGAACGCAGGGCGGTTTTTCATCATCTCGCTCAGAACTTTCGAGCAACTCAGAAACCACGACCTACCATTCCGACAGGCCTCGTCTCGGTCACTTCCACTGCACGCAGTTTAGGACAAGAGTCTCATGATGATAGATGAAGAGATCCTGCAGCAGGTCGTTACGGATGTCTGTTCAGGCATGCTTGGACTTCACATGGAACCATCCGAAGCATTCAATTGCGATGA
>Ga0163144_10031283_pt1 | contig 10150 bp, 11 predicted proteins | sample OliLak19BULKMAT1_FD_123175 | JGI IMG/M metagenome (GOLD analysis project Ga0163144, IMG submission 123175) | Freshwater microbial mat bacterial communities from Lake Vanda, McMurdo Dry Valleys, Antarctica - Oligotrophic Lake LV.19.BULKMAT1 | ecosystem: Environmental > Aquatic > Freshwater >...
CTGAAGGCCGCCGCACGCGGCTTCCGCAACTTCCCCCACTTCCGCACCCGCATCCTCTTCTTCTGCGGAAAGCTCCAACTCAAACCAAAACTATCCAGCCACTAAGATTGGCGAAGAACCAAATTGAATAAGGTCAGTTCAGCGCGGGCGGGAACCGCGGAGGACAATGCCGCACAGCACAAAAAACCGCCAAGATAACGGCCGAGTCGAATGACGCTGAAAAACATGGCTAGCTGCTCCTTTGGTGTGGAGCCGCGCGCGCAACGAGAGCCGGATTGTGAAAGGATTTCGTACTCACTTCAGACTCATAAGCGACTCGCGCGGCAAAACGAAAATGTGGCCCAAAAAACAAAAACAACGCGGTCGAGCATTCACGGCGATGCATCGCGGTTGAACCGCGAACGCTTCAGATGTCCCCTGATCGCCTGTTCGATTGCCGTTAAGCTAGCAGTTGCCGCAACCCGTGTCCAGAATTTTGAACATCAGTTTATTAAAAATGAGGATTTATTATTTCCGGGGAAAACCAGTTAATATCGCGATCTGTTACACGCCAATTGCTATAAAAATAATCCGGATTTAAGGTCGTCATACGGCCCCAACCAGCAACTTATTTATCGTCCATAGGTCGCCGCTTAATTGAAAGCCATGAAAGTCATCGTCGGCGAATTATCACACCTTATGTTCCAACGCCGACTCCAATCTCCGCCCGGGGCAAATGAATGCTAAACGTGCTTCCCCGGCCCGGCGTACTAGTCACATCGACGCGTCCGCGGTGTGCCTGGACGATGTGCTTGACGATCGCAAGACCCAACCCGGTTCCTCCCAGCTTGCGGCTGCGCGCTTTGTCCACGCGATAGAATCGCTCGAAGAGCCGGGGAAGATGATCCTTTTCGATCCCGCAGCCGTCGTCACTGACGGCAATCACCACTTCATGCTCGCGTTCAATGGCGTTGATCCGCACGGTGCTGCCCGGCTCGCTATATTTGATCGCATTATCGACGAGGTTGATGACGGCTTGTTCCAGCAGCCGGGCGTTGACGTTGGCGGCCAGCGATTCGTCGCACTCCATTTGCATTGTGATCTGACGGTCATCGGCCTTGGATTGGCAATCGTAGAGGACCGCGCTGAGTACGTCGCGGATCAGACCGAATTCCAGAGGCAAATTCCCCGCCTCTTCGCTTTGCTCGATTTTGCTCAGGCTGAGCAAGTCTTCGATGATCGTATTGAGACGGTCGGCTTGCTTTACGACGATGCGTAAAAAACGTTCGGCGTCGGCCGGGTTATGAATCGCGCCGTCGAGCAGCGTCTCGACAAACCCTTTAATGCTGGCAATCGGCGTTTTCAGCTCGTGCGAGACATTCGCCACAAAGTCGCGGCGGATGTTTTCCAAGTGCCGCGTGTGGGTCACGTCGTTGAGCACGATCACCGCGCCGACGGGGCGGCCGCGCTGATCGCGGAGCGCCGTCCCACGCGCTTGCAGGACGCGGTCGCGTTCGCCGTGCAGGATGATGTCGTCTTCAATCGAAACGGCGCTTTCGAGAGCGCGGAGCACAAAGCGGCGGAGATCGGCGTTGCGAATCACCTCGCTCAGCTTGCGCCCGGCAACTTCATCCATCGGCGTACCCACCAGCGCGGCCGCCGCGCGGTTGAGCGTGATCACGCGTTCTTCGGAATCGACGGCCAAGACCCCTTCGACCATGCTGGCCAAGACCGCCTCGTGCTCGGTTCCCTTGCGGCCGATGGCGTGGCTGTGTTCTTCCAACTGATCCAGCATAAGGTTGAGAGCATCGGAAAACTGGGCCAATTCACGCGTTTGTTGTCGGGGCAACTTGGCGTGCAATTTACCAGCCGCCATGCGCTCGGCCGCGGCGGCGGTGTTTTCCAGGGGGCGGCAAATCGTCTGCAGGAGCAGCGACCCAATCAGCGCGGCTACCGCCCAGATTCCCGCGGCCCACGTCCATAGCGAAGTCGTCGGCATCGTCACCGAGTCATTGGATTGGCTCACGCGTAGCGCGGCGCGAATTTTGCCTTCGCGTATGATCGGAACGACTAACCACGCGCTCGTCTCACCGGTTTCGACCGTCGTCCGTAGGACTTCGCGCGTTTCGCCCCTGAGGATCGCCGCGAACTCAGGCTTGGCGCCGAGACCGGCCAATTCGCGCGGGTCCGAGGCCGTGTCAAAGAGGACCACACCCGCCGCATCGACCAGCGTGACCCGAACCGCCAGGGCTTGAGCGGCGGCCTGCAGGCGGACAGGCCAAGTTTGCTCCGCGGCTGCGGACCAATCGGGGTGTAGTTCGCGAATCAAGGAAGCGGCCGCCGTTTGCAGATGGGCGGCTTGGACAGCGCGCCGCTCGCTTGTGAGCGCGGCGTTGGCAAGTAATGTCAACACGACCACAGTGACGGTTAATACCGCCAGAAAGACCAACACAATGCGCCGAATGAGGCGCTGCGGACGCATGCGAACTTATTCCTTAAAACGGTAACCGACTCCGCGGACGGTTTCGATGTACGCTCCTAAGTCTCCCAGTTTCTTGCGGAGACCAGCCACCTGCACATCCACGGAGCGTTCCGTTACAGGATAATCTTCCCCTTTCACCGCGTCCACAATCTGCGAGCGGGTAAATGCCCAGCCCGGCTTGCGTGCCAAAAAATGCAGTAGGCGAAATTCGGTAAATGTCAGTTCCAGCGGCTGGCCTTCGATCAGCACTTCGTGCCGGCCGGGATGAATAATCAGTTCGTGGACGCGGAGGGCGTCTCCTTCAGGGACCGTTTCTTTCGCTTTCCGGCGAAGAATCGCCTTGATCCGGGCTAACAGCACCCTGGGACTAAACGGCTTGGTCATGTAATCATCGGCCCCCAACTCCAGGCCGGTGACCATGTCCGCTTCTTCCCCTTTGGCGGTCAGCATAATCACGGGAATATGCTTCGTCTTGGGATCGCCCTTCAGCAAGCGGCAGACTTCGAGGCCATCCACGCTGGGCAGCAGCAGATCCAGCACAATCAAATCGGGGAGGTTCTTGCGGGCGGTGGATAACGCCGCCTCGCCGGTACCTACGCATTCAACGCGGTAGCCCTCGCGGCTGAGATTGTAATTGACCAATTCGAGCAGATCTTCCTCATCATCCACCACGAGAATGCGTTCACGGCCCATAACACGGCTCTTGAGGACCAATGTGTCGAGCACAGAGGAGGTTCCTAATGAAGGCTGCGAGAAGTGTGATTGGCATCGGCACTGGCCACGATGGGCAGTGGTTGCCAACAGGTTTCCCACATATCTTGATTGTCGATGGGACTTCCCGCATTTACAAGCTTAGAAGCTAACAAGGTTGTGTTAGATTTCCGTGTGGGCCGGAAGAGAATTCGGTGTTTACCGCGTGATTTCCCTGATTGGATGGGGTTGGGCGTTGGGGGGAGAGGGAGGGGCAGGAGACTGGAGGCTGGAGGGGTTCAGGTTTCGCACTTCGCACTTCCCCTCGCCTCTCGTCCCACACTCCGCACTCAAAGATTCCCCGTCTGATCCTCGCGTGCCAAATCAAATTGCCGCAAATGATCCAATTGATTGAGCGTCATGAGTTTGACGTCGTTTTTCCAAATCAGCTTGCTGATCGAGGCGTTGCTCAGATTGAACGGATTGCGTTGGGCGGGGATGCCCAACAGACCCTTCAGCGCCGCGGAAAGGACGCCGCCGTGGGCGACGACCGCCACGGTCTGATATGATTGTTGGCGAATCGCCTCCAGCCCCAATTGGCCGCGGTGCATCAATTGCCGCCGCGATTCGCCGCCGGGAATGACAAAATCCGGCTCTTGGCCAAGCCAGGGGAGTGCTTCACGCGGAAACCGCTCTGCAATTTCCGTCCACAGCAGACCCTGAAAAATTCCGGCGTGAATCTCTTTCAACCGATCATCGAATTGTACGGCAAGACCGTGCCACGCGGCGATCGGGGCGGCCGTTTCGGCCGCGCGGCGCAGCGGGCTGCTAAAGACGGCCTCCAGCGGAACTGCGGCCAAGCAGGCGGCCAGAGACGCGCTTTGCCGCCGGCCGAATTCCGAAAGCGGAATATCGGAATGGCCCTGAATCCGCCCCTCGGCGTTGTACACGCTTTCGCCATGTCGAATCAAATACAAAATCATCCGCAAATATCCTCGCAGCCTTTCCTTTACGCTTCCAACGGCAAAGCCGCCATCTTACCCAATGCGGCGCGGGGCGATACAGCCGGATTAGGCCGCATAATCACAACGCAGCGGTAAGACATTCGCGATCCGCACGCAAGAACCTGCATTCGATCCGCGCTGAGCCAATCGTGATGAGGGCGAATATTCTACAGTTGTTGAGACGAGTCATACGCACGCACCACGCGGAGCCGGATCGCTGGCGGGGATTTCGTTTCGGCGATCCGCAATCACGCACTTTCAGAAAACCTGAATCCGCCTCCCCGATCGGCCAGCGATAACAATATGCTCTCAGGTCTATGGTTTGTTTTGATCATGTCGCTACTGGCCGTGAGCCAAATCCTCACCGGTTGCGCGGTGTGGTTTTATCTGCAGGCGGGCGACATGCGGCGGGCGATTTTGGCACTGATCTATCTCTTGCGCAATCCAACCTGCACGGCGGCCGAATTGCGGATCATCCTGGGCTTACGAGCAGATAGTACGCGGCAGGTCGCGTTAGCTCCAACGACAGACGCTGACGCGGCCGACTTTGCAGTCGAACCCGAACAGAACCAGCACGAGACCAGCGACGCGGTCGCCGCTTAGCGGGGCCAGCTCATCTGGGCGTTCGGCGTCGTTTCGCGACGGATCGGCGCAGTGGGGAGATAACCGCTGGTCAGCGTTGCACCCGTCGAAGCCGCGCCGGTCGGTGTTGCAATCACGTTTTTGGTGCGCGGCGTTGTCGCAGCCGGACTGCTCCGTTGATTCGCCGTCGCGGCGTTTGCTTGGCGCTCCGCCTCCAGGCGGGCCAAAAACTCGGGCGAGGCGTTTGAAAGCGTAATCACTTCGCCTTGGCTTTGCCGCGAGTCATGCGGACGGACGATGCATATCACCTCGGCGGCTCCCATTTGCGGTGGATTCATTGAGGTCGATGGGAGATTGGCTTGTGGAACGGTCGGCAGGCGTTGCGGTTCTAGGGGAGCGGCATTCGCGGGGAACTGAGCCTGTGGCAAGTGCGGCGCGTTCAACTCCGTCGTGATCGCCGCTTGGCTGGCGAACCGTTCTTCGCGATTGGCCAGCGGCATTCGCGGCGGCATGTTCGGGGGCTCCTGCGCGGTGAGCCGCTCCAACTCGCGGCCAAACGCCGGCGGCGCGGTTTGCGGTTGATAGACAAAGCTCAATTGCGCTCGATCCAACAACTGCTGAATCGCTCCCAACGCGGCATACAGACCTTCGTCGTCTTGCTTATCGGCCGCGTTGCAAACGCCGATCAATTCCCCCCGCTTGTTAAACAACCCGCCCCCGCTGCGGCCTTGCGCCGGTTGCCCCGCAATCTGCAAGTTCGGCGGGCCGAGATACTTGTCGAGCGAACGAATGCTGGTGGCGAACGCCGCCACATCGCCGCCGTGTTCGCAGCCTGTGGCCAACGCGGGTTCGCCGGGGCGAAGTTGATCTGCGGTCGTCGAGATCCGAATCGCCTTGACCGGCTTTTTCACGCTCACGCTCAACAGGCCGACGTCGCTTTTGAGGTTGTACAAAATCACCCGCGCGGACAATTGCTGCTCGGCGGCGGGGCCGAAGAAATCGACATCCACGCGGCATTTGTCGTTCCACTCGCGGAAGATGTGGCCGCAAGTCAGGATCAGCACTTCGCCTTCGCGGCAATCGATGATCGTGCCGGAACCAAAGGCGCGGCCGTGCGGGTCATTCAGAATCAACCGCACGCTGGCCGCCATGAGATCGCCGCGGAGCGCGGCGAACGGATCGTTGGGGGCCGATTGCTGGGCAAGCCGGTTGGTTGTGGTTGCGGTTCGCCGGGGAGCGTTGCCATTGGATATTCCGAATGCGGCCGCGGGTTCCAATTCGACTAGTTGCGATTGGACGGCCGCAGGCGCAATCGCCGACGCGATACCCGGATGAAGCGCAGCGGTCGCCGGCGCGCGAGTTGCGCCGGACACGGCATTGAGTAAGCGGGGCCGCGAACCGGCGACTGAACGGTCGCTGACCAATCGCACATCGCCAGGGACCGGCACGGTGCGGGTAAAGTTCGGATCGACTGAGGCGGCTGCCGCCAACGACGGCGTAACGCGTTGTTGCTCAAAAGCGGGATTTTGCCCCAAGTCGCGTGCGACCTGCTTGGCCGCTTCGTCTCGGCCTAAGTGGTAAAACGCGGCCAATTCTTGGGGTGTGGCTTTACCGACATGCCGCGCGATTTCGCGCTCGCCGGAGACCACCAGAAAACAGGGGATTGGCCGCACGCCAAAGCGCTCGGCTAGTTGCGGTTCGGCATCGACATCGACCACGCGCACCGGATAACCGGCCGCGCGGAGTTCGGCCACGACCGGGTCCATTGCGCGGCAAGGCCCGCAACGGTCGGAACGAAAATCGTAAAGTACCGCTTCTTGCGGAGGCGCGGCGAGCGCGGCGGACAACATCAGCACTGATAAAAACGACATGGCATCCCTCCCTGGAGGCGTGCCAATTTCGAGTGGCCCTTGGCACGCGTGCCGCGCGGCGATCCTTGGCCGCGCGTTGATCCGCTTGCGCGCGATTCAAGCCAGGTGGCTTGGGCCCGCGCGCAAGCAGGACCGGGATTGTGCCGCGGAACGCCCCGCACGGCAATGGCAATCGGGAAGCGACGGGAATTGCGAACTGCTAGCAACGCGCGTCCGCAAGCCAAAGTAGTTCCGTTCGTCTCAAACAAAGCCGACGATGGCATCGTCGGTCTGACTTGCGGCGCGTTCTCCCGAGCGGGGGACGTAAGTTCCCCTGTTCCGCGTTTTGAGTGGAGAGCGTATCTCCCAAGGTGGGCCCCGTGGCATTTGTGCCGCAAAATCGCGCCGCGGCATTCACTTTGAAATGCGCGCACTCGCAAAAGCGAGCATTTCGCCTAGCGCGGATAACGCCGTACCGCAAAAATCCCGCCAAAAACGCCGATAATGCGCGAAACGCGCGCGATAAAACACGAAAAAACGCGCAAAAAACGTGAAAAAACGACAAGATAACGAGTCACATCGACCAAAAAACGCGTCATTTCCGGCCCAATTTTGCGCTCTTGACACGGCCCTTTTGCGCCAATTATTTTTCTTGTAATAACATTTGTCAAGGCACCACCATATTTCTGTTATTGAAAATGAATAGTTAACACTTAGCAACAACAACTTTCCTTCGCCCCGCATCTCTCGCCTCGCATCCCGCGTCTCTTGTATTCCCAATCCCCAACGCCCGCCTTTCCCTCGCCTCTCTTCTCCTGCCGCCCGCCTTTCCCAACGCCCAAGCACGATTCAGCACAGGGGGGACTCACGTCCCCCGCTCGGGTATTTCTCCGCCCCCCGCCACAGCCGACCCAGCCGTTATTAAAACCTACCGGCGCCGTCATCCCGCCCGAGAGGATAACGCCGGAACTGCCCTGGCAGGGGCGGAAGTAAAAAGTGATTTGGGAGCTCGAGATGCTCGTCGAGCTGCGGTCGACAATTCGGCGTACACACTACGGAATGGGTAGCACGCCTGAGCGCCAGCTAAGGTTTAGCTTGATGATACGCGAGACGCGAGTCGAAAGGCGGCGCCTTCACGAAAATAGCTGGTCGCATTTACCCCACGGTGGAAGTCACGCGGTCGATTTTGTAAATCTCGATTGAATGCCTTACGCAGTATAGAGGTAAATTCCTCGTTTTTGTTGTGCCTCCTTTGTTGCACTAATTACGGCACAATGTTTGCTTCAATGCGTTACGCTAAAGTTTCGATACACCCACGTTGTTCCTTCAGGAGTGAGACAATGCTAAAATTTCTTACCATCGCTCTGGCCGGCTTGATGCTGTCGAGCATGACTGTCGAGAGCGCAATGGCCGGTCATCGTAAGCGTCGCTGCGGCGGACGCCAGCAGCGATCGTATTCGAGTTGTCCGCAAACTGCGGCGACGCACTGTGCTCCGGTACAGAGCTCTCCGCAATGTTGCGGTATGTCGGGTTATGAAAACGGAACCGCCTATCAGCAGCCAATGGGCCAACAGCCTGCTAACGCGGCCAACGCCAAGCTATCCGCTGATCCGACTGCTCTGCCGCCCGCTCCTCAATCAGGAACGGGATCACCGAGCGATCAACCGCCCGCTGCCCCCATGCCGCCTAGCGCTTAAATCATCCAAGCCGATTACGCGATCAGGAACGAAGATAATAAGCGAAGCATCGCCTTAAGACAGCTTGCCAGTAACTTCATTAAGAAGGAATATCGAACGCTGTTTCGATTCATTTGAAACTGCCGCAACCTCCATTCAGAATGACTTCTCTTGTTTTATTTTTTTATGTTTATTATTCATCGGGACTACTACTACATAATAAACAGTGTTGACTGTGCAACTCCATCCCCCCTTGCCCATCTTCTGCCTTCTACAGCATTACGCCCAATGGCCAAATCTTCGAGAAAAGAGAATCCGCCAATTTCCAGCAATCAGGGAGAGGGCTGCGAACTGCATCAAATTGCGGCTGAAGCAGGGGCGAAGTTGACCACCAATCACGGAATGGCGTTGGCCGACGATCAAAACTCGTTAAAAGTAAGCGAGCGGGGCCCCACGTTATTAGAAGATTTCATACTCCGCGAAAAGATTACGCATTTTGAGCATGAACGAATTACCGAGCGAGTTGTTCATGCCCGAGGCTATGGCGCACATGGCTATTTCCAAAGCGATAAAGCGCATAAAAATTTAACGAAAGCCGCCTTTCTAAATGACCCCGATGTGCAAACACCGGTGTTCGTTCGTTTTTCAACCGTCGCCGGCAGTACCGGTTCGCCGGATACGGCACGCGATGTTCGCGGTTTCGCGGTGATATTTATACTTCAGAAGGGAACTACGATCTTGTAGGCAATAACATCCCGGTTTTCTTTATTCAAGACGCGATCAAATTTCCAGACATCATCCATGCGGCGAAACCAGATCCAGATCGCGGTTTTCCTCAAGCCCAATCAGCGCATGACACTTTTTGGGATTTCGTCGGCCTCACGCCCGAAAGCATGCATATGCTGGTGTGGGTGATGTCAGACAGGTCAATTCCCCGGTCCTTCCGGATGATGGAAGGGTTCGGAGTTCATACGTTTAGAATGATCAACGCCAAAGGTGAAGCGAAGTTTGTGAAGTTTCATTGGCGGCCCAAGCTCGGCTCGTGTTCGTTGATTTGGGATGAAGCCGTGAAAATTTCCGGAGCCGACCCCGACTTTCATCGTCGCGACCTTTGGAATGCGATCTCCAACGGCGATTTTCCGGAATATGAATTCTCCGTGCAAGTTTTTAGCGAAGAACAAGCCGCGACATTTGATTTTGATGTCCTTGATCCCACCAAGCTGATGCCGGAAGAACTGGTGCCGTTGACTCCGTTGGGGAAAATGGTGCTGAATCGAAATGTCGATAATTTTTTCGCCGAGACTGAGCAAGTCACTTTCTTGCCATCCAATATCGTGCCTGGAATCGATTTCTCCAATGATCCTTTATTGCAAGGCCGTCTGTTTTCGTATCTTGATACACAGCTCTCGCGGCTGGGGGGCGCGAATTTTCATCAAATCCCGATCAATCGCCCCAAATGCTCGATACGCTCATGGCGCACAAGCGATTGCCGAAAAACGAAATCCTGGTCGAGCCGGTCGGCGTGGTGAGCCGACAATCGACCGATGTGTTGCCGATCGTCAATCCCGACGTGGCGGCCCCGGTCCGCTACATCCGCGAAAATGCCTGCAATGGAATCTCGGTCCCCAAATTGCTCGAACGGATCAACATGTCGCGGAGCATGCTCGAACGCCTGTTCCGCAAATATCTGCGCCGCTCGCCGCAGCAAGAAATTCGCCTGGCACAGCTCAAGCGAGTCAAAGAGTTACTAGCCGAAACCGAACTCTCGCTCACCGAGATCGCGGGCGTGACCGGCTTTCGCCATAGCGAATATCTCAGCGTCGTCTTCAAACGCGAGACCAGCATAACCCCCGGCGACTACCGCCGCTCGATCCAACCGAAGATGCC
>Ga0163144_10031284_pt1 | contig 10150 bp, 3 predicted proteins | sample OliLak19BULKMAT1_FD_123175 | JGI IMG/M metagenome (GOLD analysis project Ga0163144, IMG submission 123175) | Freshwater microbial mat bacterial communities from Lake Vanda, McMurdo Dry Valleys, Antarctica - Oligotrophic Lake LV.19.BULKMAT1 | ecosystem: Environmental > Aquatic > Freshwater > Lake...
GGCTCTATCTTCCCAATCGGCACCACGCTTAACACATTTGTGGTAACAGACGCAAGTGGAAACACAGCAACATGTAACTTTAACGTAACTGTAAACGACACACAGCTTCCAACAATAGTTTGTGCACCCGATATAACGCAAACGGCAGATGCAGGAGTATGTGATGCCGCAGTACTTGTTGCTGCACCAGCTGTTGGTGATAATTGCGCAGTTGCATCCGTTATAAATGATTACAATGGAACAGCGAACGCTAATGATACATACATAGTTGGAACAACAATAATTACTTGGACTGTAACTGACATTTACGGTAATATAAACGCATGCACACAAGATGTAATTGTTACAGATAATGAAAACCCAACAATAGTATGCTCAGCAAACATAACGCAGACAGCTGATCCTGGAGTATGTGCCGCAGCAGTTATTGTGCCCGCCCCAGCTGTTGGTGATAATTGTGCTATTGCATCAGTCATCAATGATTACAACTTAACAGCAAGCGCGAACGATTCTTACGTAGTTGGAACAACAACAATTACTTGGACTGTAACAGATATTTATGGAAATAGTAATACGTGCACGCAAGACGTAATTGTTACAGACAATGAAAACCCAACAGTAGTATGCACGCCAAACGTAACACAAACGGCAGATGCAGGAGTATGTGATGCAGCGGTTATTGTTCCAGCCCCAGCCGTTGGTGATAATTGTGCAGTAGCGTCAGTCATTAATGATTACAATGGAACCGCGAACGCAAATGACACATACATAGTTGGCACTACAACAATTACTTGGACAATAACAGATATTTATGGAAATAGTAATACGTGCACGCAAGACGTAATTGTTACAGACAATGAAAACCCAACAGTAGTATGCGCACCAAACGTAACACAAACGGCAGATGCAGGAGTATGTGATGCAGCGGTTATTGTTCCAGCCCCAGCCGTTGGTGATAATTGTGCTGTTGCATCAGTCATTAATGATTACAATGGAACCGCAAACGCTAATGATACATACGTAGTTGGAACAACAACTATTATTTGGACAGTAACAGATATTTACGGTAATATCAACACATGTACTCAAGATGTAATCGTTTCTGATAATGAAAATCCAACAATAGTTTGCGCGCCAAATGTTACGCAAACTGCAGATCCTGGAATATGTGCCGCTGCAGTAATTGTAGCAGGTCCAGCAGTTGGAGATAATTGCGCAGTTGCATCTGTCATCAATGATTACAATTTAACAGCGAGTGCTAATGATACTTACATTGTTGGCACAACAACGATTACCTGGACAGTCACAGATATTTATGGAAATATTAACACGTGTACACAAGACATAACTATAACTGATGATGAGCTTCCTACACTTGTTTGTCCTGGAAATATTATTCAGAATAATGATTTGGGTGTTTGCGGCGCAACGATAGTCTATATAACACCACTAGGAATAGATAATTGCCCAGGATCAATAACTACTTTATTATTCGGACAAGCGAGTGGAACAATTTTCCCTATTGGAACAACGGCTGTAGGATATGACGTAATTGATGCAGCGGGAAACACAGCGACTTGCAGTTTTAATGTTACTATAAACGATGCAGAAGCTCCTATTATATTGTGTCCAACAAATATTATACAAAGCAATGATTTAGGTGTTTGCGGCGCAACAGTAAATTATTTAACTCCTGCAGGTCTCGACAATTGCCCAGGATCAATTACCGTATTAACGGCTGGACAAGCCAGTGGAACAATTTTTCCAATTGGAACAACTGTCGTTACTTATTTAGTAACCGACGCATCTTCTAATACGAGTACTTGCAGTTTTAATGTAACAGTAAATGATATTCAGAATCCAACAATTGTTTGTCCTGCGAATATTGTACAGGCCAATGATTTAGGTATTTGTGGAGCAACTGTAGTTTATACTATTCCTGTTGGAGTTGATAACTGCCCAGCGTCTATTACAGTTCTCACAGCCGGACAAACATCAGGAACACTTTTTCCAATTGGTACAACGGCGGTTACTTATTTGGTGACTGATGCTTCTGCGAATACAGGAACATGTAGTTTTACTATAACTATTAACGATACGCAAAGCCCTACAGTTGCATGTCAGCCGGATATTATTCAAAACAATGATCCAGGTATTTGTGGGGCCACCATTGCTTACGTGACTCCACTTGGCGCAGACAATTGCCCAGGTTCAATAACAACTATTACCTCAGGTTTAGCGAGTGGAAGCGTTTTCCCTGTTGGCACCACTACAGTCACCTATTTGGTAACGGATGCATCATTGAATACAGGTACATGTAGTTTTAATATAACTGTAGATGACGCTCAAAATCCAACTATCGCATGCCCTGGAAACATTAATATTAATAATGATTTTGGCGTTTGTGGAGCATTTGTTAATTATATTACACCAGTTGGATTAGATAATTGTCCAGGCTCTGTAACTTCTTTAACGGCCGGTCAAGCAAGTGGAACAATATTCCCAGTTGGAACTACGCTTGTTACTTATTTGGTAACAGACCCATCATCAAACACGGCGTCTTGTAATTTTAACGTGACAATAAATGATACAGAGAGTCCAACAATTGTTTGTCCACCAAATATAATTCAAGACAATGATTTTGGTGTTTGTGGAGCTACAGCAAATTATGTAACGCCTATTGGCATTGATAATTGCGCGGGTTCCACCACTGCATTATTGTTTGGGCAATTAAGTGGAACAGTTTTCCCTATTGGAACAACTTCAATCATTTATGAAGTGTTTGATTTAGCAGGATACGCAGCAAGTTGTTTATTTGATGTAACGATAAATGATGTAGAACTTCCAACCATTGTTTGTCCGCCAGATATAGTTCAAAACAATGATTTGGGAATTTGTGGTGCTACCGTAAATTATGTTAATCCAGTTGGACTTGATAATTGTCCATTTTTAACAACAACTATGACAGCAGGTCAAGCGGACGGAACAGTTTTTCCGATTGGTACAACAACTGTAACTTATTTCGTTGAAGACGCATCTCTGAATACAGAAACTTGTACATTTTATGTAACTGTGAATGATGCAGAAAATCCGACAATTGTTTGTCCTTCGAATATTTTTCAAAGCAATGATTTTGGTATTTGTGGAGCAGTAGTACCGTATATTGTTCCGATTGGATTTGATAATTGTCCAGGCGAAGTTACCTCGCAGTTATCTGGCCCACCAACTGGATCTCTTTTTCCAATAGCAACAACTCCAATATCATATCAAGTAATAGATGCGTCATTTAATATTGCTACATGTAATTTTACTGTAACAGTCTTCGATGGTGAATCGCCAGCATTAGTTTGCCCGCCTGATCAAAATGTATCTTTTGATGCAAATTGTTTATATACATTGTTGGATTATTTACCACTTGCAACAACAAGTGATAACTGTGCTATTGCATCATTCACTCAAAATATTGCTGCAGGAACAATGATTGCCGGAACTACACCAATTACTATTTCTTCCACGGATTTTGCCGGTAATTTATCGACGTGTATATTTAATGTAATAACCACTGATAATACTAATCCTGTCATTACGTGTCCACCAAATCAAACTGTTTATAGTGATAATTTGTGTGAATTTATTTTGAGTGATTATACAGGGCTTGCGGTGACAAGTGACAATTGCGGAGTGACTTCGATATTAGAAACACCGTCCCCGGGCACTATTTTAAATGTTACGTCAACAATTACTTTAACCGCTTATGACGCTGCAGGAAATAACACATCGTGTACATTTGATGTTATTTCAGTTGACACAATTACACCTGTAATTACTTGTCCAACCTTCCCTGTTAATGTGTTCTTCGATGTTAACTGTGAATTTATGATTCCAGATTACTCATCAATTCCTTCAATCAATGAAAATTGTGCAATAGCTTCTCTCACTCAAACACCAATTATTGGAACGGTTATAACGGGTAATCAATTAATGACAATGGATATTGTTGATGCTTCTGGAAATGCCAATACATGTTCATTTATGTTGATTCCGTTAGATACTATTGCACCAATTATTGGCTGTCCTCCGAGTCAGGTACAAACACTTAACGATACTTGCTATTCAGCCTTGCTAGATTTTACAGGTCTTGCCGTAACTACTGCTAATTGTGAAGCTGTAATTGTAACTCAAAGTCCTGCTCCCGGATTTGTTTTTAACACACCACAAACGATAGTTTTGATTGGAACCGATGCAAGTGGAAACAGTTCGTTTTGTTTCTTTAATGTGTCACTTATTGACACTATCAATCCTGAAATTACTTGCCAACCGAATATCATTACTTGCGACAATCTTGTCTTCTATTCAAATCCAACGGCAACAGATAATTGCTCGGTAAATGCAATCACTCGAATTGTCGGCCCAGCATCTGGATCTGTTTTCCCGGATGGATTAACAACAATCACGTTTGTAGCAGAAGATGATTTTGGAAATACTGATACTTGTAGTTTTACTGTATTGGTCAATGTAACTCCTATTCCAACGGCTGTAGTGACAGATGTTTCTTGCAATGGTTTTGGAGATGGTGCCATTGATGTGAGTGTTACAGCAGGCTCGTCACCATATACATTTGTATGGTCAGATGGTACTTCTACGAGTGAAGATTTAACTGGTCTTTCTGGGGGCAATTATACGGTTGTTGTAACCGATGCAAAAGGCTGTATTGATTCAATTACGGTAACAGTTATCGAACCAATTCCATTAACTGCAACAGCAATTGTTACTCAAATAAGCTGTTATGATGCTAATGATGGTGCTATCGATATTACAACATCTGGTGGAACACCTTCATATAGCTATACTTGGACACCAACTAATGGTGGAAATTCAATTAATAATCTTTCAGCTGGAGTTCATGATGTGCAAATTACTGATATAAATGGATGTCAATTTGATATGACTTTTACCATCATTAATCCTGATTCCATTTCAATAAGTGGTGATGTATCACAATATCCCAATAGCTGGCAAATTAGTTGCGAAGGATGTTATGACGGTTCGGTGGATGTCACATCAAGCGGAGGTATTGGAAGTCTTTCATATGAATGGTCAAATGGAAGTTTAACGGAAGACATTTCTGGTATCCCGGCAGGTTCATACACTATTGTTATTACTGATGAAAATGGTTGTTTAAATGACATGACGTTTATTCTGGACCAGCCACTTGCTGTTGTAATGTCAAATGCGTTTAGTCCAAATGGTGATGGCTTAAATGATTATTTCCAAATTTTAAATATTGATCGTTATCCAAACAATACGTTAACAGTAATGAATCGTTGGGGAGATGTTGTTTACAAAGCAGCACCTTATACCAATGATTGGTATGGCGAGCCAAACACAGGTGTAATATTATATGGTAGCGAAGTGCCAGAAGGGTCCTATTATTTCATCCTAGATATAAATGATGGAAACCCTATTAAAGGATATATTGTAATTAATCGATAAGAACAATGAAAAAATTAATCATGCTCTTAATTGTTTTGCAAAGTGCAGTTGTGCTTAGTCAAAATCGTGTGAACTTTAGCCAGTACATGCACAATCACCAGATATTTAATCCTGCATATGTAGAAGGCAATAATAAACATGTTGGTGGTTCATTGTTATACCGTATGCAATGGATGGGATTCGAGGGGTCACCGCAAACTTTTATTGGAAATGGATTTTATAACATCAAAAAGCACACATTTAATTTGCAACTTTTATCAGATAATATTACAATTTTTAAACATTTAGAAGCAGGACTTTCTTACAGTTATTTAGTAAAACTTGATCGCAATACAACAATGTCATTAGGTGTAAAAGCGACCTATAATCAGCAATCGGCAAACTATGGTTCTTTAAGTTATTTTGATGCAGGTGATCAGGCTTTATCATCTAGCTTCACAAAAATGGGTGTAAATTTTGGTGGTGGAATTTTTGTTAGAAGTAAAGATTGGTTTGCAGGTGTAGGGGCTCCATATATTTTTAACAACAAGAATGTTGATCCAACAATGAAAATGTTCAATGACATTCAATACAGCCATCTGTATGTTTCGGGAGGATATAAAATCGTGGACAATTTTATTTATGTTTTGTATCCAACAGCGCTGGTTAAGTGGACAAAAGGCGCTCCACTATCTGCGGGATTAGATGTGAACTTAATTTGGAACGAACGCGTTTGGGGAAGTATTGGTTATCGTACCGGAAATACAGCAATTTTCTCAATTGGTTTTATTTTTAAGGAAGACTTTAAAGCAGTTTATTCGTATGATCTTGGTCTTGGAAAAGTAAATCGTTTTGGTGGGATGACGCATGAATTATCAATTGGTTATGGAATGCAGCTTTATCGAAGTTCGTTTACCCAGCGTAAATATACTACGCGAAAAATGAATATCAGAAGAAAAGCAAGACGACCAAGATTTAATTAATTTTCAGATTTTTTTTGTCACTCTGATTTTGTCGATCAAACAAAAATCAATCAATATAAAAAAGTGTGATAAGGATATCGAATTTGAAAGACTCTCTTTATTTCTTTGTACATGATGGCTTTCAATTCATCAATATTTGTTTTCTCCGTGGCAGAAATAAAAATGCAATGATCGGCACTTAATTTTGCCATCCAAGTGTTTTTCAATTCTTCTAAAGCAAACTTTTTTCCTTCCGGATGATATCCAATATCCTTTGGTTGCGGATCGTAGGCATCAACTTTATTAAACACGACAATAGTTGGTTTTTCTGTTCCTTTGGACGGGATTGGAACATTGTCATGTTTAATTTCTTTTGCTTCTTTTTTCTTTTTGCTGATGTATTCTTCTTTTTTCTGATTGGGTTGTGGCTGACCTTTAGCTTCAATTTCTGCAATTGTTTCGTTCACTATTCTATATTGCTCTTCAAAATTTGGATGCGAAATATCAACCACATGAATCAGTACATCTGCCTCACGCACTTCATCTAAAGTTGATTTAAAAGATTCAATTAATTGAGTTGGCAATTTGCGAATAAATCCAACCGTATCGGAAAGTAAAAAAGGTAAATTATCAATCACCATTTTTCTTACTGTCGTATCTAATGTTGCAAACAATTTATTTTCTGCAAACACTTCTGATTTGCTCAAAAGGTTCATGATTGTTGATTTACCTACATTTGTATATCCCACTAAAGCTACACGCACAAGCTGCCCGCGATTGCTTCGTTGAACCGACATTTGTTTGTCAATCTTGTCTAACTTATCTTGTAAAAAAGCAATTTTGTCTTTAATGATTTGTTTATCACTTTCTAATTGAGATTCACCAGGACCGCGCATTCCAAGCCCACCTTTCATTCTATCAAGATGTGTCCACATGCGTGTTAAGCGTGGTTTTAAATATTCCAGCTGGGCCAATTCAACTTGTGTTTTTGCGTGTGCAGTTTGTGCGCGAGTGGCAAAAATGTCAAGGATTAAATTATTTCTGTCAAGAATTTTAATTGCAAATTCTTTTTCAATATTGCGTAATTGAGAAGGAGAAAGTTCATCATCAAAAATGGCAATTTCAATTTTTTCTTCGTCGATGTATTTTTTTATTTCTTCAATTTTTCCTGAACCGATATACGTTTTTGGATGGGGTTTATCAATACGTTGAAGAAATTTTTTCTTAGTAATCACACCAGCCGTCTCAGCTAAAAAAGCCAATTCGTCAATGTATTCCTTTGTCATGTCTTCTGTCTGATTAGATGTAATAACACCAATCAGAATAGCTGTTTCAGGAGCTTTAGCTGTTAATTTAGATCGCTCTTCCATTTTCTATCTCGCTAAAATTAAGTTAATTTTTTTAAAACCATTCTGAGAACAAAGCGGTTCTAAATGGCCAAGGAATCGATGCTAAAATTATCAATAATGAAATCAAATAGAAAACAAATATTACCTTAAATTTTTTATAATTTTCAACAATTTTTTTTGATTTACTGTACCCCATCGTTAATAAAATCATTGCAAGGGTCATGAGTAAAATATGCTCCATTGCAAAAAATCGAAGCATCGTCACTTTCATAAAACCTGACACAAAAGCAACTTTAGGACTAATAAAATACAAAATGAATCCGCCTAAAAATTGAATGTGAAAAGCGACCATCGCAAAAAGCGCCAACTTTTTATGGCTCGATGTAAATTCTTTTTTACTTCGCCATCCGAAAAAGGCCATGAAAATTGCCGCTAATAATAGAATAAGTACCACCCATCTCCATACTGAATGGGCATGAATCATTATTGGTAATAAGTTCTCCATAATTGCTTATTTTTGACAAATGTAGTTTTTATTACCTGAGCTTCTTCTATGTATAAACTTATTTTTCTGTTGTTCTCTTTTGTTGTTTTATCATTCAACAGTTCAGCGCAGGTTTTTGAACCAGAAAATGGTGTTCATGATCCTCATAATACAATTTATGTTCTTGAAAATGCGCGTATCGTAGTCAATCCTGATTTTATTATTCCGCATGGAAGTTTGGTTATTCAAAATGGTAAAATTTTAAGTGTTACGCTTGATTTTTTAGCGCCATCAACTGCTGTAAAAATTGATTTAGATGGCTTTACCATTTATCCTTCATTTATTGATATTTATTCGAACGCTGGAATTTCAAATCAAAATTTATCAGACAGAAATCCATACCCGCAGTTAGGTACATTAAAGGAAGGACCTTATTATTGGAATCAATCTGTACACCCTGAAATTAATGGATACGAATTATATAAAGACGAAGAGTTTAAAGACAAAAAAGATTTTATTGAACAAGGTTTTGGCGCTATTGCAACCCATCAAGGAGATGGAATTTTAAGAGGAACTTCTGTCTTGATTGCGCTTTCCGAAAATTCAACAGTAGATAATATTATAAAGGCTGAAGTAGCCAATCATCATTCATTTTCAAAAGGTAGTTCACAGCAATCGTATCCGTCGTCACAAATGGGAATCATTGCGTTGATTCGACAATTTTATTACGATGCAAAATGGTACCAAAATTTGTACGATGTTACAAAGGATAATATTTCATTGCGCGAAGGACTTGCAAACTTAAAGTTGCCACAAATTTTTGGTGTATCTGAAAAAATTGAAATTATTAGAGCAACAATGTTGGCAAAAGAATTTAATATCCGATTAGTTGTAAAAGGTGGTGGAGATGAATATGAAATGATTAAAGAAATTAAGGCGAGTAATACAGATCTTGTTATTCCTGTTAACTATCCTGAAGCGTATGATATGACTGATCCTTATTTATCACGATTTGTTTCATTGAGTGATTTGAAATCGTGGGAAATGCGTCCATATAACGCTTACATTCTTTACAAAAACAAACAACGTTTTGCTTTTACAATGGATGGGTTAAAGAAAAAAACTTCTTTCTTAACCAACGTTAGAAAGGCTGTAAAACATGGTCTTCCAAAAGAGGAGGCATTAAGAGCACTCACAGAAAATCCCGCAAAATTTATTGGAATGGATTCGTTGTTAGGAACACTTGAAAAAGGAAAACTGGCCAATTTTTTAATTGTAAAAGGCGACCTTTTTGAAGATGGAGAAATTTATGAAAACTGGTCGAAAGGAGATCGTAAACGAATTAAAAATATTCATCAACCAGATTACCGTGGACATTTTTCTTTGAGTATTAATGGAGTTATTTATGACTTAGCAATGACTGGAACTTTGGAAAAACCAATAGCAAAGATAACAGCATATAAATTGACAAAAAATCCATCAACAGGTGCAACAACTTTGGATACGATGGTAATTAAACCTGAAATAATAGTTTCAGATTTACAAATCAGTATGATTTTTGAATTGCATGATGACCACGCTGATGGGGTTGTTCAGTTAAACGGATCTTTCTACCCTAAGTTAGGGATTATGGAAGGAACTTGTCAATTGCCAAATGGAAGCTGGGTAAAGTGGGTTGCAAATCGTGGTGAAAAATTTACGGAGAAAGAAAAAAAAGATAAATTTTTAGTTGATACATCTGCTGTAAAAAATGTTCGCTATCCAAACATGGCGTATGGTTTTGATACCTTACCGCAACAACAAAGTTATTACATTAAAAATGCAACCATCTGGACAAATGAGGAGCAAGGAATTATCAGAAGTGGAAACCTAATCATCCAAGA
>Ga0163144_10031285_pt1 | contig 10150 bp, 10 predicted proteins | sample OliLak19BULKMAT1_FD_123175 | JGI IMG/M metagenome (GOLD analysis project Ga0163144, IMG submission 123175) | Freshwater microbial mat bacterial communities from Lake Vanda, McMurdo Dry Valleys, Antarctica - Oligotrophic Lake LV.19.BULKMAT1 | ecosystem: Environmental > Aquatic > Freshwater >...
CAAGACTGGAGGCAAGGCGGGACTACTAGAGAGTCGTGACTCCCTCAGATCATCCTTCATGCGGTGTCTTCTCCATTTGAATGAGCTAGCTTTGTCGCCAGTGTTCAAGCGACAAGTAGCGCTCGCTCTTGCCCTCGAAAGTTGATGAATATAAAGAAAGTGGTCTTTCTATATTATTTATATGGTTTTCTTCTTTACCGGTGCCGTGTTGGTAATGATACCCATCGCTGGTCTCGCCCGACGTGCCCCTTCTTCCCTTCCTGCTACGGTCTTTGTTCTAGCAGATGGAATTCCATCTCTTGACGGGTTGCTGCTTGGAATTGTGGGTAACACTGTCTCGTCATCATGATTATTCTTTCCATCCAAGGAGGCGGAGAGATGGGTAAGTTCTTCGCTGACACGCCACAATGCCAAACTCGCCATTTGTGGATTGGTTGGAAGCCGCGGCTGTGTCACACGAAACCCCACAAAGGGTCCCAACATTTCGGGGATTGGAAAGGGTGCCTTACATCTGCCATAATTAGAAGGCATCCAATAGGGCTGCAAATAATACACGTCATCCTCAAAGTCATCGCCGACCGCGGCAGCGACAGTGGTGGCACACCCTTGTTCAGACGTCAAAAAGAGGGCTTTCCAAAGGGGTAGAACAAGTTCAGGATATTTCACATGACGCCATAGATCACTGTTCACAGCTCCAGGGTTTGCCGCAAACGCACGGACCCTTGGTTGTTGTTTCTTGGTTTTCGGGTCTTCCTTACTGCTGCTGCTAGCCGTTTCGTGGGGACTATGATAGAATCGACGGTTCAATTCCAGCGTGAATAAAATAGCGGCTAGTTTGGCATTGGGATAACATTCATTTGCTTTGTATTGGAGCACGGCACTGTTTCTCCAATACGTATCATCCATGGTGACTGAACCCGAAAAAGAATGGATGGTTTGAAAGTGATGTTTGACCGATGACAAGTTAACAATCCGACCCGAGCCATCTTCGGGGAACAAATCCAAGAGTAGGTTTGTTAAAAGAAAGTGACCCAAAAAGCAAGCCTGAAAGAGCAAATCGTAACCATCATCGGTTCGCCCTGTCGTACGGAGACCGGCATTGTTGACCAAAATATCAATGCCATCGTAATGGTTGTGCACGGCTTGAGCAAAGGCTCGGACCGAAGAAAACTGACCCAAGTTGCAGGGACAAACAAAAATGGCCCGACCACCACTGGTGACACTATGATGATGAAGATTATCCTCATTGATGGCTTGAGCAGCTTTTCTAGCTTTTTCCTCGCACCGGCAGGCTAAAATCACGTCCATTCCGTATTCTTGGACAAGTCTCTTGGCTGTGAAAAATCCAATGCCAGTATTGGATCCTGTCACAATGGCAATTCGTTTCTTTTTTGGACGCGTTTCGTTGTCGTGTTCGTTGTTGTTGTCGGTGTCGCTGCCCTTGGAGGTTGTGTTACTGCAGCTGGATGGTGGTGGAATATTTTGAATTTGCGGTCTTGATAGGATGTTAAATCGAAAGAGAACATGCACGACCGTGGTATAAGCTATGGCAATGGCTCCCATAAGACCATGGGTTGTGCATTGTGGGAAATACCAGGACATACCACTACTACTAGCGGTAGTGTCGACTTGTCGTTGTCGTCGAGAATCTGCATCGTCTCGGGAGGACTCCATACTGAACGAGAATAAATTGTTCTTGTTGTCGCGTTGTCAAAATTGGATTAGCTGCATGCCATGGTTAGAGCTTTGTTCATGGTAGATGGAGCAACGACTCGTCGCGACTCGTTTCAATTTGATTCCATCAAAAGATGTCATGCACTAGCTGGCTACTACTAGCTACTAGCTAGGTAGGAGGTACTAATACATATCATCAACACCACGCCACAAAAGTTTGGAATCGTGTAAGGTATCTTTTTTAAATCTTGGCCGGCGCGGTAGCGCACGAGCTCTTTATTGAAACTAATGGACGGACGGACAGACAACCCAGTTTGCGCGAAACATCCTGGCGGCAGAATGCAAACCTCGACCATGACCGTCTCCAAATTCCGAGGGGTCCGAGAATAACAAGGCGAAGACAAACTTACAGTACAACAAAAACAACTTACTACTGTACTACTAGTAGTTAGTCTAGTAGTCTACCCAAAGATAAACTTACTGCTTGGACGCTACTACCATGAACCAACAACTCACACCTCGCAGCAAAACGGATTCCAAACGAAATTACAAGGACGAAACAACAGCAATGACTCTTAGTAGTAGTGCCTCTACGTCGCCTTCGAAAAAGAAAATGGTGGCATTGGAAATGGAACTGGAGCCGACCGGTCCTTCCAAGGAGCAGCATGATCACCATGACATATCCAGCAAGGGAGACCTTACATCTTCTGTTTTGGGAATCATCAAGGGCATGGTGGGTCCTGCCATTTTGTATTTGCCTCATGGATTTGCAGGAGCTGGCTACGTCATGGCCTTGTCCATCATGGTCAGTTCCACCTACTTATTCTTGCACTCGAGTCGTTGTTTGATGGAAGCCTATCAATATGAATCTGAAAAGCAACAGAAAGATCCCGACGACGAGGATGGCGATCAAGATTTACAAGCGCTATTGGAATCCAACGACAACGACAAAGATGACGAATCTTTGTATAAAAAACCAGAGACGCCCAAGCGTCTACTATCGTACCCAGAGTTGGCCCTTCGAGTAAGTTTGTCCATGTCAAAAATACTATGCTCTTGTTGCAATAGTCATGGATGGATGGTGATTGGGTTGCGTCTTCTGTATTCGTTCCCTCTCATTCAAAATTAAGGATCTTTTCGCATGTCATAAAATATATAGGCATTTGGAAGTCGCGGAGAATCCATGGTCAAAATTGGCATTGCTCTTATGCAATCGGGAATTTGTTTAATGTACTTTATCTTTGTACCCCACAATCTACACGTTTCCATTTTGGAACTGATGGGGTGGGATATTTCCAAAACGACCTTACTGTGGGTCATGGTAGGCCTGCAAATACCACTGAGCTGGATTAAGGATATTCGGAAATTGACGTGTACCAATGCCTCGGCCAATGGGCTGATTCTCTATGGACTCTTGGTCTGTCTGTGGTTTGCCTTGATCCAAGCCGCCAGTACGACAACTACCACCACCTCTTCAATTGCGGATATGACGAGCAACCAAACCGACACGGTACAGCAACAACAAAACACCACTACTCATACCTCCACTGCCACTACCACTTTCGAACCCTCGGACGAACCAATTCTTTCCAACCTTTGGAATCATTGGATTGATCTGCATCCGTTTGGAAAATATTGGATCATGTTTATTGGTACCAGTGTCTTGTTGTTTGAAGGTCTGTAAATACATGAGTGGAAGAATCAAAATGAGCTTGTTTTGCGAAAGTACTATTCTTATCAAATTTTTTTTATGCTGGTAGGTTCCATTACTCTTTTGATTCCCTTGATTCAAGCGGTCCCTGCGACTCTACCCAATAGTGGCGGCGTACCCAATGACGATCGGAAGCGATTTCCAATCGTCTACCGTCAAACCATTGTTGGCATTCAAATATTCATGGCCATCTTTGCCATGACGTGTTGGATGTCTTTTGGAGATGATGTCAATACAGTTTTAACAACATCGCTACCGGAAGGAATTTTGGCAACCTCGGTACAACTCGCTTACAGTTTGGCCGTGATGTTTACCTTTCCCTTTCAACACTTCCCTTCCCTTGAGATATCTTGTCGTCTCGTGGCCATGCAAATCAAGTCGACTTGCGGCCGTTGGGGGTTGAACAACAACAATATGCTCTTGCGATGGATGGTACACCGCAATGTCATATCGTCCTTCTTGGTGTGTCTCTTGGCGCTTGTAGCTCTCATGGCTATGGATGCCTTAGACCGAGTTGTGAGTTTGATGGGGAGCTTGATTGGATGCCCGGTCGCTTTTATCATCCCACCCCTGATCCACTCGCAATTAGTTCCCAACTTGTCCAAAGAACGCATTCGAATGAATCAGATTGTTTCGGTTGCCGGTGCCATTGCCATGGTGGTGGCATCTATTACTACCATTCTTCAATGGAGCGATTGATGGATGGCTAGCTGGATGGGCGTTTGGAGTTGGAAGAATCTTCGAAAGGCTCACTACAGCTACCTACAACATGCCAGCTATTGGCGGGGCACACATTGTATAACTCCCGACCATGTCGGTAGTTGTTTGTCCTGGGCAACGTCGGCGCGACGGGACTACTCTAGCCTCAGTCCATTGCTGCATGGGTAAGAGATTGCTTACCAATATCTCTCGAAGGCGTTGACGACCTTTCTAGGCCAGAAGACATCCTTCTCTCACTTCACAACCTCGCCGCGATCAAGCTCACACTGTGGGACCTCTGATATTTCGAGCAAACTACTGCAGCAATCACTTTCGTCATTGTTGTTAGGACATGCACGGGTGTGGCTTGGTTGACAACATGCTCGACCAAATTCACAGTCGCACCATCCAACAACGCTGTCCTCTATGTGGGTGCGCCACTAAGTAGCAAGCTATACCTGATATTAGAACTTTAGTTGCTTTTACATCTACTAGCTAACAGTTAGACAGGACTAGATAGTTTTGAGATGCAGGCAGGTAGCTAACGACTCAAGATCTGTGAGTATTTTTCATATCGGTAGCACTACAGCAGATCCATGTATCAGATGCCGTATGTTTCCACAAGGACCTTATCCACTCAACAACACAGAGTAGACACATAATGCTTTATTGGAATGGCTTGACACGTCCGATCTTGGTACCACAACTGGTACAATAATGACTGGTCTGCTGCATATCATCCACACACAATGGCACCCAGCATAGCGCCCAAAAAAGGATGAAGCCAGCTCCGACACAAAGCCAAGTTGTGCCATTGGCTTTAGTGTGCGTGCGCGTCTGTACATTGTTCTCGGCGCAATTGGGACAATGATTGACTGCAACAGATCCTCGGCTGCCAATGGGAATACACTGAGCTTTCACCACCCTGGGAGCCGCTACTTGGGTGGCGGTGTTGCTGTTGCTGTTGCTGTTGCTGTTGCTGTTGCTGTTGCTGTGGCTGTTGCTGTGGCTGTGGCTGTGTAAGAGTAGTCATTGCCACTGGTAGGAGGCGCATTTGTCCCGTTGACAACGGGGATGTCATTGCCGATGGGATATCCTTGTTCAACATATACAGGCTGGTCTTTACTACTAGCAGAGGAAGCGACTGGGACAACGGTTGCTTTTTGGATGGTGCCCATGATAATTATTTTCGTTTCGTAAGTGGTACTTGTTAGGTTGTGGTTTGCTATTCTTGTTTAGGATTTGCGTTTGTAAGAAGAAGTTTGGTTGACCAAAAACCACGGTTCAATCGGTGGACCAAACATTATTTTATTCCTGGTTGATAATTCTCGAAAAAGAGCAGCACGAATCAAAACTGCACAGGGAACTCATTTGAGGTTTACGAGGTACGTCGTACTAGCTAGCTAGAGTAGCTAGCTGCTACAGTACAATTGTACGGTCTCAACCAGTACGGTCGTAGCGCTGGTAGCTACGAGTCGTATCCTAGCTAAAATGTACAGTAGTTGGTAGCAGTAATAGGTACGAAACGGTACGACGTACAGAAGTGTTTGCTGATTCTCGCTACGCACTTACTACAGTACTACTACATGTAGGTACTTTAGTACTGTGGCTACCAACGCAGTACAGCACGGTCCTACTTAGCGAAGCTCATATTTACTTAACGATGAAACCCGAAGCGAGACCGAAGCGACATCGAAGCGATTAAAGAAGCGACTCCGAAGCGTTTAACGAAGCGACAAGCAGAGAAGCCCCCATTAACACTGAGTACTGCCGAAGCGACAGAAGCGACATCGAAGCTTAAATAGAAGCAAGACCGAAGGGACGTCAAAGCGAAGCGAAGCGATGTCGCTTCGTTAAAACCATCGCTAAGGCTTGTTCCTATGGTTATGGGTGTTCGCAAATTCGCACCGATCTCTTACGTCACAATAAGTGCGAAACTTGAAACGTCCATTCTTATGGTTCAGGTTCGCACACCGGGACTTGAATTCATGACTAAACACGTTGCGTCTAATGTTTCGTTCCGTCTAACATTTTGTTCCGTCGACGCTTTGGATCCAATGTTTTGATCTACTTGTAGCGTTCGAATCTATGTTCGAACAAGCTATTGCATGACTTCGATCAACTGACTGTTGACCCTCATCAATTTGGCAAAGCTTTTTTGCTGGGCATAAGTCATGTCGGATCTTTGCGGCATGGATTATCAAGGTGGGATGGACCGTCCCCCGCTTGTTCCTGCCGCTGCTTCCACTGCTTCGGCCGCTTCTGGTTCAACAACGGCTGGTTCTTTGGCTTCTGGTTCCAGGGCTGTTGTATCTGTGAACGTCAACGTGAATGCTACGCAACTGGCCGCGAGATCGTCCGCCAGTGACCTTTCATCTCTCACTTCCTCTGTTGCACCCCCGTTAACGAAAAAGCGAAAGGCCACTTCTGCTGTGAAGAAGCCCAGAGAGAAAAAGCCTCTTCCTCCGCAGCTGCTTGCCTTCCGTTTTGAACACCGTCACAAGCTTCTTTTTTCCCAGGAGTTGAACGAGCGAGATCAAGAGAACCCAGGACCTCATCAAGTCGCCAAATGCCTAGAGACTAATGGAAACCATGAAAACCTACCGGAAAGCAGCCAGAGACTCATTGTTCCAGATCATCCTGCAGCGGGTGTCATTCGCTGGGACCTAGCGAAGCTGTCGTCAGATCAGACACGTCAGATGACCGCCAACTTCGGTGTCAAGAAGCATGGCAGTGCTTCGAATTTTCTTTGTTGATTGGCCATGCAACGCCACAACGTCATGTCGGAAGTGTGCGACATCAATGACATTATCAATCCGCACGCAACTGCAAATGAAAAGAAGCTGAACACGCTGCTGAGGCAGATAAACACAGTCTTTTCTTCAACCTTTATCAACGACTTTGTGCATCTGAATGACGCAAAGAGGCGCAAAGATTTCGAGGAGGCACACGGTGGAAGTCCAGTGAAAGCATTCTGGCGAGAGGTTTCTGAACACCACAACGACACCACAAATAATGCTGAGTTAGGACTTATGGCTTGCAGCATGGAAGATGAAGATAAGCATTCATTTGACTTGCAAGAAACGGAAACAGTGGACTTAAGAAACTATGACCAGTTGAACCAGAAGTCGGCTCAACAAAACATGAGCGACATGTTTAAATGCCGAGCCAAGATCCAGGTCGCCATGAAAGCTTCTGGTCATCACTGTGATGACATGTGGTCGCATTTAAGGAAGACGTTCCTTACTCCTCGAGCTGGAGCATCGGTGGTACCGGGTGCTGCGGTGTGCTACCTCGATTTGATGTGCAGCAAGAACCAGTCAATTGACACTGCATTCTGTGATGCCCTTTCCGATGAACAACGCGCTGACTCTGACATCGGTTTCAAAGATGGCGACTCAGCCGATAAACGCAGTGGCAAGGGCAAGAGCGATTTCTTGGAGGCTCTCAATGACATCAACGTGCGCATGGAGAATGCTACGACAACAACTGCAAGCCAGCGACAGGCCTTTCTCACCTTGTCAAAAACGAAAGCAAGCCAAGAACAAATGAGTCGACTCTGGTCTGAGCACCAGGAACTGTCGCTCACAGCAGAGAATCTGCGCAATCGTTTTGAGTGTGGCGCTATGCTGCGCAATGTGGCAATGCGAATCAGGGCTATTGAATCTGAATTGGGCGTTCCGGAATCTATTGCAAACGACATTCGTCCTGTGGACGACATAAGCCGCTGAATGGAATAAACACATTGTAACAAAGTAAACAACACTCTGTGTAAAAAAAAACACTAGTCATTAGTTTTTACAATTCTATTTGCAGAAGGACGAGTGAGTTGTAGACGCTTCACACGTCGCACCATCCTTTCGCGAACTTCCGAGTACCCTCGGAAGAGGCTGCTCCCATAGACGTCAGGGATCTCAATAGGATCACCATTGGCGTCGTGGGGAACGCAGGCCACATAAGCAATGCCCGTGCCGGTTCCCTCCGTTAGTGACACAGCGCTATCATCGGCAACCGCAAATTTGGCTTCTCCTTTACTCTTGAGTCGCTCGTTGACGACACAGTTGTGTAGCCGCGCAATGGCCTGAGCCAACCATTTCAGATTCGATTGGCTGCACCCGATTGGACGTTGAAGAATTCCCCACTTCTGTTGCATCACCCCGAATGCCATTTCGATCCTGATGCGACACTGACTAGCGTAGAAATTGAAGTTGTCATAGTCAGGAACCATTCGATCACCGTGGGAGCACATTGTCACCATGTGCTCGGAAGCCTCGTAAGCGGGGTCTCCAATGACACATAAGCCGAAGGGCAGTTTCACCAATAACTCATGCAGGCTGCATATTTGTAAAGCATCACGATCACCGGTTTTGCCGGGTGCTGCAACCGAGAAGTAGATGAAGCGGCTGTGGTGATCGGCAACATTCTGTGTGTTGACTCCGTAACACTGGTAGTGACCGCTGAAATAGTTCTTCACATTTCCGACTTCCTTCTTTTTGGGAACCTTAATTCTCAAGAGATAGCCATCAACGACACCAACACAGTTTTTAATCCCGCAGTTGTCACTGATTGATGCGAATCCAACCATGGCCCTCTCCAGTTGCTTATTGGTTTGCGGAAAAACAATGTCCAGCGCTTCACACCGGCATGTGTCAGTCACGGTTTTCCAAACAACTCGATAGAAGGACGACGTTGAGATTCCAGCAATGTCACAAATGTCCAGGTAGGACGCTCCAGCCAACCAACGCAGCGTGCAGAACAGGCACAGTTCTGGTATAATTGCCCCTCCTCTGGGACCGGCCATGAGTTCATTGACGACAAGATCTTCGCATATCAACGCCAAGAGCCTATCAAATGACTCATGCGACATCCTCAATCGCCGCTTCAAAGTGCGTCTTTTGCTATGCAGATCTGTGCACTCATCCCAGCAACATCTTTGTTGAAAGACTGACGGATTCCGTGGAGGAGAAAAGAACGCAGCAAAGCCAAGAACAAGCATGAACAACTGAATGTAGAATTGATAATCGTCATCCTCGAACACAAGTTCATTGATGATCCCATCCATGATGACAAGGAAGTTTAGTTTGTGATCTATTTATTAGAAACAGTGAGCTAAAAGATGGAGCGGCAAAGCCCATCATTGTGGACGACGGAACGTTGAATCCAATGTTTCGACATGGATTAAGGATAAAGGCATAAGGATAAAGGTGTTAGGATAGCACGTATGTTTTTGATTGGTTGAAAAATGTTGCGAATGGGGGTTTCGTGACCACACGGTTTCAACGTTTTGTATGGTCACGAAACCCGCCTTCGCAAGATTTTTGTTGATCTGACGTTGCTGTGACGTCATTTGACGCGAAACAGGAGGTGCGAATCTCGTTAGGAACAAGCCTAAGTAGGACCGTGCAGGTTAACAAGCAAGTGGTGAACTGGAGTAGGTAAAAGCTACTCGGAGCACACAAAGTAGTAGACTACCAGTACCCAAGTAAGTAAGCAAATTGTAACCCCATCATCCAGCTCATCCATAAATTTCCTTCGTTGGATCTCATCAATGGTGGAGTTCCCTTTCGAGGTTTCGAAGTGATCCGGGAAAAAGGATTAGTCGATTAGTGCGTCTGTACTCGTAATACAAGTCATTATTCGGAGTAACTAGCTACAGGAGTAGTACTAGCTACTAGCTAGCTAGTACGACGTTTTACTCCCTTTCGATAAAACGACGAATTGATTCTTCAGCTGCGCTGCTCAACGGCATTCGTTACTTATGGATGATTCTCCTTTTAACGAGACAGAGTAGAACTCCCGGAACACTCTCATCCGGTGAATATAATGATCCGGATACTTTTTCACAGCCTCCTACTACCCGTCCATCAGATCACTTGACAACATTGCCCTCTCCAAACAAGACCATAATATTAAGAAGTACCACAAATATTTTCTTTTATAAAGCGCAAACATGGAAACCACGAACATGCTCTCCGGACCGACCTGTACAAAGGACACGGACGCTAACTTTCTTCTCTCGTGTCGTAACATGAAGGCAAACGCACCCAAGTACTCGCAATATTCGGA
>Ga0163144_10031286_pt1 | contig 10150 bp, 9 predicted proteins | sample OliLak19BULKMAT1_FD_123175 | JGI IMG/M metagenome (GOLD analysis project Ga0163144, IMG submission 123175) | Freshwater microbial mat bacterial communities from Lake Vanda, McMurdo Dry Valleys, Antarctica - Oligotrophic Lake LV.19.BULKMAT1 | ecosystem: Environmental > Aquatic > Freshwater > Lake...
AATGGTCAGTATGGCGGAACCGCGGCCGCGCCCATCGCGCGCGACATCGTGGCTGCCGCCGCCCAACTCGGCCTACTGCAATGAGCTTTTTCAGGGATTTGGAACGATCCATCGACGAACGCCTGCGCGGACTCTTTGCCGCCCAGCCTGGTCAGGTGAAGGAAGCAATCGAAGTGCACCGCATGGTGCTCGATGCCGTCGAGTGCCGCGTGCAGATGCTGCCCCGCGCCAAACGCCGCTTCCCGTACAACAACGTGCTGGTCCGCGTGCCTGAAGACCAGATCACTGCCTTCGAAACGCTGCAGACCGACATCCGCGACTTCTTCACCCGGGAGCGCATCGAGTTCCCGTCCAACCTGACCGTCACCCTCGAGCCCGGCGCCGCGCCAACAGTCGAGTGCCGCGAAATTACGCCGCCCGTCCCGACCGCCGGAACCGTCCGCTTCACCCTGCCCGACGCCTCCACCCTCGACCTCAGCCGCACCCGCATCCATGTAGGCCGCCTCGCCGACGTTCTCGACGACCGCCACCGCCTCGTCCGCCGCAACGACCTGGTACTCGAAGGCGACACCGTCTCCCGAGCCCACGCCCACATCGAGTTCGTCGACGGAGCATACCGGCTCTTCGACGACGGCTCCAGCTACGGCACCAGCGCCATCCACGACGGCCGCCTGGTCGAGGTCCCGGGAGCCGCTGGCCGAGGCTTGCGCCTCCACAACGGCGACGAGATTTACTTCGGCCAGGCTCGCGTCAGGTTCGATTTGATTTAGAGAAGCCGCGGGTTAAACACGACCTGTCATTCTTTCTTTGTCCCTCCATCTGAGTGAATTCCGCTGTAACAGTCAGGAGCCGTCGCGGGCTTCGAAAAATGCACAGTAAAGGAACCGGAAAAGTGAAGCGTACTCAGGTTTGGAGAAAGTTCAGTAGTGTTTCTGAATGCGAGACTGCCGCAGGGCGGCATCGAAACGGTCGGTGTATGCGGCCAGACTCGATCCTCTTCGCGCTGTGTCTGCTGTTCGCGGTCGCGCCATTTCGCGGGCAGGCCACAGTGATATATACCAACATGTCTAATCCCCCCAGCTACAGCTCGGGTAGCGGCGATGGTGCGTGGGGAACTGCCTGGTATTCGAGTCACTTTGGAGGCTCGGGGTACCTTGCGAGCGCGACGGCGTTCACGCCGGCTGCCAACGCCTCACTGGGCCAAATCGAGCTGGGCCTGGCGTCGAGGTTTTTCGATCCGGATATCACCACCATTACCCTCGCGACCAACTATACAGGAGGGACCGTTTTGGATAGCTGGACATTGAGCGGCTTTCCGAACTACCTGGACTGTTGCCATCTGACGTCGGTCACACCTCATACGCCCATTACGTTGCAAGGTGGCACGCAGTATTGGCTCATTGCTACGGCTGGTTCTCCCGACACGTTTTCCATCTGGGGTTGGGGCAATTTGCCGGCGGTCCGCGGAATCAATCAGGGGGGCGGCTGGACCGTCGGTTTAAACTCGGGTGGGGGACCGGCATTTCAGGTTCTGGACCAGGCCGCCGCCAGCACACCGGAACCATCAACTTCCGGTCTGATGGTCCTGGCTGGCTTAGTCGGTTTGGGCGCCGCCGACGGCCGGATACAACGGTCAAAGAATGGTAAACACCGCGCCAGCACCTGGTGGAGAAGCTTGAGAGGCTGCTGAAAAGCTAACTTCAATCCGTTCGCTGCCAGTTTTCCGAGTTTTCACCCACTTGCTACGCCGGGAACCGCACGCCGAAGGGCGAGCCGATATCGTCCGCTCGCCCTTAGACTTAGAACCCGGCGCCGCCCCCACGTAGGTAGCCTGCGCCTCCACACTGGCGCTGAAATCTACCTGGGCCAGGCCTGCGTCAAGTTCGAAGTAGTCTAACCCTGCTGCAGCCGGTGAGCCACCAGCATCGCGATCTCCAGAGCCTGCTCGTAGTTCAGCCGCGGATCCACTTCGGACTTATAAGCCCGACCCAAATCCGCCTCCAGAACCCCCGACGACCCGCCCAGGCACTCCGTCACATTCTCGCCCGACATCTCGAAATGCACCCCGCCCAGCGAATTCCCCTCTGCCGCATGCACCTCAAATGCCTGCTCCATTTCTGAAAAAATATCCCCGAATAATCGGGTTTTTATCCCGGAACTCGTAGACCGGGTATTCCCGTGCATCGGATCGCAGCACCACAACACCTTTCGTCCCGCGCCTCGAACCGCACGAATCAGTCCCGGAAGCCGCGCCGCAATCTCCCCGCACCCAAATCGGTGAATCAAAGTAATCCGCCCCGGCTCCCGGTCCGGATCCAGAACATCCAGCAGCCGCAGCAAAGCATCCGCCGGTAGCGACGAACTCACCTTAATCCCGATCGGGTTCGAAATCCCCCGGAAATACTCCACATGAGCGCCGTCTTCCTGCAGCGTCCTCGCTCCAATCCAGGGCAGATGCGTCGACAGGTTGTACCACCGCCCATCTGCCGCCACGCGCGTCTGAGCCTGCTCATACGGCAGCAGCAAGCCCTCATGGCTTGTGAAGAATTCCACCGTCTCCATCGCGTCCACATGCACATGAAGCACGTTCTCCATGAACCGCAGCGCCCGCGACACATTCCGCAAAATCTCGCCGTATTCCCGCGCCAGCTGAGACCCGTCGATAAACCCCAGGTCCCAGTTCTCCGGATGGTGAATATCGGCGAACCCGCCCCGCGACAGCGCCCGCACGTAGTTCAGCGTCAGCGCCGCGCGCTCGTAGCCCCGCAGCATCCTGGCCGGATCCGGCATCCGCGACACCGCGTCAAATGCCGACGCATTCACAATATCCCCGCGATAGCAGGGCAGCGTCACACCATCGCGAGTCTCTGTGCCAGCCGACCGAGGTTTGGCATATTGACCCGCAATCCGGCCCACCCGAATCACCGGCTTTTCGATGCCGTGCACCAGCACCAGGCTCATCTGCAGCAGCACCTTCATCTTGTTGATGACCGATGCCCCGTCGCACTCCGCGAAACTCTCCGCGCAGTCCCCGCCCTGGAGCAAAAACCGTCGGCCCGCGGCCGCTTCGGCCAGTTGCTTCTTCAGTTGCTCCACTTCCCACGGAGTCACCAGCGGAGGATAGACCGCAAGCTCCTCCACCACTGACTCCACCTCGGCCGCCAGGGGATATTCCGGCTGCTGCGCCGCCGGCAGCGCACGCCACGAATCGGGCGCCCAGGCCCGCTTACTCAACCGAACGTACCGTAACCGTATAACTCAAAGTAAGCGGCTTCCCTTTCTCCAGCTTTAATGCCGATAATCCCGGATAATTCACGCCTAAAAAACCATAATTCCGCAAACACCACCCGTTCGGAAACCCGGGATTTGAGGAACTATCGTCAATCCGAAGCGCCGCGCGTTTGCCGCCGTTCGCCTTGGCGCCATTCGCCTTGGCGCCGTTCGCCCTGGCGCCATTCGCCTTGGCGCCATATGTCGCCTCCAGCTCCGCCCACGGATGCGGAACCATGTCCGTGTCTTTCGCCTCCACACCCTTGTCTGTCCGAACAACCGTATTCTCGCGTGGAGCGAATCGCACGCTAAACCCGCCGTAGCCCTTCTTGTTCGCCAGCTCTCCAATCAGCTCCACCGGCTCTCCAACAGCCTCCAGCCTGATCGCAAAATGGAGCTTCCGCGAAGTCCCCTGCACAGGCTCCACCCGCAGCGAAACCGACTCGTTCACAATCCGCTGCCCGTCGAAGAACCACCCGCTGGTCACGTCCAGCAGACCTTCCTTCCCCGACTTCGCGCTCGACTTCTCCGGCTTTGTCAACACTCCGCCCGTCAGCGTCCAGTGATCCCGCGTGATTCCCTGGTATCGGACCGCCTGCCACGCCCAGAAAACGCCCCGGTGATGCCAGTGATCCCGCGGAAAATCGTCGGTCACCACCGCCCCGTTCGGCGCATACAAAGGATGGACATACCCGGCCCGCCGCTTCATCTCCGGAGCTCCGTTGGCCAGCTTCATGCCCTTCTGGTAAGTCAGGACCGGCTTACCGTTCTCCGTCAGGTTGAGCTGACCCTCAGCCTCAACCCACGTAAACCCAGGCTCGGCCGCCACCAGGCCCGCCGCCACTGCCAGGCCCGCAATTGCAAACAGAGCAAAGCGTAACATCAGCCATTCCTCCGAACCAGCTTCGATTCATCCACCTCAACCCCCAGCCCCGGACCAGTCGGAACCCGGATCGCCCCATCCTCCAGCACAAACGGCGTCTTCAAAAACGAGCCCCGCAGAAACTGCAGCCCGTTCAGCGCCGCCGGAAACTTCAGCCCATACGCGCCATACAAACTCAGTGAGGCCGCCAGAGACACATCCGGATCCGTCAGCCCGCTCCCCAGAAACAACATCCCCGCGTCCTGCAAAATCTCGATCTGCTTCCGCGCATCCCACAGCCCGGCTGTCCGGGCCGGCTTCATCGCGACCCCGTCCAGCAGTCCCAGCTTGATGAACTCCACCAGTTCCACGGACGACACAACACCCTCGTCCATCAGAATCGGCAGCGCGCCCTGTCGCTTCAGCTCCCGAAACCCGGTAAGTCGGTTCGCCGCCACAGGCTGCTCAAACACGTCCACGCCCAAATCGGCAAACTTTGGAGCCACCTGCAGCGCCGTAGCCACGTCATACCCGCCATTGGCGTCAATCCACAGGAAGGAATCCGGAGCCAGCTTCCGAACCCGCCGGCACAACTCCACGTCGAACTTCGGATCCGGCGCTACTTTCAGGTTAAAGTGCCGGTATCCCAGCGCCTTCCCCTGTGCAACCAGCTCGTCCGTCTCCTCCAGCTTTACCGGATTAATCGTATAACTCAGCACCACCCGGTCGTTGCCCTTGCGCGACCACATCGCCTCGGCAATATTTTTCTTCATCAGCCGGCCCGCCAGGTCGTGAACCGCCAGGTCGATCCCCGCCTTCGCAATCGGCATCCCCGTCGAGAACGAAGGCGCAATTGCCTTCTGCATCTTCTGGTGAATCCCGGCAAGATCGAACGGTGACGCCCCAACAATCACCGGTGCCAGATACTTCTCCAGTGTGATGGCCACCGATTCCGGACTCTCATAGCTCCATGTAGGAATGGGTACACTTTGACCCCAGCCTGCGGTGCCGTCCTCCGCCGTCAGCTTCACTAAAAGCGTAGGCCTCTCCGGCTTCGGGAAGAATCGGAATCGACCGGTCACCCCGTACGTCGCGGGGTAGATCTCAACTCGCGTAATCGACGGAGCCAGTCCGGCGGACAACCCCAGCCCGGAAAATACAGGCATCGCCAAAACCTCTCTGCGTGACAGGAAACGGGACATCTTGTGTTCTCCCTGTGAGTGTATCCCGCCTGTAGGGGTGCAGTTCGAGCCTGTTGAAAACAGGCCGTTTCAGCCTATTGACTCTGGCCGCAGGTCGGATAAAATCGGGTAGCACACTTCCCTGAGAACGGAATCCGCCGCCAATGTTTAAATCAAAAAAGAGCCGTCCTGAATCTCTCTCGCCCGAGCAGTCGTTCACAAGCAGCGATGTCGCCCGTATCGCGCAGGTGAGTCTCCGGCAGCTCCAGTGGTGGGATGAACGTAAAGTAGTGTCGCCCCGCCATGAGGGTCACAAACGTGTGTACCTGCCTGAAGAGGTGGTGGAAGTTACCGTTATCGCCGAACTCCGGCGCAAAGGCTTCTCTCTCCAGAAAATCCGCCGCGTACTCAAGTTTCTCCAGAAGGAGATGGGTAGGCGCCTCCACGACGTCCTCACCGGCGAACAGGACGTCCATCTCGTCACCGATGGCAAATCCGTCTACCTCGAAGACAGCAATGATCGCATCATTGATATCCTGAAGTCCGCCAAACAACCCATGTTCCTCGTCTGCGTCAGCGACCAGGTCCGTCGGCTCAGCGGAACGCTCCCCCTCGGTCCAGCCGTCCGAAAGCCAGCCCGTCAGGAAACCGGAACCGCCACGCGCAAAGCAAAAGCCGTCTAAACCCTCGCACACAAGGCCAAGCCCAGGCTAGCTGTCCGAAAGCAGCCCGTCAGGAAACCGGAACCGCCACGCGCAAAGCAAAAGCCGCCTCAACCCTTGCAAAAAGGGGGGCAGGCCCTGGGGCAGGCCCCCAGGGCCTGCGGCGGGCGCCTACGGACGCCAAGCTTCAGACACACAAAAAGGGCGGCAGCCGAAGCGCCCGCCCTTTTCATGCACACAGGAACAAGAACTACGCAGCTATCCGGCGGCGCAGATACGTGCCCATCCCAAGCGCAAGAAGGCCTATGCCCATCGTGCCAGGCTCTGGAACTTCGTCGCCAGGAAAATTGGAAATGTTCACCAGACCGTTAAAGGTATAAACGTCTCCAGCGGACAGAGTGCCACCAAGGATCATCGTGAGGCTACCCGTTATTCCGGAAATAATCGGGAGCCCGATTTCATTACCCACGCCGCACGGAACGGAAGATCCCGGTGCGATCGCCGCGTAACTGCATCCGCCCATGATCGAGCCGTACGGAGTGATATCCACGAAAGGCTGGTGAATGCCGCCAGCCTGCGGCGTCACCGCCACCATGCCGTTGATTGGTGTAGCAAGACCGAAAGAATCCGTCGCCGAACCGGAGTGGCTGCTCGTCAAATACGAGTATGGACCGCCAATGTACGGTGTCGACAGGAAGAACAGGAAACTCAGATCCGCAGCTCCGAGGTTCTTGATCGTGAACCCGTAGTCGATGAACGGGTCGGGATTGACTGTGGCGCTGCCCTGAATCGAATAGTCGTTACCTCTCACGTCAATGTCCAGCAGGGATACTTTACTCCCCTCGAACCCGTAAAGCGTGAAGTCCGTGCGCAAGTTTCCGAGTTGAAGAAATCCACCCGGAATCGTCTCGGCGTGTAAGCCGAAACACAACACTAGTGGGCCTAGTAGCCCTAGTACTTTTTTCATTGTAATTCTCTCCTCCGATAAGGACCCAACAGGTGCCGCCCTAATGGACAGGGGCGACATCGTTAAGTATGATGCAAAACCTAAGTAGTTTTAAAGGATATCTAGGGTGAATGACCCTGTTACAACAGTACTATAGTACTACTGGTACCAAGATTTTTGGTAAGAGGGTGCCGACACGGTAATCTGTAAGTACGGGGGCGAGACGCCAGCAATCCAGTCGTGTTCTAATCCTCGTATTACCACAGATGCGAATCTTCGTCAGTGGCGCGACAGGGTTTCTGGGATCGTCCATGGTCTCTCGTCTGGTCAGCAGGCAGCACCGGGTGTGCGCCCTTTGCCGTCCAGGGTCCGAATCCAGGGTCCCCCCTGGATGCTCACGGCTGACCGGCGATGCCCTCGACGCCACCAGCATCATCCCGCTCATGCCGAAGACCGACACCTACGTCCATCTCGTCGGTGTCAGCCGTCCCGCTCCCTGGAAAAGCAATGAGTTTCATACGGTCGACCTCGCATCGCTCCAGGCATCCGTCAAGGCTGCCGTCCGCCGGCGCGCCAGCCATTTTGTTTATGTGAGCGTCGCCCGCCCCGCGCCTGTGATGCGGGAATACCAGGAAGTCCGGGCCGTCTGCGAAATGATCATCGGCAACGCCGGGCTCAACGCCACCATCCTTCGCCCCTGGTACATCCTCGGCCCCAAACACCGGTGGCCCACCGTCCTGCTGCCCTTCTACAAGGCCGCCGAACTCTTCCCCGCCACCCGCCCCGCCGCTCTCCGCCTCGGCCTGCTTACCCGCGAACAGATGCTCCGAGGCCTCGTCTGGGCCGTCGAAAACCCTGCCGAAGGAATCCGCTACCTCGACGTCCCCGCCATTCGAAGTATCGCCGAACTGCCTGTCGCCGCCCACCCGGAAACCAGCAGGGTAAATGGCTGAAATTCACTTCCGCCAAAAAACCCGTTGAACTAAACCGCTGACGCGGTAACGTCTGTGTGTGGGTCGCGCTTTTTGCGCACCAGAGGCAGAAGGGCTCAAACTCAGTTTGGTTGTGCCAACAACCAAATCCCTTTCAGGAGTATGAGCAATGAGCCCTCTGCGTCAACGCATGATTGAAGAGAAGACATGCAGTTGCGGAACTTCTCCGCCGGCCTGGTCTTCAACCCGCCATTCCTGCTCCGAGCCACTGGCCCCGTGTGAGCGGAATGCCAAAAGCAAATCCCATAGTCGGACGGCATCCCCACCGGTTTAGGTTCAACCCACGTTTTCATCACCGGAACGGCAGCGTAGCACTTCCCTCAAGCGGAGAGAACTGGGCCGTTCCGCCGATGAAAACTTATGCGTTTTACCGCGTTTATCCTATTACAGTCAATAACTTAGGCCTTTCACCGGTTGACCGCTGCGCTATACTGTCCCGAGATTCGCGCGCCCAGTCAGGCCCGCCCATAAAGGAGACCCGCAGTCATGATGCAAAACAAACCCGAGCCTCGCCTGGTGCCCAAGCCACTTCAGCAAAACAAACCCGGGCCGGACCCCAGCGAGACTGGTCCCAAAGCCCCGGAGCGCATCCCGCCCGCGCCGAAAGCAGCCTAATGAGACATAAATGAAGTTCGACACCACGCCAGTCCGAAACCAATACACCAGAGCTGCGTTCAGCCTCCGCCGCATCGGCCACCGCGGCACCCTTGCTCCGGCATCCCCACCGTGGGCTGTGAGCACGCCGTCAAGGCTCAGTCCCGCCGCGGCCGCCGTTTGACTCCGTGTGTTCTCCGCATCCGGGCTCCATCCATTCCAGTGACCCGCGCTCGCATCGATCCGCACGGGTGCGATCGGCACAAAAGGCATCAGGAGCTGGACCATCCACATCGAGAAGAACGCCTGCAGGAGGGGAAAATATCAAACTCTGAAGCGACAACACCGGAGACGAGATACCCCGTCCCCGGTGCCTTTACTGCATGCCTCGACGGGGAGGCTTTAAACTAAAACGCGTACTTCAGAGCAAACTGGATATTGCGCGGCTGGTTCACCTGACCGGTAATCTGGCCGAAGGTGTTCGGCGCGGTGATATCACGGCCCGGCGGGCCGTATGCGACGTGGTTCGCGATGTTGAAGAACTCGGCTCTAAACTGGAGGCGCTGGCGCTCCGTGATCGCGAAGTTCTTGCCGATGGAGGTGTCCAGGTTCCAGAAGCCCGGAGCCCGTTCCGTTCCCACGCCCGCGCTGCCGAATTCCCCCAGGGCGGGAATGCCGTACGCACAGGTGCCGTTGTCAACGCCGGCAGCGCAGAACGACACATCACCGAAGTACCTGTCGATGGTGCGGGTGCTCGGCTCTGCCAGTACCCGGTAGCGGTTCGCGCGGACATTGTTACGCGGCGCGCGCCCAGAGTTGGTGTTCTGGCTCACCGCCAATATCGTGACTGGGAACCCGCCGCGGATCGCCAGGTTGTAGTTGAGGGCCCATCCGCCCAGCAACAGGTCCAACACCCTTGGAGCGTCGGAGCCGAACTTCATGCCCTTGCCGAATGGCATGTTGAAGACACCGGCGGTGCTGAAGTTGTGACGAACGTCGAAGCAGGCCGGGCCGTAGTTGCCGCGACGGTTGTACGCATCCTGCCAGTAAGCGCCTTCCGCGTTCACGCTGCCGCAGCCGTAGTAGCCGAGGCCATCCGTGTTTGCTTTGGAGAACGTGTACTGGAACAGCATTTCGAAACCGGCCGTCATCCGGCGGCGGCCGCTGATCTGCAGAGCGTTATACCAGCTGGTGCCGCTCGATTCCGTCAGGGCGATGTTGCCGACGTTCGGCAGTATATTCGCCAGCGGACGGCGGTCGTTGATCGGAGCCCAGGTCGAGTACGGACCTGTGCCGGGAAGCGGGTTGTTCGCTTCGTGCGGGATCACAAGGTGAGTCCCACGCTGGCCGACATAGGCCACCGTAACATTGGTGGCGCTGTCCAACTGGCGTTCGATGGCGAAGTTGAACTGGTTGGTCTGCTGCGGACGCAGGTTCAGGTCCCACGCGCGACCCTGGTAGAACGGAGCGGCGGTCGGGGTGGAACGCGGGCTGGTCAGGTCGCCTCGGGCAATCACGTCCGTGAATCCGGTTGCGATCGTGCCAGGTGCTGCGCTGTCGTAAGTAACGTTCGACTCGGTGAAGAACGGCGGATTCAGCGTCAGGCGGAGGTTCGCGCCAGTGCCTTCAAGGAAGTTCGACAG
>Ga0163144_10031287_pt1 | contig 10150 bp, 11 predicted proteins | sample OliLak19BULKMAT1_FD_123175 | JGI IMG/M metagenome (GOLD analysis project Ga0163144, IMG submission 123175) | Freshwater microbial mat bacterial communities from Lake Vanda, McMurdo Dry Valleys, Antarctica - Oligotrophic Lake LV.19.BULKMAT1 | ecosystem: Environmental > Aquatic > Freshwater >...
AGGCCGTATTGAGCGCTGCGAATACGTTGTCGTTGAATGTTGCGTGACGGCCGAGATGTGCTTCGATCACCGCGGCGTGCGTGGCAAGTACAGTCGGCAGGTTAGACACCACCACGCCGCTGTCTGAAGCAGCACTAGACAACTGGGGCGCATAGATACCATCAACAAACACCAGTCGGGTGGTCGCTTCTTCAATATAAAAATGTGCGACGTCGGCGGCTTCCAGATAGGTTGCGCTGAGTGCTGGAGAAAGCGACAGCTCGGTCAGTGGTGAAATATCGGTAAAGCGCCACTCTTCGTCACGCCGGGTGGGCAGCGACAGCACGTCGAGCCGATTGACAGCCTCCCCCCGCAGCGCATTGATCCACGGCAAAGGGCTGGTCTGCAATTGCGGTAAGCCTGTCAACAGCGTTTCAAGGTAACCAGTAGGGGGGCGACGAATAGAGGCTAGTGTGCTCATACTGTTGCCATCGCGTCATGGTGCTCGGCACTGACCCAGTCGTAGCCACGCGTTTCGAGTTCGAGCGCCAGATCCTTGCCGCCGGTTTTTATGATGCGGCCCGCATCCATCACATGCACGAAGTCGGGCACGATGTAGTTGAGCAGTCGCTGGTAGTGCGTCACCAGCACAATGGCGTTGTCCTTGTTGGCGAGCTGGTTGACGCCCTGGGAGACGATCCTGAGCGCGTCGATGTCAAGCCCGGAATCGGTCTCGTCGAGGATCGCCAGACGAGGTTCGAGTAGCGCCATCTGCAAGATTTCGTTACGCTTTTTCTCGCCCCCGGAGAAGCCTTCGTTGACACTGCGGTCGAGAAAGTCGGGACTCATTTCGAGCAACTTCATCTTCTCACGCACGAAGTCGTCAAACTCGAGCGGGTCGAGCTCTTCCTTGCCGCGCTGCGCCTGCAGCGTATTGTAAGTCAGGCGCAGGAACTGGCTGTTGGCGACGCCCGGTACTTCGATCGGATACTGAAAGGCGAGAAACACACCGGCAAGCGCACGCGCTTCGGGGGCAAGCTCGAACAGGTTGCGGCCTTCGAACAGCGCAGTACCGGCCGTGACTTCATACGCCGTGTGACCCGCGAGCACCTTGGCGAAGGTACTCTTGCCCGAGCCATTCGGCCCCATAATGGCGTGTACCTCACCGCTCTTCACGGTGAAATCCAGACCTTTCAGAATTTCGATGCCGTTCACGCTCGCACATAGCCCGCGTACTTCCAGTATGGCTTTGCTGTCTTGATGTATCATCCGACACTTCCTTCTAACTTGAAACCGAGCAGCTTGGTCGCTTCGACCGCAAACTCCATCGGCAATTGTTGAAATACGTCTTTGCAGAATCCGTTGATGATCATCGACACTGCTGCCTCGGCGCCGACCCCACGCTGCGCGAAGTAGAACAGCTGATCCTCGCCGATCTTCGAGGTCGATGCCTCGTGTTCAACCTGGGCGCTGTTGTTGCGCACCTGGATGTAGGGAAAGGTGTTGGCGCCGGACTGATCGCCAATCAGCATCGAGTCACATTGCGAATAATTGCGCGCACCGGTGGCGGTCGGCGCAATCCTGACCAGCCCGCGATAGCTATTGTTGGAACGACCGGCCGAGATGCCTTTGCTGACGATGGTGCTGCGGGTGTTCTTGCCGAGGTGGATCATCTTGGTGCCGGTATCAGCCTGCTGCAGGTGGTTGGTGACCGCGACCGAATAAAACTCGCCGACCGAGTTGTCGCCACGCAGTATGACGGAAGGATATTTCCAGGTAATCGCCGAGCCGGTCTCGACCTGGGTCCACGAAATGCGCGAGTTGACGCCTTTGGCCAGGCCGCGCTTGGTCACAAAATTGTAAACGCCGCCGACGCCGTTTTCGTCGCCCGCATACCAATTCTGCACCGTCGAGTACTTAATGTCGGCGTTGTCGAGCGCAACCAGCTCGACCACCGCCGCATGCAACTGGTTGGAGCTGAATGCGGGTGCCGTACAGCCTTCAAGATAGGACACCGACGCCCCTTCCTCGGCAATAATGAGTGTGCGTTCGAACTGCCCCGTTTCCTCGGTGTTGATGCGGAAGTAGGTCGACAAATCCATCGGGCACTTGACGCCCTTGGGGATGAAGCAGAACGAGCCGTCGGTAAATACCGCTGAGTTGAGCGCGGCGTAAAAGTTATCGCCGGTCGGCACCACCGTACCGAGGTACTTCTGCACCAGCTCCGGATGCTCCAGCACCGCCTCCGACATCGAACAGAAAATGACGCCGACTTCGGCCAGCTTGTGCTTGTAGGTGGTCGCCACCGACACGCTGTCAAAAATGACGTCGACCGCAACGCCAGCCAGCGCCATGCGCTCGTGCAGCGGCACGCCAAGCTTCTCGAAGGTGCGCAACAACTCAGGATCGACCTCGTCCATACTTTTCAACTGCGGCTTCTGCTTGGGTGCGGCATAGTAGCTGATCGCCTGATAATCAATTTTCGGAAAGTGGACGTTAGGCCACGTCGGCTCTTCCATTTTGAGCCACGCCGCATAAGACTTAAGCCGGAACTCGAGCAGCCATTCCGGTTCGTTCTTCTTGGCCGAAATCATCCGAATGGTGTTTTCATCCAGTCCCTTCGGCGCGACATCAGACTCGATATCTGTGACGAAACCGTGCTTGTAGGGTTGATTGACAAGATTTTGCAGTACTGCGCTCATGATGTTGTTCCTATTGAGAAGGACGACCCGCATCCACAGGTAGAAGTAGCGCCGGGATTGTTCTTGATGACGAACTGCGCACCTTCCAGATCGTCTTTGTAAACAATCTCTGCACCCGCCAGGTACTGGTAGCTCATCGCATCAATCAACAGCGAGACTCCGTTTTTGGTCATCGTCGTGTCGTCTTCGTTGGCGATTTCGTCAAACGTGAATCCGTAGGAGAAGCCGGAGCAGCCGCCGCCCTGAACAAAAACACGCAGTTTCAGGTCGGGGTTGCCCTCTTCGGCTATCAAATCAGCGACCTTGGCCACGGCGCTGTCGGTAAATAAAATAGGGACAGGCATCTCGGTTTCGATACTTTCGGCAATCGCAGTCATCGTGCCACCTCTGGTTTTGAACCAAGTTTCGACTTCATATTGAAACTCTCGCCGCAGCCGCATTCGCTTTCGACGTTGGGATTATCGAATTTGAACATCTGCTTGAGCCCTTCCTTGACGAAATCGATATGCGAGCCATCGAGCACCGACAGGCTGTCGGCATCGAGCACCACACGTGCGTTATGCGACTCGAATGTGTGATCACCCACGCGTATTTCGTCAGCGATGTCGAAGGTGTGCGCCAGGCCGGTACAGCCCACTTTCTTCACACCGATGCGCAGGGCAATCCCTTTGCCTCGCTTTGCAAGCTGGCGCTGAATCTGTTTTGCCGCATTTTCAGTCAATGTTATTGCCATAATTTAAGCTCCAAAGTTACCACAGAGAACACCGCGATCAGCGAGGAAATCCAAGCTAGATCGCCTGGGTTCGTCGTGTTCATCGCGTCGCCACAAGACATGCCGTTAGTGTCGCTTCGAAACTACCTACTTGTCAACATAGTTTTTTGACGCTACCATATTGGCATGATCAAGGAGGTAAATATGGACAGTCGTGCGATCGCGGAGCTGGTCTTGCACCTGGGGCGCATAGCCTCCGTCGAGGCGCTCGTGGAGGGTCTGACACCAGTCCAGTGGGCAGGGCTCAGGTACTTCGCACGGGCCAACCGCTTCTCGCGAACGCCATCCGCCTTCGCCGCTTTTCACGGCACGACGCGGGGCACGGCGTCGCAGACGATCAAGAACCTCGAGGCCCAGGGCTATCTGGCGCGCATCCGGTCAGAGACTGACCGGCGCAGTGTTCATCTCGTTCTGACGGAAAAAGCCAGAGCCATTCTTGAGAATGATCTCTTCGAAACCCTGGTCCGTGCTGCGGACGCCCTGCCCCCGGGCCTCCGCGGTCAGTTCGCCAACACCTTGCAGCGCATGCTCGGTCAGGTGGCGTTGGAGAGGGGCATACCCACGTTCGGCAGCTGCGCGTCGTGTACGCATCTGGAAGGGGACGACTGCAATCGGGAGAGACAGGAGACCTTTGCGTGCGGGTTTTCGAGCGAGCCACTGCTTCTGGAGGAGCTGGACGGGATCTGCATCAACTTCGTCCAAGGCAAGCCCTTGGCGGAGAGGGACTCCCTCATCGGGACCGCACCGCGATGACTCCTGTTCCTGCTTCAGCGATCACCATCGACGACAACCCGACTCACGCGCTCGCCCGCCGGCTGCGAGCGCATCTTCAAGCGCTCGCCGTACTGCGCCTACCGATCACCTATCGGGACCTGGCCAAGGCGATGCTGCTCTCGCCCCCGCACACCATTCATCAAGTGACTGAGGCGTTGGAACAACTCATGGCCGAGGACGCGGCGGCCGACTGCCCCTTCATCGCGGCCATGGTCATCAGCAAGTGGCGCGGCGGCTTGCCAGCGCCGGGCTTCTTCGACTGCGCGGCGCGGCTCGGCCGCTTCGCCGGCGATGCAACGGGCCCCGACGCCAGGGTGTTTTATGCGGGCGAGTTCAACGCGTCGGTCGCCTTGTGGGCGCGTCCCTGCCCGACGGCGGCGACGACGACGTGAAGGGCCAACGCCCGCGCGTGGTCATCGTCGGCGCCGGCTTCGCTGGCCTCACTGTCGCGAAGCGGCTTGCTAAGGTGCCAGCGGACATCACCCTGATCGATCGGCAGAACCATCACCTCTTTCAACCACTGCTCTACCAAGTGGCGACGGCCGGGCTGTCGCCGGCCGACATCGCCTGGCCAATTCGAAGCCTGGTCCGACGCCAGCGCAACACACGCGTGCTGCTGGGCACAGTCACAGGCGTTGATCGAGAGCGCAAACACGTCATCATGGACGGCCGAAACATTGCCTATGACGTTCTGGTGCTCGCGACCGGGGCAACCCATGGCTATTTCGGCCACGACAGCTGGGCCACCCATGCGCCCGGCCTGAAGACGGTCGACGACGCCACGGAAATCCGTAGCCGTCTGCTGCTCGCCTTCGAGCGCGCCGAGATGGAGTCTGATGCGCGCGAGCGCGAACGGCTGCTCACCATCGTTATCGTCGGCGGCGGGCCGACCGGGGTCGAGATGGCCGGCTCCATTGTCGAACTTGCGCGCAAGGCGCTTGCGGCCGACTTCCGGACCATTGATCCGCAGCAGACGCACGTGCTGCTGGTCGAGGCCGGACCACGCTTGCTGCCAAGCTTTCCAGAGCCACTGTCGCGCCATGCCGAGCAGGCGCTTCGACGCCTGGGCGTGGATGTCCGCTTGAAACAAGCGGTCACGCACTGCGCTGCGATCGGGGTCACGCTGGGCGACGAAAGCGTGGACGCGGCCACAGTGATCTGGGCGGCCGGGGTCACCGCCTCACCGGCAGCCGCCTGGCTCGCCGTGGCGGGCGATCGCGTTGGCCGTGTGTTGGTCGGACCGGATTTGCAGCCGCCCGGCACGGACGACGTTTTCGTCATCGGCGACACGGCGCTCGCCCATGACGCTGCCGGCGCGTCACTCCCCGGCATCGCTCCGGTCGCCAAACAGCAGGGCGCCTACGTGGCCGCAGCCATCCAGGCGCGCCTCAGCGGCAAGGGCGCGCCGCCACCCTTCCACTATCGGGACCAAGGCCTGCTCGCGACGGTTGGCCGCAAGACCGCCGTCATCGCGTTCGGACGCCTGCGGCTCAAGGGATGGTTTGCGTGGTGGCTCTGGGGCATCGCCCATATTTACTTCCTGGTCAGCCTGCGCAACCGGCTGATCGTCATGATGCAGTGGCTCTGGTCCTATGTCAGCTCCGAGCGCGGCGCCCGGCTTATCACCGGCCTGCACACCGCCCTCGACCCTGGCCGGATGAGGCGTCGTGACGGCGATACGCGCCTGCCGGACGGACGGAAATCGGCTTGAAGTACCTGTGACGTGCTGGCTGCAGGCATGTCGAAACGGATTCACCTGCTCGGGATAGTCTCTATGGCCCTTGGAATTGCACCGTATGCAGACGTGATCGACATTCGGTTTGACAAACAAAGAGATAGCCTCAAGAGCAAACGCGACGAGATCGATCCGGCAGAAAGATTGCCAAAACCAAACTGGATCCGCGTCAGGGCGGCATCAACTTCGGGCCACTTTCGTAAGACCAAAGACATCGTTCTCACCAACAAGCTGGTGACGGTAGGGGAAGAGGTCTCTTGCCCCAACATCGGAGAGTGCTGGAGTAAAGGCACTGCCACCTTCATGATCATGGTCAATAAAATGCACGCGGCGCTGCAGGTTCTGCAACGTCAAAACCGGGCGCCCGAATCCGCTCGACCTGAATGAGCCGGAACGCATCGCCCAAACCATCGCTTTGATGAAACCCAATTGTGTCGTCATCTCTTCGGTTGACCGCGATGATTTGCACGACGGCGGTGCTGGCCATTTCGTCGAATGCATCAAGCGCATCCGCGCAGTCTCACCCAATACCTACCTCGAAATCCTGACACCCGACTTCGGTGGCCGCTTGGACCATGCACCTCAATATACCGACCAAATCCGGCCTGACGTTCTGACTTGAAGAGACCGATGGGGAAATCCTGCAAGTGCTGCGCGACCTGCGCGCCCACGATGTTGCCATCCTGAAAATATAGGAAGAAAATGGGGTGTCGTGAGCAAATATCCGTCCCGAGTTCAGTCGCTGAACCTGAGTTGATCGAGGACTCGTTGTACAGCGTCCTGAAACCGTGCTCGAATCGGTGACCTTGCAGAGCATTGTCGCCCTTTCTTGAGCTGGAACACGCATTTCAGGCGCTGAGGCCAGGTTATGCCCAAAGCACTCGCTGCGCTCACGGCACAGGCTCTTGCCGCGTTTGGCTGGCGTGACCAGCCCGCGCCATGGATGGTCGGGGGCTAGACATTATGCAGTGACCTGTTCGACCTTATTTAACGGTTTAACTGCAGGATTTCCAAACCGTTTGCGTCTTTCTCGCGTAACAGTGTCTTGAGAGCCACATTGCGGCCATCACCTGGTTTGGCCATAAAGGAACCTGCCATGTCCACGAACACTTTAAGCCTTTTTCTGTTTGCGTGTTTCGCTTTCGGATTACCGCTATGGGCCATGCAACACAACGGCATAGAAGGCAACAGTATCCACAACTGCTCTGGCGAATGCTACCAGCAGTGGGTGCAGCAAACGGGCGGCATCATTGCTGTCGCTGAGGCCAAGGCAGAGGCCGATGCAGCGGCCTCTCCGGCGCAGCTGGGCGAGCAGGCCTTCTCCGGCTGTATTGCATGCCACGGCGCGAAGGGAGAGGGAGGCATTGGTCCCGCTCTCGCCGGCCAGCAGGCCAGCGATATCGCATCCATGCTCAACCAGTATCGCAATGGCGAAACACGCGGTAACCAGAGCGCGCTCATGTGGAGCCAGGCTGCGCAGCTCAATGACGCTGCCATCGAAAATCTCGCCGCGTACATCCAGACCCTGTGAGCGCGCATGTTCTGCTCCCTCCCATTGCTGCAACCACGCGCAGCGATCGCATCTGGCAGTGGGGCCTCAAGTCCACAATGACGCGCCCTGATGCCCGTGGAGTGGCACCTTGACCGATCATTTCCTGTCACTGGACGCATTCAACGTCATCATAGTGGGCGAAGGTGCTATCGGTTCCGCTCTACTGGATAACCTGTTGAGACGACCGGGCCTGCAGCGCGCAATAGTACTGGGGCGCAGTGGCAAGCCCGAAACCCAGGATACGCGTATCTCCCGGATACGCTTCGAAGCCAGTGATCCTGACTCTATCGCCTCCGCCGCTGCCTCAACAAGCAAATTACTCGAGCGAGCACATCTGCTTATTAATACCGTCGGCGTGCTCCATAGCAGCAGTCAGCAACCGGAAAAACGATTGCAGAGTCTCAAACCACAGCAGTTGCAACAGTCCTTCCTCGTCAATGCCACTCTTTTGCCCCTACTGGCACAGGCCTTTGGCAAACTGTTGCGTCACGATGAGCCTGCGGTGCTGGCGTCACTATCAGCCCGTGTAGGCAGCATCGAGGATAACCGGACGGGCGGCTGGTATAGTTATCGCGCCTCCAAGGCAGCGCACAACATGCTGTTGAGAACACTTGCTCTGGAATGGAAAGTTAGCCATCGCAACACCACTGTGGTCGCCCTGCACCCCGGCACTGTCATTTCCAAGCTATCCAAACCTTTCCTTACACCGGGTTATAAGAAGCGCGTGTTAACGCCAGCGGAGTGCGCCGAAGCATTGCTGGATGTTATCCACCAACTGACCCCGGAAGAGTCTGGCAACTTCTATGATTGGCAGGGCCAACCAATCCCCTGGTGACCTCCCGGAGCGTCAGCAATGGCAACCGATCACAAATCTACACATAGACGATCAGAAAAATCTGCCTCTAGCACAACTTGCGCCGGCGACAGACACGCAGTAAGAGAAAATCGCCCGCACTCAGTGCTGACGAAATCTGCGTCAGACAGAATATTCCGATGAACCATTTTGCAGGCCGCGACGTATCCTGTTTAAGCACCTACAGGAGAGGCAACACCATGAAGCACTTCATCGTGAACTGCTGGGACGCGGTAATGAACAATCAACACAATCCGCTCAGGCACCTGGATCTTGCATCGCAACACTATTTTATGCAGGTACTCGGCTGGATGTGGAGCATGATATTCAGCCTCACTTTCCTCTCTATATTCCATTTCGGCCTGACGTGGATGGCTCATTTGCTGTTGTTCGGCGGCATTGCGATGACGGTGGCCGTGTTCAGGGAGAGCGAGCGGCAGCGCCCCCTCCTGACGGCAGCCACCATCGATTTGAGCTCCCAATCGCGCTGCGTGTGGAAGCTGGACAGCGAAGCCTGATGCTGTCATCAGTAGCCTCTTAGATTCAGCAACCCGATCCAGTTACCGAGGCAGCTATGCAGTACCAGGCCCCTATAGAAGATATTCGTTTCCTTCTCTATGATGTGCTCGGCATCGACACTCTGCAGGAGTTTGAGCACTACAGCGAGGCAACACCGGATGTGATATTGGCCATTCTTGAGGAGATGGGTAAGTTTGCCACCGGGGTCATTCAGCCAACCAATAAGACCGGTGACACACAAGGCTGTCGCTATGATCCACAGACACACGCAGTCACCACCCCGGACGGGTTCAAAGAGGCTTATCAGCAGTTTGCGGCAGCCGGCTGGACAGGCCTGGACGCTCCCGTGGAGTTTGGTGGGCAGGGTCTGCCGCACGTGCTGAAATTTATCGTCGACGAGATGGTCTGCTCCACCAATCTGTCACTCGGCATGTACCCGGGACTCACTCATGGCGCAATCAGTGCCCTGCATAGCCACGGGACACCCGACCTGCAGGCAACCTACCTGCCCAAACTGATCAGCGGCGAATGGACCGGCACCATGTGCCTGACCGAGCCCCAGTGCGGTACAGACCTGGGCATGATCCGCACACGGTCCACCCCCGCAGACGATGGGACCTACCGCATCCAGGGCACCAAAATCTGGATCACCGGTGGCGAGCATGACCTGGTCGACAATATCGTGCATCTGGTACTTGCCAAGCTACCCGGGGCGCCTGACACCACTAAGGGAATCTCCTTGTTCATCGTACCCAAGTACCTGCCGGGCAGTGGCGAGCGTAACAGCGTTTTCTGCGGCGGCCTGGAGCACAAGATGGGCATCAAGGGCTCTGCCACCTGTGTCATGAACTTCGAGAATGCCACCGGCTGGTTGGTAGGTGAGCCCCACAACGGCATGCGCGCCATGTTCACCATGATGAACGAGGCCAGACTCATGGTTGGCATGCAGGGCCTGGGTCTTGCTGAGATGGCCTACCAGGAAAGCCTGGCTTTTGCCCGGGAGCGTTTGCAGGGACGTTCGTTAGCCGGGCCCACCAATGTCGACGGCCCGGCTGACCCCATCATCGTACATCCTGACGTGCGCCGTATGCTCATGCGCCAGAAAGTACTCAACGAAGGCATGCGCGCCCTCGCCCTGTTCACCGGGTATCAGTTGGACCTGTCCGTAGCCCACCCTGAGCCCGCCGTGCGCCAGGCAGCAGACGATCTCGTGCAGTTGCTGACGCCCGTGGTGAAAGCCTTTCTGACTGACGAGGGCTTTAAT
>Ga0163144_10031288_pt1 | contig 10150 bp, 9 predicted proteins | sample OliLak19BULKMAT1_FD_123175 | JGI IMG/M metagenome (GOLD analysis project Ga0163144, IMG submission 123175) | Freshwater microbial mat bacterial communities from Lake Vanda, McMurdo Dry Valleys, Antarctica - Oligotrophic Lake LV.19.BULKMAT1 | ecosystem: Environmental > Aquatic > Freshwater > Lake...
CTCAGTACTGAATCGCCGCGGGGCCTGGATTCGACCAGTACTTCTCGGCGTCGTGGAACTGCTCCACCACACTGCAGGACAGGATCATGTTGACGTGGTCGCCGTCTTCCGAGAGCGGCAGCAGCACGCGCTTGTAGCGGTGCACGCCATTGGGCTCGTCCCAGCGGATGCGATGGGCGATCGGCTTGCGCGCGCCGCGCACCTCGCTGTAGGTCGCCAGGAGCATGTTGCGATAGCTCAGCGCCTCGACTTCATCGAGACCACGGCCGCTGGCGTCGAAATGCGCCCAATCGGCGATCTGTGTCCCGACCACTTTGAACCGGAAGAAGGGCGCCGCCGGCATCACGTCGATCAACAGAACCTTGTTGAGGATCCGATGGATGCGCATCGGGTCCACATCGGCACGCGAAGGCATCGGCTTTTCCTTGCGCGACTCATGCCAGTAGATGAGCGCCTGCAGGAACTCAGGCTCGCGCAGATCCGTGACGGCAATCGGCGCCGCAACGACCACATTGCTCAGATCCAACGCCGGGTCCTGCCCTTGCGTGGTCGTCATCCGTCCGATCGAGGGCAGTTCGCGAACCAAATTTGGACTCGGGCTTGGGGTTCAGACGTGGCGTACCATCAGCCACCCGGACTTGTGGTGCAACAGTTCGGCTGGGCTACCCCCTCGAGCCCAAGCCCTACCCACGATGACCCAGGGCTCTTAGCAGTTCGTTAACGATCTGCCGAGTACGAGGAATGCTTATCGGAGATTAATCGGCGGAACTGGACATGCGGCGCAAGATCCTCCCCCTGAGCACGCTCGACGACGTCAAGTCGCCGATCGCTGCCGTGCTGGCGATGTGGCGCGCGGCACGGCCGGCAGACGGCCTCTTGCCCGCAAGCGACGCATTCCGTCTCGGCGATCTGCTGTTGATGCTCGACGACGCGGGCTGGGTCGGGGTGAAGGCGCTGACGCCGGCGCGGTTCGAATTCCATGCCCTCGATGGCATGGAACTGCGCACCTCGGCGGATCTGCTGGCGGTGGCGCGCCATGGCGGCGCGCTGCGCGATCAGGCGCGTCCAGTCTATGACGACTACTCTGCGGCGGCCTTCATGGGCGTGCCGCTGCTCCATCGTCTGCTCGACGACGATGCGAGCGAGAATGCGCCGCTCGAACGCCTGATCCTGCCCTTCGCGTCGGACGGCGTCGGGGTCGACGGGCTGCTGGTCTGCGCGGCCGCGCGCAACCCCGCGACCGTTCACTGAACCGCCGCGTCTAGCGGCGCCGACGCCCCCTGCGGCCCGCGGCGATGGCGTCTTCATCGGGCGCCGGCGGCAGCCGCATCACAGCCCGCAGCCGCGCGAATGGATCGGTCTTGTGCGGGATCGCCATCGCGTCGATGAAATGGCGCTGAAACTCGGGCTCGATCGCGGTCTCGATCTTCTCGATCCGGCGCACCAGCGCCTCGATCTCCACCCGCGCCGCCGCGTTGAGCAGGGCGATGCGTGCTCCCGTCCCCGCGGCATTTCCGGCGGCCGAGACCTTGGCGAGATCGCAATCGGGAATCAGTCCGAGCACCATGGCATAAGCGACGTCGATATGGCTGCCGAACGCGCCGGCCAGCGTGATGCGATCCGGTGACGCTACGCCGTAGCGATCCATCAACAGGCGGGCGCCCGCATAGAGCGCGCCCTTCGCGAGCTGGATCGCGCGCACATCGCTCTGCGTGATCACCAACCGGGGCGTCGCTTCGCTGATGACGTAGCTGAACGTCCGCCCATCGGCGACGATGCGCGGCGTGCGCGCCGCCTGCGCACCATCGATCACGCCGTCGCTCGTCAACAGGCCGGCGAGGAACATCTCCGCGATCGCCTCGATGATGCCCGAGCCGCAGATGCCGGTCACGCCCGTGTCGGCAAAGGCGGGATCGTCGGACCAGCTCGCGCAGCCGATCACCTGAAAGCGCGGCTCGAACGTTTCGCGGTCGATGCGCAGCCGTTCGATCGCGCCAGGCGCCGCGCGCTGACCGCAGCTGATCTGGGCGCCCTCGAAGGCCGGACCTGTCGGCGAGGAGCAGGCCAGCAGCCGCGAGCGATTGCCGAGCACCAATTCGGCATTGGTGCCGACATCGACGAGCAGCGTGATCTCGTCACGCAGATGCGGACCTTCGGAAAGCACGACGCCCGCGGTATCGGCGCCGACATGTCCCGCGATGCAGGGCAGCAGATAGACGAAGCCGCCTGGTGCAATGTCGAGTTCGGCCTCCCGTGCGCGCAGCTCGAACCCGGCATCGATCGTCAGCGCGAACGGCGCGCCGCCGAGTTCGGTCGGGTCGAGGCCGAGGAAGAGATGATGCATGATCGGATTGCCGACGACCGTCATCTCCAGCACGTCGGCCGGGACCAGACCGGCGTCGCGCGTCACATCGCCGATCAGGCCACGCAGCGCCGCGCGCACCGATTCCGTCAGCGCGCGCTCGCCACCGGGGTTCATCATCACGAACGAGACCCGGCTCATCAGATCTTCGCCCATGCGGATCTGCGGGTTCATCACGCCGGCCGAGGCGACGACATCGCCGGTGACGAGATCGCAGAGATGCGCCGCGATGGTGGTCGAGCCGATATCGACGGCGAGACCATGCGCCTGGGCGCGCAGACCGGGCCAGATCGCGACGATGTCGCGGCGGTTGCGCACCGCCACGGTCACGTTCCATGCGCCTTGCCGCAAAACGGTCTGCAGCCCGCGCAATACGGCGAGATCGGCGTGGATATCCGTGAGTCCCCATTGCGCGGCGAGGGCATCGCAGAGGCGGCGAAAGTCACTGGCCGGATCGTGCATGTCCGGCTGCGCGACGTCGACGTAGTGAAGATGAATCAGCGGATCGACGGCGATCGGATGCGTCGCCGCACGCTTGCGAACGACCTGACGATGAACCTGGCTGTCGGCGGGAACGTCGATCGCGACGTCACCGCACAGCGCGGCCTGACAGCCGAGACGACGACCGTCGGGCAATGCGCCGCGCCTCTCGGCGTAGCGGCCCTCGACGTCATTCCAAGCGCTGACATGGTCGCCACGGGAGTCGATGCCGAGCTTGGGGAAGCTTCCCTCCTCGATCGTGACCTGGCAGCGCCCGCAGATGCCGCGACCGCCGCAGACGGAGTCGAGATCCACGCCGAGCCGGCGGGCCGCATCGAGCAGCGTGGTGCCCTGCGCAAAACGGCCGCGCAGCCCGGAGGGCGAGAAAACGGCGAGGCAGTCTTCGGTCATCGCAGCGCCAGGGACCCTCAGCCAGCCTGACCATTTGCGGCGACCAACGCCGCCAGTCGCGTCTCGTCGTACGCGCGGTCGAGCCGCAGAACGGCCACGTCCGCGGCGGCGTCGAGATCCGCGCCGCAGTCGACCGGATCGCTGCGACGCCACGCCGCGAGATAGGCATCCTCGTCGCGCGCGCCGCTCTTCATCGCGGCGCGATCGATCGCCTCCTGGAACCGCCCACCGAGCTCGCGCTTGGCGCTGATGCGACCCGCCTTGGCGATGACCTGCGCCGGGATGTCCCGCCAGAAGATGATCGTCAACTGCGCCATTGGGCCGGCCGCTGCGACGCGCGCGTCTCGAGGAAAAGCTGCAATCCCGTGAGTCCCGTGGGTTGGATCTCCAACGCGAGGCCGAGCCGCTCGGCGGCCGCCAGCGCACGCGCGCGGAGCTGCGCGTCATCGGTTTGGGCGAGGTAGATCACACGCCGATAATTGCCGAAATAATCGCTCAGCAGTTCCGGATGCCGATCGAGGCCGAGGCCTTTGATCACCAGCCGGTCGAAATGCCGGACGAGATAATCCGTCAGGTAGAAAGTGCCGGGCTCCGCCTCCGCCATGGCCGCGAAGGGCCCGCTGCCGGCATAGAATTCGTAGCAATGCGCACCGTCGATCCGCTCCACGCCTTCCTCGGCCAGCATCGCATCGAGCAATCCGCCGGTGCCGCAATCACCGTAGAGGCACAGGATCCGCTCGGCGTGCCGACGCCCGGCGCGGATCTTGCGACGCACGGCCTCCGTGATCTTGCGTGGCTCGTTGTGCAGCTTGGCCGGCAGACACGTGACCGACATATGCGACCAGCGATTGAGTTCGATCACGGCCAGCAATTCGCGCGCCAAGGCGCCGCAGGCGATGACGAGCGTACGCGGCAGGGCGTCAGGCGCGGCGACGCGGCCCACGGTCATCCTGCGGCGCGCTGGTTGTGCCGACGCAGGACGAGATCCTTCGCCGTCTGGACCGCCACGGCGGCGTCCCGGCAATACGCATCGGCGCCGACGGAGCGCGCGAATTCCTCGTTGAGCGGCGCGCCGCCGACCAGGACGATGTAGTCGTCGCGGATGCCCTTCTGCTTCAGCGTATCGATCACGACTTTCATGTAGGGCATCGTCGTGGTCAGCAGCGCGGACATGCCGATGATGTCCGGTTTGTGCTCCTCGATCGCCTTCAGATAGTTCTCGACGGGATTGTTGATCCCCAGATCGATCACCTCGAACCCCGCGCCCTCCATCATCATGCAGACGAGGTTCTTGCCGATGTCGTGGATGTCGCCCTTCACTGTGCCAATCACCATCTTGCCGATCTTCGGCGCGCCGGTCTCGATCAGGAGCGGCCGCAGGATCGCCATGCCACCCTTCATCGCATTGGCGGACATCAGCACTTCCGGCACGAACAGGATGCCGTCGCGGAAATCCTCGCCGACGATGCGCATGCCTTCGACCAGGGCCTTGGTCAGCGTCTCATACGGAGTCCAGCGGCGGCCGAGCAGGATCCGAACGCCCTCCTCGACCTCCTGCTTCAGGCCGTCATAGAGATCGTCGTGCATCTGCTGCACGAGGTCGTCGTCGCTCAGTGCGTTGAGATCGAGATCGTCGGACATCGGCGGGTTCGGCTCATGGTGCTTCGGGAGATGGAGTATGTAGCGCACTGCAACCCTGCCTGTCGCGTCGGGGATTTGCCGACGGACCTTCGCCGGCCCGCCAAAACTCATGGTGTTTCTGGGGGTATGCCGCAATATACGCGCCGACCATCGCCCATCGGGCCAAAGCTCGCCGCAACGCAATCGGAGACGAGTATTCATGATGAACGACCAGCTGGCGGATCACGTCGCGCGCCAGCTCGCGACCCGGCGCCCAGGCCATACGCTGCCGCGCGCCTTCTACAACGATGCGGATCTCTACGAGTTCGACCTCCAGGCGATCTTCTATCGGCAGTGGCTGTTCGCCGGGCTGGAGGCCGAACTCGGCCGGGCCGGGGATTACTTCACCTTGCAGATCGGGCCGAGCCCGATCGTCGTGCTGCGCGACAAATCGGGCGCCATTCGTGCGTTCCACAACACTTGCCGGCATCGCGGTTCGCGGATCTGCAACGCGGCGCGCGGCCGCAGCCCCAGCCTGGTCTGCCCCTATCACCAATGGACCTACGCGCTCGATGGCACGCTGGTCCACGCGCGCGACATGCCCGCCACATTCGATCCGGCGCAGCACAGCCTCAAGCCGGTGCATGTCGCTTGTCTCTCGGGGACGATCTACATCTGCCTGGCCGAGACGCCGCCCGATTTCGCGCCGCATCGTGACGCCGTCGCGCCCTTGCTGGCGCCCCATCGTCTGGCCGACACGAAGGTCGCCGCCGACATCACCATCACCGAGAAGGGCAATTGGAAGCTCGTGATGGAGAATTCGCGCGAGTGCTATCACTGCGCCGTCCGCCATCCCGAGCTCATGCACACGCTGGCGGAGTCCTATGACATGGACTCTCGGGCCATGCGGGACTACCGGGAGAGTTGCACGCGCAAGGGCCTGAAGAATGGTCCGGTCCAAGGGCATGGGTTTCGCGCAACCCGGATTCCGCTCGTCCCCGGCGCGGTCTCGATCACACCGGATGGCAAGCCCGCAGTGACCAAGCTGCTCGGCGACGTCCCCGATGGCGACATCGGATCGCTGCGCTGGTTCTGCTTTCCGAATGCCTTCATGCATGTACTCGGCGACTACGCGTTCTTCTTCCGCCTGCTGCCGCGCGGCCCGATGGAGACCGAGGTCAACGCGAAATTCCTCGTGCACAAGGATGCGGTCGAGGGCGTCGACTATGATCTCCAAAATCTCACCCGGGTCTGGAACGTCACCAACGACCAGGATCGCGATCTCGTCGAGGTCAATCAGCTCGGCGTGAACTCGATCGGCTACGAGCCCGGCCCGTACAACCCGACGGCCGAGCGCATCGTCGCCTGGTTCGCCGACTGGTACGTGCAGGAGGCGCGGCAGTTTCTCCAGTCCGGCAGCGAAGGGAATCCACGGCGATGAAATCGCATGTCCGTGTCGCCGTGATCGGCGGCGGTGTCGTCGGCGCCAGCGTGCTCTATCACCTGACCAAGATCGGGTGGACGGACATCATGCTGCTGGAGAAGCACGAGCTGACTTCGGGCTCGACTTGGCATGCCGCGGCGAGCGTGCACACCTACAACTCCGACGCCAACGTCTCGAAGCTGCAGAAATATACGATCGATCTCTATCGCGAGATCGAGGCGATCTCCGGCCAGTCCTGCGGGATCCACGCGACCGGCAACATGGTCCTCGCCGCCAATGAGACCATCTTCGACAACATCCGGATGATGCATAGCCGCGGCAAGTATCTCGGGCTTGAGATGGCGATGATCTCGCCAGCCGAGGCGCAGAAGCTCAATCCGCTGATCGACCCCACGCAGTTCATCGGCGCGATCTGGCGCAAGGATGGCGGCCATGTCGACCCGAACGGCGTCACCCAGGCCTACGTGATCGCCGCGCGCAAGGCCGGCGCCGAGGTGCATCGTTTCACGCCGGTGCGCGATCTGCAGCCGCGGCCGGACGGCTCGTGGCTGGTCGTCACCGATCAAGGCAACGTGATCGCCGAGCATGTCGTCAACGCCGCCGGACTGTGGGCGCGAGAGATCGGCCGCATGGTCGGCATCGAACTGCCGGTGCTGGCGATGGAGCACATGTACATCGTAACCGAGGACATGCCCGAGGTGACGGCGCATGGCACGGAGATCCTGCCCACGACCGATTACTCCGGCGAGATCTACCTGCGTCAGGAAGGCAAGGGCATGCTGCTCGGCACCTACGAGCAGGACGGCCGCATCTGGTCGCCGGATACGACGCCGTGGGATTTCAACATGCAGCTGCTGCCCGACGATCTCGATCGGCTGACGCCGCATCTCGAGATCGGTTTCAAGCATTTCCCGGCGATCGGCCGCGCCGGCATCAAGAAGATCGTCAATGGGCCTTTCACCTTCGCCCCCGATGGCAATCCGCTGGTCGGCCCGGTCCGCGGCCTGCGCAACTTCTGGAGCGCTTGCGGCGTGATGGCCGGCTTCGCGCAAGGCGGTGGCGTCGGATTGGCGCTGTCGCGCTGGATGGCCGATGGCGAGCCGGGCGCTGATCTCTTCGCGATGGACGTCGCCCGCTTCGGCGCCTTCGCCACGCCGCGCTACACCAACGTGAAGGTGAAGGAGAACTACCAGCGCCGCTTCCGCATCGCCTATCCCAATGAGGAGATGACCGCGGGGCGGCCGCTGCGCCGCACGCCGGTCTATGATCGACTCAAGGCGGCAGGTGCGGTGTTCGGCGCGAGCTTCGGACTCGAGGTGGCGCTGTGGTACGCGCCCAAGGGAACCGAGGCGGCCGAGATCCCGACCTATCGTCGCTCCAACGCCTTCCCGATCGTGCGCGAGGAATGCCTCGCGGTGCGCAATGCGGTCGGGCTGATGGAGATATCCGGCTTCGGAAAATACGAGATCAGCGGTGGCGGATCCGAGGCGTGGCTCAACCGCATTCTCGCCAATCGCATGCCCAAGCCGGGCCGCATGGTGCTGGCGCCGATGCTCAACGAGCGCGGCACCGTCATGGGCGATTTCTCGGTTGCGCGTCTTGCGCAAGATCGCTTCCTGATGATCGGCTCCGGCGCGGCGGAGATTTTTCACATGCGCTGGTTCGAGCGCATCGGCGTTCCCGCCGACGTCGCCGTCCGACCTCTGCCTGGCGCGCTCACCGGCTTCGGCATCGCCGGACCGAAGAGCCGGGAGCTGCTCCAGCGCCTCGTGCGCGACGACGTCTCGAATGCCGGCTTCAGGTTCTTCGCCGCGCGCGAGATGTCTGTCGGCCTGTCGCCCGCCATTGTCATTCGGGCGAGCTACACCGGCGATCTCGGCTACGAGATCTGGGTCACGCCCGACTACCAGATCACACTCCATGAACAGCTTCTCGAAGCCGGCGGCGATCTCGGGCTGCGACATTTCGGCAATCGCGCGCTGATGTCGCTGCGGCTCGAGAAGGCCTATGGCGCGTTTCTGCGCGAGTTCCGGCCGGACTACACGCCCATGGAATCCGGGCTCGATCGCTTCGTCGCGTATGACAAGCCCGACTTCGTCGGCAAGGCGGCGGCGCTCGCCGAACGCGCTGCGGCGCCCACGCGACGCCTCGTGCCGATGATCGTCGACAGCGATGTCGAGGTCGTCGGATACGAGTCGATTCTCAAGGACGGCAAGCCAGTCGGCCAGGTCACATCGGGCGGCTATGCGCATTGGGCGGGCAAGAGCATGGCGATGGGGTATGTCGCCACCGAGCATGCGCGCGACGGTGAGAGCTTCGAGATCCAGATCTTCGAGAAGACGCGTCCCGCACGCATTCACATGACGCCATTGTTCGACGCGAATGGCGGGCGCCAGCGGGGCTGAACGATCGACAGGGGGAATGATCGCGATGGTCGAAATATTCAAGGATTCACGCAAGCGCGCCTATCTCAATCCGGAAGGCGCGGACAAGCCGCTGAAAAGCCCGCTGCCGCTGGCGACGCTGAAGAGCGCGCGCGCCTGGCGCAAGCGCCGTCTCGTCGAGCAGGTGATCAAACATGATTGCGCGGCAATCCTGCTCTACGACCCGGTCAATATCCGCTACGCGCTCGACGTCACCAACATGCAGCTCTGGATGACGCACAATCCGTCGCACTATGCCGTGGTCTGTGCCGACGGCCACGCGATCGATTTCGAATACGGCAAGTCGGAGCATCTCGCCAAGGGGTTCGAGACGATCGACGAGATTCGCACGGCGACGACCTGGTTCTACTTCTCCGCCGGCTCGCGGCTGCATGAGCGTGTCGAGAAATGGGCCGATGAGATCGCGGAGATCGTGGGTCAGCGTGGCGGCGGCAATCTGCGTCTCGCGGCCGACAAGCTGGAAATGGAGGGCGTCGACGCGCTGCGCCGCCGCGGCATCACGCTGGTCGAGGGTCAGGAACTCACCGAGCATGCACGCAAGATCAAGAGCGCGGACGAGATCGAGCTGATGAAGTGGACGATCCGCGTCTGCGAAGCCGGCATGGCGCGGATGTACGATCACTCGCTGCCGGGCAAGACCGAGAACGAGATCTGGGCCGAATTGCACTACGAGAACATCCGCTCCGGCGGTGAATGGCTGGAGACGCGCATCCTCGCCGCGGGCCCGCGCACCAATCCCTGGTTCCAGGAAAGCTCCGACTATGTCTGCCAGGAAGGCGACATGCTCGCCTTCGACACGGACATGATCGGTCCCTACGGCTACTGCGCCGATCTCTCGCGCTCCTGGACCATCGGCCACACGCGCATGAGCAACGCGCAAGCCGCGCTGTATTCAGCGGCCGTCGATCAGATCGAGCACAATCTCGCGCTGCTGCGACCAGGCATGACCGCGCGCGAGTTCAACGAGAAGAGCTGGCAGATCCCGGAGAAGTACCAGCCGCGCCGCTACTCCGTCGCGCTCCACGGCGTCGGCCTCGCCGACGAATGGCCGTCGGTGGCCACGCATGTCGACTTCGCGCGCGCCTATCCTTCGACCTTCGAGGAGAACATGACATTGTGCGTCGAAAGCCTGATCGGCGAGGACGGCGGGCGCGAATGCGTGAAACTGGAGACGCAGGCGCTGATCACGCCGACCGGCGCGGTGCGACTCGATAGTTTTCCGTGGGAGCAGGTGTGACGCAGCACCACCCTGACGAGCAAAATGAGTCGTCCCTCCTCGAATGAGCAGGGCGATTCACACATCGTCGAGACGATGTCCCGGCGCCCGGAGTCAATCGCCGAATGCGCACATCCCCTCCTGGCGCGGGGCGCTAGGAGGGGTGGCAGCGC
>Ga0163144_10031289_pt1 | contig 10149 bp, 13 predicted proteins | sample OliLak19BULKMAT1_FD_123175 | JGI IMG/M metagenome (GOLD analysis project Ga0163144, IMG submission 123175) | Freshwater microbial mat bacterial communities from Lake Vanda, McMurdo Dry Valleys, Antarctica - Oligotrophic Lake LV.19.BULKMAT1 | ecosystem: Environmental > Aquatic > Freshwater >...
GAAGGGGATTGTCCATGAGGATTGTCCTTATCACGCCCGAGGGTCCCACTTCACGCACCGGCAACCGCGTGGCCGCTTCCCGTTGGGCGCGCATCCTGCGCCGCCTCGGCCACCGTGTGCGCATCGCGGCGGATTACGACGGCCGGCCCGCCGATCTGATGGTGGCCGTCCATGCCTGGCGAAGCGCCGCCGCGATCGAGCGGTTCAAGGCGGCGTTTCCTGAATGCCCGGTGGTGCTGCAGCTGAGCGGCACTGACATCTATGGGCATATAAACACTGATCCGGGTCAGACGCTGCGCTCGATGACACTGGCCGACCGGCTGGTGGCATTGAACGATCTTGCGGAACGCGTCGTCCCCAAGCGGTTCCACCCACGCCTCCGCGTCATTTATCAATCAGCGGTCCGTTTGCCCCATTCGCGACGGCCGAGTGCGCGCGGCGTGGTCGTCTCGGTGATTGGCCATCTGCGCGACGTAAAAGATCCGCTGCGCGCGGCCGAGGCGGCACGCCAGCTGCCGGCCGAAAGCCGCGTGCGCATCGAGCAGGTCGGCCGCGCCTATACCCCGCAATGGGCCGAACGCGCGCACGCCGAGATGAAGGTCAACCCGCGCTACCACTGGCGCGGCGAGGTGCCCGCCGGGGCCGTCCGCCGGCTGCTGGCACGCAGCCATGCCATGGTCATCTCGTCGCTGAGCGAAGGCGGCGCCAACGTGATTTCGGAAGCCGTTGTCGCCGGCGTGCCGGTGCTGGCCTCGCGCATGGACGGCAACGTCGGACTGCTCGGCGCCGACTATCCCGGCTACTTTCCCGTCGGCGACACTGAAGCGCTCGCGCACCTGCTGCAGAAGCTGGAAGGCAATCCCCGCTTTGTTGCGCGCTTGCGCCAGGCGCTCGTGCAACGGGCGCCGCTGTTCCGGCCAGCGCGCGAGACCGCCGCGTGGCGCCGCCTGCTCGCCGAGTTGCGCTCCTAGAACGAGAGGCTGGCGCTTCAAATAGCCGGCTCTCTAACTCTCAATCTGGGGCAGTATTCAGGGGGCAGACCAGATGTCGGCTACGGCAATGGTGTCTTCACCGAGTTGATCGTCGATCGCTGCGCTCCGGCCACGGTCGGTGGCAGAGACCCGTCCGAGGCGCATAGTGCTCTTGCCCGCGAACGACCCACCGTGCGTGCAGCACACCCGATTACGACGCCAATTGCTTTTTTTCTGAGTAAAGACAGGAGCCGAGGTTCACAGGAGATGGAAGACGCTTCTCCCGGCGACTCGCCTCTAGAAGCGGGTCGTCAGGGACGTCAGCCAAGCCGGCGACCGGTCGACAGCAAAGGCCTCGACCTTTTTGTCCAGGCCGGACAGGATCAGCACGCCGATCGCAATCAGAATCAGTCCGAGGACGATCTTCGCGCCGTGTCCGGTGGCCATCAACCTCCCCCGAATCCGCAACATGGTTTCGCGCGACAGGATCCCGAGCAGCAACAGCGGCAACGCGGCCCCGACGCCGAACACCACCATGGTTGCGGCTACTTCGCCGAGGTTCTGCCCCTTGGCGGCCAGGACCGACGCCGCGCCCAAGGTGGGACCGACGCAGGGCGCCCAGACGATGCCGAGCAGTAATCCAACGGAAAATTGCCCGGCAAGGCCCGGGCGGGCCGCACCACCAAAGCGACTGTCCGCCCAATTCCCAATCGGGCCCGCCGCCACGGCGAGACCAGCCTGGAAGCGAGGAACCGAAAGCACCGCCCCAATGCCAATCATCAGGATTGCCGCGACGTTCCGGAAGATGCCTGCATCCAGTCCGATGGCAAAGCCGATGGTTGCGACAAACAGGCCGACAGTCGTGAAGGAAATCGCGAGACCTGCCGCCAGTGCAGCGGGACCGAGCTTGTGCTCGGTCAACGCGGCTCCCAGAACCAGCGGGATCAGAGGCAGCACGCATGGCGACAGCGTCGAGAGCAGGCCCGCGAGAAACGCCAGGCCGAGCGTCGCGATCACGGTTGTTACCTAGATAGACTTGTCGATGAGGGACTCGATCGACGCAGCATTCGTGTCGCCCGTCGAGCGGCCCATCTCCTTCGATCCCTTGAAGGTGATGAGCGTGCTCTGCATGTTCACGCCGAACTTGCGCAGGAGGTCCTTCTGGCTGTCGAAGTCGATCTCGAAGGCAACGAGTTCCTTGAACTTGGGCTTGGTGGCGAGTTCGGAGAGAATCGGCTTCTGCGCCTTGCAGGTCGGACACCAGGGCGCGCTGATCTCGACCAGTATCGGCTTTCCAGCCGCCTGGGCGGCTTCAAATGCCTTGGCATCGAAGGGGCGCGCCTGAAAGGCCTGTGCCGGTAGGATCGCCATCGTGCCGATGCCGGCGATCGCGGCATGGATGAGTAAGCGCCTGGAAATCATCGTTCGTCCTCGCAATGTTCCGACCGCGTCGCGTTGCGGCCCCTGTACGGACATTCGCTTCGCGGAGTCGAATCGTTACAGAAAATCTGTGAACGTCCAGCCGCTGACCGCAGCGACCCGCCGCGCGCGTGTCCCGACAGTACCTGTCACCAGCGCAACAGCCGGCGGCCGGCGAGCGCGCCCACGGCAACCACGGGGATGGTGGCCAGCACATACCAGGTCGCCACGAACAGGGGCGAATCGTCGAAGCAGTGGAAGGCATAGAGTGCAGCCCCGGCGGCGGCGGCCAGGAGACCTGCCGCGGCACCTGCGAGGGCCGGCGAGGCCGGTGCCCCGGAACGCAGCGCCAGCAAGATCGCCGCAAGCGGCGCCAGTGCCAGCATGGGTATCGAAGTCAGGCAGATCAGTGAGTTGCTGCCAACCAGGCGGGAAGCCCAGAGCGCACTCGGCGTGGCAATGAGTTCGATCGTGACGGCAAAAACAAAAAGCGCGCCGAGGGGCAAGAGCCGCCGGATCGCACTGCCAGCTATGACCGGAACCGACAAGGCACGGCACAAGCCAAAGGCAAGCGCCAGCGCCAGGAGAACCAGAACGACTTTCAGGTCGAATCGCCAGGTCACCACAGCCTGTGCAATATCGTCCCGGACACCGAGGTCGACGATGAAAAGGCAAAGCGATACTGCACCACCTAGGGCGAGCGCCGCAGGGAGCATCCGTCCCGTCCATCGCCGGCCGCTGCCGTTGTCCGCGACTAGTGCCGCGACGAGGTTTTCAGTCTTCATGTTCAATCCCTACGAAAGGCGATGGCCAGCGTCTTGAGAGCCCGATGAAGCGAAACGCGAACGGCGCCTTCGCTCATCCCCAGACGCACCGCGACGTCGGCCGCACGGCGCCCCTCCAGGGATATTTCCTCGACGATCCGGCGCTGACGCACGGGCAATTCCGCCAGCAGGCGGCGGGTGTCCATGGCCGTGGAACTGTCAGCGCCGACTGCCATCTCGGGGGCGTCCATGCAGTCGTCGATGTCGACGTGATCGTGCAATCCTCGGCGACGCAGGTAGTCGGTCAACTTGTGGCGGGCAATCGCACGCAGCCAGGGCTCGAGCGTCTGCGTCTCATCCCAGGTCTCGCGTTTCAGATGCATGGCCAGCAAAGTCTCCTGAACGACGTCCTCGGTGTCTGCCGTGCTGCGTCCCGCCAACGTCAGGCCCCGCCGGACGACGTTTCTCAGCCAGACCGAAGCGTGGCCGAGCAGGCGCCGGTAGGCCTCGTCGTCTCCCTGCCTTGCCAATCGCATCAAGGCGGAAAGATCGCTCTGGTCGGTCAACGAGGTCGATCCTTTACGTATTCGTGTGTGGAGACGGAAATGTTACATGCCATGACTGCGGGCATTCGTCACCGTCCGGCAACCGTCAGAAAAAAATCGGTGGGAGCCTGTAACAAAGCGACCTTTCTTTCCGAATGAACCGATAGTCTGTGCATTCGACCTCAGAGCCCGGCGAGCGTTCGAACAGCCGGCTCCGAGAAAGAATTCTGGAGGAGCGCCTGCGCCCAGGCCCCTCGCCGAACCCGGCACTGGCGGGGCCAAGAGCAAAGAAGCGGCCGGGCGGAGAATGGAGAATCGAATGGCCAGAATGGAAGAAATTCCCGAGCCCACGCGCGAGCACGTAGCCGCATTGTCCTGCCCCGAACTCCCGGGATCGCCATGGGTCCCTGCCCGCCGACTGGCAACGAGCCGTATCGCGCTGCTGACCAGCGCCGCATTGCATCCGCGGGCGCAACCGCCCTTCGCCGCCGGTTCGCCCGAATTCCGCGAGTTGTCGTCGGCACTGCCTTCCTCCGACCTGATCATGTCTCACATCTCCATCAACTTCGACCGAACCGGCTTTCAGCGCGACATCAACGTCTGCTATCCGGTCGACCGCCTGCGCGAGCTTGCGGACGATGGCACGATCGCAAGCGTGGCTCCGACCAACTATTCGGTCATGGGATCGACCGATCCCCTGACAATGACGGCAACCGCCAGGGTGATAGCGGATCGGTTAAGGCAGGAGGAAGTAGACGCCGTCCTGTTGTGTCCCGTTTGACCCTTCTGCACGCGCGCCGTGAGCGCGCTGGCCCTTCTGATCGAGGCGCAGGGCATCGCGACTGTCGTGGTCGGACTGATCCGTCCCCACATGGAGCGCACGAAGCCGCCACGAGGCCTGTGGGTGCCGTTTCCGCTCGGCCGGCCGTTCGGCGAGGCCGGATCTCCCGCATTTCAGCTCCGGGTCTTGCGGTATGCGCTGTCTCTCCTCGAGCGAGAAGACGGGCCGGTCGTTCTCGAGGATTTTCCGGACGACGCGCCGAGCATGCGCGATACCCCCGGCTGGCAGCCCTTTCTGGCCGATGGGGATCGCTCGGCTATCCTTCCGAGTAGCCCCGAGGCCTGGAAGAATGCCCTCGGGGTGGAATTGTCACGGATCGCTCCAGCGTGGGAAGCCGCCCGGCGTCGCTTTGGCCGGACAACGACTGGCGCGTCGCGTCTCGCTCCCGCCGAGTGGATCACCTATGCGGCCCGCTTCCTCGTCGGCGAGCTACCCGACAGTCCCGTCGATGGAATGTCGCCCGCACTGGTTGTGCGATTTGGCGCCGACGACCTGAAGGCACTTTACACGGAAGCCATCCAGGCTGCCGACCCCATGCCTTCACCGGCCCAAGTCGATCGATGGTTCTGGAATCAGACGCTCGCGGCAGATTTCTTGCGAGCGCTGCGGCTCGCGGCGATTTCGGCCGACCATCCAGGCTTCAAGACGGCAGGATCGCGATTTCTCGTGCCAGCACCCTTTGTCACGAGAACGTGAAGCCTGCCAAGCGGTTCGTGATCGTTGGACCGAAAAACGTGCCTCCGGGCCTCGTAACGATTTTGCTATCGCGGACGAATACCTCCTTGCGAGCAAGAAGCTCGTTCCTACAGGAGACGTTCATGAACAAGCGCACGCTGATCACGACCGCCGCTGCGATTTTCGCCGCCGGCACCTTCGCGTCCACTGCATTCGCCGCCGGCGTCAAGTGCGCCGCCACGAATGCCTGCAAGGGCCAGAGTGCCTGCAAGGGCGCCAGCAACGCCTGTAAGGGGCAGAACGCCTGCAAGGGTCAGGGCTTCACCGAAGCCTCGACCGCAGCCGACTGCACGGCCAAGGGCGGCAAGGTGCTGTAAGGCTGCCAGGCGGCACGACGATGCGGGCGTCCCGGCTTGCCGCGGACGCCCGCTTTCTCATCCCCGGGGGCCCCCCATTCATGACAACGGGTATCGGTTTCGGCCTCGGACTTCGGCCAGAGCACTACGAGGAGATCGCGGACAATCCCGGCGGTGTCGACTGGTTCGAGGCGATCTCGGAGAACTACATGGTACCAGGCGGCAGCCCGCTGCGCTGGCTCGACCGCATCCGGCGCGACTATCCCATGGTCCTGCACGGCGTATCGCTGTCGATCGGCTCGGTCGATCCACTCGATGCGCGCTATCTCGACGACCTCGCTGCCCTCGTCGCGCGGGTCGAACCGCTGTGGGTGTCCGACCATCTGTGTTTTACCGGCCTCGACGGCCTCAACATGCACGACCTTCTTCCGCTGCCATTCACCGAGGAAGCGCTCGCTCATGTCGCCGGCCGCGTGCAGCGGGTGCAGGACCGGCTGCGGCGGCGCCTCGTGCTCGAGAACGTGTCGAGCTACATCAGCTACGGGAGCTCGCAGCTCAGCGAATGGGAATTCATCGCCGAGCTCGCTCGGCGTGCCGATTGCGAGATCCTGCTCGACATCAACAACGTCTACGTCAGCGCCTTCAACCACGGCTTCGATGCGAAGACCTTCCTGCGCAGCCTGCCAGCGTCACGCGTTCGACAGTTTCACCTGGCCGGCCACCAGCACAAGGATAGCCACATCGTCGACACTCACGACCGGCCGGTCGCAGAGCAGGTGTGGGCGCTCTATGCCGAGGCAGTACGGCAGTTTCCCGGCGTGCCAACCATGATCGAACGCGACGCCGACATCCCGCCCTACACCACGCTGTTGGCCGAGGTCGATATCGCCCGCCGCCTCGCCGCGGACGCTGGCCGCGCGGTGGCGGCATGAGCGGCGCCGTCGCCCCCGCCTCGCTGGCGGCGCTGCAGGGCGCTTTCCGGGACTATCTGCTGGGGCGCAGCAACGCCTTTCTCGCTGAGGTGAGCGAGAGCGACCGGGCCGACCGGACGACGCTGCTCGGGGTCTATCACGAAGGCTATGCGCTGCGCCTGATTGAGGTACTGACCGCGGACTATCCGGGCCTGCACGCGACGGTTGGCGCCGAATCCTTCGACTCGCTGGCGCGCGCCTACATAGCCGCACATCCCTCGCGCCACCCGTCGGTACGCTGGTATGGCCGCGGCCTCGCTGATTTTCTCGCGGCGACATCGCCGTGGAACGGCTCGCCGACGCTTGGCGAGATGGCGCAATTTGAGTGGCTGCTGGGCGAGGCCTGGGACGCACCAGACTGCGTGCCCGCCGTGGCCAAGGCGCTGATCGCCCTGCCGGCAGAAGCGTGGGAGACCCTGTCGTTCGAGGTCGTCCCGTCGCTGCGCTGCCTCACTCTAGGTTTCGAGGTGCCGCAGGCTTGGGGGCGTCGCGCCGAGGTCGGGCCGGCCCCCCTCGTCGTGGCCCCGGCCCCGGCGCCAGTGCCGTGGGTGATCTGGCGGCCCGACCTCGAATGCTTCTACCGTTCGCTGGAGGCCGACCAAGCCGCCCTGCTCGCAGCGTTGGTCGCCGGGCTACCCTTTCCCGAGCTCTGCGAGAGTCTCGTAGGGTTCGAGGGAGAGGGCGAGGCGGTGGCCCGCGCCGCCGGTCTGCTGCGCGCCTGGGTTGAGGCCGGGATGATTGCCGGTTTCCACCGTTGAGCGCCGGGCGCGACCGACTCCAGGACAGACACCAAGAGGAAACGGCATGAATCTCCTAATCACGATCCTGTACGATTGGTCCCGCGTCGTCGCCGCACCGTTGGCCTGGGCGGGACCACTCGCCGTGCGCCTCGTCGTCGGCTGGGTGTTCCTGTGGACCGGCTGGCAGAAGCTGCATTTCCTGCCGCAGATGATAGAGAATTTCCGCCAGTGGGGAATTCCTGCGCCGGAGGTCCTGACGCCCTTTGTCTCGGGTATGGAATTTGTCGGCGGCCTGCTGCTGCTGCTCGGCTTGCTGACCCGGTTCATTTCGGTGCCGATGATGATTATCATGCTTGTGGCGGTCGCGTCCGCCAAATGGAGCGACGTTGATTCGCTGCAGACCCTGCTCGGCTTCGAGGAGATCTCCTACTTAGTGATGTTCGCCTGGCTGGGCATTGCCGGCCCTGGCCCGATCTCGCTTGACCATTTTGTGCTAAAGGCGCTGCGCCCGAATCGGCCGCCATCGGATTACGGCGCCTAGAACAGGATGCAGCCGGATCCACGCTCGACGCTCGCCGCCTGGAATCGTCTCAGTTGCGAGATAGCAGCCGTCGATATGCACCATCAAAGGCGGCAAGATTGCAATGTCGCAAGGTGGACTTCAGCTCCGTCTTGTCTTCGGCTTACCCTACCACTGATCAGCTCAATCCTGCGTCCGGCTCTCAAAAGGACATGAACTTTTCAACGGCGCGACGGTTACTACCCGTGACGCTCCTACTTTTGGGGTTGGCGGCTTTTCTCGTCTTCGGTCTGGAACGCTATTTCTCCTTCGACATGATCCGATACAACCACGCCGAACTTAGAGGATGGGTGGCGGCAAAAGGTCCGCTAGCGGCGTTGGCCTTCCTGCTCGCCTATACGATTGTCGTCACCTTTTCGTTACCAGTGGCTATGCTAATGACGCCGGTGGGTGGCTTCCTGTTCGGTATGTGGCCAGGCGCCGCCCTGTCGGTGATCGGCGCAACGTTGGGGGCCATGTTGGTGTTCCTCGCAGCACGCACTGCCTTCCGCGATCTCTTTCATACCCGCGCCGGCGCCGTGCTAGCCCGTCTGGAAGATGGCTTCCGGCGCGACAGTTTCAGCTATCTACTGTTCTTGCGGCTAGTGCCGGTCTTTCCCTTCTGGCTGGTCAACGTCGTACCGGCGCTGCTCGGCATGAGGTTCGATCGGTTTGCGCTGGCTACGATAATTGGAATCGTTCCTGGCACAGTGGTCTATGCCAGCGTCGGTGCCGGCTTCGGCATTTTGGTCGAGCGCGGCGGGATACCTGACCTTGGTGTGATCTTCGAACCGCGTATCCTGCTGCCGCTGCTGGGCCTGGGTGTGTTGTCGTTGGTACCGGCAATTTACGGCCATTTCAGAGGCCGCAAGGGACCATGAACAGGATGTTGACGCCGGCTTCCATCAACACCAGACCGATGGGAAAGTCTGAAAGCGCTTGACACCTACCCTCATGAACGGAAGGACTGCTCCATGCCCACATCAACGAAGATTGCGGCCGGCGCCGCATTCCCAAGCTTGCCATTTGCCACCGTCGGCGGTGTCGACACGGATGTTGCAGCGACGCCCGGATGGCGCCTGCTCGCCGTCTATCGGGGCAAGCACTGTCCACTCTGCAAGCGCTACTTCAAGACGCTCAACGGCATGCTCGAAGATTTGAAAGCGGCCGGCGTTACGGTGCTCGCCGTCTCGGCCGATCCGAAGGAAAAGGCCGAGGCCGATGTCGCGAACGAAGGCTGGCAATTTCCCGTCGCCTATGGCCTCACGATCGACCAGATGCGCATGCTCGGGCTCGGGCTCTATATCTCCGAACCACGCTCGCCTCAGGAGACCGACAGGCCGTTCGCTGAGCCGGGTCTGTTCGTGATCAATCCCGAAGACAAGGTGCAGATCATCGACATCTCGAACGCTCCATTCGCACGTCCCGATCTTGGCACCGTTCTGATGGGCATCAAGCTCATTCAAGAGCGCAACTATCCGATCCGCGGCACGATGACCTGATCGGCTGCCCGGTACAATCAAGCTGTTCCAGGCGGCGGCGCCAGTTCTCGCGGCCATAATCGCGCTCTTCCTGCTGCCCGATCGCGACAGACTTCAGACACTTCGCAGCTTAGACCGGTAGCAGCTTGGAGTCTCCGATGACCATTTCCTCCCACCTGCCCGTACAGGCTTGCATCTTCGACGCCTATGGCACCCTGTTCGACTTCGCCTCGGCGGCGTCGGGCTGCAGCGATGTGCTCGGCGACAAGACGGTCGCGGTCACGTCGCTCTGGCGAGACAAACAGCTGCAATATACGTGGCTACGCAGCCTCCAGGGCCATCACGTCGACTTCTGGCAGGTGACTGGCGATGCGCTCGACTACACACTGGAGACGCTCGGGCTTGCCGATAGCGGGCTGCGCGATCGGCTGATGACGCTCTACCGGACGCTCAAGTGCTTTCCCGAGGTGCCGGGAGTGTTGAAGTCGCTGAAGGACGCCGGATTCGTCACGGGCATCCTGTCGAACGGTTCTCCCGACATGCTGCGCGATGCCGTCGACGGCTCGGGTCTCGGATCGCTTCTCGATCACGTCATCTCCGTCGAGGACGCGGGTGTCTTCAAGACCCATCCGAGCGTCTATCAGCTCGCCGTCGAACGCCTCGGCATTCCGGCATCATCGATCGCCTTCCAATCGTCGAACGCCTGGGACGCTCACGCCGCCTCCGCCTTTGGAATGCGGGTCGTCTGGTGCAATCGCTACGGCCAGCGCCGCGAGCGGCTACCCGGAACGCCCGACCGCGAGGTGAGGACACTCGCCGAACTGCCC
>Ga0163144_10031290_pt1 | contig 10149 bp, 9 predicted proteins | sample OliLak19BULKMAT1_FD_123175 | JGI IMG/M metagenome (GOLD analysis project Ga0163144, IMG submission 123175) | Freshwater microbial mat bacterial communities from Lake Vanda, McMurdo Dry Valleys, Antarctica - Oligotrophic Lake LV.19.BULKMAT1 | ecosystem: Environmental > Aquatic > Freshwater > Lake...
AGATTCACGATCGGAATCACGACGAGCAGCCCGAACACGCCCATCTTCGCGTTGTCTGTCCTGAACGCCGACACGATCGACCAGACATAGCCAATCAACGTTCCCGCCATGCACGCCAGTGCCCCAAGCCCGAATAGCCCGACATTCAGTGTGCCCAATGCAGCCAGGCCGCAGAAGAACCCGATCGAGATCAGTGTCAGCGCGCCAAACGACGGCCCGAACTCTCCACTCGCTCTCCGCCGCGGCACCGGCATCTGCGACGGCTTCGGCGTCTTCAACACCTTCGTCTTCGCCGCCTTCCCAACGCGCGCGTTATACCCGCAGTTCATGCACACCAGCGCGCCCCCCGGCATCGCCGTTCCGCACCCCGGGCACGCCGTGACATTGACCGCCGGCGAATCGCTCAGCAGGTCCGCCATCATGTCGTAATCTTCATTCCTCGGCGGCGCGGCCGGACGGGCTGTCGACTGCTTCGGCGCTTCAGCCTTCGCGCTTGCCTCCGCCCGCGCCCGCTCGCGGCCCGCCTGCTCGCACATCCCCTCGCACATATACCGGCCTTGCTGGTCCTTCACACGCGGCTTCCGCGAGACATCAATCCCGCACACAAAGCACACTTTCCCACCGCTCGACGAAGGTTGAACGCTCATGCCCGCTTTCTCCAGCACTGCCCCCCAAGTGCACTACCGCAAGATACGTTCCCCAGAATACCGTGGATTCGGACGCTTTGTCACGACGGATCGCGCCCTCGCACCCGCCTTTTTAGCCCGTCCCCATCTCACCGTCCCATCCGCCTCCGTCCGCCCACCCTCCTATGATTCACGCTTGCATTTTTGACACCGTCCGTCCACCAAACACGCCGCGACGCGAACTCCACATCCCATGAGCACACTCACCGACGCCACCACCGCCCACCTCATCCCCGAGGGCACACGCGAGATCACCTTCCGCGAAGCCCTCCGCGAAGCGATGTCGCAGGAGATGCGCAAGGACCCACGCATCTTCCTCATGGGTGAGGAAGTCGCGCAGTACAACGGCGCATACAAAGTCTCACAAGGTATGCTCGAGGAGTTCGGCGAGAAACGCATCATCGATGCGCCCATCTCCGAGAACGGCTTCGCCGGCCTCGCCGTCGGCGCCGCCATGTACGGCCTCCGCCCCATCATCGAGTTCATGTCCTGGTCCTTCTCCATCGTCGCGGCGGACCAGATCCTCAACAACGTCCCCAAGATGCTTTACATGTCCGGCGGCCAGTGGGGCTGCCCCGTGGTCTTCCGCGGCAACAACGGTGCGGGCGGCCAGCTCGGCTCTACCCACTCCTGGACCGTCGAGGCGATGTACGCCAACGTCCCCGGCCTGAAGATCGGCATCCCCTCCTGCGCGGCGGATGCCAAGGGCCTGCTCACCACCGGCATCCGCGATGACGACCCCTACTTCAACCTCGAGTCCGAGCGCATTCTCAGCGACAAGGGCGCGGTCCCCGAGGGCGACTACGCGATCCCGTTCGGACAGGCCGCGCTCCGCCGCGGCACGTGGTCCGGCGAACGCAACAGCGACATCACCCTCGTCTCCTTCGGCCGCCCGGTGAACTTCTGCATGGATGCCGCGGATGAGCTCGCGAAGGACGGCATCGTCTGCGATGTCCTCGACATGCGCACGATCCGCCCGCTGGATATCGACTCGATCATTGAGAGCGTCAAGCGCACCAACCGCATCGTCGTCGTCGATCAGTGCTGGCCCTTCGCGAGCATCGCCAGCGAGGTCATCACGCAGGTCTGCGAGAACGCGTTTGACTACCTCGATCACCAGCCGCTGCGCGTGAACGCCGACGATGTGCCGGCCCCCTACGCCAAGAACCTCGAAGCCGAGTTCCTGCCCCACAAGGGCAAGATCATCGCGGCGGCGAGAAGATCACTGGGACACTGACTCTACAGGCAGGAGAATGCCATCGTGGATGCCAAAGCGATTGGAACATTCGTCTCTGAACATCCAAACGGTGTTGAGATCCACATGACCGATGGCTCGTTTTGTCATGTGCCGCACCGCGACTACCTGTGGTTCACGCCTGCGTATGGTGGTTCGGAATCGAAGATCGGTCGCCTCGCAACATCGTTATGGCTACACGATCCAGATCGCGATGAAACTCGCCTCGTCAACGCTCTTCTCGTGAAGGAGATCCTTCCGCTTCAGAGCAACGGCAAAGAGAAACGCAAGGGTCGAGCGGCTTGATCGTTTGCCGCAATCAGCAGTCTTGAATCGCCGCATAACCCATATCTGCACTTCGGAATCAGCTCCATGGCCATCGAAATCAAAATGCCCCGTCTTTCAGACACCATGGAGCAGGGCACCATCGTCAAGTGGTCCGTGAAGCCCGGCCAGAAGGTCGCCGCGGGCGATGTCGTGGCCGATGTCGAAACCGACAAAGCCACGATGGAGCTCCAGACCTTCGATGAGGGCACTGTGGGTGAGCTTGTTGTCGCGGAGGGCCAGCAGGTCCCCGTCGGCACGGTCATCATGACCCTCACTGGCGAAGGCGAAACAGCACAGCCCGCCGCGAAGGCACCCGCTGCGAGTGCCGCCTCCGCGCCGGCAGGCCAGGCCGCCGCGGCCAGATCTTCGCAGGCTGAATCCCCAAAGGGTCCGCCCGCCGGAACCGCCATGGCGCAGGCCGCGGAAGCTCGCACCCAGGATCGACGCACCTCCGATAGTCCTGCCACTGCACCCGCACACGCCGGCGCCAATGGCCACCACGCGGCTGCGGGCGAGCGCGTCTTCGCCTCTCCCCTCGCCAAGAAGATCGCCGGCGAATCCGGTGTCGATCTCGCCGCGCTCACCGGCACCGGCCCCTCCGGCCGGATCGTCCGCAAAGATGTTGAAGCGGCGATGGCGAGTGGCGTGCCCGTCGGTCGCGCTGCGGGACCGACCACACGTGAACCCGCCAAGATCTCCAACCTCTCCGCCGGCGCTGTCCCCGGCGTCGCGATGCCCACCACTGCGCCGATGCTCGCCGCCAAGAAGGTCGCGCTTTCCAACATGCGCCAGACCATCGCTAAGCGGCTGGTGCAGTCCAAGTCCACGATCCCGCACTACCAGGTCACCGTCACCGCGCGGATGGATGCGTTGCAGACGCTCCGCGGCCAGCTCAACGAGCAGCTCGCCTCCCAGGGCGTCAAGCTCAGCGTCAACGACTTCATCGTCCGCGCTTGTGCGCTGGCCATGCACCAGCACCCGTTCGTGAACGCCCGCTGGTCCGAGGCGCAGGGCTCAGGGGGGGGGCAGCCGAGCATCGACATCGTTGCCGATGTCAACATCGGTGTTGCCATCGCGCTGCCCGTTGACCCGGCCACGCTCTCCGGCGGCGGCCTCGTCGTCGCGACCCTCCGCAACGCCGACCGCATGGGCCTGCGGCAGATCTCCGCCGACACCAAGCGCCTCTCCGAGAAGGCTCGCGTCAAGGGCCTCACGATCGAAGAGATGTCCGACTCGACCTTCACCGTCTCCAACCTCGGCATGTTCGGCGTCGAGCACTTCACCGCGATCATCAACCCGCCGAACTCCGCCATCCTCGCCGTCGGCGCGGCGGTCGAGAAGCCCGTCGTCGGCAAAGACCCGAAGACCGGCGAGAAGAAGCTCATCATCGGTACCGAGATGCAGATGACCATGTCGAGCGATCACCGAATCATCGACGGTGCGATGGCCGCGGCGTATCTCGCCACGGTGAAGGACTTCCTCGAAAAGCCTGCGACCCTGCTGGTGTAATCCCAGCACGGTCGTGACTTCATATCGCCGTTCGAGTACCTTTGCACCATGTCCGCCACCGTCCCGCCGCACCCCGAACCCATCGCCTCCCTCTCCGCCGGCGAAACACCACCCGGCCTCTTCGACCTGCCACGCAAGGTCGGCTTCTGGGGCGCGATCGCGGTCATGGTCGGCGTGGTCATCGGCAGCGGCATTTTCGTAACGCCCACCACGATCGCCCAGCACCTCGGCAGCCCGTGGCTCATCCTCGCGCTCTGGCTCATCGGCGGGCTCATCGCCCTCTGCGGCGCGCTCACCTTCGCAGAACTTGCCGTCCGCCACCCGCAAAGCGGCGGCATCTACGTCTTCCTCCGTGAAGGGTTCGGACCCTGTCCCGCATTCGTCTTCGGCTGGACGTACATGCTCCTCACCAAGCCCGCCGCGGCAGGTGGGATCGCGATCATCTTCGCCAAGCACTTCAACGAGCTGTTCGACACCCGCTTCAACGCCCCACTGCTCACCTGCGGCGCACTCTGCTTCCTGACGCTCATCAACGTCCTCGGTGTCCGCGGCAGCGCACGCTTCGCCATCGTCCTCACCACCATCAAGTATGTCGCGATTGCCGCGATCATCGTGCTGGGCATCGCCGCCGCGATCCGCGAACTCCTCTCCCCCGGCGCGGCGAGCAGCACGGGCGGATTTGTCACCGTCCCCTCCACCACCTCCCTATTCGCGGCGATCGTCCCCGTCATGGCCGCGATCATGTGGACCTACGACGGCTGGAGCGATGTCGGCGCAATCGCCGGTGAGGTGAAGAATCCCGAGCGCACGCTGCCGCGGGTCTACATCATCGGCACCATCAGCGTCATTGTGCTCTACCTCCTGATCAACGCCGTCTATCTGTGGCACATCCCGCTCCCCCGCATGAGCCAGACCGACACCGTCGCGCCCATGCTGCTCAATCAGCTTGTCGGGCCGATCGGCGGCTCGGCCGTGGCCGTGCTCATCATCCTCTCGACACTCGGCTCTTCCCATGCAAGCGTGATGACGGGAGCACGCGTCACCTTCGCGCAGGCCCGCGACGGATTGCTCTTCCGCTTCCTCGGACAGATCCACCCGCGCTTTGAGACCCCCGCTGTTGCGCTCTACATCCAGCTCGCGCTCTCCTGCACCGCCGTGCTTCTCCTGCAGGACTTTGCAAGCCTCGCGGGCACCTTCGTCTTCACCATGTGGATCTTCTACGGCCTGGGCGCACTCGCGCTCTTCCGGCTCCGCTCGCAAGATCGCAGCATAGCCAGCGACCGGCTCCTCTTTCGGGTGCCCGGCTACCCAGTCGTTCCCGCCATCTTCATCGCCGCGAGCGTGGTGATGACCGTGCTCTCCATCCGCGATGACCCACGCACCACCGGCATCTGGCTCGCGGTGCTGGCCTCGGGCGTGCCGGTCTACTTCCTGTGGAGAAAGCTCTATCCAGCCGCGCCAAGACCTGCCCGGCCACAGCCGTGACATCGAGTCGGCCACCGTCTGGCCCAATCCACTTCCCCGTCACCACTTTCCTGTCACTCCTGCAGACGTTCAGCGCTCTTGGACAGGGGCTTCAGCGGCTGCGATCAACTGTTGTGCCCACGTTCGCCACTCCTCCGTTTCGCCGCGCAAGGCAACTTCGCTCAGCAGACGATCCGTCCGGTCATCGCGCCGGCCGTGACGCATCTGCAGTCGCACCAGTCCTTGAATCGCCGAGATATGCTCCGGATATACCTCCATTGCCGCTTTATAGTTTCGCATGGCCTCATCTGTTCGCCCGGCACGCTCCAGCGTCAACGCAAGATTGATTCGCGGATCCGGATGCCCAGGCATCAGCTTCCTCGCAAACTCAAACTCAGACGCCGCGGCATACAGATCCCCGCGCGAGAGCAGGAGCACACCCAGGTTGTTGTGCGCTGGACCGTGATACAAGTCCTTCGAGAGCGCCTCTCGTAGCAGGCTCTCCGCCTTTGCAGGGTTGCGTTCCATCAGCTCCGCTGCTTGCCGCGTCAGCCTTTCCGCCTCCACCGTGTTGCGGTTCGCCTCTCCCATCGGTGTGTAGGGGCTCTCCACTCCCCCATGGGATCGACAGCCTGACAGACTCATCACCAGGATCACGCCGAACAACATCGCAAGCCATTGGATCTTCATCGAGTTTCTCCTGACCCTGCGGGTAACGCCGCTTCAACGTAAAGAACCTCGAGAACCAGCACCGCTCGAAGCGGCAGATCGCTTCCCGGTGGCAACTCGCGCCGGCCCTGTGGCTCGGGCGTTAGTTCGATCGAAGACACGGTCCATTCCGGCTGCGCCTCCGCCCATGCTCGCAGTACCGCCCCGCTCTGCGGCAGTGTCACCGGGGACAGCGTGAGTACAGCTCGCCCGCGGCGAGCGGCAAGGCCAACTTGTCCTGGCCCCGCGCTCACCCCAACTGACGCCTGCAACTCCGCCGCCGGCGAGAGCGATGCGAGCGACGACGCAGGCACTCCAGCCGCCGCCAGTACATCATTCACGGCCGCAGCCAGTCCGCCCGGGCTCATCTCAGGACGGCCGCGCTGAGCCCATCTGGGGGTCATCTTTGCAAGACGCTCTGCGCTTGCAATCTGCTCCCGCACAGCTTCATACCTCGCGGCCGCGCGATCCGCTTCCCGCGACGTATCCTTCGCCCGCGCCAGCAGAACCGCTGCGGCCGCGGCAACGCACATAAACGCAATCGCCAGCATGCGCTGCATCATCCTCATCACGACTGCCCTCCTCCCGCTGCGGCGACATCCTGATCCGCCGTGCGACGCATCCTGATCACGATCCGGGTACGAGCCACCGCCGGCCGCTCCCCCTCGGATGACCCCGCGCGATCATCGCTGCCGCGACCAATGCTCGTCAGCCGCGGCTCATTCATGACAAGTCCATCCGGCGTGGACATCGCCCGCAGGAACGCTGATGAATCCCCCTGCAGCACGAGCGTCATTGTCACGGAGTCCGCTCCGACGCTCAGCGACTGCACAGAACACGTCCATCGCTGCCCCCCTCCCCCATCCGTGCTCGCCGAACTCGGCCACTGCTTCAACACCTGCGCCAGAACCGCGGTCGCGTCACGCGGTGCTTCAACCCTCATCGCGGTGTCCGCCGCTCGTTGAGTGATCGCTAGAACGGATGGCAGCATCTGCGGAGTTACTCGAGTCGCGGAGCCGATCCGCTGACCGAAGTCAGTTGCCGCCGATTCCGCCTGCTCTGACAGCGACTCCGTCAGCACCCGATCGCTCCGCATTCGGCGATCCAGCCCGATGACCACCATCGCCGCCATGAGCAGCATGCTGACGAGTACCAGCGCGATCTGGCGGTTCCGAGCTGCCCTCATCACTGGCGGCTCGAGTGCACCCACCAGCAGATTCATCGACAACGCAACCGCTGCTGTATCCACGCCGACTTCGTACTCTCGGCGTATGAACTCAGGCAACTCGCGCGGAGTCAAGACCAAGCCGCTCCCCGCCGCGGCACGCAGCTCCGCGATCATTCCCCCGCACGCGACAAGGCGGCCAGTACCGATCGGCACGCACACAATATGAAGCTGCGCCTCATCGCTCGAAAGTTCAACACCATCCCGTCCGGCCACACAATCGGGCACATCCTCTTCAAACGCGCTCCTGAAGCCGATCGGCAGCGGACCCGGCCGAACCCGCACTCCGCTCGGCACGTCCAGCACCGACCAGTAGAGCTGCTCAGGCGGCACCCGTCTCTCCTGCACGGGCATGACCGGCATGAGCATCTCCGCAGTCTCACTCTTGTTGCTCGTCGTTTCTGCAAGCATCGCGTTCACGGCGCACGCTCGCTTCCCCCGCGTGCCTGCGGGTCCAGTCTCAGGGTGTAAGCATGCTTCCCGTCGCGGATCGCGAGCCAGCCGCTCCCGACAGATTCAATCGTCCTGCCCTGATGCTTTTCGCCCGCGCCCAGTGCCATGACGATGTCCGATTCTGGGTCATACACCATCGCTCGATGCGTAACCTCACCTTCCATGCCTGTCTCGAGCATGATTGCCAGCAACTGCCACTTCATCGGCGGCGCAGGCGGCTCCGGTGCGGGCTTCGGCACCAAAGGCATTGCAACTTTCGCTGGCGGCGCAGGCGGTGCGACCCACAGCGGTGCGCGGAAGTCTGCGAGATCCAGAGCGAATCGAAGTTCTTGCTTCTTCGGCACATTACCCACCGAATCGAACTGCTCCAGCAGGTTCTCCCGCACAGACGGCTCGCGAACCGGCACAACAAAGGCCCACCACGCTGCGCTCACAACACCGGCAACACACACCCCAGCCGCCGCGCGGTTCACGCCAACCCGGTTTGCGCGAGCCCGCTTCTCCTCCCCACACTCTCCACCGCCCGGCGGCGTATCAGCACTCACGCTGCCCGGCGCATCATCTGCGTTCATCAAATGCCCTCCTCATCTTCCAGCAAATCGATCACCCTGCCAACCTCCGCCAAGCTCGTCACGCCCTGCGCGGCAAACGCCTCGCCCGCATCGCGAAGCGAGACCATCCCTCCGTTCTGCGCAGCCAGCTTGATACGGTCTGCAGTGGCCCGCTGGTTGATCAAACCACGGATTGTGCTGTCCACTGTCAACAGCTCAAACACACCCAGTCGACCTTTGAATCCTGTCCTCAGACACTCAACGCAACCACGCCCCCCGCATCCCGCATGCAACTGCCGAACCAGTCGCTGCGCCAACACCGCCGACAACGATGACGCCACCAGAAACGGCTCCACGCTGAGGTCGATCAGCCGCGCCACCGCACCCGCGGCGTCATTCGTATGCAGCGTCGAGAGCACCAAGTGCCCCGTTAAAGACGCCTGCACGGCCATCCGCGCCGTTTCTTCATCACGGATCTCCCCGACCATGATCACATCCGGGTCCTGCCGCAGGATGTGCCGAAGCCCTGTCGCAAACGTCACGTTCTTCTTCGGATCAACCTGTGTCTGCGAGACCGCGCTCCGCCCCACCGAGCCGCCACAACCGCCCCCTCCTCCTCGCATGGTCGCCCCGATCGCCGACAAGTCGTACTCGACGGGGTCTTCGACCGTCATCATGTTCAGTTCGCAGCCGTCCCCGATTCCCCCTGAATCGTGATTCGCACTCAACCACGCCAGCGTCGCGTAAAGCGTCGTCGTCTTGCCGCTCCCCGTCGGCCCCGTCGAGAGCACAATGCCGCTGGCGCGATTCGCCTGTGCCAGGTATCGTCTCTCCACCTCCGCCGGCATCCCCAGCGCCGCAAACGACAGCAGATGCGGTGAGCGCGAGGGATCCAGCAGCCTCAGCACCACCCGCTCCCCATACGTGCTCGGAAGCGTGCTCACCCGCAGATCAACCCGGCGCCCCACCCCCGCTGCCCCCACTCCGCCAACAGTCACACTCGCCCGTCCATCTTGCGGGGCCCGGCGCTCCGCTACATCCAGCCTCGACATCACCTTGATCCGACTCACCACCGCCGACGCCAACGACCCCGGCAAGTTCCGCACCGTGTGCAGCGAGCCATCCAGCCGGAACCGTACCAGCGTGCCACCACCATCCCTCACCCGTCCACGTCCCGCCGCTCCCGCAGATCCGATCACGCCTCGTTGCTCGCCACCCCCGCCCACCGGCTGAATATGCACGTCGCTCGCGCCACGCAGCAGTGCCTCAAACAGTATCAAATCAACCAGCCGCACCACCGGTGCCTTCCCGCTCGTCGATAGCAGATCACTCTCCGCCGCCCGCACCGCCGCAGCCAGGTCTCCCGCAACATCCTCCGATCCCTCAACCACCACGCTCGGAACATCCAGCGGAATGCCGTCGCGCGCGCCACCGCGAGCCCCCGCCGTGCCATCCTCTGCTCCCGCCGCCCGCGCATACGCCTCATCGATTGCCGCCGCAATCACTTCAGCATCACCGGTCCGTGTGACCACTCCCCGCCTCAGCCTCACACCCACATTGAACACCGCCGCGGCACTCGTTGAACTCGCAATCAGCAGCCGCTCCGCTCCCGACTTCTCATCGGCCAAGCCCTCACTGATAATCAAGTGTCGCCGCGCAAACTCATGTGGAACAAGCGACAAAAAGTCCGCGCTCGGCTCACACACGCCCGCATCCACTTCGATGCGACCCGCAGGCCTCAGCTTCGCCAGTTCCGCGGCAATCATCGGATCACCCTCGGCGCAAGCTCCGGCCATCCCCCCGCACGCTGCTCGCTGCTCAGCCCCGCCCCGTCCGTTCCCGCAGCCCGATCCGAAATGTACTTCAGCTCCTCAAACCCGTTCCCCGCCGACCCCCTCATCACGTTCGCCCGCAGAAACACAAAGAACCTCGTTCGGCTCCGCTGGTTCGTCCTGTTCTTGAACAACTCCCCGATGATCGGAATCGCACCGA
>Ga0163144_10031291_pt1 | contig 10149 bp, 8 predicted proteins | sample OliLak19BULKMAT1_FD_123175 | JGI IMG/M metagenome (GOLD analysis project Ga0163144, IMG submission 123175) | Freshwater microbial mat bacterial communities from Lake Vanda, McMurdo Dry Valleys, Antarctica - Oligotrophic Lake LV.19.BULKMAT1 | ecosystem: Environmental > Aquatic > Freshwater > Lake...
GAGCGTGCGTCCTATGCGGGCTAAAAGCAAAACCGCTTGGGGTTTTGCACTTAGCCCGGATAGCCAAAACGGTTGAATCGGTAGACTTGATCCGAGCACACCGTGTAGGGTCCCTCGCGAGTAGAGCATGAAATATCCGGGCTAGGGGAGATTTACGAGATTCCGGAGTAAACCCGCGTGGAAAACTCCCCACGTTGCAATCGCCGCGGACCTGAACCGCACCGCCGCCGCGCTGTCGGAGGGGAAGTGAACCTGCCCCGCCTGCTTTGCGTGCTCCTCGTGCTCGTCGTGGCTCCAGCCATGGGCGCCGGCACGGGCAACTCGTTGCTGGAGCAGGCGGTCGAAAAATGGCTCGGCGAGCGCGACCAGTGGGCGTTTACCCAGCGGGCCGTCGAGTTCGAGGGCGAAAAGTCGCGCGAGCGGCTCGAGCGCTACGATCCCTCGAAGCCCGGGGATGGGCGTTGGACGCTGCTGGCGATCGACGGCCGGCCACCGACGCCGGCGGAGCATGCCGCGTGGGCGAAGAAAAAGTTCAAGAAGAACCGACGCCGCTTTGACTCCCCGATCGGCGACTACTTCGACTTCAAGGGCGCCAAGGTGGTGGGCGAAACGCCCGCGCTCATTCGCTACGAGGTGCCGCTGCGTCATGACAAGAGCTGGCTGTTTCAGGTCGAGAAAGTGCGCGCGGTCGTGAGCGTGAACAAGGAGACGCGGGCGCTCGAGCATCTCACGGCAAACGTGCGCGAGCCCGTCAAGGTGCTGCTCGGACTCGCGAAGATTACCGACGGTAACCTCGACCTCAGCTTCCTGAATTTCGACGAGGATGAGGTGCCGGGCCCGGAGTCCGCCCAGCCCACCGGCAGCGCGCGCGTGACCGTGTCGCGGTTCGGCGAGCGGGCGGAGTTCACCTGGAGTGATTTCAAGCGCGTGGGCTCAGCCCTGGAGCGCACGGGTCGCTGACGGGAGAGGGCGAACGGGGGCCGCGGCGAAGGCTTGCCGCGCGGCGCGCCCTCCGGAACATTCGCGGTTGGACCCTCTCCCACCTGCATGCTCCTGCGCCCGACCGGCTTTTTTTTCTTCCTGCTCGGCCTGTTCCTCGCGCCGGGCGTGCGCGCGGCCACGCCCACGCCGGCGCCCGTGCCGACACGCGCGGCGACCGCGACCGAGCTCGAGCGATTGACCGCATCGCTCGAAAAAACCGCGGCGGACCTGCGGCGCTGGGCCTATACCGAGTCGCAGGTTTTCAAGGACGAGAAGGGCAGGGTGAAGACCGATGTCGTCGTGCGCCATGACCCGTCGAAGCCCTATCCCGAGCAATACGTGCCGCTGCTGGTCAACGGGAAGCCGCCGACCGCGAAGGACATTGAAAAATACCGGAAGCAGGGCGAACGCGGGCAAAAGCGGGACGAGAATCCGTCCAGCGACCGGCGCAAGTCGCTCGGCGAAGTGCTGGATCTGCGCACGGCCTCGGTGGTGAGCGAGAGCGAACAGGCGATCGTGTTCGAGGTGCCGTTGAAGAAGGAGGGCAACGATCGGTTCCCGCCCGAGAAATTCCAGGTGCTGATGCGACTGAACCGTGCGACCTTCGCGCTGGAAAACATCTCCGTGCGGCTGCGCGGCTCGTTTCGCGCGAAGCTGATCGTGAAAGTGAAGTCGGGGGAGGGGACACTCGATTTCGCGGTGATCAATCCGAAGTTTCCGCCGACGCTGACGTCCGTCAGCGGTGATGCCTCGGCGTCGGTGTTCTTCATCAGCGTGGGCGGCGAGCTCGAGTTGAAGCGCACCGAATTGAAGCATGTGAAACCGTTCGACGAGCGCTTCGAGGTCCAGATCGGGACGTTGAAGGCGATCGATTTTTGACGGCAAATTTCCCTTACGCGGGGGGGAGATCGTGCCGAACAGGGAGGGGCTGCCATGTCTCTCTCGCGCGAAACCATTCTCACGATCGGCAACCACCTTGCGCCGGCGGCGGCGACCTTCAGCCGGCTGCGGACGCTGCTGCTCGACCCCGAAACGGAGCTCGAGGAGATCGTGCAACTCATCCGGCTGGATCCGGCACTGACCTTTCACGTGGTGCGCATGAGCAACAGCGTGCTCTTCGGGCTGCGCGAGCGCACGGAGTCGCTCGACCTCGCGGTGGGCCGCGTGGGCTTGGGCGAGGTTTTCCGCCTCGTGGGCCTCGCGGCCACGCAGCAGGTTTGCCAGCGCGATTTGGTGACGTATCGCCTCGGAGCGAACCGGCTGTGGGAAAACGCGGTGGCGACCGCCGCCGCGGCGGAGTTGCTGGGCCAGCGCGCCGGGCGCGACGCCGGGCTCGCCTACACGGCGGGGCTGCTGCGCACGATCGGTCGGGTTATTTTGGACGGAGCCGCGCGCGGCCAGGTGTATCCAGGCGAGGCGGAATGGCCGTCGGTGGCGGAGTGGGAGAAGAAGACCTTTGGCGTCACCTCGGCGGAGGTGACGACGCTGCTGCTGACGCACTGGCGCTTTCCGGCGGAGTTGGTGGAGTCGGTGCGCGATCATTTCGAGCCGTTGGCAGATCCGAACGCATCTAACATCGGGGCGTGCGTCCTGAATCTCGCGTGCGGGGTGGCGGCACGCTTCGGCCTGGACCTGCCGGGCGAGGAAGGCGACTGGCGGTGCACGCCGGCGAAGCTGACCCTCGCGGGCGTGAGCGAGACCGATCTGGAAGAGTGCGCCAACCGGGCGCGGGCGCACTATGTGCTGTTGTGTGCGAGCGTGGTGTGAGAGGTAGCGCCGGCATCCTGCCGGCATCCGGGCGAAGTTGCCGGCAGAATGCCGGCGCTACTCCTACTCTACTGCTACTCCCGCTTCCGGCGGCGTGAAGCCGCGGCGGAGCACGTTCTCGGCGATCGCGCGCGGGAAAAGAAAGTTTTCCAGATAGCCGCGACCGCCCGCTTTCGTGCCACCTCCGCTCAGCTTGAAGCCGCCAAACGGATGGCGCTCCACGATCGCGCCGGTGATGCCGCGGTTGAGATAGAGGTTTCCCACCATGAGCTCGCGCTCGACGCGCTCGAGCGCGCGCGGGCTGCGGGAAAACAGCCCGCCCGTGAGCGCGTAGTCGGTGGCGTTGGCGACGGCGATGGCTTCGTCGAGATCGCGCACTTTGATTACGGTGAGGACGGGGCCGAAGATTTCTTCGCGCGCGATCGCCGCCTCCGGTTTCACCTGCGTGAAGATCGTCGGCGGCACGAAATGACCGCTGCCCGCCCCGACCGCGGGGGGCAGTGTGGCCTGCCACGCGACCTTCGCCTCGCGTTTGCCCTGCTCGATCAGCCCGAGAATCTTCGCTTGGGCGACGGCGTCGATCACCGGGCCGATGACCGTGCCGGGAAGGGCCGGATCGCCGATCGGCAGCGTGGCGGCCGCGGCGAGCAAACGCGCGACAAACTCGTCGTGCACGTGCTCGAGCACGATGAGCCGCGAGAGGGCGGAGCATTTTTGTCCGCTGAAACCGAACGCGCTATAGAGCGTGGCGGGGATCGCCTCATCAAGGTCGGCATCGTTGTCGATGATGAGCGCGTTCTTGCCGCCCATCTCGCAGACCACCTTTTTGAGATTGGCCTGGCCCGGCAGGGTGCGGCCGGCGGTCTCCCAGATTTTCAGGCCGACGCTGCGCGAGCCGGTGAACGCGACGAAATCGAGCTGCGGGTGCGCCACGAGATGGGCGCCGACGTCCTCGCCGAAACCGGTGAGGAGGTTGATCACGCCGGCCGGCACGCCGGCTTCGACGAAGATGTCCATCAACGCGCTCGCGAGCACGGAGGTCTGCTCGGCCGGCTTCATGATCACCGTGTTGCCCGCGACGACGGGCGCGACCGTCATGCCGCAAAGGATCGCGAGCGGAAAATTCCACGGCGCGATCACCACGCCGGCGCCGCGCGGCGTCCAGCGCTGCACGCAACGCTCGCCCGGCACGGCTTGCGTGACCCGCGGGCGATCGAGCTGACGCATCTCCCGGGCGTAGTAGCGGCAGAAGTCGATGGCCTCGCTGATGTCGGCGTCGGCCTCGATCCAGGGCTTGCCGGCTTCGAGGATCTCGAGCGCGTTCAACTCGAAGCGGCGCGCGGCCATGAGGTCGGCGGCGCGCCCGATGATCGTCGCGCGCTCGTCGGCGGCTGTCGCGCGCCAGGCCGGGAAGGCGGCGCGCGCCGCGGCGACCGCGGCGTCGGCGTCCGTGATCGTGGCGCGCGCCCAATGGCCGATGATCTGTGTCGGTCGCGCCGGATTGGTCGAAGCGATCCACGCGCGGTCGGCGATTCTCTTCCCGCCGATGACGAGCGGATGCCGGCGACCCAGCGCTGCGGATACGCTGGCGAGCGCGGCGCGCTGGCGCTCGCGCGGCGCGGATTGGGAGAAGTCGGTGTTGGGAGCGTTGCGAAAGGCGGAAGGCGAAAGGGGAGGGGCGGAAGGCGCCGGAGAGTCGGAAAGGGGTTTCGACTTTCCGCTTTCCCCTTTCGACTGCGCGAGCGAATCCACCGGATTCGCGAGCAACTGCTCCCTCGTCGCCTCGCCCATGTTCTTCTGGCGGAGGAAGCCTTCGTTGCTCGTGTTCTCGAGCAGCCGGCGGACCAGGTAGGCCATGCCGGGCAGCAACTCGCCGATCGCACAATATTCGCGGACGCGCTGACCGGTCTGGATGAGCGCGGTTTTGAGCTCGTCGGCCATGCCGTAGAGCGCCTGGAACTCGTAGACGCGCGGCTCGACCCCGAGGCGCTCGGCCTGGGCGATGGCATGCGCGACCGAGCGGACGTTGTGCGTCGCGAACGCCGGCGCGATCAGGTCCGCGTTTTCGAGCAGGAGGACGGAGAGCTTTTCAAAATTCGCGTCGCTCGCGGGCTTCTGCGACCAGACGGGGATCGGCCAGTCGCGCTGCCGCGCGAGGACGGTTTCGTAATCCCAGTAGGCGCCTTTCACGAGTCGCACCCCGATCGGCCGCTGCTGCTTTCGCGCCCACGCGATGAGCTCGCGCAGGTCGCGCTCGCCGTCGCGCAGGTAGGCCTGGATCGCGATGCCGATCGCGGGCTGCGCGCGAAACGCCTCCTCCTCGAGGATCGACTTGAAGAGCGCGAGGGTGAGGTCCTTGAGCTTGTAGCTCTCCATGTCGAAGTTGATGAACGCGCCGACCTCGTGCGCGCGGCGGAGGATCGGGCGGAGGCGTTTTTTCAGCGCGGCGATCGAGTTCTCCGGATCGGCGGGATGGACGTCGGGGGTGAGCGCGGAGATCTTGACCGAGAGATTCAGGCGCGGCAGCGGCACGCCACCGGCGCCGGTGTCGCTCGAGGCCGGCGCGGGCTCGCGTGCGAGCGCGGCGGATACGGTGTCGAGGACCGCGAGGTTGCGCTGCAGGAAATGATCCGCCTCCGCCTCGCTCACGACCGTCTCGCCGAGCAGATCGATCGTGGTGGCGATTCCGCGCCGCGCGTTGGCGCGAAGCTGCTGCACGAGGTCGTCGGGCGTTTCGCCGGCGACGAATTGCTGCGCCATCGCGACGACGTTCCTCTTCACCGGGCCGGCGATCAGGGCCGGCGCGAAGGAGGACGCGGCGAGGCCGGCCTTCATCGCGGGATTCAGTTCCACGGCCTGATCGCCGAGGTATTCCTGCAGATGGCGGACGATCTCCGCGGACGACGGCAGCGAAGGCAGCACGTCGACGAAGCGAAAGAGCTGGGTCTTGAACGCGGGATCGCGCATCGACCATTCCATGACGCGGGCGTAGGCGCCTTTTTTCGAAAAAATGCCGGGCGCGGGCGACGCGTCCATGCGGGCGAAGAGATTTTCGCCGAGCTCGCGGATGCGCCGCTCCACCGCCGGGTCGGGCGGAAGAAAGGATGACATGGGGGTGTCGGTATTGGTGCGGAGTGTCGTCGGCAGGTTCCGCCTGGCAAGGGCCGGGGTAGCCGGCGGCGCGAGGTTGCATGGGGCCTTATTTGCCGCGTTAGCAGGTGAGAAGCCCGCCACCCCGGCCGGGTGATGCGGTCCAAGGCAGGGTCGTCGCCATGAAGGCTGATCTCCCAGTCGATCCCGAATTCAACCCGCCGGCCGTGATGCTGAGCCGGGCGGTGTTTTTGGCAGTGCTCGCGGGCTTCAGCGCCGGCGTGCTCCTGACGATCGCGGGTGTGGTGACAGCGGAGGCGCGACTGGCGCTGGCGGGGATCGGCACGCTGGTGCTGGCGGGCGCCAGCCGGGCGTGGCTGCAACGCCGCGGCGAGTTCGAACCGGCGGAGCGCGCCCTGGACGAAATGGTGGCGTGCGTGCCGCCACCGGACGAGGCGCGTGGACGGGAATTGCTCGCCCTGCTGGAGCGACGGGAGGCGCTCGAGCAGAAGCGCGGTTCGGCCGACTTCGACCCGTGGGAATTGCAGGCGTTGCGCAACGATATCCGGCGAGTGGTGGCGAGCGATCCGGCGCTGGAGCGGTTGTTCACGGAATTGCAGCGGGCGGCGTAACGGGCGCCCGGGGCGGGGGCCGCGGCCGGTGCCCACGGAACAGTCAACCGTCCGCGCCGCGCGGCACCGAAGGTGTTGGCCGGCCTTGCTTTCACGCCCGGTCGCGGAGTATCCGTGCAGGCCTCGCATGGCGCCCGAACGTGATCATCGCCCGGCTTCGGGCGCCCCGGCAGGTGGCGCGGGAGATTCCTGCAACTTTCCCCCCTCGGGCGGGGTTGTGGAGGCGAATGCTCTCCCTCCAGTGCACACCACCGAAGCCGGCGTAAGCCCGGCGACCGATTTCACGACCTTCATGCGAAACTACCAGGACATGGTTTTCTCGACCGCCGCGCGGATCACCAGCAATGACGCGCAGGCCGAGGATATTTCGCAGGAGGTCTTTCTCAAAGCCTACGAAAACTACGATCACTTGAGCACGAGCCCGACGGCGGGCGGCTGGCTGAAGACCGTCGCGACGAACCTCTCGCTCAATCACCTTTCGCGCTATCGCAATCGCTGGCGCTTTTTCTCGGAGTTCAAACGCGACGACGCGGGCAGCGAGAGCGATGCGCCCGAAGTGGACTTCGCCGCACCCGACACGTTTTTCAGCGGAGTCGACTCCGACGATCGCCGCCAGCTCGTCGAGCACGCGCTCAGCCAGTTGCCGGAGCATCAGCGCGTGCCGCTCGTGCTCTATCACTTCGAAGACCTGCCTTACGAAGACATCGCGAAAAAACTCGGGGTGTCGCTCGCCAAGGTGAAGACCGACATCCTCCGGGCCCGCGCCGCGCTCGCCAAGATTCTCCAGCGCAGCGGCACTGCGCACGAAAAAATCAGCCTCTGATCGCGCCATGAATCCGAATCCCTCTCCCGATCACTCCGATAAACTGGAGCGCGTCATTCATCGGACTTTGCGCGAACTGCCGCCGCGCCGCGCGCCGCGCTCACTCGAAGACCGTGTATTCGCGGAAATCGCACGCCGCGCCGCCCTGCCGTGGTGGCACAAGAGTTTTGTCCACTGGCCCGTGCCCGCGCGCGCCGCCTTGCTCGTGCTGCTGATCGGCGTCGTGAAAGTCGTGCTGATGGGCGGCGTATGGATCGCAGCGGGCTTCGACGCCGCGCAATTCCGCGATGCCTTCGCGCAACAAGTTTCCTGGATGGAGAGCGGCCTCGCGGTCGTGCACGCCGTCACCGGTTTCTTCGATATCATGGTCCGTAACATCCCGCCGCTCTGGCTCTACGGCGGCGTGGCGTTCCTCGCCTCGCTGTATGTGGCCCTCTTCGGTCTCGGCGCCGCCGCTTACAAGACCCTCACCCTTCAACGCTAATCCTTCAATCTGCGCGCTCACCTGCGTTTTCCCGCGCGCTCCCCCTTCAATGAATATCTCACCCCGCACTTTCTCCTCCGGCCCGATCGCCGCGCTCTTCCTGGCGCTGGGCCTGGCTGTCCTCGCGCAGGAAGCTCCACCGGCGCCCGAGAAACCCATCCCGCCGCCGCAGACGGGTGCGGCCGCCGCGCCGGCCGCCCCGACGGCGCCCGCCGTGGATACGCCGCCAACCGCCACCCCGGCACCCACGGCGCCGGGTGAACCGACTGCGACGACCGACGTCGAGCAAGCCACCGCCCCGAAAAAGGGTGGGCTGCGGCGCATCGACGTGCCGGCCGACACCGGCACGGAGACCACGCCCGCCACGCGCCGCACCCCGATCCGTCGTGGCGGCGGGGGCGGCGAGTTTCCGATGGGGGATCACACGGTGTCGAAAGGCAGCGAGATGCGCGATGCGGTCTCCATCTTCGGCTCGACCAACGTGGAGGGCGAGGTGCGCTCCGATGCTGTATCCGTTTTTGGCGATACGCGAGTCGGGCCGGACGCGAAAATCGGCGGGGCGGCGGTCGCCGTCCTCGGCCGGCTCACCGTCGAAGGGGAAGTGAAGGGCGAAGCCGTGAGCGTGCTCGGCGGCAGCACGATTAACGGCAAGGTCGGCGGCGAAGCCGTGGCCGTGCTGGGCAACCTGCATCTCGGCCCGAAGGCGGAAGTGGGGGGCGATCTCGTCATCGTCGGCGGCAAGCTCACCAAGGACCCGCTCGCCATCGTGCACGGCAACGAAGTCAACGTGCCCCTGCTCGGCGGCTTCGGGAACCTCGACTTCCTCGTCGCGTGGGTGAAGGAATGCGCGCTCAAGGGCCGCCTGCTCGCCTTTGCGCCCAATCTTGGCTGGGCGTGGGGCGTCGCGTTCTCGTTCTTCGCTTTCTATCTCCTGCTCGGGTTGTTGTTCGGGCACGGCATCGAGAAATGCGCGCTCACCCTCGAGACCCGGCCCGGCGCCTCGATCCTCTCCTCCGTGCTCACCGTGCTGCTCACGCCCGTCGCCACGATCCTGCTCGCGGTGACGGTCATCGGCGCGCTGCTGGTGCCGTTTGTCGCGGCGGGACTTTTCTTCGCGGGTCTTTTCGGCAAGGCCGTGATGCTGGCGTGGGTTGGCCGCCGGTTCACGAAGTTCTTCGGCGACGGCCCGCTGAGCCATCCGGTGTTTGCGGTCTTCATCGGCGGCGTGCTCGTCATGTTGCTCTACACGGTGTGGGGCTCGTTCCTGCTCTATAAATTGCTGAGCTGGCTCGGACTCGGCGTGGTGGTGCTGACCATCGCGCAATCCATGAAACGGGAAAAAGCGCCCGCGCCGGTGGCCGCCGGCGGCGTGTCGGACCTGCCTGAGCCCGCAGCGACCTGGGCCATGCCGGCAACTCCGATGGTGCCGGCCGCTCCCGTGGAAAACGCGACGTCCGTGGCGCCGCTGAGCGCGATGGGGCCGTCGGTGAGCGCGGGCTTCACCGGCGGTGAGGCGAGTGCCGGTGCCGGCGCGTCGCCCGGGGCGGCGTCCGCGGGATTCGTGCCGGGCTCGCTCGGCGCGATCACATCGCCGAGCGGGGGCGGGGCGGGGGGCTTTCCGCTGCCGGCGGCCGCGGTGCCGCCGCCGGTCGCGCCGCCGCGTTTTGCGCCGCGGGCGCCCGCCATTTCGGCGGCGGCGCTGCCGCGCGCGGGCTTCTTCCCGCGACTGGCGGCGATGGCGCTCGATGGCGTGTTGGTGGGCATGGTGGTCGGGTTCACTTCGGGCCTGCTGCCGCGCTTCCTGCAATTCAACCACGGTCCGGGCGGCGTGCTGCTCGCGCTGGCGATTTACGCCGCGGTGATGTGGAAACACAAAGGCACGACCATTGGTGGCATCGTGTGCGGGTTGAAAGTCGTGCGGATCGACAATCGTGAGATCGACTGGGCCACGGCGATGGTGCGCGCGCTCGGCTGCTTCCTCTCGCTGGCGGTGGCCGGTCTCGGCTTCATCTGGGTCGCGTTCGACGACGAGAAGCAATCGTGGCACGACAAGATCGCGGGCACGACCGTGGTCCGCGTGCCGAAGGGCGTGTCGCTGTTGTGACGACGGGGCGCGCTATATTCAATTGGTAGGGACGTGCGGCCCGCGCGGCCGTAATCGAAGTGGCTGCGGCGTCCCGCCGCAGACTCTTCGGGAACCCTGCGGCGAGACGCCGCCGCCACGCCAGCCGGGCGCACCCCGGCCCTAGCCCGGATATTTCATGCTCTACTCGCGAGCGACCCTACACGGTGTGCTCGGATCAAGTCTACAGATTCAACCGTTTTGGCTATCCGGGCTAAGTGCAAAACCCCAAGCGGTTTTGCTTTTAGCC
>Ga0163144_10031292_pt1 | contig 10149 bp, 9 predicted proteins | sample OliLak19BULKMAT1_FD_123175 | JGI IMG/M metagenome (GOLD analysis project Ga0163144, IMG submission 123175) | Freshwater microbial mat bacterial communities from Lake Vanda, McMurdo Dry Valleys, Antarctica - Oligotrophic Lake LV.19.BULKMAT1 | ecosystem: Environmental > Aquatic > Freshwater > Lake...
CCAGCCCCGCCCCCTTTCGCCCAATGGCCGCCCACCCCGCATCTGCTTCGGTCGATCAAGCGCGTGATCCGATTGCTGACGCACGAGCCCTCGTCGCCATGGCCATCGGGCTCGGTCAGCGCACGCGCACCGCGCATCGACTCGGACTGGTGACCGACCGAAAGGCCGCGTTGTACGTCAGTACGCTCGTGCGCCATGCCTCACGGCTCCTCCAGTCCGCAACAACACACGATGTGCCGGTCCTGCGAGCCAGCTCCACTGGGCCCGGCGGCAATGCCGTGCACTTTGTGGTGCGACACGACCGTTTGGTGGGTCCGCCAAGTGCGAATCGATTCCTCGTCGTCGGCTCAGATGCCCGATTGCGATGCTGCATCGTTGGCGATCACGGCGGCGCGCGCATCTGGGCCGACTACGATGTGGCGACCGCCCCCGAGGGGCTGCCGCTCCGCGTGGTGCTCGATGCGCTCTCGGAAATCATCGCGCGCCTTGAACAGACAGTGATTCAGTTGGAGACACGGGAACTGGTTCGTGAAGCGCAGCTGGAGGCGGACATTGCCGCGGCCAAAGCGCGCATTGCAGGACTGCCGGTGGACGCGCCGATCGTGTCACGACGTCACGCGCGATCAGAGGAGCCGGTGCGCCCCTGGACTCGCCACGTCGCCACGACCGAATCGCCGCGCGCTGCGCCGGAGAGTGTGGGCGCGTCCGACGTCGAACCAGTCTTCACTCCTTCGACGGAGCCGCCACGATCGGACGGGGCGACTTTGGGGGTCCCCCCGAGCGCGGCGTCCGAGCCGGAGAAGGGTCCCAGTGATTCGCCGAGACGCGGATTCACGTTGAGTCGGTTGCACAAAACGATCTGACGCGGCGTTCATGGCGTCGCGGCGCCGCGATCCGGAACTCCGTCGCCAACAGAGCCCGAAGTTTCCTGACGTAGAGGTACAACGAGTCGTTTGATGGGCTGATGCACCTGGTATAAAAAAGGGGCATGTCCTGCCCGGCTCGGGGTGCGGCCGCGGAGCGGAGGCCTGCAGCCCGCTCCGTGCCTGGCGGCGGTCCACGCCGAACGATATCGAACGGCCCTCGCCCACCCCCTCGATGCGCTCACGCTTCGCTTGCCGAAGGCTCTCGAGCAACCCGGGCGGCGCTTCTCTTGCCGCTCGTTGCTTGACCGCGGCCCCCTCGGAGCGCGTAAAGACGACACGTTCGCGTGACTTGAGGCCCGTTTCCCACAAGCGCGTGTTCGTCGCCACGCGTCGAAACTCTGGCTGCAGTTCGTCCTCCGTGACACTCGACGACGGCAAGACGAGCACGGGTGGCTCCGATGCGTTCGCGCCGGGAATGAGGATCGCACGCGCTTGCCGCATCGACCGACCATCCTCCAAAAGCACGCGCACCTCAATCACCTGGTCCCACGACGAGTCGCCGGGGGCGGCAGGTCTCGACGCCGGCTGACACTGCCGGATCAAGGCGAGAAAAAGCGCGAAGTTTTGTACAGCGAACCGAAGTTTCTTTTACGAAAGCGGCCAGAACCTCGTGTTACAGGGTCGAGTTGCCTTGGCTCCAGGTCTCTCGATGCCTTCGCTCGCTTCCGCCATCTGCGACGCCAACCGGCCACGCAGCGGCGGGCGGCACACACCCGCCAAACTCGAAGAGTCTCCGGGGCAACTCATTCAGAACTTGAGTTCCATCGGATTCGATTTGGCGCCGCTGGTCAAGAGTGGGCTGCTGTTGATCGTGTCAACCAGGCCCTCGTTCTTCGGCCTTGAAATGCATTTGCTCGATCTGTATAAAATGATCGCCGAGTTCAAGCCGCGGGCGGTCGTCATCGACCCGCTGAGCAGTCTCCTCAAGCAAGGGGACCAGCGGGAAGTCGACTCGATGCTCACGCGTTTGATTGATTCTCTCAAATCCAATGGTATCACGGGATTTTTTACGAGCCTCGTTTCGTCCGCCAAACCGAATGACACCAGTGGCGAAATCGGCGTCTCCTCATTGATCGACACTTGGCTCGTGGTGCGAGAGCTGGAGGAGAGTGAAGGACGGAAGCGCATTCGGGGTCTGTATATTGTGAAGTCGCGTGGTATGGGGCATTCCAGCGATGTGCACAAGCTTGTGATGAGCAATACCGGGATGACCTTGATTCCGATGGATGCCGACGCTACCGCGAGCGCGAAGCAACAGAGCAAGATCGGCAAGGCGACTGCCAACCCGGAGTCCTGATCCGATGCCGGACGCCCGCGCCCATCTCACCAGGCGGCCTGCATGAACGCCACTCGCCCGAGTTACATTGTGGGGGTCGGCGGCTCCGCCGGTGCGCTCAATGCCTACAAGGCGCTGCTGCGCTCCTTGACGGTCGACACCGGCATGGCATTTATCATTGTCTCGCACATCTCTCCGGATGCGCACAGTCAGCTTACGCAGATCTTGTCACGGTGCTCCACCATGCCAACCATGCTGGCGGCGCCCGGAATGCGAATACTGGCCAATCATGTATATGTGATCCCGGCCAATGCCGATCTCGAGCTAGCGCAGGATGCGTTCACGGTAATCTCGCCGCGCAGCCGACGGAACGCGCAGATTGACATCTTTTTTGCCTCGTTGGCAGCGGCAATGGGCTCGCACGCCATTGGCGTCGTGCTCTCCGGCTATGACGGAGACGGCACGCTTGGCGTTCAGTATATCAAGGAGCAGGGCGGCACCACGTTTGCGCAGGATGCCTCGGCAGAAGTCAGCAGTATGCCGACCAGCGCGCAGGCATCGACGTATGTCGACTTCGTGCTCGCGCCTGAAAAGATTAGCGAGGCTCTCGTGCAGATGGGAGCGCGCTTTGTGCGGCCCGAATAAGGCGACGCCGCAGCCGACAGCGGCCCTTACGGGTCCGAGTGCGGCGCATCGTACCTTTTTCGCGATCAAACAACGACACCTTTCTGATTTCTGGCAGCACATTGGTGTCGACAGCGTCGGAGGCCGGGTTAGTTGTCTCACGACGGACGGTCGTCTGTGGAAAAACACTTTTCCATCCGTGTCCAAAACTTCTGCATCACGGCACGACTGAATGCCGGATCATGGCACCGCGGCCTTACGCGTGGTCGGCGAGCTCTCGCTTGCGGCCGGGCGATAGCGCAGGGCTTCGGCAACATGATCGCCGGCCACGGATTCCACTTGGTCGAGATCGGCGATGGTGCGTGCAACCCGGAGCACGCGATGATAGCCGCGCGCGCTCAGACGGAATCGTTCGGCGGCCGTGACGAGCATGGATCGTGCGCCTCGGTCGAGCAGTGCCGTGGCAAGCAGCAATCGTGATGCGACGCAGGCATTCGTGTTGGGTGGCATCGCGGCGGACTCGCGATTCGTTCGCGTGTAGCGCACGCGCTGTTGCTCGCGAGCTGCGACGATTCTTTCCGCCAGCTCCGACGAGCGAGTGCCCGGAGCGAGCGCATCAAGCGAGGCGGGCGGCACGCGACGCACCTGCACATGGAGATCAATGCGGTCGGCCAACGGACCCGAGAGTCTGGCACGATGCCGATCGAGCTCCGCGGTCGCGCAGGTACACGTACGCTCCGGATCGCCGGCGTAACCGCAGGGACATGGATTGGTAGCGGCGACCAGCATGAAGCGCGCGGGAAATCGCAGTGACATCGCCGCGCGGGCGAGTGTCACGTGTCCGTCTTCGAGCGGTTGCCGCAGTGTCTCGAGCACGTGTCGCGGAAAGAGCGACAACTCATCAAGAAAGAGCACACCGAGGTGTGCGAGACTTACTTCACCGGGGCGCGGCACACTGCCGCCACCCACCAGGCCAGCCGCCGAGACGGAGTGGTGCGGTGCACGGAACGGGCGCTGCGGCCGCGCGGGACCAGCGCCAAGCAGGCCCGCGACGGAGTGGACCGCGAGCACTTCGAGTGCTTCGTCGTCGTGCAGTGGCGGGAGGATGCCGGGAAGGCGCCTCGCCAGCATGGTTTTCCCGGCACCCGGTGGACCGACCAGCAAGACGTTGTGTCCGCCGGCCGCCGCAATCTCGAGCGCGCGCAGCGCGAGATCCTGTCCCACGACGTCCGACATGTCGGGCTCGTCGGGATGCGTGTGCGGAATCGTTGCGGCACCGTGCCGGTCGCGAGGTACGCACGCGTTCGCGGCCAACAACTCCGAGAGCGTTTGACTCGACTGCGGCTGCAGGGCATGGTTCGTCTCCCGGAGTTGTTGCACAAGCTCCGCGAGCGTGTGCGGCGTGAGCGCACGGACGCCTCGAACACACGCGGCTTCGGCGGCGTTTTGCGGTGGGATCACGAGTATATCGCCGCAGGCCACGGCGCGCCGAGCCACCGCGAGCACGCCGCGCACCGGACGCAGGCAGCCGTCGAGGCCGAGTTCGCCGACCACGCGCAGTCCGCGCAATCGTTCCGGGTCGAGCTGGCCGCTGGCCGCGAGCACGCCGAGTGCGATGGGCAGATCGAACGCGGTTCCGGCCTTGGGTAAATCGCCCGGTGACAGACTGACGGTGATCCGCCGCGGCGGCACCGCAAAGCCGGAGTTCACGATGGCGGCACTCACGCGATCGCGACTCTCTTTGACCGCCGTCGCGGCCAGACCCACGAGTGTCCATTGCGGCAGGCCGTTGGCGACATGCACCTCCACGGTGATGTCAACCGCTTCAATACCAAGCACTGCGGCGGAAGTGGCGGCGGCGAGCATGGCAGCATGATGCGCGCGCTGCGCTCCATCGCCATCACCGATTCACCGCGCGCAGGATCATCATCCTGCACCACCGACCGGTGTGCGAACGCCTATCGCGCGTATCGGAACATCAGCTCCACCAGCTCGTCGTACACGGCATCCGCGTCTCCGCTCTCACCGCGGGCCGCCGCGGCGGCACAGTGCTTGAGATGGTTGCGCATCAACTCACGCGACACACCGCGCAGCGCTTCCTGCACCGACGCCACTTGCGTGAGCACGTCGGCGCACCAGCGCTCGTCATCAACCATTTTCTGCAGCCCGCGCACCTGCCCTTCGATCCGCCGTAGTCGCGCGAGATTGCGTTTCTTGATATCGGCGTCGACGGCCCTCGCATGACGCGCGCCGTCCGTTTCGGCGTCTGACACCGCACAGCCGCAGTGCACTGATACCGTTCCGTCCTCTGACTCCATCGTCGCCCCCGGCGATCAAGCGCTCCAACCCGGACCACTGAACAAAGGAGTATACCCCAACCCCCTATACGATTGCAGTGCAGTGGACAGCGCCACGCGCAACATCGCCGTGCTCGACGAGCACCTTGAACCGGATGTGGCCGGCAACGCAACACCGTCGGCACTCCGCTAGACTCCATGCCACCATGAGCTTCACACCGTCCGTCGTTGACACGGCGCAGCATCTGTCGTCGTATTTCATTCTGCACCTCGCGCGTGCGCTGCATGCGCACGGTTATCCGGCGCATCGACTCGAGGCGGTGCTCGGCGAAGTCGCGGCTCGGCTCGGTGTCGAAGCGCAGTTCTTCACCACGCCGACGTCCATCTTCGCGGCGTTCGGCGCGCAAGATGCGCAGCGTACGCATCTCATGCGCGTGCAACCCGGCGAGCCGAATCTCGGACATTTGTCGCGTCTCGACGGCATCATGTCCGAAGTGCTCGATCGGCACATCACCGCGTCCGAAGGGTCGACGCGCATCGTGGCGCTGCTGGCCGAGCCGCCGCGCTGGAGTAAATGGCAGACACTGGTCGCGTTTATCATCGCGTCCGGCGCCGTGTCGTGTTTTTTCGGCGTCACGATATTTGAAGCGTGCATCGCGGGAACGCTCGGATTCGTGGCCGGGCTGTGTGCGCTCGCGGCGAGCCGGAACACGAGTCTCGCGCCGGTGCTCGAGCCCATGACCGCGGGTGTTGTCTCCACGCTGGCGTTCTTCATTGCGGGCATGACCACCAGCGGCAACGCGTATCAAACGTCGCTGGCCGGACTGATCGTCCTGCTGCCCGGCCTCACGTTCACTATCGGCCTCACCGAACTGAGCACGCGTCATCTCGCATCAGGAACGGCGCGACTCGCGGGAGCGCTCGTCACGTTTCTCGGACTCGGCTTTGGACTCGCACTCGGCGCCAAGGCCGGCGCGTTACTCGCGGCACTCGTGCTCGGCGGCGACCCCGCGTGGATCGTTGCGTCACCGCGCGTCGCGTGGTGGACGGAAGTGATTGCCGCGGTGCTCGCGCCACTCTGTTTCGCCGTCTTGCTGCGTGCCGATCGCAAGGATGTCGGATGGATTGTGCTCGCCGGCGTCACCGCATTCGTGACGTCGCGCTTTGCCGGACGCGCCATGGGCGAAGAGCTCGGCGCGTTTCTCGGCGCGCTCGTGGTGAGCGCCGGCAGCAATCTGCTCGAACGACTGCGGCGCGCGTCGGCCATGGTGACACAGGTTCCGGGTCTGCTCATCCTCGTGCCGGGCAGCATCGGGTTCCGGTCGGTCACCTCAATGCTCGGCAACGAGACGGTGCTCGGCGTTGAGACGGCTTTTCGCGTGGCGATCATCGGCATCTCGCTGGCCGCAGGACTGCTTGCGGGCAATGTGATTACCGGGTTGTCTCGACCTGAGTATGCCGAGGGTGACCGAGGCGCCTGAGCGATTTGGCGCCCGATCTTCCCAGGTGCGCTTGGCCATGCCATCAACGCCACCGATCAGAATGTTCGGGCGCAGCCGGCGAACGTCGCGCCCGCACTCTTTCACGGCACCATCGGTTGCCACGAGCAGAGGCAGCACGTCGAATCGATCCACGCCGAGACAGGTCCGCAACTCGGCGTCGTCACCGGCAACTTCACGCACGAGACGGCGGGGGCGAGGCGATATCAAACCGTTCGCGCGTGCGTTACAGGCGATTCGCCGGTCGCTGCTCGCACCGACGTAGCCGTTGCCGTGCGGACATGGCAACGTTGCGACCCGCGGGCGAATCGGCGTACGGGAACGTTTCGCTGTTGGCGACAGTCATTCTCCGGCGGAGTACCTTACGAGCGCGGCGCTCATCGAGCGCGCGTCGCGGGTGCACCTTCAACTGCTGTTACGGGACGTACGGTCGCCGGGGTCAAAAGACTTCAGCGCTTCCGACAAAAACGTGCGGCGCAACGCAGTTATTTACCACGCTGACCGCACACACCGAACCGACCGCACAAAAAACAGCGGGCGTGAGTTCGATCGCGCCCGCTGCGATTCGGCCACAGTCGAAGTCTAGTAACCGAGTCCGAACTGAATCCCATAGTTGTATCGCGTGTTCGCCAGTTCCGGTGCGAAGCCCGATACTCGCCCTTCAATGCGCAGCGGCACACTCCCGAAGCGCTGAATCCACCCCAAACCAAGATCGAGCACGCCGGAGTTCTTCTGCACTTCTTCAAGCGCCGGGCGCGTGCCGTCGGTGTCGGGAAAAACGCGCGCCGTGCCCTTCAGCGAGGTAAACGCACCACCAATACCCGCGCGAAATATTGCCCCGTGCTGCATGGGCATCGCACCGAAGCCTCGGTGAAACGTGAGACCGGCCGTGGCCAGCGTGTTCACGTTGCGCGCGTCGCAAATCACACCGGGCGGCTGCGGGCACACCACCATCTGCGTACCGTCGGCGCGAAACCGCATCGCGCCCTCCACACCGATCACACCACCGGCCGCTTCCGCCAGCTTCACGTTGAGCATCGGACCAACCATCAACTCGGGAATACGTGAGTTCGACGACGGCGACATCATCATCGACAGGCCGGCTTCCGCGCGCGCCGGCTTCTGCGCCGACGCACGGTTGGCGGAGGCAAGCGCGCACATCATACCTGCGACAGCAAGAAGCGTCCGACGCATCAGGTCTCCCGGGTTGCTACCGTCGTTCGGTACGCCGCGCGACCGAATCCGAGTAGCGTGATGGTGAGTGACATTCCAACGATCGTGCACACGGCGAGCGACCAACGAAGCGCGGCCGGATCGCCGAATACATGATCGGTCAGCAGAGCGACGGCGGTAGGCCCGAACGCTCCGGCAAATAAATTGACGACAAGAAAATACACGGCCGACCCCTGTCCGCGCATCCTTGATGGCAGCGCTTCCGCAACGGCCGCATTGGCGGCCCCCCACGGCATCGCCGCGAACAGGTTCACCGGCACGAGCAGCACGGCCGCCAGCGTTGCGGACGGCACCAGCGGGTACAGCCCGGCGGTGAACAGCAGGCCGAGTGCCGCGTAGATGCCAACGCGCAGCGGCGCGTCTGTTTGCCCGGCGCGCACCCAACGATCGGTGAGTCGACCGCCCAGCAGAGTGCCGGCCACGCCCACCGTCATCGTCAGCGCGCCTTGCAGCGTGCCCGCTTCGGTGGCCGTCCACCCATGCGTGCGCACAAAGAACGTCGCGAGCCACGCGGCAATGCCGTAGTTCACGGCCGCCGAGCAGGCGAAGCCGAGTGACAGCGTGCTCATCGTGCGCGCATGCAATCGGAAGTAACCGATCACCTCAGCGAACGGCAGCACCGCGGCGTTGCTCTCGCGCGGCGGGTCTCGCATGGTCATGGCGAGAACGCCGATTAGCAGTCCGGGCAGTCCGACGATGACGAACACGGTCTGCCACGGACGGATCTCGCCGACAATGGGCCACGTCCATCCGCTCTGCGCAGCCGTCAGCCCGACGACATACGCACCCAACGCATACGCGATACCGGAGCCGAGGAAAGTGCCGAGCATGTAGACACTCATCGCGGTGCCGCGTCGCTCCCGCGGAAACGCATCGGCGATCAGTGACACGGCGGAAGGACCAAGGGTCGCTTCTCCCACCCCCACGCCGACGCGCAACACGAACAGCTGCGAGAACGATCGGGCGAGTCCGCTGAGCGCGGTCATGGCGCTCCAGAGCACTGCGCCAACGGCCACAATGGCGCGTCGACTGCCGCGGTCGGCCAGACGGCCAATCGGAATGCCAAGCACGGAGTAGAAGACGGCGAAACTGAGACCCATGAGCAGTGAGACTTGCGTGTCGGACACGCCAAGGTCCCGCTTGATCGGCTCCACCAGCAGCGACAGGATTTGTCGGTCGACGAACCCGCTGACGTTGGCGAGCGTCAGCACGACCACGATGTACCAGGCCTGACGGCTGGTGAGCACATCGCGGTACGCAGGTGGTGCGGGAGCCTCGGTGTTTTTCATGCGTGAAGCATGGCATCCTGCGCGCCTTGAGGGGAGATTGTCTGTATGTCCCCTTCCGACGCCCCGTTCCGTGTGATTGCCGAACAGCTGTTGCCGCACGGACGACTCGCCGCCGTGGAGCTGCCCGCCGTGTCCCCCGATGCGTCACTGCTCGAGACGCTGGCAAATGGCGAGCGCACGTTGCACGCGGCCGAACGGGAACTCGCACAAGGACTCGCCGTGCCGCGACGCATCTCCTTCATCGGGGGACGCGTCGCGCTTCGCGCCGCGCTCGCGTCGGTGCTGCCCGCGACGCGTGACGTCGCGGTACTGCGTACGCCGCGCGGCGCGCCACTGCTGCCGCCCGGCATCCTCGGCTCGGTCAGCCACAAACGTCGCCTCGCCGTCGCTCTCGCAGCGTTGCCGACCGCGGAGGTCCATACGGTTGGTATTGACATCGAGGAAATTCCCGGGGAACGGGAGCTCGGGCGTCTCGATCTCGCACCAAAGATCCTGACGCCGTTCGAGCGCCGTGAGCTTGCGTCGCTCGAAGCGCGCGACGCGCTCGCTTATCGCGAAGCCGTGCGTCTACGATTCGCCCTCAAGGAAGCGGTGTACAAGGCCATCGACCCGCACGTGCAGCGCTACGTGCGGTTTCAGGAGGTCGAAGTGTTTCCCGACAGCGCCGGGGCGACGGATGTACGGTTCTCGCTGCCGGAGTTCGCTGGGCGTCGCATCTCGGTGCGCGCCAGGTGGTCCCGACTCGACTCACATCTGATCGCGACGGCGGTGTGTTCACCGCTCGGGTAGCGTGGTTCGCTGTAGTGCGTTCGGCTGGTACGCCGGCGCGCGTCGGCGCATCACCACGCGTGCGCCGATCGCACGATCAGTTCGCGATGCTCACCAGTTCCACGTCAAACACCAGTGTAGCATGCGGCGGAATGTCGCCGGACCCCTGCGCGCCGTAGCCGTACTCCGAGCCGAGCACGAGTCGACGCTTTCCGCCAACGCGCATCCCGGCGACAC
>Ga0163144_10031295_pt1 | contig 10148 bp, 5 predicted proteins | sample OliLak19BULKMAT1_FD_123175 | JGI IMG/M metagenome (GOLD analysis project Ga0163144, IMG submission 123175) | Freshwater microbial mat bacterial communities from Lake Vanda, McMurdo Dry Valleys, Antarctica - Oligotrophic Lake LV.19.BULKMAT1 | ecosystem: Environmental > Aquatic > Freshwater > Lake...
AAGCGGACCTACCGCAAGCTCGCCGGGTCCAAGGCCAAGGTCGCGGCCGCCGCGGCGCAATGACCGCTGGCGAGGAGCCCGTGAGGGCCGGCCGGAAGCCGCTGGGCGCCGGCCGGAAGCCACGCTCCGCGGCCAAGGCCGCCAAGGCCGCCAAGGCGAACGGCGGCCGCCTCGAGGCGCCACACAGACGCGGGGGGGTGTCCAGTCCGCGCGTCGTGGAGCGCCTGGCCGTCGTGGGTTACCGCTCCATGGCATGGCTGCTCAGCGTCCTGCCGCCCACGCTGGCGACCGCGGTCATCGGCCGCGGCTCACAACTCTCGTACCTGCTCTGGCCGACCAAGCGGGGCTGGTCGAACCGCAACTTCGGGCACGTCCTGGGACTGCCGCCGGACGATCCGCGGGTCCGGTCCCTGGCCCTGCGTGCCTATCGCGAGTACGGCCGTTACCTCGTGGAGCTGATGCGCCTGCCGACGCTCGCCGCCGATGAGGTCGCGGCCCTGGTCCCGGCGCTGGATGCGGTGGAGATCAAGCGCCTGTGGCGCGAGACACCGGGCGGTGGCGGCCTGATCTTCGTGGTCGCCCACGTCGGCAACAATGACGCCGTGGCCGCGGCGATCGCCCGCCACGAGATGCCCATCAGCGTCGTCGCCGATGATTCATCGTTCCCGGAGATCTTCGAGATGCTGCGTCGGGAGCGCGAATCGTGGGGCGTTCGCGTCGTTGCCTGGCGCAACCTGCGCGAGATCTTCAGCGTGCTCCGTCGACGCGAGATGCTGGCGCTCCTGGTCGATTGGGGCTATCGATCCGACGGGATACCGGTCAAGCTCTTTGGAGCGTGGACGGCCCTGCCCGCCGGGGCGGCCACGCTCGCCGCCAAGACGGGATCCCGGATCCTGCCGATCACCATCCGCCGCGAGGCGGCCGGGACCTTCCAGGTGAGCTGGGCGCCACCGATCGACGTCGCGTCATCCGACCCAGCTGCGCTCCAGCGAGCCACCCAGACGATGGCCGATGCCCTGGCCACGACCATCGCCGCGGCACCGGAACAGTGGTACAGCTTCAAGCCCATCTGGCCGAACGATCCGGCGGAGATCGACGACCTGGAGCGCCGTGCCGGGCTCATGCTGGCTGGCAGCCAGGATCCGGGTCCCGTCGCGGGGCCACCGGCAACGTGAGCGAACCGCGGGCCCAGCGCCCCTCGACCCGCACCCGGATGGTGCGTCTGGCTCGCGGCCGGTTGCTCCTCGCCGCCTCGTGGCTGGCCTGTCGGCTGCCGGAGCGTCCACTGACCGGCTTGGCGGAGCTCGCCGGTGACGCCTGGTATCGGGCCACGCCGGACCGAGCCGCGCAGGCCCGCCGCAACCTGCGCCGTGTCGTGCGCTGGCTCGCCGCCAACGAACGGGGCAATGCGGCGATTCGGGCTGCGGCTGACGACCCTCGCGCCCTGGAGCGCCTCGTCCGGCATGCCTACCGCCACGCGGCTCGCTACTACCTGGAAGTGGCGCGCACGCCGGCCCTGCGTCCACGCGACCTCGACGAGCGGCTCCTGATCGAGACCCCGGACACGGTCGCGACGGCGTTCGCCGGCGGGCCGGTCATCTTCGTCGGCATGCACTTCGGGTCCCTGGAGCTCCCGGCGCTCTTCCTCGCGAGCCGCGTCGGTGGCGCGGTCGCGCCCATGGAAACGATCGACGATGCGGGCTTGCAGGACTGGTTCGTCCGCACCAGGGGCGCGGCGGGCGTCCGGATCGTGGGCCTGCGCGAGGCACGTCGCGAGCTCCTGGCCGCTCTCCGTGACGGCACCAGCGTGGGGCTCGTGGGCGACCGCGACCTGACCGGCGGCGGGATGCCGACGGCCCTCTTCGGCGCTCCAGCGCTGCTGCCCCTGGGCCCCGCGATGCTGGCCGTGGAGAGTGGCGCGCCGGCGTTCGTGGTCGGCGTTCGGCGGATCGGTGGCGGCCGCTACCTGGGGCGCCTGGAACCGATCGCCGCGGCCCCGGACGGGAGCCGGCGCGAACGGGTGACCGCGACCCTAGCCGACCTCGCGCGGGCCTTCGAGCGGGTCGTGGAGGATGCTCCGGAGCAATGGTGGGCGGTCTTCTTCCCGATCTGGCCGGACCTGGAAGCCGGGGCCGCCAGCGCGCCGCCGGATGGTTCTCAGTGACGGAGGCAACGCGGGGTCGGGCCGACCTGCATATACACACGGTCGCCTCCGACGGCACGGCCGACGTTCCCGCGATCCTGGATCACGTGGCGTCCCTGGGCGACCTCGACGTCATCGCCATCTGCGACCACGAACGCATCGATGCCGCACTGGCCGCGCGATCGATGGCCGCGGATCGGGGCCTCGGGTTCGAGGTGGTGGTCGGCGAGGAGGTCACGACGCTCGGCGGCCACCTCCTCGCCCTGTACCTGGAACAGCCCATCCGGCCATACCGCTCGCTCCGCTCGACGATCCTCGCCATCCACGAAGTCGGCGGGCTGGCCATCCCGGCGCACCCCCTCGTGCCCTTTCCCCTGTGCGCCCAGGGCTGGGTCCTGCGCCGCCTCCTGGACGATCCCGACGAACGGGTCCATCCGGACGCGCTGGAGACCTTCAATCCGACCGCCCTGGGGCGGCCCTGGCACGATCGGGTCGTCCAGTTCGCCGTGCGCCACGGTCTTGCCCAGGTGGGCAACAGCGACGCCCACGCGCTGGAGGCCATCGGTACGGGCTGGTCGACCTTCCCGGGCCGGAGTGCGGCCGACCTGCGGCGCGCCATCGGATCCGGCGAGACGGAGATCGGCGGGTCCTTTCACGGGACGCGCGGCCAGATCGGGGTTTTCGGGGGCCAGCTCCGCAAACGCGCCGTCGACGCCCGCGACGAGGTCCGCGGCCGGCTCCGCGGTGACGGCACGGGCCGCGACCACGGCTACCCAGGCGGTCGGGCGCGGCCTCCACACTTCGACCCCGGGCCCGCGCCTGCGCCGCGCGATGTCGGCGACCCGTCGTGAAGATCGGTCTGGTCTGCCCGTACACCTTCCCGGAGGCAGGCGGCGTCGCCCAGCACGTCCGATTCCTGTACGAGAACCTGCGCCTGCGCGGCCATGACGTGCGGGTCCTGACGGCCAGCCACGGACCGCAGCGCGCCTCCGAGGGCGACATCATCCGACTCGGAGTGGGCGTGTCCGTACCCATCAATGCGTCGGTCGGGACGCTGACGTTCTCGCCGCGCTATCTGGGCCAGATCCGGGCGATGCTGGACCACGAGCAGTTCGACGTGCTCCACTTCCACGAACCGTTCGTGCCCTTCCTGTCGCTCTTCCTGCTGCGCGAATCGCAGAGCGTCAACATCGCCACGTTCCATGCCTACGCCGGCTTCTCGCCCTCGTACGAGTTCGGGAGTCGAGCGCTCCGCGGCTACGCCGCCAAACTGCACGGCCGGCTGGCCGTGAGCGCCGCCGCGCGCCACTTCATCGATCGCTTCTTCCCGGGCGAGTACAAGGTCATCCCGAATGGCGTCGACATCGGCCGATTCGCGAACGCGGTGCCCCTCGCCCGATGGCAGGATGGGACACCGAACGTGCTCTTCGTGGGTCGACACGAGCCGCGCAAGGGACTGCTGGACCTGCTCAAGGCCCACCGGATCCTGCGCAAGACCGGGTCCCGTTCCCGCCTCCTGGTGGTCGGGTCGGGGCCCCAGGAGCGCGAGGCCCGCCGGTACGTCGCCACCCGCGGCCTGCAGGCGGTCGAGTTCCTGGGTCGGGTCACGGATGGCGAGAAGGCCCAGCTCTTCCGGACGGCGGACGTCTACGCCTCCCCCGCGACCGGCGGCGAGTCGTTCGGGATCGTCCTGCTGGAGGCCATGGCGGCGGGGACGCCGATCGTGTGCACGGACATCCACGGCTACAAGGGCGTCGTTCGGCGCGGCCGGGAGGGTCTGATGGTGCCTCCGCGCGAACCTCGCCAACTGGCCGTGGCCATCGATCGGTTGCTGCGCGACGCCGCCCTTCGTGAGCAGATGGGCGCCGCAGGTCGGGCGCGTGCGGAGGCATTCAGCTGGCCGCGCGTGACGGTCCGTGTGGAGGAGTACTACGGGTTCGTGATCCGTCGACTGGCCGCGGCCGGCGAACTCCCGCCAGGGTTCCGGACGGCCGTCCCTCAGGCGCCGCCGCCGCCGGTCCGGGCGAGACCGTCCGACGGATCGTCCACGGTCGGCGCAGTTCCGGTCACCCTGGATTCCGCGAGCGCGAGCCTCCACACAGAGGCGGAGTAGGCGACGACCAGGCAGGTGAACGCGATGGCGATGGTGAGGATCGCCAGGGTCGGGCTGAGCAGCGGGGTGGCCAGGTTCCGCTCCGACGTACTGACCGGGAACTGGAACGCGTACAGGTAGGTCGGCACGATGCCCTGGTAGGCATTGACCAACGCCGACGGGAGCGGCAGGGCGGCGATATTCGGGTAGACGACCACGAACCAGGCGATGACGGCGCCAAGCAGCCCGGTCACGAATCGGTGCGCATCGCGAGCGGCCAGGATCTGCGCGGCGAAGTAGACGAGCGGCAGGGCCACCACCAGCGCGATCGGCTCCACGGGCAGCTTCGTCAGGGTCACGATCTCCGAATCCGGCAGGAGGGCGACGAGGACGAAGCCGATGGCCACGGCCCCGGCCGGCAGGAGCGCCGCCCGGAATGCGCCGTTGCCGTTGCGGTGGTCGCTCCTTCCGGAACCGTCGCCCTGGCCGGCGTCGTCGCCAAGGGCCAGGACGGCCCGGCCCAACCAGACCGCCCCGATCGCCACGACCACGATCAGTCCCACCGTCCGAACCGTGATGAGCATGTCCGGGATGACCGCCGGGCAGGCGGCAGAGCCCGGGTTGACGCTCTCCACCCCGACGAACAGGCACAGCGGCCGGGAAAGCAGCCACATGGCTGCCGGCGCCAGGACCGCCACGGCAGCCGCGACCCGGGCCAGCAGCCAGGTCCGCCGGGACGCACCGTGCCACAACTCGGCCACGAAGTAGGCGAGGCCCATGATCACGAAGGGCAGGGCCGTGTAGTAGTGGTACTGGAAGGCGGCCCGGTCGATCCGGGCCCACGGGATCCACTGGGCCGCGAACCCGATGGCGATCAGCCCCAGCGCGAGACTGCGCCGCCGATAGGCCATCACCGCGGTGAACAACATGGCCGGGACGCCCAGCCACCAGATGACGAGGTTGCCGACACCGTAGAGAGCCGCGCTGGTCCCGCCCGCGAACCCGTCCTGGTAGAACCAGACCGGCTTGAGGTCGAACGGCCAGGCCCACCACGGCGAGGAGGCTGGATGGGCCGACGTCAGGCTGTTGTGATAGCCGTACATCTGCGCGGTCAGCTCCACCAGCGTCTGGCCGGTATGGCCGGCGGGAACGCCCGCCCAGAGCTGGTGGTTCTCGATGAGCGCCCACGGGATGTACGACACGACATAGACACCCAGCGGGATCGCGATGAGGCAGACCGTTGCCCAGACCAGGGGCAGGCCCATGAGCCAGCCCGGCCGGAGCCAGCCGTCAGGCGGCGGGGCGGGCGGCTCCAGGACCCGTCGTGGGTCATCCGGCCCGGGAGGAGCGGCCAGCGGTCCGTAGCCCACTCGCCCCGCGAACGTGAAGGCGCCGGCCACGACCAGCGATCCGATGCCAAAGGCGATGGCGACCAGCAGTGGGGTGACGGTGACGGGGCCGAGCGCGATGGCGGTGTCGAGGCGACCCAGTGCCAGCGCCCCGAAGAACACGACCGCCCCCGCCGCAGCCGGGGCGAGGATCGCGATCCACTGCTCCTCGTCCGTCCAGGCGATGGGGTGGTGGACGGAGGCCACGACGGCGACCAACGTGAGGGCGATCATGATCGCGAGGAACGTGATGTTGCCGATGCCCTGGCCCACCGGGACACTGATCGCGAGGTAGCCGAGCACGCTCGTGATGGCGATGAGCCCCACGATCGCCGTCACCCGGCCAAGTGCGCTGCGGACGAGCAGCAGCAGCGCCAGCGCCCCGATCGCATAGGCCGCCACCCACTTGGACGCCAGGGCCAGGCCCAGCAGCAGCCCGACGACGGGCATGGCCAGCCAGGGCGCAGCTCGCGATCGCCACCAGCCGGTCCAGACCGCGGCGAACAGGGTGTAGGCCGCGATGATGAACAGGCCCACGTACACGTCGTTCATGCCGATCCGCGACTGGACGAAGAGCAACCCGTCCAGGAGCGTGAAGGCGGCCACCAGTCCGGCAACGAGGCGTCGGCGGAACAGGATCCGGGTCAGGACGTACAGGCTCAATGCCATGAGTGCCCCGGCGATGACCCCCGGCAACCGCCAGGCGAAGGCGTGCGACCCGACCTCCACGGACGCCATTGCCCCGTCCGCGCCGAACACGAGCAGTTGCTCTCGATCGTCCGTGACGTATTGCGACTCGACGTCCATCACCCAGGCCGCCGGCGACATGCCTGCCGGGAGGCGCGCATCGGCGTAGACGGCGTTGGCGTGCGGCTCGACGACGTAGACCGTCCAGCCGTCCGTGGGCGCGCCGGCGGAGTCCGGGATCCGACCCAGGATGTGGACCTGCTGCGTGGCGTCGTTATACGCCACCCGCGTGCCGGGGCCCGGCAGCGGGTGGCTCCCCACCGTGACCGGGCCCTTCGCCGCAGTGTCGCCGCCGGCAGCGATGACCGTGTACTCGGGGACGTCTGGAGGACCGCTGGCCACGTACAGCTTCGGATCGTCGATGCCCAGGATCAATGCCAGGCCGTGGGCGCCACCGGACAGCTCGATCGTGCTCGAGACCTCCGCCGACGAAGGGTCGACGAAGGCCACTCCTGTGTCGGTCGCGACGGCGATCCGCGGCAGATCCACGATCTCGAAGCCGCTCAGACGCCCGTCGTTGATCGCATCGAGGACCTTGGTCCGGGTCTCGCCGGTGCCCGGGTTGCCCACCACGACCTGGCCGTCGGTGCCGGCGGGCCCGGCCAGCGCCGACGCATACGCGGCCGCGTCGCCATCCAGCAGCTCGGCCAGGGTCGACGCGGCAGCCGCCGGGTCCTCCACGAGCGCCGTGTCGGCGACGATCGATGCGCCGGTGCCGGCCGCGGCAAGGTCGGCGATCCCGGACAACGCCGTGGACCCCAGGATCCGACCATCATTCGCATCCACGGCACTGATCCGGTCGGTCGAGGCGGCCATGATCGTGGAGCCGTCCTGGCTGATGAGGAGGTGCGCCACCGGATGGTCGACCCTCGCGAGCGAGATCGGCGCTGCGCCAGGCTCCGGGCCACCCAGGCCGATCGCCGACAGCTCGACCGTCGAGATGGACCCATCGTCGAAGCCGACGACCAGCTGCGAACCGGTCGAATCCACGGCCAGGGCTCCGGCGCCCGAAGCCGGGATGACGCCGATGAGGGCGCGGGTGCGCAGGTCGTAGGTGCGGATCTCCTGACCGGTCGCGACGTGGACACGTTCGCCCGCGCGCCCGCCCATCAGCTCATCGTCACGCCGCGGCTCGCGGGCGGTGGCTCGGACAGGGACGCCCAGTCGGCTCGTGGCGCTGACATCGTCCTCACCCCACAGGACGAGCCCGGCGGCCAGGGCGTACTTCGCGAGATGCGGGTGCGTCCATTCGTAGATGTCGTGCGAATCGCCGTAGCGCCAGGCCTGAAGGAACTCCGTCGCGGTCCGGGCGTGGTAGACCTCGTCGAAATGCATCTGGTACGGCTCGGCAAGCCGGAACGTGCGCATCCCCAGGGTCGCGATGAGGAGGAGTGTCAGGACCCAGACGTCCAGCCGGTCGAACCGGCCCCCGCCCTCGCCGACCAGCAGTCGACTGCGATCCGCCCGGAGCGGCGGCTCCGCGATCCGGTCACGCAGCCAGCCGACGATCCCGGCTTCGCTGAAGGATCGGCGCTCGGACCAGGTCGGCAGCGCAACAGCGGCGAGGATCGGAACCGGCGTGGACGCGGTGGTGATGGCGTCGGCATCGACCGGCCCGGCGGCTCCGAGCGAGGGAGCGGCACGCGCAAGGCTGGCCCCTCCGAGGTAAGGCTCGCCCGCCTCTTCAGCGGTCCATGCAGGCCGCTCGGGCGAATCTCCGCGCGTGGCGTCGATATCGACACGCGCCTCCGCGAGGTCGTCCGCCAGCCGTTCGCGACCGTCGCTGCGGAGCTGGATCAGCGCCCACCCGAAGGCCGCCGTGTGGATGATCGCAGCAGCCGTGACGCCGACCTGCGAGCGCAGGAACTCCCCGACTCCCAACCAGTCGGCGATCGACGGGTTGTCCGGGTAGAGGGTCGTCAGGACCACGTACATATTGGCGAAGGTGGCCACCGAGAGCGCGACGTAGGCCACCCGCCAGCGCGGCGAGACCGCGAACAGGATCGCCCCGAGCGCAAAGAAGGGGAAGCCGTAGCGCTCATGGACGCGGGTCGGGATGGCGAAGAAGGCCAGCGCCAGCAGGGCGAGGGCCACCAGCAACGTGAGCCGGTCCGGGTTGCGGGCCACCATCCACAGGATCAGGGCCATCGTCGCGAGGAGCAGCCCGGCGCCCACGACGACCGCCGGTACGGCGCCGAACAGGGCGATCCCGGCGCCACACTGCCCGGAGTCGGACGAGACCACGTCGCAGACCCACAGACCGGAACTGGCCAGGCTGTTGCCGAGGTCGCCGGGGACGAGGGCCCAGGCGTTGTACGCGTTGACGGTCAGGTACGGGTACCCGCCGCCGGCCACGATGATCTGGTCCACCAGCCCGGAGCCGATGAACGGAGCCTGCGACGAGATCTCGATGACCGACAGCCCGAAAGGCAGGCACAGGATCACGGCCGTCAGATACCCGGCAACGGCGGACGTCAGGATCCGAACAGGTTTGCCGGTCCGCTGCTCCCAAGCACGCCAGCGGGCGCGCAGACCGCTCGCGTTACCAACCTGCGCCATCGATTCGGCGCTGGCGGCGCGGTCGGTCGGCCAGAGGGCCCGCCGGATGGTGACGATGACGACAAGTGGCACGAGGATGCCGAGCTGCGGCTTGATGATCGCGGCGATGACCGTGAAGATCGCCGCCCGCTCGGGTCGGTCCCGCCACAGGGCGCGCAGACCGAGCAGCAGGAAGACGACCCCGAAGGAGTCGACCTGGCCCCACACGACGCTGTCGAACCAGGAGATGGGGTTGAGGACCGCCACGGTGCCCGCGACGAGGGCCAGCCGGTCGCGTCCGCCGAGCTCCCGGACCATCGACCAGGTCAGCCAGCCGATGGCGAGGTCGGCGATGATCGGCGGGATCTTGATCAGGTCGCCGATCCCACCGGCCCACTGGCCCACCACCCCGACCAGCCACAGGACGTACAGGTAGCCGGGCGTGTAGTCGTGGAAGAAGTCGCGCTCGTAGAAGCCGCTCAGGCCGTTCTGTGCGAGGTCGGTGGCCCAGAACTGGAACGCGCCGAGGTCGACCTTGAACCCGGAGCCCGGGAGCAGGTATGCGATGATGAGGCGAAGGGCGAGACCAAGGGCGAGGACGATCAGGATCGCGCCGACGGTTCCCTGCGTCCCGGTCGTCCGCGCTGGCGCTCCCGTGCCTCGCTCATGCCCACCGGAAACGGGGCCAGTCACCGGGAAAAACGGCTCCTGCACTGAGCTGGAAGGTGGATCGGAGCGTAGCACAGGGTCGCCCGGTAGACGCCGCGGCGGATCCATCGATCGCGATGCCGACGAGACCCTGGCTGGCCGTGACCACCGGGGTCGTGCTGGCGGTCGTCGCGTTGCTCGTCTACCTCGTCACCCGGACCGACCGCTTCTACGACCATTTCGTCTGGCAGGCGGCGGCGTTCCTGGAGGGCCAGGCGGCCATCCGGTATCCCGTGCAGGGCACGGACGGGAGCATCGGCAACTGGTTCTTCCAGGACGTCCTGCCCGTGGCCTCCACCGACGGCGTGCCGCGCGGCCTCCTGCCGTTCCCGCCGCTTCCGGCGCTGGTGCTGCTTCCGTTCGTCGCGCTGTGGGGCCTGGCGACCGACGATCAGACGATCTTCACGATGCTCGCCGCGATCGACGTGGCGCTGTGCTGGTGGATGCTGGGTCGGTTGCGGCTCAGCCCTCCGGTCCGGCTTGGGACGACCCTGTTCTTCGCCTTCGGGACGGTCTTCTGGTACACGGCGCA
>Ga0163144_10031296_pt1 | contig 10148 bp, 8 predicted proteins | sample OliLak19BULKMAT1_FD_123175 | JGI IMG/M metagenome (GOLD analysis project Ga0163144, IMG submission 123175) | Freshwater microbial mat bacterial communities from Lake Vanda, McMurdo Dry Valleys, Antarctica - Oligotrophic Lake LV.19.BULKMAT1 | ecosystem: Environmental > Aquatic > Freshwater > Lake...
CACCTTTTCGCGCTTCACGCCGTGGTGCGCGATGATGTGGCCGCACGTGCGCTCCGCCGGGTCCTGGTCCTCGAGGTGGACGCCGCCCACGCCCGCGCGGATGAGCTCGCGGGTCAGCGTGAACGTCTGGGTCGGGCCGCCGAAGCCGGCTTCGATGTCGGCGAAGATCGGGGGCGTGTTGAGGACCAGGCCGTTGTCGTCGTAGAAGTGGCGGTCCCGGGTGCCCTCGATGCCGCGCATGAGCTCGCGCGCGAGCTCGACCATCTGATGCGACGGATAGATGCCGATGTCGGGGTACATATTGTGCGCGACGGCGAGCTGCCAGCCGCTGGCGTAGATCGCCTCGAAGCCGAGGTCCGTCAGGAGAGACGCCGTCATCGCGTCATAGGCGCCGGCGGTATGCAGGAAGGACTTCGACGGGTTCTTGACGCGGTTGGCGAACTTTTCCTGGAGCAGCGCGCGGAGCTTGTCGGAAGGGTGCACCTTCTCGTGAGGCGCGTACATCTTGTCGAACTCGGCCTTGGGATATTTCCAAGACTTGATCTCTTTGGGCAGAGGGGCGGCGGCTTCCTTGATCATCTGCTGACTCCATTCGCTGGCTCTTTGGTATTTATCCGCCGAGGCGGATTCCGTATTCACGGCTAAAATTTTCTCCAGCTCCGAATCGAACCACCGCGCCACCTCTTCGGCGCCGTGAAACCCGTGCCTCACGCGCTGGGCGATCATCAGGCGATAGATACGGTCGGTCGCGAGGTCCTCCATAAAATTGCCGATCAGGGCGCCGGTCTTGTCGTAGCCCTTGATCATGCGCGCGCCCAGGCCGGAGAGCACGCCGAAACGGTACTCGATGCAAGTGCGGATCGCGTCGCGCGTGCCCGCGACGCTAACAACACCGACGCCGTTGGGCGTCGGTGTCAGGTCGGGACGCTTCGCGTTCGCGTGCGTGACGCCGAGCTGGTTCGGGGCCGGGAATTGGGTGATCGCGCCCTCGTGCTGGTCGGGGTGGCCGGTCCAGGCGCCGTCGAAGCCGAAGGAGGCCTCGTTCTTCTTGTCGGCCGCGAGCCGCTCCTGGGCGCGCGCGTTGACCGCGGCGTCGGTCCGGTCGGGAAACAGCGCGCTCATGCCCCCGATCGCGAGCGCGCCGCGGCGATGGCACGCGTCGACGAGGCGCCGGCGCAGGTTCTGGAAAAAAGGGATGTCGTGCGGGATCGTGTTCCGGTCGGGCAAGATCCAGGCCGGATCGGCCAGCTTGAAGTGCAGCAGGCTCGCCATGTAGTCCCAGCGCCCCAGGTTGAGCCCGATGGCGTGGCGGCGAGCCGCGAACAGAATCTCCTCGATCTGGTGGGCGGCGGGCAGGGACTCGATGAGGAACATCACCTTGGTGGTACCCACGGGGATGCCGATCGCCGTCTCCATCGCGGCGAGAAGGTCGGAGAACCACGCGGCTTCCTCGTGGGACTCGGTCTTCGGGATGTAGAAACACAACTTCGCCTGAAGGGCCTGGTGCTTCGCCGCTTCGCGGCGCTTGTCGGCAGTTCCCAAAAAAACCGCGGCGAGATCGAACAACGAGCCGGACATATCGCCGACGGCGACGATGTTTTTCTCATCCAGATGCAGCCCGCGCGGGCGGTAGAACATGACCTGGTTCGACGGCTTGATCGCCTTATCGCCGAAGGAGAGAGTCCCATGAATCGCCGCGATCGTGTTGCGGTGCGCGGCCCGCACGTTGACCCAATCCGTCGTGATCGAGTCCTCGCCGTCGGGCATGCAGCCGGGGTCCTTCGTGCTGCACATCGCGACGAGGAGCTTCGCGTTGTCGGCGGGGCCGGTGATCTGGTTGCGCTGATCCATCGCCCAGGCGGGGACGCTCAGTCGCCAGGAGCCGGCGGTCGCCTCGGATTCCGGGAGGTAGCCGGGGAGCTCTCCCGCGTGAGCCTTCGCGAGAGACGCGCGCCGCGCGTCGAGGAGGGCCCGGCGCCGGGGCTCGAACGCCCGGTGCAGCGGCTGCAAGAATTCCAGGAGCTCGGCGGAGGGCGCATCCTGAAGATTGGAGGTCGAGGCGGGCATAAGCATGGTGTCGCTAGGGTAAGAAAGATAGGTCGGCGGGGTCAATGACGAAGAATTGAATAATCCTTGTCATATTTTTGACACGCCGCCCCCTTGCGAAAACCATGAAGTCCCGTTACACTCCTAACCCGGGCCTACTTCAGCGGCTCGGACCGGAGGGACTCATGAAAAAGAAGGTTTCCCGCGCCGCCGCCAAGGCGGCCCCCAAGAAGGCCAAGAAAGCTCCCGTGCGCCGCCTCACTTTGAAGGCCGCGCCCGCCGAAGCGATGACCGCCGACGAGGTCTCGCATCTCGAAACTTTGGTGAAACGCTTCGAAGAAAGCGAGAAGGCCTGGCAGCGCATGACGGCTCCCATCGACGACGCCGATCCGTGGACGCAGGTCGAGGAGCACATGGTCGCTCGCAGCGAGGGCGACTCCGAACGGACCTGGAAGTTCTTCTCGAAATAGAGGATTTTCGAGAAGCCCGAAAGCCCGCCCCCCGACCACGGGGGGCGGGCTCTTTTTCCTATAATAACGAAAGATGAAAGCCTCCTCGTCGCGGCGGACGAACATGCTTATCGTGATCGCTCTGCTCATGATCGCGGCCGCATTCGCCGCCTACTCGATCATCATGATGAGCTGGTTCAAGTCGCCGCCCCGCGCGGGCTCCTCTAGCGGCGCGTCGGTCGTGTCGCGCGCCGAAGCCGAGGACCGCCTGGGCCTCGCGCGCAAGGAGTTCCGCGCGCGCCTGCTGGACGCCCGCGCACACATGCGGCTGGCCGACGCGCTCTGGAAGGCGGGGCGTCCCGTCGATTCCTTCTACGTGCTCTACGCGGCGCGCCAACTGTTCAGCGAGGACGTCTTCCGGCGGGCGCACGCCGAGGTCGTGCTCGGCGCCGGCGGGCCTGCGGCCGTGATGCTGCGCCGGCTCGACGGCTTGCGCGACGCGGCTCTGAGCGTCCCCGTGCACGCGGAGATCGCGCGCGAGCATCCCGACACCCCCGAAGGCCGCCAATCGCTCGACGCGCTCTCGCGCATGGCCGCGGGCGACGAGAACACCCAAGGCGGGGAATCCTCCCGCCTCGCGCGCACCGCTCTCGAGGAGCTTCACAACGACGACCCCAAGCACCCCGGGAAGCTCGCCGCGCTGGGCATGGCGTTCTTCGCGCGCGGCGACTTCCCGCTCGCCCACGCCGTCGCCTCCGAGGCCCTCGCCAAGACTCCGAATCAGGCCGGCGCGGCCCAAATCCTGGGAGCGCTGGCGCTCCAGCAGAAGGACATGGACGCAGCGCTGCGCTGGCTCTCATCCTCGTGGGATCGCAACCCGGACGACCTGTACGGCGCCTCGAAGCTGGCCCAGCTCTACGACAAGCGGCGCGGCGATCCCGAGGGCGCACTGCCCTTCTACCTCGCCCTCTACCGCCAGAACCCCGAGTTCGCCGACGGCGGCGAGCCCGTCGAGCGCCGCATCCGGGAGACGCTCGACGCGCGTCGCGAGTCGCTGCTGCAGCGCGCGCCCGTCGAGAGCCTCGGCGCGCGCTTCGCGCTCGACGACGCCTCGCTGCGCGCGGAGGCCTGCCTTCGCGCGGCGTCGTTCAAGGATCCCCGCTGGGTCGACCGTTTGGGCGAGCTGCTCGACGACGATACCGAGATCGTCCGGCGCAACGCGGATTACGCCCTGTTCGAGATCGGCAAGAAGGACATGGACGCCGTCCATCTGCGGCGCGAGGGCTGGCTCGGCAGCGACAAGCCGCTCGTGCGCATCCGCGCGCTCAACCTGTTCGCCGACCTCGAGGGCAAGAACGCGCTGCCCGCGCTGACGACCGCGCTGCGCGACCCCAATCCCGCCGTTCGCGCCTACGCGAAGGTGATGGTCCTCGAGCATTACTTCGCCAAGCTGCCGGAAGCCTCCAGGCTCCGCGCGAGCTACCTCGCCTCCGAGAAGGATCCCGAGGCGCTGTCCTTGCTGGCCCGCTTCCCGGCGCGATGACGTTCGTCGACACTCACGCCCACTTGGGCGACGAGCAGTTCGACGCCGACCGCGACGCCGTCTTCGCGAGAGCCGCCGCCGCGGGCGTTTCGCGCGTCGTCGAGATCGCCGACCATCCCGACGAATGGGCTCGGGCCGTGGCCATCGCGCGCTCGCGTCCCGCCGTCTCGCGCTGCACCTTGGGGCTGCACCCGTACTACGCGGACAGGTACGACGCCGGCTTTCTGGCCCGGCTGCGCGCCGCGCTTGACGCGGCCCCGGAGGCCGTCGCCATCGGCGAGATCGGCCTCGACTACGCCCGCACCGAGGTCCCGCGCGACGTCCAGCGGCGCGCCTTCGAGGAGATCGCGGCCGCGGCGAAATCCTGGGACGTGCCGATCGTCGTGCACTGCCGGGAGGCCTTCGCCGACCTGATCCCGATCCTGACGAAGGTCTACGGCGGCAAGCCCGCCAGCGGGTTCTGGGGCGTGATCCACTGCTTCACCGGAACGCCCGACGACGCCGCCGCCTGCGTGGCGCTCGGCTTCGCGCTCGGGGCCGACGGCCCGGTCACCTATAAGAAGAACGACGCGCTGCGCGAGGCGTTCCGCCGCGCCGGCCCGGACGCGGCCGTGCTCGAGACCGACTCGCCCTATCTTCCCCCCCAGAGCGCGCGCGGCAAGCGCAACGAGCCCTCCGCGATCTTCGAGATCGCGGCGAAGCTCGCCGAGGTCTATGGCCTTCCGCTCGAGGAAGTCGCCCGCCGCACGAGCGCCAACGCGGCGGCGCTGTACCGCTGGCCGTGATCCGGCCCCTAAACGACGACGAGTTCGGCGACGCGGCCGCCCTCGTCGCCGCGGCATTGCGCGAGGACCCGGGCTTCGCCTACATCCTGCCCGACGACGCCGAGCGCCGTCTCCGCCTGCCCTCGATCTTCGACGCTCTGCTCAAAGCCGACGCCGCGGCCGGCGGGCGGGTCAGCGGCGCCTTCGATGACGGCGCTTTGATCGGGGTGTCCTCCGTCCTGCGCGCCGGCGTCGAGAGCCCGGCTTTGCCCGACTGGGTGAAGCACCTTCCCGGATTAGGCTGGCTGCTCCTGCGTCCCGCGGCGCTGCTGCGCGCGCTGTCGCTGATCCACGCCGTCGAGGCGCGCCGCACGACCGCCTCCGACTACCTGCATCTGCTCGCCGTGCACCCCGCCGCGCAGGGTCGCGGCATCGGCGCGGCACTGCTCAACGAGGCGATCAAGTCCGCGAGGCACTCGATCTACCTTGAGACATTTCTGGAATCCAACCGTGCCTGGTACGAGGCGCGCGGGTTTCAATTCCAGCTGGAAGTCCTCTCGCCCGTGCGGCCCGCGTTCTGGACTTTTAGACGTTTGAAATAAAGACGTTCTTGACCTCGGAATAGAGATCGAGCGCCTTCATGCCAAGCTCGCGTCCGAGGCCCGAGCCCTTGTAGCCGCCGAACGGGCCCTCGAGGTGCACGCTCGAGCTCGTGTTCACCGAGATCACGCCGCTCTGCACGGCGCGCGTCACGCGCAGGACGCGGCCCACGTCGCGCGTCCAGAGGGACGCCGACAGGCCGTAGCTGGAATCGTTCGCGAGCGCGATGGCCTCCGCCTCGTCCTTGAACGGGATCACGCAGACGACGGGGCCGAAGATCTCCTCGCGCGCGATCTTCATCTCGGCGTCAGCGCCGGCGAACACGGCCGGCGTCACGTAGAAGCCCTTCGCCGGGACTCCCTTGGGCCGGGACCCGCCGCACAAGAGCTTGGCGCCCTCGGCTTTGCCGGACGCGATGTAGGCGGCGATCTTCGAATGCTGGCGGTGCGAGATGATCGGGCCGATCTGCGTTCCCTTCTTCTCGGGATGGCCGACCACGAATTTCCTGGTCCTCGCGACGAGAGCGTCGACGAACTGGTCGTGAAGCCGGCGATGGACCAGGATGCGGGAGCGCGCGCAGCAGTCCTGGCCCGCGTTATAGAACACGGACCAGACGGACTTCTCGACGCACAGGGCGAGATCGGCGTCGTCGAACACGATATTCGGCGACTTCCCCCCCAGCTCGAGGGAGACGCGCTTGATGCCGTCGGCCGCGTCCTTCATCACGCCGGTGCCGGTCGCCGTCGAGCCCGTAAACGAGATCTTGCGCACGAGCGGGTGGCGGACGAGCGCGTCGCCGCAGCCGGGGCCGGGACCCGGAACCACGTTGAGCACGCCCGCGGGAAGGCCCGCCTCGGCCGCGAGCCCCGCCAGCGCCAAAGCGGTGAGCGGGGTTTCGGCGGAGGGCTTGAGCACCACGGTGTTGCCGCACGCGAGCGCCGGGCCGAGCTTCCAGGCCGCGATCACGAGCGGGAAGTTCCAAGGCACGATAAGGCCGCACACGCCGACGGGCTCGCGCAAGGTGTAGTCGAGGCCCGCGCCCGCGACGGGGATGGTCTCGCCGAAGTGCTTGTTGGCGGCGCCGCCGTAGTACTCGAAGGTATCGGCCGCGAGGCCTATCTCGTCCTTCGCGTCGCCGAGCGGCTTGCCCGCGGTACGGCACTCGAGCAACGCGAGGGAATCGAGGTTCTCGCGGACGAGGATCGCGAGCTTGAGCAGGATCGCGCCGCGCTGCCGCGCGGTGAACTTGGACCATGGGCCGGAGGCGGCCTTCGCGGCCGCGTCCACGGCCGCATCGATGTCCGCCGGCCCGCCTTCGGCCACGCGAGCGACCACCGAGCCGTCGGCGGGATTGACGACGGCGTACGTCTTGCCGGATTTAGCTTGGACGGCTTTATCCCCGATCCACAGCTTGGTCAGCATCTTAGAAGTAGTTCGAGGTGATGCCGCCGTCGACGACCATGGCGGCGCCGTTGGTCCAGCGGGACTCGTCGGAGGCAAGGTACAGGGCCATGTTGACGATGTCCTCGGATTTCCCGAAGCGGCCCATCGGAATGCGGTTGAGGCGCTTGGCCTTCTCGGCCGGCTCCTTGAACAGCCAGGCCGTCAGCAACGGCGTCTCGATGGGGCCGGGGCAGATCGCGTTCGTGCGGATGCCCTTGGGGCCGTACTGCACCGCGAGCGACTTCGAGAGGGCGAGGACCGCGCCTTTGGAGGCGGTGTACGCGTCCTGCGGGACCGTGCAGCCGACGAGCGCCACGAAGGAGGCGACGTTGATGATCGAGCCGCCGCCGTTGGCGAGCAGCTCGGGGATGCCGTGCTTGCAGACGAGATAGACCCCTTTGACGTTGACGGCCAGCACCGTATCCCAGACCTTTTCTTCGGTATTGGTCACGGAGTTGTCGTCGTTGGGGAAGATGCCCGCGTTGTTGTAGATCACGTCGAGCTTGCCGAAAGCCTTGATGCCCACGGCGATGCCCGCCTTCACGTCGGCTTCCTTCGCGACGTTCATCGCGACCGCGATCGCCTTGCCCCCGTCGGCCTGCGCCGTCTGCACGACGCGCTGGACGGCCTCGAGATTCATGTCGCAGGCCACGACGCAGGCGCCTTCGCGCGTGAAGCGGAGGGTCGCTTCGGCGCCCATGCCGGAGCCGGCGCCGGTGATCAGGACGACCTTGCCCGCGAGCCGGCCGGAGGTCATGAGATGACGAGGAAGCCGGCTTTCTTCACGGCTTCGCGCAGGCGCGTCTTGCCGAGATCGGTGTCGAGGCCCTTGTCCGTCGTCACGGTCAGGTTGCGCACGACGCGGCCGCGGCCGCGCAGCTTCCCGACGAGCGTGGAGATGTCCTTCGCCGCGGCGCGCACGTTGGTGACGCCTTCCTTGGCGAACCAGCGGATCGTGACGGTGCCGCTCTTGCGGCTGGGAAGCAGCTTGAGGGTGAGGGAGGTTTCCGTGACGAAAAGATCCCCGACTTCTTCCTGCGAATTTCGATCGATCATAAGCGTCTCCTGCTCGGCGAGGAGTTCACTGTAGCGAACGGTGACGCCCCTGTCAACGTCGTGTCACATTACGTTAATGAGCAAGAGAGGGCTGGATCAGCCATCCCTTTTCGCGCGCTTTGGCCTCAAGCTCCTTGTCGCCGGACAGGATGATGCGCAGGCCGTCCCCGTAGGACATCAAATCCAGATCGGCCGCGTCCCGGCCGAGGGCCAGATCGGGCGGCCTTCCGACGGAGGCCTTTACGATTTCGGCTTTCCCGCTGCGCGTCGGCACGGGCTTGAGCACGGAGGCCGAATATTGGGTGCCGGCAAAGCCGGAGCGCACGCCGACGATGCGGCTAGGATCGATCCCGTAGTCCACGGCGGCGGCGCTCAGCACCGGCTGCGGCACGTCGTCGACGATCCAGACGTCGACGCCCGCCGCGCGCAGCTTGACGGCGAGGTCGCGCATCTCGGGGATGACGCGCAGGCCGCGCCGCACGCGCAGGGGCTCCTTGTCGCCGTCCTCGGCGTGGATGAGCTCCACACCCGCGGGGCGTCCCTTTTCGGCGGCCAAGGTCAGGCGCGCGTACTCGACCGCGTCGTTCTCGGTCCAGCCGGCCCACAGGCGCATCAGGTAGGGCCGGCATTCGCGGCGGCCGACCTCCCGGCACAGGCTGATGTAGCTCCCCATCATGGTCTTGCGATATGTGTGATAGTCAGGCTGCGACCGCCACACGGAGCTCGAGAACGAGATGAAGTGATTGTACGCCGCGCGCGCGGGCTGCCGGCCTTGGGCGACCGGAATGATCTCCCACCACGGATCCTCGAACTTGAAGTCGACCTCCGTCGTCATGCGCAGGAAAACGAGCTCGGCCGGATCTCCCGCGACCAGGGCGTCGCTCCAGGGCAGAACGGCGACCGGAGGCTTCGCGGCGTCGTAGCCCGGAGCGTCCTTCCCCCGTTCCGCGATGAACTTGTCGAGCGCAACGCGCGCCGCGGGCGTCCAGCGGCCGGCCATCACGCGCTGCGGGCCTTTCGGCGCGGCCGTCGACTCCGCGACCTCCGCGGCCGGGGTCTTTTTCCAGTTGAGCCGGAAATTCTTCGGCCGGCGCGCGGCCGCGGGAACCGCCGCGAGAAGCAGCAACGCGAAAAAAATTCCGTTTCGTACCAAGTTTTTCCTCATCGTCGTCGAGCAATGTTATAAAATAAACGCGACGTTCATTCTCCGTCGGAGGATCAGAGAGCCCAACATGGCGAACATCAAGAAGTCGGACCTGCTGAAGGAAGAGATCGAGCACATCGATATCACCAAGCACGACATGCGTCCTCTCGTCGAAGCCTACTCGAAGATGTCCTTCTCCGCCCGCGACCTCGCGCGCGCGAGCAACATCTACGACAAAATGCTCGCCGACAAGGAATGCGGGGTGATTCTCTGCCTGGCCGGTTCCTTGTTCTCCGCCGGGCTCAAGAAGATCGTCTGGCAGATGATCGAGAGCAACATGGTGGACGCGATCGTTTCCACCGGCGCCAACATCGTCGACCAGGACTTCTTCGAGGCCCTCGGCTATAAGCACTACAAGGGCTCGAAGTGGGAAGACGACATGGCGCTGCGCGGCGCGCGCATCGACCGCATCTACGACACCTTCATCGACGAGGATGAGCTCGGCGCGTGCGACAACGTCATCTCCGACATCGTCGGCGGACTCAAGCCCAAGCCGTACTCCTCGCGCGAGATCGTCGAGGAGCTCGGCAAGTATCTTGTGAAGAGGTCCAAGGTCAAGGACTCGATCGTCCTCGCCGCGTACAAGAAGGGCGTTCCGATCTTCATCCCCGCCCTCTCCGACTGCTCGGCCGGCTTCGGCTTCCTGCACCACCAGTGGCACAATCCCGAGAGCCACGCGTCGATCGACTCGGCGAAGGACTTCCGGGAGCTCGTGCGCGTGAAGCTCGCGTGCGGCGACACGGGCCTTCTGATGATCGGCGGCGGCGTGCCCAAGAACTTCGCGCAGGACGTCACCGTCGGCGCGGAGATGATCGGGCTTGAGCCCATCATGCACAAGTACGCGGTGCAGATCACCGTGGCCGACGAGCGCGACGGCGCGCTCTCCGGCTCGACCCTGCGCGAGGCGTGCTCGTGGGGCAAGGTCGCGGTCACCGACGAGCAGATGGTCTTCTCCGAAGCCACCATCGCGCTCCCGGTCCTCGCGGGCTACGGCTGGCACAAGGGCAACTGGAAGAAGCGGCGCGAGCGCCGCTTCAACGCGC
>Ga0163144_10031297_pt1 | contig 10148 bp, 9 predicted proteins | sample OliLak19BULKMAT1_FD_123175 | JGI IMG/M metagenome (GOLD analysis project Ga0163144, IMG submission 123175) | Freshwater microbial mat bacterial communities from Lake Vanda, McMurdo Dry Valleys, Antarctica - Oligotrophic Lake LV.19.BULKMAT1 | ecosystem: Environmental > Aquatic > Freshwater > Lake...
CCTGACCAATGCTTTACCGCATATGTTTTGCTATCTTGATAATCCCCATATTCCACATTCAACAAATTGGATAGAGAGCTATTTTAGCCGTCTGAAAGCTCGATACCGGCAGCACCGTGGACTCGCTGTTCATCATCGTACAAACTACTTTGCTTGGTACTTCAAACTCTGTCAAAAATGAATCAAAAACCCACACATTTTGATCATTATGCCCGCAACGACGTGATGGGAAAGTTGGCTTTGAATCTTGTACCGCACCGCTTGCGGCGGGTTCGAAGACAGACCCGCCCTATTTTTTCATAGGGATGGTTAATTCTCAATGTCATACTCCGCTGACGGAGTAACCAGTATTGTCATTCGCGCGGGGTGTCTCTGCCCCGCACCGAAGAAAAGATGTCGGGATCACAAGGATCGCCGACCTACGAATATCGGAGAGTCCGCCGCGGCGGAAAATATGAGATTGCCACGCCTGCCCGCCCCGCCACAGCGGGCAGGCGTGGTGGGTCTCGTCTATGAAGCCGCTCCTCGCAACGACACGTTTAGAGAATGCTGGTGCACGGGGAACGTACACCAGCCACGAACAATCAGTGCGGAGTTTCTGTTTGAAAAAGGCGCGTTTGTATCTGCGCAAGTGGCTGAATTGTTTTGGCGCCTTCTAAGTCCAACAATGCCTGTTTGCGCCAAAGACCGCCGCCGTAGCCGCGAAGTTTGCCGGTCGACTCGATAACCCGGTGGCAGGGAATGACGATAGATAGATAATTTGCGCCATTGGCTCTTCCGACAGCCCGCTGCGCGCCCGGTTTGCCGAGAAATTCCGCAAGGTTGCCATACGAGCGCGTCACGCCATAGGGAATAATCTGCAATTGTTTCCAGACCAGTCTCTCGAAGGGTGTGCCTGTGACATCAATTAAAACAGTAAAATCTTTCAAGGCACCTGCGAAATAGGCATTCAATTCTGTTTTCAGTCGAAGCAGGTGATCATTTGTGCCTGCAATGACCTCGCGCTTGTAGCGTTTGACCACACGTTCTTTGATTCGTTCCACTCCCCCGCGGTCATGCCATTCGAGAAAACAGATTCCGCTTTCAGTGGCTCCGGCAATCATCGGTCCGAGCGGACTATCCAGATCACAGTATTGGATTGACCTAATGTTATTATCGAGCATGAGACCTCCCGGGCGAAAATCCAAATTCTTTTTTATATGCGGCGTTGAACCCGCTTGGTGATTCGTAGCCGGATTCGTATGCGGCATCGAGGGTAGTGCTTCCAGCCGATAGCAGTCCCTGCGCGTTCAATAGCCTCTGTCGGCGGTGGAACGCAAGCGGAGTCATTTCAAGTTGTGCGCGGAAATGCCTTCGCACTGTCGTTATATCGACGCCTGAAGCAACTGACAGATCATGTTCGGTCAGACGAATGGTCTTATTCTCGCGCATGAATGTGATGAGCCGTTTGACCCAATCAGGCAGAACATCAGGATATTTGTCAGACTTGCATCGTTTGCAACCGCGTAAACCAGCAGACAGAGCGTCTTCGCGCGACGGATAAAAGCGGACATTTTTTAAGAGCGGTGCTCGAGCCGTGCACGACGGCAGGCAATAAATACCGGTCGAATGTACGCCGATATAGAATTGGCCGTTAAAGCCGCTGTCTTTTTCGCGCATGGCCCGAACCATTTTTTCGTATGATAGCATGGCTTAATAATATACAAGAGTGGCGGGGTCGCCTACCGATTTTCGGGCATGGATGTCGCATTTTTCGAGGGAAAGCAGGGGGTGTAGAAACCCAAGAGGGAATAGACTTACTAATATCGGAGAACCCGCCACAGTGGGTAGGTGTGGCGAAGGCCCTGCACTAAGTGACCGTCAGGTCATCCACCTGCGGCGGACTTCGGAAGCCTTAGCGCCTATATCCTTGCTCACGCAATGATAAGCCAAGACCCGACGGAACAGAAAAGAATCGCTGAACCGTTCGCCTGTGGCGAACCGCGGCGGAATCGCTACAAGAAAAAGAAAATATGAGATTGCCACGCCCCTCTAAGAATCGGGGTTCGCAATGACGTGGTTGTGAGATTCTTTTTTTGCTTCTACCTAGGTAAGAGGAGAGTGTATTCATTACTCGGGGGAAATATCAGACTCGCGGGGCATAAGATCCGCCACAGCGGACAGGCTTCCCCGCGCTACAAGACTACAAAATGAAGAAAAGGTGTCGAGACCAAGAAGGTATCGGCGGACTATTTCTCTCTATGTCGATCGAAACGTCTTCCCTAACTCAGACGAGTTTGGATTTCTTCGCGCCAATGACAATCAGCGGAATCATAGCCAACTGAACCAAAACCCCCGGCCAGCCGGTGACCATCGCTCCCGCAGTCGAGAACCAAGCCGCCGCTGTATAGGGCATTTCCACAAAAAGGCCGAGAAAAAAAAGCGTCACACCGAACATTATTCGCCCGACAATCATGGCGGTCAACAAAGCGATAAAGATATTCAGACGAAGTTTATAAAATGCCATCCCGGCCACCAATCCATAGACGGCCAATTCAACCGACATAAGCGGCACAGCATACGAAGGCGGCATTCCATTGATAAGATGTGACAATGCCGGAGCAAGAATGCCGACTACAATGCCCGAGATCGGACCAGCCAGAAAGCCTGCCAATAACGGCGGAATGTGCATCGGCAGAAAAATCCTGCCACTCATTCCTATCTGATGAAAGCCGATTGGCAAGACAAGAGCCAGTACCAAAAATAAACTTGTGCTGATAAGCCATTTCGGCCAGGAAATCGGAACTCCAAGTGCGAGCGTTTGTTGCAAGCTATTCATAGGCTTTAGGATGGCATTTATTGAAGCGCAAGTCAAGTGGTTTCGTCTACCAGAGCAGGCATTAAGAGTACAACCTGCCTTGGCTAAGAATATCAAGGTAATGGTTAAAAGTGATAGAGAACCGCGCTTTGTTCTTCCTTACATGAGCTCTTGAACCTACATTGGGGGTTGGACAATTTCAGGGAGTGATAATGGCCAATAACGGCGACCGATACAGTAAAAATAAAGAGTTTCTTCATATAAAAGGGGCGCGCGAACATAATCTCAAAAATATCGATGTGCGTATTCCTCGCGATAGCCTGACTGTCATCACCGGACTTTCCGGTTCGGGCAAAAGCTCGCTTGCATTCGACACGATTTATGCCGAAGGCCAGCGCAGATATGTTGAGTCCCTTTCATCGTATGCCCGGCAGTTTTTGGGCCTCATGGAAAAACCGGACGTTGATTTTATCGAAGGTCTTTCCCCTGCAATTTCTATCGAACAAAAAGGGACACTCAAAAACCCCCGCTCGACAGTCGGGACGATAACCGAGATATACGATTATCTTCGTCTACTCTACGCCCGAGTGGGCGTTCCGCATTGTGTGAAATGCGGCCAGCCCATCACCCAGCAGACCGTCGAGCAGATTGTTGATTCGGTGCTGACATTCGACGAAGGGACACGGCTCATTGTTCTTGCTCCGCTCACCCGCGGCAAAAAAGGGGAGCACAAAGATATAATTGATGAAGCGCGCCGCGAAGGATATGTGCGACTCCGTATCGACGGCGAGATAGTCGAATCAGACCAACAGGTAAGCCTGAACAAAACACAGAAACATACTATTGAAGCCGTAATCGACCGGCTGGTCGTGAAACCGTCATCGCGGCGGAGATTGGCTGATTCGGTCGAGACCGCGCTCAAAATGGGTCAGGGCACGGTTCTTATAAATATCAATAAGAAGGACTTGCTCTTCTCCGAAAAATTCGCCTGTCTCAACTGCAATATCTCCTACGAAGAGCCAAGTCCGCGGCTGTTCTCATTCAATTCGCCGTATGGGGCATGCAAAACATGCGACGGACTCGGCCAGCAGATGGTTATCGATCCCGAGATGGTTGTGCCCGACAAGACGCTTTCGATAAACGACGGCGCTATCCATGCCTGGGGCGGAAGCAGCATGGCCAACTGGTACCGCTATAGAATCAAAGGATTAGCCACGCATCATAATTTTAAGATGTCCACTCCGTTCAATAAGTTGCCGGCAGATATTCAAAAAATAATTCTCTTCGGTTCGGGTAAAGACGAAATAAGTTTCGAGTACGAGCATTCGTCGGGCACTTCCTCGGGGCATGGACAATACACATCGAGTTTTGAAGGCGTCATTCCCCAGCTGGAGCGGCGATACAAGCAGACCGACTCAAGCGGCGTGCGGACATGGATTGAACATTACATGTCGATCTCGACCTGCCCGGTATGCAAAGGCGCTCGGTTGCGGCCTGAGGCGCTTGCGGTCATAATCGACCGGGAGACCATCGACAGTGTGGTCGAAAAATCGATCAAAAATGCCGCGAACTTTTTCAAGGATATAAAACTTTCGAAACGTCAGTTGACTATCGCCAAACAGATTCTCAAAGAGATTCGTGAGCGGCTTTCATTCCTGTGCGATGTCGGGCTCGACTATTTGACGCTTGGACGCGCCGCATCGACACTCTCCGGAGGCGAAGCCCAGCGTATACGGCTTGCGACCCAGATCGGCTCACGCCTTGTCGGTGTGCTTTATATTTTGGACGAGCCATCGATCGGGCTTCACCAGCGCGACAATCAAAAACTATTGCGCACGCTTACCGAACTGAGGGATATCGGTAACACCGTGCTGGTTGTCGAGCATGACCGGGATACTATTGAACAGGCTGATTATGTTCTTGATCTGGGACCCGGGGCGGGAGTGCATGGCGGGCATATTGTTGCAAGCGGCACCCCCGATGAAATCAAAGCCAACAAAAAATCGCTGACTGGCCAATACCTTTCAGGCGCGAAAGAAATTCGCACACCCGCGGTACGCCGTCCCATCGATGGCGACTCTATTACGCTCACGGGCGCGACGGGAAATAATTTGAAGAATGTCGATATTGAAATTCCGCTCGGCTGTTTTGTCGCCGTGACGGGTGTTTCTGGTTCAGGGAAATCGACGCTTATCAACGAGACCTTTTACAGAATTTTGGCGCGGCATTTTTATAACAGCCGCACGCCATCGCTTCCCTATAAGGAAATCACTGGTGTCGAGTATATTGATAAAGTAATCGATATCGATCAGTCGCCCATTGGCCGCACACCACGGTCGAATCCGGCGACATATACCGGACTTTTCACGCCAATACGAGATTTGTTTGCGGGATTGCCCGAGGCCAAAGCCCGCGGATATCAGCCGGGACGGTTTTCGTTCAATGTCAAAGGGGGACGGTGCGAGGCCTGCGAAGGGGACGGCATTATCAAAATTGAAATGCACTTTTTGCCCGATGTCTATGTCCCATGCGAAATTTGTAAAGGAAAGCGCTACAACCGTGAGACGCTGAGTGTGACCTTCAAAGGAAAATCCATCCGATGTGCTGGATATGACAGTCGAGGAGGCGTTGAGCTTTTTTGAAAATATCCCGCGAATAAAAAATAAACTTCTGACGCTCTCAAATGTCGGACTCGGATATATCCACCTTGGCCAGCAGGCAACACAGCTTTCGGGTGGAGAGGCCCAGCGAGTGAAGCTTGCTACTGAGCTTTCAAAAACCGCCACCGGACGGACGATGTATATTCTCGACGAACCGACAACCGGTTTGCACTTTGAGGATATTCGCATGCTGCTCAATGTCCTGAGCGAACTTGTGGATCGCGGCAATACGGTTGTGGTGATTGAGCATAATTTGGACGTCATTAAAACTGCTGATTATATAATCGATGTCGGCCTGAGGGCGGCGATGGGGGCGGACGGGTCATTGCCACGGGCACACCGGAGGAAGTCGCAAAAACGCGCGGGTCATATACGGGTGAGTTTTTGAAACCAATTCTGTCGCAACAAAAAGTGTTGCCTGCAATGTCACCCCAGAAGGTTCTGCGGTAAGGGCACGGATAAGTAAAGATCACACCGTCCCGACGAACGTCGGGAGTGTGATACAAGAATCAAAGCCAACATTCCCGCTCTCGTCGTTGCGAGGAGCCCCGCTTAGCGGGATAAACTTCGTGACGCGGCAATTTCATATTTGTCGATATTGGTAGGTCAGTCCGCCGTGGCGGATGCCTGACTGTCTTTATGTGTCGGGCAGGGTCGCCCGACACCACTTCCTTATTCTTCGTGCGGGACGTCCCTATTGCGCACCATATCCCTGCAATCCGCACATTCTCACACTGAGCAGGAAACACCCAGCCGTTGGCTGGGTTACCGAGGACAGGTCGATACCTTCCGAGGTCTCGACATCTTTCATGATCGGGAGGCATAATCGGCGGGTTCGCGGACGGACCCGCCCTACCAGCGCAGGGCAGAGACGCCCGACACCACTTGGCACATCCATCCATCATCTAACCTACGAACCCGCACTCCTTATGTGTGCCGTCGCAGAACGGTTTCTTTTTGGATTGTCCGCACCGACAGAGCGAAAAGGCTCCTTCTTTAATAATGATGGTGCCATCAGGCATGAGTATCTCTGCCCGAGCACATTCTATTTTGGCCGATGCATTTTCGTTAATCTTGATTCGTATGTTTCCAAGTTCCATGTCGTCCTCTCTGTAAGTTATAATTCACTTATGATCTCTATCGTTAATTGTCAGCGTCGCAACATTCAATAATAACTCATTTGTCAATTAGAAGGATAGATTAACTTGCAAAGAATCACCCAGCGAGACAAAAAAAACGCCGCCATCGGGGGAGGTGGCGGCGTCGCGCGAAGGGTTCCACACACAAGAAGAGGGGTTACTTCAACTATTTTGTCAGTTTTCTATTAGTCTCTGCAATTCTCGCTTATTTGCTCTTTTGATACTCCATGCTTTCTTTGCGGACGGAGGCATAGGCGATTCGTTTCATCCCGAGCTCTCTGCGAAGCAAATCGACATAATCCCCGAGTAGACGATATTTATTTGAAAAAGCAGAGCTTGCATTGATCGCCGCGCTAATCAAACGCTTGGATTTAAGCGAGCTGAATTTTTCTTGGAATGCAATCTGCGCGCTGTTATCAAGTGATTCTTCGTGGGCTTCCGACCATTCCTGCCCGCTTGAATACTCGGCGGATTCTGCTGCATAGAATGCGATAGTATAAGCCAGATTGCGGACTTCCTGCTGGGTCTCTTTGAGGTCATCCACTATTACCTGCTGTATTGAGCTCCATGAACTCGAAAGCCGGGACTTGTCCTCGTGCAGTGTTGCCAAATGCCAGGAATCGACAGCTCCGTTGAGATTATCGATGACATGCTGGACATTACGGTTGGAACCAGCCGGAGCGCTCAGCGCGCCTTCGGCAATTGCTTTTGATTTATTTGCGATGAGTTGTTTGCCCTCGTCTGCAATTACAACTACGGCTATTGCAGAAACACATAAGAGCGCAATGATTGATACCCTTCTCATAAAATACTCCCTTCCTCCTTGAGACAGCTTGTGGCTCTACCGGTGATTATTATCAAGAGCCGTGCCTACAGTGATAAGCTCAAGTCGCGCAACATGGCAGCCGGTTCTTACGGTGAGACTATTGTGGGGAGGAAATGAGAAAGTATGGCGAGGTCGCCATAGTTAAGACTATAAAAATTCTTGAGAGTAATTGAGAATCCGCGCCTATTTCTTGTTCTGCTCTTTGCCCTTCTCGGCTTCGATTATCGCCATCATTTGGAATCCAAAAGTAGAATCGACTTTGAAAAGACGATATATCACAGAATCAGCTTTAGCAAAATGCCGTGTCAGATAGTACGAGGCGCCAAGCGTCACCCATGCCGGATAGAACGTAGAATCGATAGCAACGGCCCTTTCAAACTGAACGGCCGCGGCCACAAATTTTTTCTGGTTGGCGTATAAAAGGCCAAGAGCCTGAAAAGCTTCTTTGTGGTTTGGGTTGATCTCGACAGCTTTTGTAAAACTGTGCTCGCATTCAGATTGTTTGCCGAGATTGCGCTGGACAACGCCAAGGAAAAAATGTAATTCAGCCGTTTTGCCGCCGTGGGAGATGCTCTGGTTATAGAAGGTCTCAGCCGAGTCATATTTTTTCATCGCCCCGTAGGCGTTTGCAATGGAGAAATAAATAATCGGATTGGCGGTATCTTTAGCCGAGGCTCGATGGAGCAATGGAAGGGCTTTGGCGACTTGGCCGGATTTTGAATATTCGTTTCCGAGATTTGTGAGGAAGAGGACGTTGCCGGTGTCGAGACGGTTGGCGGTCTCAAACCGCTCTATCGCCGCCGCGCTGTTGTCTTCATCGCTGTATATGACACCAAGATTGTTGGAAATATCGGAGTTGTTCGGTTGCAGTTTCAAAGCTCGTTCGAAATAGACTTTGGCCTGCTTCTGATCGCCTAAAGCGGAAAAGATGACGCCCATATTCCGCACGGCTTCGGGATTATCCGGTTTGACTGCGAGAACTTTCTGGTAGTTTTCGCGGGCCACAGTGAATTTTTTGTCACGCAGCGCCCTTCCGCCCTGTTCGAGAAAAATAGCCAAAGTATCCTGCTGGGCGGAAATCGATGTCGAAAGACAAAGGAGAGAAAGGACGGCGAGGCATATCCGAGAGAATGTCTGTTTCATTTTGATTTATTCTTTTCTATCAGTTCAGCTTTATACTCAAGGCGAGTTCTGGGGTTGTACGCTAAGTATTGGTTATTTCTCCACGAAATATTTGGTCGGGACCGCTTGTTTTGGTTAATATAGTCGATTTTGACCAAAAATGAAAGCTCGTTTCACCCGTGACTGCATTCTCAACTGAGTAAACCGGCTATATTGCTTACAATATGAACCGGAGACCTTGTTTACACTTTTATCTTCTTTTCCGCTGTACCTCGGGAGGAAGGATCGCTGAACCACAGTCCGCTTTGGCGGAATTGCTGCAAGAGTCTACTTTATCCGTTTTTGGCTGTAATTGTTCACAATTGCGAATGAAAGATACTCGAGTTCCATGGACATATTTTCGTTACGGATATAGACATCTTCGGGGACTTTGAGATTGACCGGAGCAAAGTTGAGGATCGCCTTGATTCCAGCCGAAACGATATCATCGACAATAAATTGCGCCGCAGAGGCCGGAACCGCTAAAATGACGACCTCAACACCAGTCTCACGAAGCTCCTGTATGAGATTTTTGGTGTCAGAAACAACAAGCCCCTTGTGGTTTGAGCCGATTTTCCGCTGGTCATTATCGAAAACCTTCACAATCTGGAATCCCTGCTTGCTGAACTCTTTGTATGAAACAAGGGCCGAGCCTATGTTGCCTACTCCTATGAGAGCAACTTTCCAATTTCGGTCAACTCCTAAAATGGTCGCGATTTTGGCTTTGAGTTCACCGACCGGATAGCCGAGTCCACGGGTGCCAAAGGAGCCGAAGAACGACAGGTCTTTGCGGACTTGGGCTGGGGTCAGCTTTTCACGTTTTGCCAGCTCTTTGGATGAAATAGTGGCATGGCTTTCCTTTTCGAGAGCCGAAAGCGTTCGGAAATAGAGAGAAAGGCGATGAATTGTCGATTCGGAGATACGCTTCTTTGTCATCAGGTCGGTTCCTTACATAGCCAATAGTAAACCTGCATTACTTGGAATATATCACCCGATATGTGAAAAGGTTCACAAAAAAGTATAGCCGGGATGCGAAAATCTGTCAAGGGAAATAATCGGGATTAAGAGAACCCTCCACGGCGGGCAGGCCGGTACCCAGCTTTGATATTCGTGCGGGACGTCCCGGTCGCGCACAGTGTGGCCATCAGGTCACCCGCCGTGGGCTGACTTCGGAAGCCTCAGCACTCACTCCTCGCTTTTCACTCGAAGTGACCAAGACCCGACGGAATAGAAAAGAAGACAGTCAGGCGGGGGCGCCTGACTGCACTTCTGTAAATCTAGTGCTGCCAGAGATTTTCGAATCCGCCAATGGAGGACGGCGTGTACGAAGAATTAAGAAGTGCAGTCAGCCTTCTATTTTGTCATTCCAGTGAAAACTGGAATCCATCTTCGTCCGTGCTGTCTGGCGCCCCCGCCTGACAGTTTAATCATAGTGTCGGGCGAGGGATAACTGCCCCGTCGGGGTCGCCCGACACCACTTCATACTGGGTTCCCGCGTCCGCGGGAAAGACAGAGAACAAAAGAATCGCTGAACCGCGGGAGTTCATCGCTACAAGACGAAAAAA
>Ga0163144_10031298_pt1 | contig 10147 bp, 11 predicted proteins | sample OliLak19BULKMAT1_FD_123175 | JGI IMG/M metagenome (GOLD analysis project Ga0163144, IMG submission 123175) | Freshwater microbial mat bacterial communities from Lake Vanda, McMurdo Dry Valleys, Antarctica - Oligotrophic Lake LV.19.BULKMAT1 | ecosystem: Environmental > Aquatic > Freshwater >...
GAATTCTACCCTATCTGCGAGTATATTTTATTTGTATATTTTTTTTAACCTATTAAATAACCATTTTTAATTGTTTTAATTAATTTTATCAGCGTTATCGGCGAAATCTGCGAGAACCTTTTACTCATTCAAAAAAGATGTAAGAGGACTTGTTGCCGACGCTCCGTGACTCACTTTTGATAAACCTGCTTCAAAAGCCATTCTCCCTGCAATTACTGCATTTTTAAAAGCAGTTGCCATTTGAGTAGAATTGTTAGAAGAAGCAATAGCCGTATTTACTAGCACTGCATCTGCGCCCATTTCCATAGCGCGTGCCGCATGCGATGGTGCACCAATACCCGCATCAACAATCACTGGTACTTTACTTTGTTCGATAATAATTTCTAAAAAATCTTCTGTCTTTAATCCTTTGTTACTTCCAATGGGCGAACCTAAAGGCATAACCGCCGCTGTTCCTACATCTTCTAATCGTTTACATAAAACAGGGTCAGCGTGAATGTATGGTAATACAATAAAACCTAGTTTTGCTAATTCTTCAGTAGCTTTTAATGTTTCAATAGGGTCGGGCATTAAGTAGCGCGGATCTGGATGAATTTCTAATTTAATCCAGTTGGTTTCTAAGGCTTCTCTTGCTAATTGAGCGGCAAACACTGCTTCTTTTGCATTACGCACACCAGAAGTATTTGGCCATAATTTGACATTGGCCTTTTTTAAAGCTTCTAGTAAATTATCGCTTGTTGCATCTGTATCAATACGTTTTAATGCAACAGTTACCATTTCCGAGCCTGATGCAATAATTGACTCATACATTTCTTTAGATGAGCCATACTTCCCGCTTCCTAAAAATAAACGTGAAGAAAATTCTTTGTCAGCAATTTTAAGCATTATATAAAATTTTATTAATTTCTTTTATTAAATATTCTTTATTTGTTGAATTTGTAATTAATCCTGAAACAGCAATACCGTAAACACCTGTATTGATAATAAATTGAATATCATTTAACTTAATACCACCAATAGCATAAATAGGAATGTTTAGGCTCTCCTTTTTCATTTGTTGCAATATATTTTGATACCCTTCAATTCCTAAAATAGGACTTAATTTTTGCTTGGTAGTTGTAAAACGGAGAGGTCCAAGACCAATATAATCAACCCCCTCAGCACAACGTTGTTTAATGTGTTTGAAAGTATTAGCCGTGCCACCAATAATTTTATTTAGTATAATTTTTTTTGCTTCAACAACATTCATATCATCCAATCCTAAATGAAGACCATCTGCATCACAAGCTTTCGCTACTAAAGGATTATCATTGATGATTAATTGTGCATCAAATTTTTGACATAATTTTTTTGCTTTGATTGCGTATTCAATATAACTCTCGTTAGAACTATTTTTTAAGCGAAACTGAACTAATTTAACTCCAGCATTTAATGTAGATTCAATATTTTGAATGTGGATATCGGGAGTTGAGCCTTGGGATATGTATTGTAATTTATGCAACATGATAGGCCAATAAATTTGAATTGCTACTTAAAATAGTTTCGATATAATTCTTTGATTTAATACAAGATGTTTCTAAATCATTTTCTAAAGCTAAATTGGCAACAATAGCTGATGATAAAATACAACCTGAACCATGCTTTTTAGAAATAGTTTTTAATGTTTGTTTATTGATTTTTATAACTTGATTATCATAAAACAAAAAATCAATTCCTTCGTTTTCTTGGCTGTGTCCGCCTTTTAGTAGCACATTACAAAAACCAGATAAAAACTTTGCCGCTTCATAGTCGTTATCTAATCCACTTAAGTTTTTTGCTTCGCTGGTGTTTGGGGTAATTAAATAACAATTTTTTAAAACATCTATTAAAGTTTCTTCGTCAATAGTTTTTATAAAATTAAATCCGCTTGAGGAAGATAGTACAGTATCCCAAACTATTTTTATTTCTTTATTTTCTTTTTTTAAAAAGCTAACAAGCTCAAAAATTGTTTCTAAATTTTCGATAATCCCAATCTTAATAAAATCAATTTTGTATTTATCAATTAAAGTTTTTATATGCACTATAATTTCTTTTGCCGAAAACCAATTAACAGAAATAAATTTATCTTCTACTTGATTAGTAATAGCTGTATTAATGGCCATTCCTAAACATTGGTGTTGCTCAAAAGTTTTAATGTCAGCCAACACGCCAGCACCACCGCTTGGATCAAATCCAGCAATACTTAAAACTATTGGGCGATTGTAGCTCATTTTTTATTTTTGTTTCTTGTTGATTACGCTGATCTTGTAGATTTTTTTAATTAACTTTTATTTGTTTAATATCTGCGAAATTCTGTGCTATCTTCGAAAATTTTTTTATAGGATTTTCATTATTCCATATAAAGCCTAATAATGCAATGCCGTCATATCCCAAATCATAAGCTGTATTGCAATTAGTTTCGTTAATACCTCCTAATGCAATTAATTTAGTTGTTTTATTATTTTGAATACCTAATTCAAATTTTACAGCTTGGTAACCAGGTTTTGAAATACTATCAAACACTGGGCTTAAAAAGGCATAATTAAAATTCTCTGATAAATTTTTAAAATCTTCTACCGAATGAACAGACGTTGAAAGTATATTCTCATTTTCAGAAAAATCGATTTCTGTTAATTGTTTGCGACTTGCCTCGGTATAATGTAAACGATCAATTCCAAAACTTTTTGCAAGATAGTGATGACTATGTAAAGCTATTTTTGAATGGTGAATTGGCTTTATTTCTTGCAACAACAATACTAATTCTTGTGATGAACTTTCTGGTTTGCGCAAGTGGAAAATACACAGCCCCTCATCAAATAATTGATTAATAATTGCGGCTTCGTTAGAAACGTATGTTGGATTTGAAATAACAATTATCATTATAAATAAATTTGACTTCCTTTTTGTTTAAACTCTTCCGATTTATCAAACATTCCATTAGCAGCGGCGTCTCTTATTTCTTGTGTTATTGCCATTGAACAAAATTTAGGTCCGCACATTGAACAAAAATGAGCAATTTTAGCACCATCAGCTGGTAAAGTTTCATCGTGAAACTCTCTTGCTGTATCAGGGTCTAATGATAAATTAAATTGATCTTCCCATCTAAATTCAAAACGAGCTTTACTTAGTGCGTTATCGCGGTATTGTGCTCCAAAATGTCCTTTTGCTAAATCTGCAGCATGAGCAGCTAATTTATAAGTAATAACGCCATCTTTCACATCTTTTTTATTTGGCAAACCTAAATGTTCTTTTGGTGTTACATAACACAACATGGCTGTTCCAAACCAACCAATCATAGCTGCACCTATAGCAGAGGTAATGTGATCATATCCCGGAGCAATATCAGTAGTTAATGGACCCAATGTATAAAATGGTGCCTCATGACATTCTTTTAATTGCTTATCCATATTTTCTTTAATTAAATTCATTGGTACATGACCAGGTCCTTCAATCATAGTTTGTATGTCATGTTTCCAAGCAATTTTTGTTAGCTCGCCTAAGGTTTCTAATTCAGCAAATTGTGCGGCATCATTGGCATCTGCAATTGAACCCGGACGTAAACCATCTCCTAAAGAAAAAGCTACATCGTAATCTTTCATAATCTGGCAAATATCTTCGAAGTGTGTGTATAAAAAATTTTCTTTGTGATGCGATAAACACCATTTTGCCATAATAGAACCACCGCGAGATACAATACCCGTCATACGTTTGGCTGTAAGTGGAATGTAACGCAATAATACGCCTGCGTGAATTGTAAAATAAGAAACACCTTGTTCTGCCTGTTCTATTAATGTGTCTTTAAAAATCTCCCAAGTTAAATCTTCTGCTTTACCATTTACTTTTTCTAAAGCTTGATAAATTGGCACAGTACCAATTGGCACTGGAGAGTTACGAATAATCCACTCGCGTGTTTCGTGAATATTTTTCCCGGTAGATAAATCCATAATCGTATCAGCACCCCAACGGCAAGCCCACACTGCTTTTTCAACCTCTTCTTCAATGCTAGAAGTTACAGCACTGTTCCCAATGTTTGCATTTATTTTTACTAAAAAATTACGCCCAATAATCATTGGTTCACTTTCTGGGTGATTGATATTATTAGGGATGATGGCTCTTCCTAGGGCAATTTCATCACGCACAAATTCAGCTGTAATAAAGCCTTTTGGAAGATTAGCACCAAAACTTTCACCAGCATGTTGTTGCGATAAATTTTCGTACTGACCGTTTAATTGTGTTTTTAATAAATCATTTTTTTGATTTTCACGAATGGCAATGTATTCCATTTCAGGCGTAATAATACCTTTTTTAGCATAATATAATTGTGAAACGTTATGTCCATTTTTTGCCTTTAAAGGTTTTTTAATATGCTCAAAACGAAGCGTGTTTAAAGATGTATCATCTCTTCTATCTTTACCAAAATCAGAACTTACAGAATCTAATTGTTCCACATCTCCTCTGTCTAAAATCCATTGTTCTCTTATTCTTGGCAAACCTTTTTTAATGTCGATAGTAATAGAACCATCTGTAAAAGCACCGCCAGTATCATATACTGTTACTGGGGCGTTATGCTCTACATTTCCATTTGCTAATTTGGTTGGCGACAAAGTAATTTCGCGCATAGCTACTTTTATGTTATGAAGTTTTCCTTCTACATAAATTTTTTTCGATCCAGTAATTGCTCCAGTTGAGATGGTTTTTTGTTCCGATTTTTTTTCTGATTTGCTCATATAAAATTTATTTATTGTTTATTAAATCTTTAATTTATAATCTATAATTATCTTAACCTCCTTGAGTAGCTTTAATAATTAATATGTTATCGTTAGATTGTATTAAATATGTTTCCCAATTTACTTTTGGAATAACAGTATCGTTAATTGCAACGGCAATACCTTTTTGTTTATCGCCTAATTGCGAAAAAACAAATTCCTGGAGGGAGATGTTTTCAGTAACAGATTGTTTTTGATTATTGATTAAAATTTCCATTCCTAATAATATTATAACTTTAGGAATGACGGAACATCAAGAGTCATTTCACTTTTTCCTTCGGTTGTGCTAACAACATCAGGTTCAAAGGGTATTATCTCAGCGTATAAAAGTTATAAATTAGAAGTTGTAAATTTTAAATGTTATAATATTCATTTAAAATTTATAATTCAAGATTTTAAATTTAAAAGCACCCCTAAAGTTAGTATAAAGATAGTGATTTTAATTGATAATTAAAAATTAATAAAAAAACTACTATTTACCTTCTTGAATTTTCAAATATTTGGTAGTGTTAGCTGGATCTAATAGCATTAATATTTCAGTAGCTTTTGTTTTTTCTTCGGGTGTAGCAGTCATAAAAACTTTAACCATTTCGTCGGCTTTTGAGTTAAAAAATAATTGCATATTAAAAGAAGCTGGCCTAGCTGCATAAACTGGTTTTAATAATTCTAATGCTTTTAAAATATTAGCTCTACCATCTTCTGTTTTTTCCCACATTATATCCATCCCATTTTTAGTCATTTGATACATACAGTCTCGAATACCTTGAAACAGTGGCTGTAATGTGTTTTCAACCAACCAATAACGGTTTCTGCTATTTTCGCCACTGCGCCATCCTTTTTCTGACGCGGTTTGTGCATTATTTACAATTAGTTGTGCATTTTGCCAATAAAGAGTTCCGCCAAGTGGTGAAAACGTATCATAATCGGTAGCTAATATTACGTATGCGTAATAGGCTAACACCGAAGTTAAATTATTTTGAAAGGTTGTTATTTGAAAATCTAACTGCGAAAATTGCTGAAATTTGAATTGAAAATTATCATCTTCAAAATTAAAAACTTGTGTAAAATATGAGCTTTTGTAAACCGGACGGCGACTTTGAACTTGAATAGAAGCCGAATATTCATCTTCGCTAATTTTAGAATTAATAATAATTAAAACCGAACAGTCTATTCGCTCAATAAACGAAAAATTATCTTTCGTCCACTTTGTATTATTCATAAACTCAAAAATAGATTTTTGTAATTGATCAAAAATTTGCTTTTCAACAGTACCCTGTATTTGAGAGTTATTAATTGTTACTTGGCAATTTAATTCTTGCGAAAAACAATTAATGTTTAAAGCAATAAAAAAAAGAATTATTATTTTTTTAAAAATCATTTTTTGTTACCGAGCTTGTAGATATAAAATCTAAAATATAATTTACAATATTAATTGAAGCAATATGTTTAGTAGTTAACTCAAAATTAGTTATTTTATTGTGTTTATCAATAATTGTAATTTTATTTTTATCTGAGCCAAACACCTTGTTTTCATCTGAAGTTAAGTTTGCAATAATAATATCTAAATTTTTATTTTTAAGTTTTTGATTAGCGTATTCTAATAAATTTTCGGTTTCTAAAGCAAAACCTATCAAATACTGTGTTGTTTTTAATTTACCTAATTCAGCTAAAATATCGGTGGTTTTAATAAATTTAAGACTTAGTTTATCATCTTTCTTTTTTATTTTTAGCTGGCTCACTTTTTCAGCTTTATAATCTGCAACTGCGGCGCTACAAATTACAATTTGCTGATGTTCAAAATTTTTAAGACAAGCATTTAGCATTTCTTCCGCACTTTCAACTTTTATTAAATTAATAGCAGTGTCGTTTACTTCTTCAGAACTTGGCCCTAAAACTAAAGTAACTTCAGCGCCCATTTTGCTTAAGGTTTCGGCAATAGCAATACCCATTTTGCCACTACTTCGATTACCTATAAAACGAACAGGATCAATTGCTTCGTAGGTTGGTCCTGCATTTACCAGCGCCTTTTTACCATTTAGTGGTAAATTTTTTAAGAAAAAATGTTTTAAAAATAATAGTATATTTTCAGGTTCTGCCATACGCCCTTCGCCTACCAAACCACTTGCTAATTCACCTGTTTCGGGCGGTATAATTAGGTTGCCAAAAGAAACTATTTTTTCGAGATTTTGTTTGGTTGTTGTATGTTGATACATTTCCAAATCCATAGCAGGGGCAACAATGGTTTTGTTTTTTGAAGAAAGATAGGTGGCTAATAACACATTATCGCATAAGCCATTTGCCATTTTAGATAATGTATTAGTTGTAAGTGGTGCAATTAAAAAAACATCAGCCCACTCGGCTAATTTTACGTGGTTATTCCAGTTATGATTTGAATCAAAAAAATCAGTAATAACCGTATTTTTACTTAAAACCGATAGGGTTTGTGGTGTAATAAATTCGCTAGCGGCTTTGGTTAAAATAACTTTTACTTCGGCATTTTGTTTTACGAATAGGCGAACTAAATGCGCACATTTATATGCTGCAATTCCACCTGTAATACCTAAAAGTATTTTTTTATTGTTTAGCATTTTTAAACAAAAAAGCAGCAAATTATAAAAATTTACTGCTTTTTTAAATTTGATTATTTAAATTAAATGATAGTATCTTTTAATGGGTTACGGAAATAAACTTTATCATCTAAAAATTCTTGTATAGAAATTAAAGCTGGCTTTGGTAATTTTTCGTAGTGTTTTGATACTTCAATTTGTTCGCGATTTTCAAATACCTCTTCTAAATTATCGGTATGGTTGCTAAATTCCTGTAATTTACTTGTTAACTCTTCTTTTAATTCAGAACTAATTTGGTTTGCTCGTTTGCTCATTATTGAAATAGCTTCGTAAATGTTTCCAGTTACACCGTCAAATTTACGAATATCGCGAGTTACAATACTTTGTTCTGCATTTGTTTTTTTAAAATCCATCTTAATTTATTTTTTCTTTTAATCGTTTAATACTAGAGTATATACTTTCTGCGCTGCTAAGGTACGAACTTTTTGGGTATAATTCAACAAATTTTATATAATTTTCAATTGCGCCATCTAAACGTTCGCCTTTTTTTTGTGGAATACTGTTAATTGCCAAAGTGTAAAATGAATCAATTAGCATATACATCATTTCGTCGTTTAAGTTGCTACTTGGGTACTCTTTAATAAAATTTTGCGTAACCGAAATTGTTGCTTTCCAATCGCTTAATTTGTAATATTGTTTTACGATTTCGTAATCTTTTCGCTCTAATTTTGCGTGAAGTTTATCAATTATGATATTGCAACTATCAATTCTGGTACTTTCGGTATAAATATCTATAAAAGATTGAAATTCGTTAATGGCATTTTTGGTGCTGGTTTGGTCTAATTTATATGGCGCTGAGGTTAAGTAATAACAATAGGCATTCATAAAATAACATTCTTCGGCGTGGGTGCTTGCTGGAAATTGACGTGTAAAATTTTTAAAATGGTATTGGCTTAAAATATAATCGCCCAAGTTGTATTCGCTCCAGCTGTAGTAATAATAAACTTCCTCGGCTTTTGGTGTACCTTTTACTACGGGTATTAATTCCTCATATAATTGCGAGGATTTTATATAATATTCTTTATCGTAATACTCTTTTGCTTTGGTTAATTTAAGATCGTAGTCGGTACTTTTTAATAAGCGATTAAATTTATCGCATGATGAGAATAAAATAGCAATTGCTAAAAAAAGATATAAAATTTTATTTTTCAGAAATAACAAGATTGTAAAAGTACATTTTTATAAATAAAAAAGCCCCACATAAGTGAGGCTTTTAATTAAATGATGTTAAAATTATTATTGATTAATAACTTTTAAAGTTTTTGTATTGCTATTAATATCAGTAATTTTTACAAAATAATTGCCAATTGCTTGGTTTGTTAAATCAATTGCAACATTAGTATTAGTTGTAGTTTGGGTTGAAATAATAGCACCTAACATATTGTAAATTGTAATTGTATTATTACCCTCTAAGTTGGCAATAATTAATTTACCATTTACAGCAGGGTTAGGATAAACTAAAATATCAGCGTTTAAAGTATTAGCTTTTAGGCCTGTACAAACTGATACCGATTTGCTAAAATTGCCAGCATCTGTTAAAGAAAAACCAGAATCGTTCATTTTACGAATGTTAGCGGTTAAAGTACCATTAAATGTTCCTGCCACAGTGTAAGTTTTAGCTACTAAAATATTTGTTCCTGTGGTTGTAAAAGATGGACTTCCGTCTCCAAATGCCCAACTATAAACTGGCATTCCAACTGGAGTTCCAGTAAACGAGAATGGTGCTAATTGAGCTAAAAATTGATTTAGGTTATACTGTCTGTGTCCTATCCATGACGAAGAAGTGTTTGTATAAGTGATAGCAACATTTGGGCATATTGTATTTAAGGGTACACTAGCAGATGTTGTAGTGCTATAAGTAACACGAGGCGCTACTATGCCTTCATAATCACTAACTGCACCTACTGTACCTGTAGCAAATGAGCCAGTTGTAGATAAAAAAGTATTAGCAACTGTTCCTATACCTACAAATCCAAAACTTTCTCCATATTTTGCAGAATTTGACCCTCCTGTTGAGGCAGACGTTAATGCATTATTAATCCATAAACGAATTGTATCGCTTACTACAGTCGAAATATTTCGTGCAATAACTGCGTAATCACCACTAACAAGAGATGGTAATGCAAAATTACCGCCTACATATGTAGGTGCAGTGCCAGTTATAACGGCTGAAACTGAAGCAATTGGAACCCCAGTAATTGTACCAGACGGAGCATTGTAAAGAAATAAACCTACAGGAACTGATGTAGAGGTTGCATTTGATTGACGTGATAATAAGGCTTCTAAACCTGTAATTGCAATAGTACCAGTATTTTTGAAAACACTACCAAAACTTGCTATCTGACTAGAACCTGTTATTACAGCGGCGTTTTTTACAGTGATAAATTGTAAATTGCCTGGTGCAGGATTTCTATAATAATGTTTGTTGAAGAAGTACCAAAGAGTATCTTGAACAACCGCCGCAGCAACATTTGAAGATTTTTCAGCAAACATTGAGTTAGTTTCAAATCTATTAGAAATTTTTCTGTCTAAATTAGCTGACCCATCTACTTTTAAATTTTGAGCGTTTAAAGCAAAACCCGCTAAAGCAAGACTCGATAATAGTAATTTTTTTATCATAATAATTTGTTTTTAATTTATTTCACTAATTTACAACTTTTTTTAATACTAATTGTACTTTTAATACCGTGTGTTAAGAAATATTTATGTTTTTAACAAATTGAGCGTATTTAAGCC
>Ga0163144_10031299_pt1 | contig 10147 bp, 8 predicted proteins | sample OliLak19BULKMAT1_FD_123175 | JGI IMG/M metagenome (GOLD analysis project Ga0163144, IMG submission 123175) | Freshwater microbial mat bacterial communities from Lake Vanda, McMurdo Dry Valleys, Antarctica - Oligotrophic Lake LV.19.BULKMAT1 | ecosystem: Environmental > Aquatic > Freshwater > Lake...
TGCCGCGCGCACCGTTGCTAAAACATCCATTCACATGGCGTTGCTTGCCAGCATGGTGGGTATGCTGAGTGTGGCAGGCGGGCTGTTCGCGTCACTTCTGCTCGACGCCCCAAGCGGGCCGATAATGGTGGTGGTGGCGGCGCTAATATTTGTGGTGTGCTCGCTAGTTAAGCGGCGCTAGCTTAACGGAATTGCGCGGTTGGCATGTTCGCGAAACCATTTGGTGATGATGACTTTGTAGCCTTCCTCGACCGGCAAACCCCAGTGTTTAGTGTTCGGGTTCGTGGTGCCATCGGCGTGTAAATTATTCCACACCAGCGCCATGCCGCGTTTGGGAAGAAATGTTTTTCCAAGCTCGGTAAACTCGGTGCCGCCGCCTTTTGCGGTTTTGTTCAGGTAGACCATGAATGTCCAGGTGCGGTTGCCTAGCACGCTGCAATATTTGTCCCAGTCTTTGGTATTGGGTGTAAAAAAATCGTGGTGGGCTTTAAATTCCTGTCCCACCTCATAGCGTTGCACTTGGATTTCTTCGGAATACGCGGGATGGATGCCAATGGTGTCGGCAATGCGCAGATCAATCATCGCGATAAGCGGTGATTCGGCGCGTGAAATGTAGCAGGTGGAACTTGTGCGGAAATATTTATCCGGCTCGGTTTCCTGGGTGGTGATGGTTGATGGAACGAGCGCCTCGCGGCTAATAGCAATCAGCTCGTCGCATTCGGCCTCGCTCATAAAATCTTCGAGCACATAGAGTTGCACTTTATCGGTTTCAAACGCTGTCGCGTTGCGCGTAATGCGAATGGTAGCCAGTGACGCGTAATCAACAGGAATTTTGGTGCTCGCCACGGGCTGTTGCACCATCGCACTAAGCTCAGCATCAATATCAGCGATACTAAATTGATTCGCGATCAGAATTTTGCGCAGGTCATCCGGGTTACACGCGCGCTCCCTGTTTTCTTTAATCCAGTTTTTCCAGCGTTCATCCATTGATGCCTCGTTCACGATAACGTTTTCATCGCCGCACGAAACCGCGCGAACCCTGCATCCAAATCGGCGATCAAATCCTTCGGTGCTTCCAGGCCAATATGCAGGCGCAGGTAAGTGGCGTTTGTATCCCACACGCCCACTTCGCGCATGGTGTGAGGCTGATAGCCAATAATCAGAGATTCGTAGCCGCCCCAGCTAAAGCCGACACCGAAATGTTTAAGCCCATCGATCATGGCGCTCAGTGCGGCATCATTTGCTTTAGTAAGTTCAATGGCAAACAGTCCGCAGGCACCGGTCATATCGCGCTTCCACAGGGCGTGGCCGGGGTCACTGGCTAAGGCCGGAAACAGCACGCGCTTCACTTCGGGCACGGTTTGCAGCCATGTCGCCACTTCCATCGCGTGCGCTTCGTGCTCCTTAAGCCGCACCGCAATAGTGCGTAGGCCGCGCAGCGCAAGGTAAGCATTATCGCCATTGGTGCAGGCGCCTAGGTTGCGGTGCATGCGGTTGAGTTGCTCAAAGTGCTGTTTTTTACACAGCGCGATACCCATCACCAAATCCGAATGCCCACCGATATATTTTGAAGCTGAGTGAATGGAAATATCGACACCCAATTCGAATGGTTTTTGTAAAAGCGGCGTTGCCCATGTGTTGTCGGCGATTACTATCGCCCCACCCGCATGCGCTACTTTAGAGATGGCTGGAATATCCTGCATCTCAAACGTCAGCGAGCCGGGGCTTTCACAATAGACCACTTTGGTGACAGGCTTCATGAGCGCGGCAATGCCACTGCCGATGGTGGGGTCGTAAAATTGAACATCCACGCCCAGCCGCACCAATTCTTTCTTCACAAAATCGCGTGCGGAACCATAGATAGAATCCGGAAACAGTGCATGGTCACCCGCCGCAAGAAACGCAAGGAGCGATGTGGTAATGGCTGCTAAGCCCGAGCCAGTGCTGATAGCATGGTCCGCCCCTTCAAGCGCGGCAAGGGCTTGCTCAAGCCCATCCGTAGTGGGGGAGCCGTAACGCCCGTAGCTGCGAAAGCCCGAAAGTTTCCCCGAATTGTACTCACTAAACGTGGCATAATCCGGAAAAATGACGGTGCTGGTGCGGTGCACGGGCGGGTTGACCGAGCCGCAATCTCGCTTGGGGTCGCGCCCTAAATACACCAGTTGGGTGTCGAGTTCGCAATCGGCGTGGTTATGTTGTTCACTCATAATATGTACCTAGTATTCCTGCCAGCTAAGACCGACGAGCACATGGGTCACCTTGCCCTCGCGTCCGAATGGCAGCAGGCACGAGCGATATTTCACCACCTTGCTGCGCTCGTTGATGAACTGGCCAATATCGGTCAGTACGGCGGGGCTATCAATCGTTTCTTCCATGCGCCGCACAATGGCTGCGCCCTGAAAATGGCGCTGGGCAGTGTTAAAGCTGCGGCCAATCATATCGTTGCCATAGAAGCCTCGCACCTTATCGCCAATCTGATAAAAATTGAGCACGAACGGCTTATTTTCAACCGCAGGTGATACCGTAAACAGCACGCAGTTTTGCATGATATCGGTAATGGATGAGGCATTGAAATGCCCGAAGTCCGGAAGCGGCAAGTCTTTGCGAATATTGTTCCAATAGCCAATCAGGCGATCGCCTAAACGATGGTCGTTCATAGTATGCCCCTTCACGCTTGCAACCTATGCGCGATAATGTTAAACCTATGGTTGTATGCGTACCTTCCGATTCATCACCGCTTTCGCCGATCTGCTGGTTAGTTCCGCAATCCTTTTGCTATACGCAGTTTGGAAACGAAATGCAAATAGTCCGAAGCAGCGGCGTAAGCGGCGTATTTACGAATAAGGCGTTACCCCCAAGGGGCTGGATTTTTGTGCAGCGGTTGGTTACAACGCTCGCTCACCTGTTTTTCTGATTGAGTGCCATGACCACCAAACATTACCCCGACCTTGATGCCAACCCCAACTTTGCCGCGCTGGAGGAGGGGATTTTGCAGTTCTGGAAAGAGAATCAGATTTTTGAAAAATCTGTCGAGAATCGCGCGGAGATAAAGCCCGATGGTACCACCAACGCCTACGTGTTTTACGACGGCCCACCGTTTGCCAACGGCTTGCCGCATTACGGCCATTTACTGACAGGCTATGTGAAGGACGCCATTGCGCGCTACCACACTATGCGCGGGAGCCGTGTCGAGCGCCGCTTTGGTTGGGATTGCCACGGCCTACCCGCCGAAATGGGCGCGGAGAAGGAGCTGGGCATCAGTGGCCGCGCCGCCATCACCAATTACGGCATCGGCAAATTCAACGAATATTGCCGCACCAGCGTGATGAAATACACGCAGGAATGGGAATATTACGTCACCCGCCAAGGCCGCTGGGTGGATTTTGCGAACGACTATAAAACCATGGACAAAAACTTCATGGAGAGCTGCCTGTGGGCGTTCAAGGAGCTTTACACCAAAGGCCTCATATACGAATCCATGCGCGTGATGCCCTATAGCTGGGCCGCCGAAACCCCCGTCAGCAACTTCGAAACGCGGATTGATAATGCTACAAGGGAGCGGGAGGATAAGGCGGCGTATGTGAAGTTTAAGCTGACAGAAACTTCACGCGATAATTTAATCAGTAAATACTCTGATGATAAAGAGCCTGTGGGTGAAATTGGTGATGTCTACATTATGGCGTGGACAACAACGCCTTGGACTTTGCCAAGCAACTTAGCGCTTGCGGTTGGTGATTTAGAGTATGTCTGGGCTCTAAAAGATAATGATATGTACTTGCTAGCTAAGTCGGCGCTTAAAAGCTTGGAAAGCTACTTGGGTACTGCGAAAGCTAAGGAAGTAAACGGGAAGGCTTATCTTGACTATACTGTTTTGGTGGGTAGCAAAACTATTCAAAAAAACGACCTCATCAACCTAACCTACGAACCACTCTTCCCTTATTTCGCCAATACGCCCAACGCTTTCCGCGTGCTCGATGGTTCGGAATTCGTGACGGATGGCGACGGCACTGGCATCGTCCACATGGCGCCCGGGTTTGGTGAGGTGGACCAAAAATGCTGTGCGGATAATGGCATCGAGACGCTGGTGCCTGTCGATGAAAAAGGCAAATTCACGGCGGAGATTTTTGATATTCCTTGGCTTTGTCATCCTGAGCAAAGCGAAGGATCTATGCGCGGCAAAGATTCATCGGCTGCGCCTCAGAATGACATGTTGAAGTTAGCTGGCCTCATCGTCGTGCCCGATACGCGCGTTGCGGAAGCCGACATTGTGGTGAGCGAGGAGGACAAAGCCCAGCACATTGCCGCGAAGGACGTGGCGAAATATGGCCTCGCCAACATGCGGATTGTGCGGTGGCTGAAGGCGAATAACAAGCTGGTGAAGGACGAAGCCTACAAACACAACTACCCCCATTGCTGGCGCACGGATACGCCGCTGATTTACCGCGCGATGAGCAGTTGGTATGTGAATGTGCAAAAAATCAAAGCGAACATGGCTGCGAATAACCTGACGATTAACTGGATTCCCGACCATATCCAAAGCGGCCAAATGGGCAAAGGCATCGAGAGCGCGCCGGATTGGAGCATTTCGCGCAACCGCTTTTGGGGCACGCCGATTCCGATCTGGAAATCCGAAAGCGGCAAGCTGCATGTGTGTGGCAGCATTGAGGAAATCGAGAAACTAAGCAGCGTGAAGGTGCCAGATTTGCACCGGCCTTATATTGATAATGTCGTGCTGAAAATCGATGGCGAGGACTATACCCGCATCGAGGATGTGTTCGATTGTTGGTTCGAAAGCGGCAGCATGCCTTACGCGCAGGTGCATTACCCGTTCGAGAATAAGCAGCAGTTCGAGGAAACCTTCCCCGCGGATTTCATCACCGAATACATCGCGCAAACGCGTGGCTGGTTCTACACGCTGCAAGTATTGTCGGCAGCATTGTTTAGCAAAGCGCCATTCAAAAATGTGATTTGTCATGGTGTGGTGATTGATGAGGAAACGGGGCTGAAATACAGCAAGCGCCTCAAAAACTACCGCGACCCGAAAGAAGTGATGGATCAGTTCGGCGCGGATGCGCTGCGGTGGATGATGCTTGCCTCGCCCGTTATGCGTGGTGCGGATTTGGGTGTTGACCCCGACGGCAAATTCATCCGCGATGTGGTGCGCCTCAACATTAAACCGCTGTGGAGCGCGTATAACTTTTTTACGCTCTACGCGAATGCGGATGGCGTGTTGGCGAAGATGGTGACTAGTGACGAGTGGCAAGTGACGAGTGATAAGGGAACGGATTTTTCGTCACCCGTCACCCGTCACCCGTCACCCGCCACCAACATGCTCGACCGCTACATCCTCGCCAAAGCGAAAGCCGCGATTATGCAGGTAAAAACCAGCATGGATGCCTACGATACGCCCAGCGCCGCTGAGGCGATCACCGGCTTTTTTGAGGTGCTAAACAACTGGTATATCCGCCGCAGCCGCCCGCGTTTTTGGGGGCAGGAAATGACAACGGATAAACAAGCGGCCTATGACACGCTGTTCACGGTGCTGTCACTCATGTGTCGTGCGACTGCGCCGCTGCTGCCGTTCGTGAGTGAGGCGGTGTATCGTGGTTTGCATGGCGATGCGGCGAGCGTGCATTTGACGGATTTCCCGGATGTGGGGGGGATTGGCCATGACCACGATCACCGTGAAGCAGATGAAATGGATTATGTTCGCTCAATGTGTAACGCTGCGCTCGCAGTTCGTAATAAGAAAAATATTCGAGTTAGACAGCCGCTGGCAAGTGTAACCATTGTGAACGCTAGTTACTCGCTGGAAAAATACGCAGAAGATTATCGCGTTGAATATGAAAATATCATCCGTGACGAACTTAATGTTAAGCAAATCATCGTAGAGACGGATATTGAAAAATTCGCTAGTAAAAAGCTAGCAATCAACTTTCCAATTTTAGCGAAACGCCTTCCAGACAAGATTAAACAAATAATACCTGCAGCTAAAAAAGGTGAATGGGTATTGCAGGGCGACAAAGTTATAATTACGGGCGAAGAAATTGAATTGGGAAATGAATGTACGGTACAAGTTGAGCCAAAAACAGAATTCAAAGATAATGCGCAATCTGTTTTTGGTCTGGATTTGGTTATCCTCGACCTCGCCATCACCCCCGCACTCGCCGCCGAAGGCCGCGCGCGGGATTTGGTGCGGATGATTCAGCAAGCGCGGAAAGATGCGGGCTTTAATGTGGGTGATCGCATTACCCTCGCGGTGGATGTGCCGACTGATTTCAAAGCCGCGATTGCGGCGCACGGGGATTACATTAAGGAGCAAACCCTCGCGGTCTCGATTGGTGAGGGCAGCGCCAGCGCAGAGAGCCAAATCACGCAGGAGCTGGATGGCGAGCAGTTCATCATCGGCCTGAGCAAGGTGGCGTGATGGATTGGAGTGCAACACTCACTAAGCATGTCATGCTGAACTCGTTTCAGCATCCATCGCGGCGCGTCTGCGCCGAGGGTTATTTTAGGAGATGGACCCTGAAACAAGTTCAGGGTGACAAGATAGGCGGCGTATGACCAACGACACCCCCCATGTAGGCATCATCGGCGCAGGCGGTTGGGGCACGGCTTTGGCCATTTTGGCCAACCGTGCGGGCAGCCGCGTGACCGTGTGGACGCGCAATGCGCAGGTGGTGGAATCCATCCGCGCACGGCGCGAGAATGCGCAGTATTTGCCCGAGCAATTCATCGACCCCGCGATTGCGGTGACGGATGACACGGGCTTTATTGCAAGTTGCGATATGCTGGTCGTTACCATACCTGCGCAGTCGTTGCGCACGGTGGCGATTTCGCTATCGGATGCGGTGCCCGCGCATGTGCCGATTATTTTGGCAACCAAGGGTATCGAGCGCGGCTCGCTGATGTTGATGAGTGAGGTGGTGCAATCTATTTTGCCGCATAACCCCATTGCCATTCTCTCGGGCCCCAACTTTGCGCGCGAGGCGGCGGCGGGGCTGCCGACAGCCACTACGCTGGCGCTTTACCAAACGCAACTGGCGGATAAAATTACTTACGCTATTGGCGGTAAATTTTTTCGGCTGTACGTGAACGACGATCCGATTGGCACCCAAATCGGCGGCGCGGCCAAAAACGTGCTGGCCATTGCGGCGGGCATTGTGCAAGGCCGCGGGCTTGGCGAAAATGCACGCGCCGCACTCATCACCCGTGGCATGGTGGAAATTGCACGCCTGGCCAAAGCCAAAGGTGGCAAGGAAGAAACGCTGATGGGGCTCTCCGGCATTGGCGATATTATGCTGACCTGCATGAGCACCAAATCGCGTAATTATTCGCTGGGCGTTAACATTGGCCGCGGCACCATGCGCGCCAGTGGGGGGTTGACGGAGGGTGTGGCCACCGCCGAATCCATCACCCAACTGGCCCGCAAATTGGGTGTCGCAATGCCGATTGCGTTCGCGGTGCACGAGGTGCTGGCGGGCAACCTTCAAGTAGGCACGGCGATTGAGCGGTTGCTGGAGCGGCCGTTGGTGAGTGAGGGGTAAGGAAGAGGTGGCGGGTGGCGGGTGACGCGTGATTTAAGCTTCCAATCAATTGAAATAAAAGTCTATTTACTGTCCTTCCACCCGTCACCCATCGCCCGTCACCTGTCACTACTTCCCCACAATTGTCACAAAACTGTCATCCAACGCGCCGTTTTAAGTGGTATAGTGAAAGCTAGGAAAAAGCATTTCTAGGGTCATTATGGCACTGTTTGGTAATGTAGGCGACGATTATACGAAGACGGGTAAGGGCTTCTTTACGAAGGCTGCGAACGCGCTTAGCTATATTCCGGGTGTCGGCGGCGCTTTGCACTTTGCACTCGGCATGGTTGATACTGTTATTGAGGCAGGTCAATGGCTGTTTCGTGGTAAAATCGGTAGCGCAGCAACGGCTTTAGTTGCAGGTGCCGTTGGCAACGGTGTCAATGCAATGACGGGCGGAGTAGTCGGCAAAGCCTTTTGGTGGGTGGCCAACGCTGGTTCCGGCATTGCTTCGGGCGAAACGCTTGGCACGCATGCGCGCGCGCTGACGGAGAATATTATTGGTGGGGTCACCGGTGCACTGGGCAGCAAGCCGCAGGTGCTGAGTTCCTATCCGGCAGGTATTGGTAGCATTGGTTCGGCAGCACCTTCGGGCATTGGCAAAACCAATGGTTTTGTGGGGGCGGAAGCTGGCCGCCGCGGTGAATCGGCGGATGCGGCGTGGAAGCGCATGCAGAGCAACCAAGCGGATCATTTGGCAGCGCTGGATGCTTCGCGCGCACGCTCGGCCAACCAACAGATGAGTGTATAAGAACGATCAAAACAACAAGACAATAAAAACGGATGGAACTAGGATAACGATATGACAAACGTAGCGAGCAACCAAATGAATGCATGGGAACAAAAGTACCATGACATCACCGAGCTTTACGCGCTGGCGGATGAGCTGCTGGAGACCGTGATGGGTGCGCAAAGCCCGGAGACGCAACTGGCGCTGATTGAATCGCTCGTGGAAACGATTGGCGAATCCGCCGATGTGCTGACGGACGAATACGTGGCCCTGTGCGAAGGCAAGCCCGAGCGCAAAACAGCGGCCAAACCCAAGGTGGAAGGCGCGCTGCGCAAGGTGTATATCGCCATGGCCGATTTTGGCACCCGCGCGCGCGACATGCGCAACGCAGCACATTTGATTGTGAAAAAGCTAAAACGTCAGCTGGAGCAAGTGATTGCCAACTTTGCCGAAATGCTCGCCCTCGCGCTGGATCGCATTATGCAAAAGCATGATTTGGAAGCCATGAAAGCCCGCCACGCCAGCATCGCGCTCATGCTGTATAGTGTGGGCAAGGGGCAGGCTACTTAGGTAGCGCGTTAATATCCCGACATGATATAAAATGAGCAGTTTGGTGTGGGCAGTGCCACGTTATAAGTCGCCGCTGCTGTATTTGCCGAGGCACAGCCTGTAGTAGCGCCGAAATTTCCGCCACCAATGCTGGTGGCAACCCATTTACCAGTGCCAGGGCGCCCATCATCCATTTTGGTATCCATGCTGAATGCATCCGTTGCGGTTAGGCTTGCAGTGCGGGGCGCGCCGCTATTGGCAGCACCCACTTGCCCATAAGTGAAGGCATTGCCCATATTGGCGGCAAATTCAGTGGTTGTTGCTGCGGTTACGTTATTATAATAAAACCCAAAGCCGGTGAGTGGCACGCGCGAAACAGGGGTGTTGCTGCCCAGCACAAAATCCTCCGTACCGCCTGCACCTTGAAGGCCAGTGAAGGATTTTTCCGTAAACCCCGCAAGGTTAAGGTGCTGCCACGCCAAATAGCGCTCCGCACCCGTCACCACACCATCCGCATTGCCGTTATCCGTAGTAGCGGCGGACCAATAGCTCTCGGCATTCGAGGCATCGCCGGGTAAAAAACGGTATTGCTGCCGAAAATTGCCTACAGCGGCGAGGTAGGCATTCGCATCCGTCATCACACTGCGCAATTCGCTGGCGCGAATGAGTCCTTTGCCAGCAAGGATGCCGCCAACGATGAGCGCCAAAATGACCAGCACGATGCTTAGCTCGACAAGTGTGAAGGCGCTGCGGCAGAGTGATGGTACTGTTTTTTTCATGGCATGACTCGCAATTGGGTTGTCATCCTGAACCCCGTCATGCGACGGGGTAAACTCCGTGAAGGATCTATGCCACAACATGGATTCTTCGCGTTGCTCAGAATGACAAAGTGTAAGTGTTTAGCTTGCTCTATCTGTGCCATTCAGCGCAACCAAATAAAAAAGGGCGCCCCGCGTAGCGCCCTTTTCGTTGGTGAGTGTGGGTGATTTACACCGAATAGTACATTTTGAACTCGAGCGGGTGAGGGGCCATTTCCCACTTCTCGATTTCTTCCATTTTAAGGGTAACCAGCGCATCCAGCTGGTCGTCGCTGAACACGTCGCCTTTTTTGAGGAAGGCGCGGTCGGTTTGTAATGCCTCAACGGCCTCACGTAACGAACGGCACACGGTTGGAATGTCTTTGAGTTCCTCGGGAGGAAGATCGTAGAGGTTTTTATCCATCGCCTCACCGGGGTGGATTTTATTCTCAATCCCATCCAGACCTGCCATCAGCAAGGCTGAA
>Ga0163144_10031300_pt1 | contig 10147 bp, 6 predicted proteins | sample OliLak19BULKMAT1_FD_123175 | JGI IMG/M metagenome (GOLD analysis project Ga0163144, IMG submission 123175) | Freshwater microbial mat bacterial communities from Lake Vanda, McMurdo Dry Valleys, Antarctica - Oligotrophic Lake LV.19.BULKMAT1 | ecosystem: Environmental > Aquatic > Freshwater > Lake...
TATCTGCTCATCGCGATCGGCTTCAAGGGTGGCGTGGCGATTTCCGAGGCGGGTTTCCGCGCCGTCTGGCTGCCCGCGCTGGCGGCGATGATTCTCGGGACGCTCATTCCTTTGTGGACCTACCCCGTGCTCCGGTTCGGCGGTAAATTTTCGGGCGTGGACGCCGCCGCCATCAGCGCTCACTACGGCTCTGTCAGCGCCGTGACCTTCATCGCCGCCACGAATTTTCTCAAGCTGGTCAATGAACCGTTTGAGATGTACGCCTCCGCCTTTCTCGCCGTCATGGAATCCCCCGCCATCATCGCCGGGGTGCTGCTCGGCAAGGTGGCCTTGAAAAGTGGCCCGATGAATTGGCGCGGCACCATCGGCCCCGCCCTGCACGAAGCGGTTCTCGGGCGCAGCGTGCTGCTGCTCGTGGGCGCGCTGATCATCGGCGCGCTCTGCGGCAAGCGCGGCGCCGAGGCGACGGCCGGGCTTTTCATCGCACCCTTCCAAGGTGTGCTCGCCCTCTTTCTGCTGGAGATGGGCATGGTGGCCGCCCGGCGCTTCGGCGATCTGCGCAAGGTGGGAGTGTTCCTGCTCGGCTTTGGCATTGTCGCTCCCATCCTGCACGGCGTGATGGGTGTGGCTCTCGGCCATTGGGTGGGACTAAGCCTGGGCGGAACGACGCTGCTGGGCGTGTTGGCCGCGAGTGCCTCGTACATCGCCGCACCCGCCGCGATGCGCCTCTCCCTTCCTGAGGCCAACCCGACCTTCTACCTTACCGCCGCTCTCGCCATCACGTTTCCGTTCAACATCACCGTGGGCATCCCGATCTACTTCGCGCTTGCCCGCTGGTTCCACTCCTGACCATGAAACTGCATCCCCTGAAACTCGTCACGATCGTTTGCGAAGCTTACGCGCAGGAACCGGTCACCAAATTGTTGCGCGAAGTGGGAGCCCACGGCTGGACACTCTTCGCCGTGGAAGGCGACGGCTCGCGCGGCCAGCGCCCCGCGGACATCCGGGAGTTCGCCAACATCCAGATCGAAGTCATCGTGCAACCCGAGGTCGCGAACGCGTTGCTGGAAAGGCTGGGGAAGGAATTCTTTCCCCGCTACGCGATGATCGCTTTCGAGTCCGACGTGCGCGTGCTGCGGCAGGACAAGTTTTGAGCCGCACGGCGTCAGTCGGGCTTCGAGCCGCCCGGCTTCCCCCCCCCATCCAGCCATGAACCACCAAGTCCAGCGCCACGGCGCAACCGATCTCGTTCAGCCTTCATACCGCAGATCGACCGTTTTCTTTTGCAGGTAATGTTCCAAGCCGTGCTTGCCATCGTCGCCGCCGGCGCCGCTTTGTTTCCAGCCGCCGTGCAAGGCGTGGCTGGATTCGCCGGGGCCGCGATTGATGCAGAGTTCACCAAACTCCAGGTCGCGAAAGGCGACAAGCTCCTGATGATGGCAGCGATGAAGATGCAGACGACTGTCGATGCGCCGTGCGACGGCGTGGTGGCCGACCGGCCCATCCAGATCGGCGACACGGTGGAGATCAAGGATCGGCTCGTGAAGCTGCGCGCGTAAGCGCCGCCTGCACTGACTTTCGGCTGGCGACTGGGTGGGCGGCGCAGCATCATGTCGTGCATGTTCCTTCGTCCCGGCTGCCTCGTCCTTCTTGTGGTTCCGGCGATGTTCGGAGCCGCGCCGGAAGTGGATTCAGCAAAACTTCCCCGCGTGCCAGCCACGCCGCCGGAGCAGGCTCTCGCCACTTTCAAAATCAAACCGGGCTTCCGTCTCGAACTCGTCGCCGCCGAACCGCTGGTCATCGATCCCATCGCCCTGAGCTTCGATGAGAACGGCAGGCTTTACGTGGTCGAGATGCGCGATTACTCGGAGGGCCGCCCCGAGCGGATGGGGAGAATCCGGCTGCTGGAAGACACCGACGGCGACGGGCGCTTCGACAAGGGCACCGTCTTCGCGGAAGGCTTGCCGTGGCCCACGGCTGTCACCTGCTGGGCGGGTGGCATCTTCGTCGGCGCGACGCCGGACATCCTCTGGATGAGGGACACCAACGGCGACGGAGGCGCTGACGAACGCGAAATCATCTTCACCGGCTTTGCCGCCGACTACGCACCGTTCGCGACGAACAAGCTCAACGTGCAGGCGTTGATGAACTCGTTTCAATGGACGCTGGAAAATCGCATTCACGGCGCAACCAGTTTCAGCGGCGGCAAGGTGAAGCTGAACGACAGCCCGTTCGTCCGCGCCTGGCTCAAGCGCACCGGGGCCTCTCCTTCTCAACTTTCACCCTTCAACACTCAACTCGACTTGCGCGGCCGCGACTTCTCCTTTGATCCGCGCACACTGGAGATGCGTGCTGAAAGCGGCGGAGGCCAGCACGGAATGAGCTTCGATGATCGCGGCCGGAAATTTGTCTGCTCAAATTCGAAGCACATCCAGATGTTGATGTATGAGGAGCGCTACGCTGCCCGCAGTCCGCATTACTCGATGCCCACGGCTCTCATCGATATCGCAGTGGACGGCGGCGCGGCTCCTGTCTTTCGGATCAGCCCCGACGAGCCGTGGCGGGTCATCCGGACGCAATGGCGGGTGGCGGGATTCGCGCCCGGCCCCATCGAAGGCGGTGGCCGGGCCAGTGGCTACTTTACCGGCGCGACCGGCGTGACCATCTACCGTGGCGATGCTTACGGCCCTGAGTTCGTCGGCGACGCCTTCATCGGTGACGCGGGCGGGAATCTTGTTCATCGAAAGAAACTCCGGCCCGACGGTGTCGGCCTGCGTGCGGAGCGTCCGGCGGACGAACAGAACGTCGAGTTCCTCGCGAGCACCGACAACTGGTTCCGCCCCGTGCAATTCGCCAACGCCCCCGACGGCTGCCTCTACATCGCGGACATGTATCGTGAAGTCATCGAGCATCCGTGGTCGCTCCCCGACTCGATCAAAAAGCACCTCGACCTCAACAGCGGCAACGACCGCGGACGCATCTACCGCATCGTGCCGGAGAAGCTTCACCCGCGTTCCCCGTCGCGCCTAAGCAAGGCAAGCACGGCGGAACTGGTGAAACTCCTTGAGCATCCGAATGGCTGGCATCGCGACACGGCGGCGAGGTTGCTCTACGAAAGGCAGGATCGTCGCGCTACGGCGGACCTGCAGAAGCTCGTGCGCAAAGCCTCGACGCCCCAAGGCCGATTGCACGCCTTGTATGCGATGACTGGCATGGACACGCTCACGCCGGAACTGGTCGAGGAGTCGTTGAAGGACACCGACAGTACGGTCCGACTCCATGCCGTTCGGCTTGCGGAAGGTTTTCTGCACCTTTCAAACGCGCCCGCTTCGCTAGTGCGGCGGGTTGAGACGATGGCTGCCGACACGAATGCAGTCGTCCTGTTTCAGGTCGCCTTGACCATGGCCGATCTGCCGAAAGCCGCGCGCGTCCGGGCTGTCAGTCAGGTGCTTCGCCACGACAATGGTGATCCATGGATTCGCCGCGCCGTTCTCAGCTCGGTGGGCGATGCGGCGGTTGAATTGTTTGGTGAACTGGCGTCGCGTCAATTCCGAGCGCCGCAGATGGAGGAGTTTGTGCCGGCACTGGCGGGTATCATTGGCGCGCGGCGGGTTAAGGAAGAAGCAGCAGTCTTCCTCAGCAACCTGCCGGGACCAGCAGCGACATGGCTGAGTCTGGCCGCTCTGGGCGGATTCGCGGAAGGAACGGAACGCGCCGGCGGGACGCTGGCGAAGGAGGTTCCCCCGAATCAACTCGATGAATTCTTCTCCGCCGCCCGGGAGCAGGCCACGAACGCCTTCCTCGAAAACGAGGGGGCCCAATCTGCCGCGCTCCGACTGCTTGGCTTTGCGCCCTATGCGACCGCAGCGCCGACGCTTCTCGCTTTGCTTCAACCATTTCAATCCGCTGAGATTCGGGCCTCCGCTCTGACGGCACTGGGCCGCTACCCCGGCGCCAAACCCGTGGAGGGTTTGCTGCAACGCTGGCCAACCTTCAGCCCCTCCCTGCGGAATGCGACCCTCGATCTACTTCTCAAACGACCGGAGCGCATCCGGCTGCTGCTGGAGTCAATCGAGCGCGGCGCGCTGCGGTCTTCGGATCTTTCCGCTGCGCAGCATGCCCAGCTTCGGTCACATCGTGACCCCGCCATTCGGGAGAAGGCGACGGAAGTCCTCGGGCGTCCGCCGACCGACACGCGGCAGGCGGTTGTGGAGAAGTTTCTACCGGCGCTTCAGTTGGCCGGGGAGGCCAGCCGTGGTCAGAAAACATTTCAGACGCGCTGCGCCACCTGCCACAAACTCGTTAACGCCGGCTTCGCGCTCGGGCCGGATTTGGTCACGGTGAAGAACGGCGGAAGGGAGAAGTTGCTCGCGAACATTCTTGATCCAAACCGCGAGGTGAATTCCAACTTTCTCAGCTATCTCGTCGAGACGAAGGATGGCGACAGTTACGTGGGCATCATCACCACCGAGAATGCGGCGGGCGTGACGGTGCGAATGGCGGGAGGCATGGAACAGGTGATTGCGCGCGGCAACATCGCCACGATGCAGAGCCAGGGCCGCTCGTTGATGCCAGAAGGATTGGAGGAGGGCCTGAGCCAGCAGGACATGGCGGACCTGCTGGAGTTCATCCTCGCTCAATAGGCGTTGTCGCGCCTGAGGAAGGTTTGGATCATCGTCTGGAGATCGAACCACAGGCTCCAGTTCTCCAGATAGTGAAGATCGTAGCGCACGCGTTCCTCGAGGCTGGTGTCGCCGCGCAGCCCGTTGACCTGCGCCCAGCCGGTGAGACCGGGCTTGCTGGCGAGGCGGGCGTTGTAGTGGGGGATGACCTCGCTGAGCTGGCGCGAATGGTAGGTGCGCTCGGGCCGCGGGCCGACCAGGCTCATGTCACCTTTGAGCACATTCCAGAATTGCGGCACCTCGTCGAGGTTCCAGCGACGCATGAGTTTCCCGATGCGCAGCAGGCGGGGATCTTCGCGCAGGGTGGACTGATGCATGTGATCCGCTTCGCCGGCGGTGGGTCGCATGGTGCGGATTTTGTACATCTTGAACGGCTTCCCGTTTCGTCCGATGCGTTCCTGCCCGAAGAACACAGCCCCTGGGGACTCCAGTCGCACCAATGTTCCAAAGACCCCGATCACGGGCGCGGAGAGCAGCAGGCCGACGCAAGCTCCAAGGATGTCCACCGTGCGCTTGAGCGTGCGATTGATCAGGCGGTTCAGCGGCAGGTCAGCCACGCCCAGCACGGGCACACCGCTGACCGGCTCAAGATGCAGGCCGGAGAGGAGGATCTGGAAGTATGACGGGATGATCTTGAACTCGATGAGTTCCTTTTCGCACAGGTTGGACAGGCCGACGATTTCCCCGTACGCCAGGCCGAGATCAGCGAGCATGACCACGTCGATTTCGTGCTGGTGCAGGAGGGCTGGTAACTGCGAGCAGTCGCCCAGGAGCGGCACCGCCCGCGGCGTGGTGAAATCGCCGCGGCCGAGCGGGGCGGGAATCCAGCCGGCGACCTCGTAGGGCCGGTCGGGATCCTTTTCGATCATGCCGGTCATGCGCGCCGCCTCGGTTGTCCAGCCGACGAAGAGGATGCGTTTGCGCAAGGAGGTGGAGATCGAGCGACTGCGTAAGAGCCGGCAGAAAAGCCACCGCCAGGCCAGGACGGAGGTGACGCAACTGAGGTAGGCCACGAAGACGTAAAGGCGCGAGATGGTGGGCTGGAATTTCATCACCAGGCTCACGCTGACAAACGCCATCAGCCAGAAGGCGGTGCCCTTGAGGACGATGGAGGTGGTGGCGCGGAATCCGGGAAGCTTGCGCGGATCGTAAAGCCGCAGGTAGCCGAAGGTCATGAGGAGAAACAGCGCGCCCAGCCCCATCAGACCCAGGTAATCATGGAAGACCATGGTGGATGACTCGTTGCCCAGACTGATGAGTCCGGACCGGAAGCGTATCCAGTAGCCGAGCGCGAGGCCGGAAAAAATCATCGCAATGTCGCCGAGGATTCCGACGGTGACGAGGAAGTCAGCCTTGGCCACGAGCGAGCGAGGTAATGACAGACGGTACGGAAACAGTTCAGTCTCCCCGGTGCGCACCGGGGAGTTGCTGGCGCTGCTGGCAGTAGCGTTCATATCCGCTACTACAACGGCTGAATGGGTGAGCGGGGTTAGGCAAAAATTTCGCCGGGCCTTGACCTCAAACCAGGATTGTTTCCAGCGCGGAAAGGCTTGTTCTCACTCACCGTTTTTCTTCAGCACTTCGCCCAGGTTCACCGTCGCGCCGCCTCGGCGTTTGCTCTCATCAGCCGCCTCCATGAAGGTGTAAATGGCCAGCGATTCCTCGGGTGAAACGGGCGCCACACCGGTCTGGAAGAACTTCATGAACTCGCGCACGAGCGGCGCGTAATCGCCGGAGCCTTTCTGCTCGGCGATGCCCTTGCTGCCAAAGACCACGACCTTGTGCGCCCCGCCGTGCTTCAGCGCGATGAGCGTGCCCACACGTCCGCCGCTCCAGAGGCCGGTGATCACGTCTGTGGCATCGGTCGTGGTGCGCGAGACGGATTCACAACCCGGCCCGAGGATCGTGAACAGCGCCTCGGTCGGATGGATGCCGTACCAGAAGAGGTCGGGATGATGCGGCTCGAGATGCGCCGGTCCCCACGAAATGACGGCGCGAATATCACCGACATTGGTTTTCTGAACGGCGACAAGGCTTTCGTAGTAGCGATAGGAGGAGGAGGTGAACACCGGCACCTTCGCCTCGCGGGCCAGTTTGTAGATCTCAACGGCATCGCGCAGCGAACCGGCCACGGGCTTGTCGATGAACAGCGGCTTGCCCGCCTTGATCACGGGTCGCGCTTGTTCCAGATGCGGACGGCCATCGACGCTTTCGAGCAGCACCACATCCACTTGCTGGCAAAGCTCCTCAATGGTGGAAACAATCTTCACGCCGTAGTTGGTTTGAAGCTGGCTCGTGTATTCCTCCACGCGGTTGATGCTCGATTCGATGTCGGCGCTTCCGCCCTTGAAGGCGACGACCACCTTGCCGCCCGGCACATGGTCTTTGCTCTTCGCATCGTTGATGAGCTTGGTGAAGGCGGTTACGTGCGAAGTATCCAGACCGATGATGCCGATGCGCAAATCTCCGGCGCGAAGGGTTGAAGTCATGACCAAGGAGCCAAGCAGCAGGAAGAGAGATGCGGGTTTCATGGGTGGATTCCTGCCTTTTGTGTGGCGGTTGGGCAAGATGAATCATGCGGTCTCTTCCGTGCGGGAGAGTTCGCGTCCCGCTTAATCCGAAAACCGAAACAGGATTTCGCGCAAAGCCGCCAAGGCGCAAAGCAGAAGTCTTTGAGCCGCGTCTCCGGCCAACTGGAACCGTGAAGGCAAGCAGGACCTCAAACCATTCTCCCTTCGCGCCTTGGCGCGAGTTCAACTCCGGAGTTCAGACTTAATCCACCAACTTGTAGCCGACGCCGTGGACGGTGAGGAGATGCTGTGGTGAGTCGCCGCTGTCGCCGAGTTTCTTGCGGAGTTGCACGATCACCTGATCGAGCGTGCGCGTGGTGCCGTAGTAATGGTAGCCCCAGACTTCGTTCAAGAGTTTATCACGGCTGAACACTTCACCGGGATGCGCGTGAAAAAGCTGAAGCAGCTTGAGCTCCTTGGCCGTGAGCTTTTCCACCTGACGCCCACGTTTCAACTCAAAGCGACGCGGGTCAATGGTGGCCGCTCCGATACGGAACGGCTCCTCCGGTGCAGCCTCCGCCTTGTTGCCCCCGCCGTTGGCCTGGCCGCGGCGCAGCAAGGCCTGGATACGCGCCAGCAGTTCGCGCACGCCGAACGGCTTCGTCACGTAATCGTCGGCGCCGAGATCCAGGCCGACGACTTTGTCCATCTCCTGGCTCTTGGCGGTGAGCATCAGGATGGGGGTGGAAATTTTCTTCCCGCGAAGCTGCCGGCAGAGATCGTAGCCGCTCAGGCCCGGGAGCATGACGTCGAGGAGGATGAGGTCAGGGTTGCACTTTGTGACGGCATCCAGCGCGCGATCGCCGCGATTGCACACCGTGACCTCGAAGCTCTCGCCTTTGAGGATTTCCTCCAACCCCAGCAGGATGTGCGGGTCGTCTTCTACGATGAGGATGCGGGTTTTCATGGAGCGTGAGGCTTCCTTTTCTACGCCGTGGGTTTGTCTTTCTCCGCCGGGAGGCCGGGTTCCAGCGGAACGCTTAGCGTGAAGCAGCTTCCGCCCCCGTCGCGTGACGCGTAACGAATGTCGCCACCGTGCGTCCGGGCGATTTGGCGCGCCAGAGTAAGTCCGATCCCGGAGCCTTGGATGCCGCTGGCCAGCGAGTCATTCGCCCGGAAAAATTGCTCGAAGATTTTCTCCTCGCAGCCCGCGGGAACTCCGGGACCGCGGTCCAGCACTCGAATCTCCGCGGCATCGCCACTGCGGATGACAACTACTTCGATCTCGCGTTGCTCTCCGGAATATTTCTCCGCATTGGACAGGAGATTGAGCAGCACCTGGGCGAGCGCATCGCGATCCGCCTGGACGGGCAGGGGAGACTCAGGCGGGCGGCATTGCAGCGTAAACCCGACGCTCTCCAGATGCGGGCGATAAGCGGCTACGGTCTCCTTCACGAGTTCAGTGAGGTCGCAGGCGCTGAGATGATGTGATCGTCCTCCCCGCTCCATGCGCGCGAAATCGAGCACGTTGTTGATGAGCCGCGTGAGTCGCGCCGTCTCGGCGGTGATGATGTGCAGGAAGTGTCGCCGCTTCTCCGGGTCCAGCACGCGGTCATCGGCGAGCATTTCGGAGAACATGCGGATGGAGGTCAGCGGGGTTTTCAGTTCGTGGGACACATTGCTCACGAAGTTCGTCTTCTGCCGGGCGACCGCAAGTTGGCGCCGCAGATCGGCGACGATAAGCCAACTGCCGGCGGCAATCGCCAGCACCAGCAGCACGACGATCAAGCCCAGCGTCAGCCGCAGCGTGCGCGCCGATTGGTTGAACTGCGCAGGATTCAGCAGATACACCGCCACCTCCCAATGGGGCAGCACCTCGCCAATTTCAGTGGCGACCAGCGGATGTTTCCACTTCGGCACGGGGAGCAGTCCCGCGGCGCGCGGCTGTGCGGGGCTGCGAACTCCGGGCGTGGCCGGGATAAATTCCGGTCGCGAGAGGGCGACGGCGTTCCCGTTATCATCCAGCAACGCGATGAGAATCTGGCGGTCGAGGGAGTCATCCACGCGGACGAGTGAGCGCAGCTTTTCCGCCAGGCGCGCGAGATTGAGTTGCGCGCCAAAGACCAGTTCCGGGTCCGCGGGCGGACGATGCCAGAGCATCAGCTTCAATTGATTTTGCAGGAAGCGCGCGATGGTGCCTTCGCTGTCGGCGCGGACGATCTGCTGGAACTCCGCCTCCTCCAACGTCAGTCGCGACGTGGCGTCGGGCTGCGCGTCCTTTTCCGGCATCACCGTCCGGCTGACCTTGCTCTTGAGGGCAATGTCCTTCGTGTCGCCCTCAAATTTCACCTCGGCCGGCTTGAGTTCCGGCGGCGTGAGATTGAAGACGGGCACGGTCTCCTTCCCGATCTTTACGGTCTCGACCCTGGAGAAATTGATCGGACTCTTGGGCGTGTTCCAATAAACCTCGGCGGCTTCACGGCTGCACAGGAATCGCTCATTCTCCATCCGGAACTGTCGCGCCTCCGCGCTGGCGAAAGGGGAGGGCGCGAGCACCTGCCGGTCGAGCGAAACCACGAAGCCAATCTCCGCCAGCGGCCACGTCTGCCGGAGCCGGGCATCGAAGGTGGCGGACATGGCGCGAGGAGAAGTACCCTCGGAGAGTTGTTCAACGTGGTCGATGAAATCCCGGCGCACCGCAGCCGTCTGGTCCACGATTTCCCGCGCGAGATTGTCAGCCACGTTCTGGTAAAGCAGCGTCTGCTGGCGTTCCAGGACGACCTCCTGGCCGCGCAAGGAACGCACCGCCAGCCACGCCAGCGCCAGGCTGGGCGCGATGACCGCGATGATGAACACTATGGCGACCTTGCGCATGGGCTGTCGGAATGTGATGCAGCCGCCGCGGTTCGTCGAGACTGCTGCTCGCGCAAACCACGGCGGCTTCGAACGCACGGA
>Ga0163144_10031301_pt1 | contig 10147 bp, 9 predicted proteins | sample OliLak19BULKMAT1_FD_123175 | JGI IMG/M metagenome (GOLD analysis project Ga0163144, IMG submission 123175) | Freshwater microbial mat bacterial communities from Lake Vanda, McMurdo Dry Valleys, Antarctica - Oligotrophic Lake LV.19.BULKMAT1 | ecosystem: Environmental > Aquatic > Freshwater > Lake...
AACCGGGAGCCCGGCAGGACCGGCTCCAGCACCGCGAACACGGTCTGCTTCACCCGATCTCCGAGCGGCCGCGTCCCCTCCCCTGGCGCCTGCAACCGGACGCTCCGGGCCGTGCCCGCGATGACCCGGCCGCCGTCGGTGGGGCGGCGCGGCCCGTCAGCCACGGCGCGGCCCGTCAGCCACGGCGCGGCCCGTCAGCCACGGCACGGTGCCGGTTGCCCAGGGTAGCGACCCGCCAGGATCGTCCGCCAGGTGGAGATTCCGGGCGGGGTACCGCCGCTCGCCAAGCGCCGCCCGACCAAGCGCCGCCCGACCAAGCGCCGCCCGGCCAAGCGCCGCCCGCCGCGAGCGCGCGCCGCCCAGCCAAGCGCCGCCCGGCCCGATCACGTGGCACTCGCCGGTTCCGCGGCGGCCAGCCGGCGGAGCCAGCCACGGCGCAACTCCGCGGCGAGGGGTTGGAGGTCGGCGCGCGTCGGATCCAGCTCGCCGCGCTCGTCCAGCAATGCCTCGGCGTGCTCCCGGGCCCTGACCGCCAGAGCCTGGTGGTCCTTGCGGGTCAGCGAGGCGACGCGCAACCCTGGCAGGCCGCTCTGGACGAAGCCCAGAACGTCGCCCTCGCGGCGCAGTTCGAAGTCGCGTTCCGCAAGCTCGAAGCCATCGCGCAGCTCGGCGATGGCCGTCAGCCGGGCCTTCGCGGTCTCATCCTCGGCGTCCGACACGAGCACGCAGTACGACTCCGCGGTGCCGCGGCCTACCCGGCCGCGCAGCTGATGGAGCTGGGCCAACCCGAATCGATCCGCGCCCTGGATGACCATCATCGTGGCCGCTGGCACGTCGACGCCGACCTCCACGACGGTCGTCCCGACCAGGACGTCCAGCTCGCCGTCACGGAAGCGGGCCATCTCGGCGTCGCGGTCCACCGGCTTCATCCGGCCGTGGACCATGCCCACTCGGAGTGGCGCAAGCAGCAGCGCCAGCCGCTCGGTCTCGGACTCGGCGGCCACGGCCGAGGAACTGCTGGCATCGTCGGCGCCATCGCTGCCCTCCTCGATGAGGGGTACGACGACGAACGTGCGGTGGCCGGCGGCCGCCTCCTCGCGGACCTTGGCCCATGTCTTCTCGAGCTCGTCCGGGCGCCGGATCCCGGTCCGGATGACCAGCCGTCCGGCCGGCGGCGTGCGCAGATCGGACACATCGAGGTCGGCGTACAGGACCTGGCCGAGGGTCCGAGGGATGGGCGTCGCGGTCATGAGCAGCACGTGTGGCGCAGTGGCCAGCCCGGCCTTGGCCTCCAGGGCCCCACGCTGATCCACCCCGAAGCGATGCTGCTCGTCGATGATGGCGAGCCCGAGGCGGGCGAACGTGACCGCGTCCTGGAACAGCGCATGCGTGCCCACGACGACCGACGCCTGGCCGCTGGCGATGGCCTCCAGGGCGCGGGTCCGCTCGGCGGCCTTGAGCGATCCGCCCAGGAACAGGACGTCGATGCCGAGATCGGCCAGCAGCGCGCCGACCGTCTCCAGGTGCTGCCGCGCAAGCAGATCCGTGGGGGCGAGGAGCGCGCCCTGGAAGCCGGCCCGCGAAGCGGCGGCCAGGGCGTAGGCGGCGACCGCCGTCTTGCCCGATCCGACGTCGCCCTGCAGGAGTCGCAACATCGGGCTGGAGCCGGCGAGGTCGGACCGGACGTCGTCCATGGCCGTGACCTGGTCCGGTGTGAGCGCCACCTGCCGCCCGACGCGTCGGGTGAGCGCGTCAGTGAGGGCGGCGAGGATCCCAGCATCGGTGGCGTCGTCCACGCCGATGACCGGCGAGTGGTCACGGCCCCGTGCCCGGCGTCGCCCGACCATGCCCAGCTGGAGCGCTAGCAGTTCGTCGAAGGCGAGACGTTGGAGCGCGGCATCGCGCGCCTCGAACGAGGGCGGATAGTGGGCGGATTCGAGCGCCGCGGCGATCGACTCGAGGCCCTCGGCGTCGAGCAGAGCGCCGGGCAGATACTCCGGGTAGGCGTGCCCGGCCTTGTCGAGTGCCTCGCGCATGGCCACCCGCAGGCGCGCGGCGTTCAACCCGGCCGTCAACCGGTAGACCGGCACGATCCGCCCGGCATGGAGCGACGAGCCGTCCTCCGTGACCGCCTGGAAGTCGGGATTGTCGATGACCAGGTCGCGTCCGAAGCGCTTCAGTCGGCCGGACACGACGATCTCGTCGCCTTGGTGCAATCGGCGCTCGATGAAGCGCCGGCCGAACCAGACCGCCTTGATCTGGCCGGTCCCGTCATCGAGCTCGGCGACCGTGCGCTGGGTCCGCCCCCGGAAGCCTGGTTGGACGACGACGTCCTTGACCGTCCCCTGGGTGGAGACGACGGTCCCCTCCTCCGTCCAGACCAGGTCGCCGAGCTTGGTCAGCTCGCGCAGGTCGTCATAGCGCCGGGGCAGATGGAACAGCAGGTCGCGGACGTCGTACCAGCCGAGGCGGATGCCGGCGCGGCGCAACGTCGGGCCGGCGGTCAAACCCGCCTGATGCAGCGGGGCGTCGAGGACCTCGAGGGGCTCGGTTGGTGGCGGCGCAGCCTTCGTCGTCGCCATCGATCGTGTGCCCGTCCGTCTACTCGGCGGAGATCAGGTACCGGTAGAACGGCTGCCCACCGAACCGGACCTCGACCTCCGTCCCGGGCACGAGCGCGCCGATCTTGTGGGCCGTGGCCTCCGCCTCGGCCAGCGTCGCACCATCGCCGTAGAACACGGTCACGAGCTCGTAGCCGGGCGTGAGTGCGGCCATCGCCGCGAGCACGCACTTGTCGCTGTCGTTGTCGACGGCCACGAGGCCGTCATCCGGGTCGAGGGCGATGGTCTGGCCCTTGCGAACCTTCTTGCCGCCGATCGTCGCGTCACGGACCGCGTCGGTCACGGCGATCGACTGGACGGCCCGGCCGGCATCGGTCATGGGCACGACGTTGGCGGCCGCCCCGAGGCCCTGGTCCAACGCGAACAGGGCAGCGAAGCCCTCCGCGGCGTTACGCGTAGGCACGACCGAGACCGGCCGCTCGCTCATGTCGGCGACCTGGCGCGCGGCGAGGACCACGTTCGGGTTGTTGGGCAGGAGCAGGACCTCGCGCGCGTGGACGGCCTTGACCGCCTCCAGCAGTTCGCCGGTGCTCGGGTTGGCCGACTGGCCGCCCTGGACGACGGCCGCCACCCCGAACTCGCGGAAGACAGCGGCCAGGCCGTCCCCGGCGGTCACCGCGATGACCGCGAGGCTGGGCAGCTCTCCGGCCGGGACGATGCCATCGGTCGAGTCGCCGACGCCGGCCAACGCGGGCTCCGGCCTGGCGATGCTCGCCTCGGACAGCTCGGGCGTGGCGCCGGTGAACTCGGCGGCCTTGGTCTCGCGCACGTCCTTGGCCTGGTTGTCCAGGTTCTCGACCGTGATCCGGCTGATGTTGCCCAGGGTCAGGCCGTAGCCGATGACGAGGTCCGGCCGCTCGTTGTGGATGTGGACCTTGAGCGCGCGGGCGTCGCCCGCCACGAGGACGCTCTCGCCGATCGATTCGAGGTGGTCGCGGATGGCGTCGACATCGAGCGGGGTGTGGCCCTCGGCTCGGAGCAGGAACATCGTCTCGTAGCCGAAGCCCTCGTCGGCGTGCGCGACGAGCGTCGATGGCTTCGGACCGGCGCCGGTCGACGGCCGTTTGACGGCCCCGGCCGGGCTCTTCCCGGCCAGATGCAGGAGTGCGCCCTGGAAGAGCCGATACACGCCCTGGCCGCCGGCGTCGACGACGCCGGCCTCGCGCAGGATGGCCAGCAGGCTGGGCGTCCGGGCGACCGACTTCTCGGCGGCGGCCAGCGTGGCGCCCAGGACGAATTCGATGTCGTTGTCGCGCTCGGCGGCTTCCACGGCGCCGACCGCCGACTCGCGGATGACCGTCAGGATCGTGCCCTCGACCGGCTTGGCGACCGCGGCGTAGGCCGTCCGGGCTCCCTGGCTCAGGGCGTGCGCCAGGTCCAGGCCGTTGAACCGGCGCTTGCCGGCGAGGCCCTCGGCCATGCCCCGGAAGATCTGGCTGGTGATGACCCCGGAGTTGCCGCGGGCGCCCATCAGAGCCCCGAAGCTGATGGCGGCCGCGATGCGGTCGGCGGGCTCGCCGGCCACGGCCTCGGCCTCGTCGAGGGCCGCCTTGACCGTGGCGTACATGTTCGAGCCGGTGTCGCCGTCCGGCACCGGGTAGACGTTCAGCTCGTTGATCTCCTCGACGTGCGCCTCGAGGTTGGCGACGGCCGCCCGGAACGCATCGAGCAGCCCCGCGCCGTCACACGACTTGCGGGCCATCTAGGCGACGTCCGTGCCGCTGTCCGCGAGATCGGGGGAGCGGACGACGGTCGGTTCGCCGTGCTGGGTGGACGCGTGGGGTTCCGGTACGGTCCCGGGCTGGAGGCGCAGGCCGTCCACGTGGATGATCAGGCGCGTGACCTCCAGGTCGAGCGCCTGGCGGATGGCGTAACGCACGGCCGAGTCGACCTGGCGAGCGACCTCGGCCACGGGCACGCCGAGCGCCACGGTGAGGTCGAGCTCGATGCGCAGGCCCTGCCGGTCGCCACGGCGACCGAGGCGGACGGCGATGCCGGTCTGGCGGATGCCCAGGGCCCCGGCCAGTCGGGCGAACGGCCCGCCAGCGAATCCCGTCACCCCATACGAGCCCAGGGTCGCGGTGCGGACGACGTCCGCGACGGCGCGCCGGGTGACGAGGGATCGGCCGGGAGTGGGTCGGATGGCCACGCGGGATGGATCCTCCGGTACGTCGATGTCGTCGTCGGCGGGTCGGTCGGGAGCGTCGAGGTCGTGTGCTATCATACCGCCCCGCTGTGGCCTCCCGGCCGCAGCTTCCCATCTTCGACCGTTCCAGAGGTTCAGCATGGCCCGTTCCTGCGCGATCTGCGGCAAGGCGTCCATGGGCGGCTTCAACCCGCAGTCGTCGGGCATGAACCGTGTCCGCGCCCATCGTCGCTACCAGCCCAACCTGCAGCCCCTGACCATCCCGGTCAAGGGTGTGCCGACGAAGTCCCTCGTCTGCACCCGCTGCCGGCGCACGATGCTCAAGGCCACCAAGTAGGGACGACCCGTCTGGGTACGTGCCGGTTCGCCGTCCACGTGCCGGTCCGCCGTCCACGTGCCGGTCCGCCGTCCACGTGCCGGTCCGCCGTCCACGTGGGTCCGAGCTGACGGTCCGCGTGCCGGTCCGCGCCAACGGTCCGAGCTGACGGTCCGCGGCCCCCGCTCCCACGACGACCGGTCGCCGAACGAGGCGCCGGCCGTTCTGATTCCGGGCAACGCCACCGGCCCGCTCTCGCCTCTCGCCTCCGCCATACGCCAGCCGGGGTGGCACTAGGCGAGGAGTCCTCCCCAAAGGCCGCCGTCAGTGGCGTATGGGCACGATGTCGCGCGGGATCGAGCGTGCAGTGCGGACGCCGACGCCCGGAACCTCGGCTACGGCCACCTCCAGTGGCATATGGTGGATCTTGGCACGGAGCGGCAGCCGGCGACCACAGCGCTCCTGTGGGGAGCGGCGCAGGGTGAGGAGCAGATCCTAGCGGTCGGCCGTGTCCAGCCAGATCGTGAATGGGCCGTCGTTCACGAGGCTCACCGCCATCTCGGCACCGAACCGGCCGGTCGCCACGGGCACCCCGAGCGCACGCAGGGCGGCCGCGAATCGCTCGTACAGCCGCTCTGCCAGGTCGGGCGCGGCCGCGCCGCTGAACCCAGGCCGGCGACCACGGCGCGTGTCCGCGAACAACGTGAATTGGGACACGACCAGGGCGGCGCCGGTCACGTCCAGGAGGGATCGGTTCGTCCGTCCCTCATCGTCGCGGAAGATGCGCAGCTCCGTCACCCGCCCCGCCAGGAAGTCTGTGACGGCCTCGTTGTCGTCCGGGCCGACGCCCAGCAGCACGACCAGGCCCAGGCCGATCTCGCCGATCGTGTCGCCGTGGACCGAGACCTCGGCCGACGAGACGCGCTGGATGAGGGCCCTCACCCGCGGTCGGACGGGACCGATGACGGGAACGATGCCCGCCAGGCCCCGGCTTCCTCGAGCAGCCGGGCGCCGGTGGCGTCATGGCGCTCGTGGATGATCGCTTCCACCTCCGCCGGCACGAGCACGTCGTAGTCGCGCACGCCGTCGGGGTTGACCTGGCCATCACCGCGCAGCATCACCGCCGGCAGCCCGCCATCGTGGATCTCCCGCCACAGCTGCTGGGCAAGATGCTTCGGCAGGACCGCCAGCAGGACCATCCGATCACGCGGTCCGGGCGGTACCCCCTCGTTCTGTCCGTACTGGAACCCCTCGTCGGCGAGGGCCTTGATGAGCCGGACCTCACGCGCCATGTCCCGGCCCCTGAGGAACAGCGCCGAGCCGACGACCAGGATGTCGACCCCCATGGAGCCGACGATCTCGGCCGTCTCGCGGTTCACCCCACCGTCGACGTGGACCTCGCCACCGACCAGCTTGTGGCGAAGAAGCTGGCGCGCCGGCTCGGCCTTGGCGCGCAGCACGTCGGCCATGAACGACTGGCCGCCGAACCCGGGCTCCACGGTCATGATCATCACGATGTCGAGCAGCGGCGCGTACGGCTCCAGGGCCTCGATCGGAGTGCCCGGCTTGACGGCGAGGCCGGCGGCGCGGCCCGCCGCCTTGATGGCCCGCAGGGTCGGCTCGATCGGCTCCTCGATCTCCACATGGATGGTCACGGAGTCACAGCCCGCGTCCAGGTACTCCCCGATGTAGCGCCCCGGCTCGCTGATCATGAGGTGAGCATCGAGCGGCAGACGCGTCCGCCGCCGGATGCCCGCGATGGTCTTCGGACCGAACGTGAGGTTCGGCACGAAGTGGCCGTCCATGACATCGAGATGGACGCGATCCGCTCCGGCCGCGCCCAATCGACGAACGCTATTGCCGAGGTTTGCCAGGTCCGAGTCCAGGATGCTGGCGGAGATGCGGGCTCGGCCCGGGGGCGCGCTCACTCGCCCACCCCGGCCGGCAGGGGCTCATCGCTGCGCTCGCCGCGGAGGGCCTCGGCGCTGGCCATGACCAGTCGCTCGCGACGTCGCGCGACGACCGGGGCCGGCGGCTCGCCCGCTCGCTCGGCGGCAAGCTGGCCGCATGCGGCGCCGACCTCCTGGCCGCGGTTGCGCCGGATGGTCGTGCCGATGCCCGCCTCGCGCAGGGTCGCGGCGAAGGCCTCGATGACCGGCATCGGGCTGGCATTCCATGGCGTGTGCGCGACCGGGTTCATCGGGATGAGGTTGACGTGGGCATGGTCGTTGCCAAGCAGATCGACGATGGCCTCGGCGTCGGCGGGCGTGTCGTTGATGCCGGCGATCATCGTGACCTCATAGCTGATGCGCCGACCGGTGGCCTTGCCGTGATCGCGCGCCGCGGCCACGACCTCGGCCACCGGCCAGCGTCGATTGAGCGGCACGAGCACGTCGCGCAACGCATCACGTGCGGCGTGCAGCGACACGGCGAGAGTGAACTGCGGCCCGAGGCCGGTCAGTCGCCGGATACCGGGCACGACGCCCGACGTGGAGACCGTGATGTGCCGCGCCCCGAGGCCGAAGCGGTGCGGATCGTTGAGCGCCTCGACGGCGGCCAGCACCGCATCCAGGTTGAGCAGCGGCTCGCCCATACCCATGAACACGATGTTGGTCAGGTGCTTGCCATCGGCGGCCAGCCGGCGCGCGGCGTGGCGGACCTGATCGACGATCTCGGCGACGTCCAGATCACGCCCGAACCCGAGCTCGCCGGTGGCGCAGAACGGGCAGCCCACGGCGCAACCGGCCTGGCTGGAGATGCACAACGTGTGCCGCTCACGTGACGCGCCACGAGCCGGGTAGTGCATCAGGACGCTCTCGATGAGGGCCCCGTCGCGCAGACGGTGAAGCGCCTTCTCGGTCAGGCCGCCGTCGGCGATGCGCAGTTCCGTGTCGCCGACCGTGTCCAGCGCGAGGTCCGCGGCCAACGCGTCGCGCAGGGCCGCGGGGAGCGTCCGGAACGCGGTCGCCTCGGTCTGGCCGCCATCCTTCCAGACCGCGTCGGCGATCTGACGGACACGGTACGAGGGCTGGCCGTGGGCAGCCACCCACGCGCCGAGCTCGTCGGGGGTCATCCCGGAGATGCCCGGCCGGGCGTCCATGGCGAGGGTCAGGGGCGTGGCGGTCACGGGACGATGCTACTGCCGACGATCGACGGCCGACCGCGGACGAAGGCGTCCCAGGGCATCCGGGTGCCGCCGGCCGGTTGCACCTCGACCAGGCGCAGCCGGCCGTGCGCGGTGTGCAGCCCATGGGCATCGATGCGACCGGGTGCGCCCGCTGGCGCGGCGTCGTCCGACGGCACCTCGTCGACCGACGCCGCCCACACCACGATTCGACCGAGGGTGGTCGTCAGGAACGAGCCCGGCCACGGCTGTAGCGCTCGGACCTGGCGCTGCAGCTCGACCGCCGATCTCGTCGGGTCCAGCCGACCGTCCTCGCGCCGGAACGGGCGGGTCATCGTGGCCGCGGCCTCGTCCTGCGCCCGGGGTTCCAGGGCCCCGGCCAGCCAGGGCCCCATGTGCTCGATGAGGAGCGTGGCAGCGAGGTCGGCCAGCTGCGCCTCGAGCGCCGGCGCGACCGCCGTGTCCGCCAGACGGATCCGGGCCTGGGCGACGATCGGTCCCGTGTCCAGTCCCGCATCCATGCGCATGAGGGTCACGCCGGTCTCGTCGTCGCCGGCGAGGATGGCTGCCGGGATCGGGGTCGCCCCTCGGTGGCGCGGCAGGAGCGAGGGATGGAGGTTGAGCGCGCCATGCGCCAGCTCCAGGAGCGCGGCGGGAACGAGCTGGCCGTAGTCGGCGAGCACGACGAGCTCCGGCCGAAGGGCCAGGACGACCGCGATCGATGCCGGCGCGCGCAGTCGCTCCGGCGTCAGCACCGGGTCGATGCCGAGCTCGCGCGCCAGCGAGTCGAGGCCCGTGGGCGTCAGTCGCGCCGAACGGCCGGCCGGCCGGGGCGGCGCGCTGACCACGCCGACGATGGCTACGGCCGGTGACGCGGCCAGGGCGGTCAGCACCGGACGGCCGAACCCGCCGCTCCCCAGGAAGACGGTCCGGATCGGGACGGCGGTCACGCCAGGGCGCTCGTCGCCTCGAGGACCTCGGCGTCGTCGTCGCCCTGCCCGACAGGGATCAGCTCCTCCATCGAATCGAGATAGTCGATGTACAGCTTGCCGTCGAGGTGGTCCAGTTCGTGCTGCAGCGCGCGCCCGAGCAAGCCCGACCCAGTGACCTTGATCTTCCTGCCGTGGCGGTCCTGGGCGACGACCCAGACCCGGTCGTGGCGGTTCACGTACGCGACGTAGCCCGGGATGGACAGGCAGCCCTCCAGATCACGGTCGTCGCCCGTCGCCCGGACGATGGCCGGGTTCACCAGCTCGTGGAGCTTGCCCTCGACCTCGATGACGCAGGCCTGCTGCGCCTCACCGAGCTGCGGTGCCGCGAGCCCAACGCCTGGTGCGTCGCGCATGGTGTGGGCGAGGTCGTCGAGGAGTTCGTGCAGGTACTTCCCGAAGCTGTCGACGGGCAGGCCCTTGAGCCGGAGGCGCGGATCGCCCAACAGGACGATGGGGCGGACGCTCATCGGCCCGCGCTGGCGTCATCGATGGCGTCGGCCGCGTCGGCGCTCGCGTCACCGACCGTGTCGGCCGCGTCGGCGGTCGCGTCACCGACCGTGTCGGCCGCGTCGGCGGTCGCGTCACCGACCGTGTCGGCGGCATCACCAGCCGCGTCGCCGACGGTATCCGCCGCGTGCCGGGCGCCATCGCCGACCGTGTCGGCGGCGTCGTTCGCGGCATCGGCAGCCGCGTCCGTGGTCTTGGACGCCGCGTCATCGGAGCCGTCGAGGGCCTGGCGCAGATCCGAGGCCCACCCGCGCGACTTGTCGGCGAGCTTGCCACTCGCCTCGGCGGTAGCCTCACCGGCCTTGCGCGCAAGGGGCGCGGCCTTGTCGGCGGCGACCGCAGCGATCTCGGCGGCCTTGGCGCTGAACTCCTTGACGGGGGGGCCGGCGCGCTCCGCCAGGTCTTCGAAAGCCTCACGGATGGAGTTGATCACGCCGCCGG
>Ga0163144_10031302_pt1 | contig 10147 bp, 9 predicted proteins | sample OliLak19BULKMAT1_FD_123175 | JGI IMG/M metagenome (GOLD analysis project Ga0163144, IMG submission 123175) | Freshwater microbial mat bacterial communities from Lake Vanda, McMurdo Dry Valleys, Antarctica - Oligotrophic Lake LV.19.BULKMAT1 | ecosystem: Environmental > Aquatic > Freshwater > Lake...
CTTGACAGTGCATTTAGGTCGATATAGATTACCCGTCCGCATAAAACGCGGGTGTAGCTCAGTGGTAGAGCGCGACCTTGCCAAGGTCGAAGTCGAGGGTTCGAACCCCTTCACCCGCTTCAATATCCAACTCGTCTAAGTTCCCGTCCCTGCAAGCATTTGCATCCGCACCGTTCAAATCAACAGTGCGCTGCTGCCGTAATAGTGCCGTGTTTTCAACGATTACTGATTTTCCGACAGCCTCCGCAACATGCTGCAGCTGGTGCTTTTGTGTATGCGAATAAATGTTGGCGGTAAGCCGCGGATCGGAGTGCCGCATCAAGCGCTGCGCTTCGATCATGTTTGCACCCGTGCCGACAATGAGCGTGCAATATGTGTGACGAAGACTATGAAACACCAGCCACCCATCGTCGTCGCTACGCGGCAGCCCTGCTGCTTCGCGATCACGGTGGAAAAGCCGGTCTATGTGGAAATCGACTTCAAGTAGCGGCGCATTTGACTTTTTGCCCATGCATGCGGACTTAAGGATTTTGCATAGCGCCGTTGAGATTGGTTGCCGTGCGTCTCGCTTGCCTTTCGTGAACTCTGCAGCGAGTGGTAACGTACTGTTTACCACGTCCAGGCTACGTACCCGCAGCGCAGCCAGTTCTCCTTTGCGATACCCTGTGCATGCAGCAACAATATAGGTCAGCCGGCGATCAGGCGGCGCCGCGGACAAGAGCAGTTCCAACTCTTTCGTAGTAAGTGCGCGCCGTGACTTCTCTGGCGTGACATCGATCGGAACAATGCCTTCCAACGGGATTGAATCCAGATAGTGGTGTTTCTTCGCCCAGTGGACGAAGGCCTTGATACTTTCGATGTGAGCTTGGACGGTCTTCCCAGCTTTACCGGCCTTCATAAGTTCCCGCGCGACCGCTTCGACCTGTGCGAGCGAGATATCGTTTATCGATTTCGCCTTCAGTTTTTCCGGCCAGAATACAATCAGGTGACGCTCTCGCATCGCAGCGTGGACAGGACTCCAGGGCCTGCCTTTATGTCCACCTTGTGCACGCCCCCATTCTAGATACTCCGTAGCCGACACAATAAAATCGCGCGGCTTGTCCATGGGCTTGGGGGCCGGCCGGTAGCCAAGGCGGATCTGCCGGTGTTCATCCTCAAATCGCCTTGCCATTGCCAGCGTCTCTGATTTCTTGGACGTACCGGTGAAATCAGCCTGCTTGCCGTTCCAGTCCGCGTAACCACCACGGTATTTTCCACTCTTCGGATCTCGCTTTCCTCTGACGTAAGCCATTAGTGCTCTCCCGCAGCTGCCGGCCGCATCTTGGCGTCGCGCCGTGCTGCCTCTTCCAGCCGCTGTTCATGATGACGTATGATCGCGCCCGCAGTCCACGTCTTTTTTCCAAGAAGTGTGACCGGCCGGGGCAGTTCGCCGCGCTCGACTGCGCGTTTGATCGTCTCCCGGCACCCCCGCTTCAAGAGCAGCGCCAGCCCATCTTCTGTGACGAGCGCGCCGGCTGGCAACTCGCCAATCTTTGAGAATACACCTGGCATCACGTCGCCCGGCGGCTGCTTCTGCTCTTCCGGCGCTGGCTGTTCTGTCACGTTGGCCTCCAAGTTGGTGTGAAAGTTTTCACTGTTAGATTCCTTTTCACGTCGGATGGATGAGAAACATCTTATTGCTCCAATGCCCGCAGCCGAGCGCGGATGGCAGACGGTTGTCGATGCATTTTCTCGGAAATCTCTTCGATAGAATAATTTAAAGACACTAACAGACGTAGGTCTGCATCTTCGTCTTCCGTCCAAGGATAGTAAGCGCGCGCATGCGCGAGTCTCAGAACCCGGATAACGGACTCGGGCGAATCGTGCGCTTCCAGCGCGCGTAAGAATAATTCTCCAGCCTCTATTAAATCTTCGCGGGAGAAGTCTCCATTTTGCAATAATTCACGGTCGTTAAGCCCCGCCGCAAGTTTCTTCGCAACTTCGATAGCCTTCTCTATACGGCTCATGTCAATTCTCCTTTCTTTGAGCAATCCGCTCAAAATTGCCGGCGATCGTGCCGGACAAATGGTTGCGAGAAATAGGCAGTGAGCCGCCAAAAGCGTTGTTGGCGATACTCAATACATTCCTCAGGTCTTGCCGCACACGCGGCTGGATAGAGGGCACGCAATCTCTAGCCCGGACATGCGGGACGCTTTCGGACGCCGGCGGACGCCAGCGGACACTAATGGGACATTTGCCCTAGATGCCCAGTCAATGTGACAGGTCAGAAAGGACCGTTGAGGTCTGATTGACTACGAAGAATAGTTATTTCGATCGAAAAAACACGACTTGCACACGTGTCCCTGATCCATCATGTTATCCTGCATGTTAAGAATTGAGCTTAGGCGCATCGACGAGACCCGCGCTGAGGCGGCAACGGCAGCGAAGGCGTTGGTTGCTGCAGGAGCGGATTCCGACGCCGCCTTTCTAACTGCTGCTTGGAACCTGGCGCAGACACTGGCACCGGTTGGCTCGACACCAGTGAACTATCTTCTTAATCCAGCGAACCAAAGTTATTGCGCCCAGTTACTTGAGTTCATTCCGGAATCCGATTATGCACGGGATTTCGGAATCGATGGGCCAAGCACTCACGACCTCTTTCGACATGATATTTTGGAAGTAACTCATCGGCTGATGAAGATTTTCGCGGCGACGATGCAGGAGGCGATTGGGGCGTACGCGCGTCCAAAGGATGAACGACGTCGCTGGATTATGTCTGCGCTTCTGACGTTATCCTGCCACGAGCGTTTACCTGCGCAGCTATGCTCGCGTGATTGGATACATCTCGGCTCGTATGCGGCCTTTCACTTTGGCACAATACGAGCGTTTGCAAAGACTACTGTTAACTTTTCAACCTTTAAAACGCTGCCCATATTTTGGCAGGGTTATTTGCGCTGGCACGCCGGGATGCGTGACACGGAGACGACTCGCATTTTGGTGGATGTTATTCAGAACAAGGAAGTCTCTGCCGGTACGCGCAAGACTGCGCTTTTGCTTCTGTGGACGGAAAGCTCGCTTGAATCCGGCGCTTTAAATTTAATCACGCGTTCGCATGCAAGTCTGCTGCGGCCAACAGTGCAGTACCGAGGTTCGCCGCCATTGCCTGTGAAACAAGACGGTGCAACGAATTCCCGTCCAGATAAGGAGATCCTTAGCGCCTTAACTCAGGCTGTTGAAGTGGGACGTAATCGTCGGTCAGATGAAGACATTTCAAGCATAAGCGGACTTGTGAAGGAGTTACTTGGAGCGAGTGCAGAACTAGAGTCGATTGTAGGCTGTGTGAAGAAAATTCGTGATCCATCCCTGCGCGCATTTGTGACCGGAGGTGGTGAAGCTGATCGCTTAAGTGTGCTGAGAGTGTTGGCGGCACTAACAGGTCGCACCGAGACCCAATGGACCAAGTGGACATCAGTATCGATGCGGCAGAATTTAAAGGCACTGGAACGAGAAACAACATTATGGCAGACATCCGGAGCGTGCGGAACTAAGTTGAAATCGATTGAGGGTCGAGCACTAATCGCAATGGATCTTCAAAAGTGGACTAAAAGGTCTATCGATATTTTGGTGGAATTGCTGCGGGAGCCCGTTTCACTCAACGCGAATCTACAAAAGTGGCCTGATGCAGTGATCGCCTCGCGTGACAGGGCTCCACAAATGACTAAGCATCCATTTTCGCAAGCTCTTTTAGATAAGATGAGTATCCACGTTGATCTTGAACGTGTCGGAAATACCTGGTATCCGCCGCTTGGTTACGTCCCTACGACGTATGATGAACTAGCAGAGCAAACCGGTGAGAATAGAACGACTCTGCACGAAAGACTTCCCAAAACAAAATATCGTAACAATCCGGTAATACACAGAGAAAATAGGAGGACTTATGTCCTTAAGGCATGGCTCGATGCTAATCGCAAACGCTCAACGTGAAATGGACGCCGACCCGGGTAAAGTAAGCAACGAACCGGGAGTGGTCAAGCATGTCGGACAAGCGCAGGCAGTGGACGGGCGAATGCGAAAAAATTCTCCGGATATTGAAACGGCACCTGGTTGATCGAATCGAGATTTCCAATATCTGCGCCCGCCCTTGGTACACATCGCCGGCGGGCCTGGTCGAGACGCTGGAGCAGGCCCGCGCGTTGACGGAGAAATACGTCAAGCACTACAACGGAGGAACGATTGCACAGCGCAATCGGATACATAACGCCAAAAGACCTGTTGGAAGGCCGCGCGAAAGAAATCTGGCAGAACCGCGACGAGCAGTTAGAAAATGCGCGCATGCATGGAGCCATCGAGCGCCGACTCGGCTACGCCAGACAGATCGTCGATTCTCTTGTGGATAAGTGGTCGGTGTCCAGTTCCGACTGAATCAAAGCAAAACTAAAGCTGGTTCATAATATTCAACAGTCCATTCTGATCCGCAATCAAATGTCAAATTGACCGGGCAATATACGGTTAATCGTCTCGTAAATCTGCTCCTGCCCCCATTAGCGTCCGCTGGCGTCCGCTGGCGTCCGAAAGCGTCCCGCATGTCCGGCTCATTTATTGCCAGCTTATTACCAGAGTCCGCTGTGTGCGCGGTGAGACAGAGTACATCACAACGAACGGATCTCGACGCTTAAGACGCTAATAAGTCAGGAGAGCAGGATGGCCGAGGTGAAGCCGACAATAGATTTGCGCGAGTATGTCGGCCAGCCGAAGGTCGTCCAGGTACTACTCGAACAGATTAAAGGGGCGAAGGCATTAGGCCATTCGCTGCAGCACATCTTGATGTTGGGAAACTCCGGCCTGGGCAAGACGGCGCTGGCACGCAGCATCTCTCAGGAAATAGGCACCAAAATTTATGAAGTTGCCGGAACGAAAGATTTTAACTTGTACGCAATAAGCAAATTGGCTGAAACGTTTCAGCCATTCGAAATCTTGTTCATTGATGAGATTCATGCAACCAGTGACACGCTGCAACTATGTCTGCAGCGGTTGATAACGGATGGTGTCGCACCCAAATTTGAGAAGGACATATTGACTGGACGGCTGAAACAATCTGGCGAGAAAAAAATCCCATCCATCACGCTTATTGCGGCAACAGATCGTCCAGGCCACTTGTTAAAGGCCCTGCGGTCCAGATTCGGACAGCCGTTGCTATTAGTTCCTTACACTATCGAGGAAATGCGCAAGATCGTGCGCGTACTCGCTTGCCGCGTAATGTTAGCACTGACCGACGACGCCACGACTATCGTCGCGAACATCTCAAAGGGTATTCCGCGAAATGCAGAGAAACATCTGACGTCTCTGCAGAACTTCGCGGCTGCGAATGAAATTACCGATATTGCAGCCAACCATGTTCGAGATTTTCTCCGCTTATATGCGCTGGATCCGATCGGCTTAAGCGACTTGGAGCTGGCCTACCTTAAACACCTGCAGCAATTCCAATCTGTTGGGGCAAAACTGCATTCCCTCGCGTCCATTTTGTCGATCGACGCCACGTATCTGCAGCGTGAAGTGGAACCGGCGCTGCAGCAGCTTGGTCTTCTCCATATCGACGGGCGGCGCTACATCACTTTAGAAGGAATCAAGCATTTGAGGAATAGCGAGCTATGAAAATTACGAAGGTAATAGTGGGACCTGCGCTGAAAGACATCCTCGCGCTTTGCTACAAGGCTAAAACTACGCCGGTCTTGGTGGGCAAAACAGGAGTTGGGAAGAGCGAAATGGTTGCGGAGTTCGCAATGGACTCGGGCATCGAATGCCGGGTGCTCGATTTGACAATTATGGAACCGGTCGATCTAATCGGCCTGCCTGAGAAAAATGGTACGACAGTCAGATATCTTCCCCCCGAGACTTTGCCGCAAACCGGGAAAGGCATTCTTTTCCTAGATGAGATCAATCGCGCAACCCGCCAGATGCTGAACGGCAGCCTGCAACTTTTATCTGCGCGGCGGCTGAATGCATACTTACTGCCGCCGGAGTGGATGATTGCCGCAGCCATCAATCCCGATGACGACGATAATTACGACACGAACAGACTTGACGACGCGATGATGGCGCGATTTATAAAAATCGAGGTCGAACCCAGTGTCAGTTCCTGGATTCAGTATGCAGAAAAAAGTGGACATCATGCAGCGGTCATCGCCTTTGTAAAGTCGATGCCAAAAATCTTTGATGCCCGAATGAGCAACCCACGCGCATGGACAAAAATTTCTAAACTCGTATATGCCTGGGAGCAGAGTCGGCAGAGCATGGATCCGTTACAGGCAGTCATTCAGGGCTCCGTCGGCAATGAGTTGGCGGTCGCTTTTATTAGTACGCTGCGCAATCCCGCTGCGGTTAAAGGGCCGAGCCCTGAAAATATCGTGAATGATTATAAGAGAGTTCGGGGGGTGATTCGCGGATATGGCAAGGCCGGTGACACAGCGCGCCTGGAAAGCGTCTGCCAGCAGATGTTCTTGCACCTACAGGACCCAGTGGTCGAAAACGCGATAAAGAGGTCGAAACAGAACCTATCAAATCTCGCGCAGTTTCGTTCTGACTTGATGGCGGAGTTCCGGGTGAAGCTGGATTCTCACGCACCCTGGATCGAGAAGGAGGCAGATAGCAATGGCGGACATTGATGCGCTCGGCAAGCTCAACATGGGAATTGTACTCATCCTGCACAAATATCCATTGCTCGGCGGGTTGGTTGCGTCATGGGCTAAACGCGAGGACCCGAAAATCGAAACCATCGGCGTGGAAATGGGAGCCGATACAATTCGGCTTTATTATTCACCCACCTTTGTAAATGCCATCACGCTGGAAGGGCTCGTTGCCGTGCTGCATCATGAAGTACGACACGTGATCTATGGCCACGTTTTCCTAAATCCTGAGGATTATCCGGACGCGGATGCGCTTCGGAATGCAGAAGAAGTCACAGTCAATGAAAAACTGCCGGAAAAATTGCCTGTCCGGGGCATTCTGCTACGTGACTTTCCGATACTGAAAGCGAATGAAGACACGCTCACGCGATACAAAATTCTAGCCAAACAGTCAAAACCGAAACCTGGCCCCCACTCCGGATATGGTGGTAGCGAAGAACCAACTCCTAGTGCGAGCGATGACACCGTCGGGGATGCGACCGGCAGCGGGGACGAGACTACGTCATCGCCGGCAAGGGGAGCTGCAACCCCGGCGAAGGCCGGCGGCGCCGGGGGAGCCAAGGCTGTGCCCGTGCCCGTGCCGGGAACCACAAATCCGCGGGCAGGCGGCAGCGGTAGCAAAGCTAATAACGCTGGTGCGAAAATAGACGCCAAGCTGCCAACGGCAAAATCTGGAAAGGACAAAAGCAAAACATCACCGAGAACTGGCGGTAAGCGCGCAAAAGGACGGCAGATCGACAATCACGACCGGTGGTATGAAATCAAGGCAAACGAGTATTACGTGAAAGCGACAATCGCGGCGACTTTGGATGAGCTGCTGAGAAAGGGAGATAAACCCACCGATTATGAAAAGGCAGTCCTTGAAGATGCACTGAAGGGTCGGGGTTTTGAACCTGGTGCTGGCATCACCGAACTCGAACAGAGCTCACGAAGTACTCTGCGCTGGCAGATTCTACTACGGCGCTACGTCGGCAAGGACATGGAGCGGGTCGTTTCATATATTAGGCCACCCCGACGCTTTGCAGATCTCGTGGGAATCGTACCCGGCCACTACAACGCGTGTTCGATACCACGGATTATGGCAGTTATAGACACCAGCGGATCAATGTCTGATGCTGACTTGGCCGGAATAAGTAAGGAACTGAAAGTCATGGCGGCGAAATTCGAAGTCCACATCGTAGAGTGCGACTCGATCATCCACCGACACTATAAGTACAATGGACCTATCAAGACTATCCTCGGCCGCGGCGGCACGTCCTTTCTGCCGCCATTGGAGCCGGCTTTCCTGAAATCCATCAATCCAGATCTCATCCTTTTTTTTACGGACGGCGATGGCGACGCCCCTGAGAAAGCGCCAAAAGTACCTGTAATTTGGGTTTTGACCGATGGCGGGTTTAGTCCGGTGAAATGGGGGAAAGTACTGCACATGGGACCAGATTACATCCAGATGAAAGGCGACCAATGAGTATGATCAAGGATCTGAAGATCGTGGAAGTGCGGCGGGACGGCGGGACGCAGCCCCGTCTCTCGATCAACCCCGATATCGCGCGCGAATACGCTGAAGAGATGACAAATGGCGCGGAATTCCCGCCTGTCACTGCTTTCTTCGATGGCAAGCAATATTGGCTGGCCGATGGATTCTACCGGGTTGAGGCCGCGATATTAGCCGGCCGGAGACAAATCTCGGCGGAGATAAGGAATGGATCAGCTAGAGACGCCATTTTATTCGCCGTGGGTGCCAACACCGCGCATGGCATAAGGCGCTCCAATGATGACAAACGGAAGGCTGTCACCACCCTGCTGACGGATGAAGAGTGGCAGAAATGGAGCGACAGCAAGATAGCCCGCCAATGCGCAGTCAGTGGCCACTTCGTGGGCGTCGTGCGGAAAGAGTTATCTTCGATCGGATCGAAGATAGAACGTATGGTGGAGCGGAAAGGAAGTGTTTATGCAATGAATACAGCGCATATCGGCCAAGGAAACCCGTCTGTTGAAAGTGACCGAGATAAACCGCCTGACGAGGATCTCGCGGTGCTAAACCCGCCGACGTTACCTGCCAAATCTTGCCTAGAGACAGCAAACAACCCCTCACCGATGGATATGCCGAACATCGCCCTCTTGGATACTGACCACCTCCAAGACAAAGTGATTGCGCTCACACCCTTGAATCTGCCTCAAGAAGGAATTAAAATTACACTCTCAGCGAGTACGAAATTCGCCGATTTGGCAAATTGGTCCTGGATCCCAGTCAGCAAAGGTCCCACCCCAGGCGCATGCAGCAATGCGATTCTTATCATGGTTGCGGAAAGCACGCCGGTCGATAAACGGTTGAAGGCATTTGTCAATCATGCCGCCAAGCTGAAGTGCGCAGTGTTTCTAACACAGAACCTGGATGGATTGGTGGACACGAATTCAATGAGTCAAAAGTAAACAGATAGCACCATTCGTCGATGCGCGACGGAAGATAAAAACTTTTAAAAGGGAATCGAAGTGATCGTGCGAATTCCGTGAAGCAAGAATTGAAATGTGTTGGAAATAGAAACGCCGCAGTGGCAACTGCGGCGTTTCACGCGACGCAAGTCGCAGGGCCCCGCGATTGGAGCGCGGAACATGACCACTTTACACAGTGCCGGAACGAATAGCAATAAGTGGCCAGGCATGCAACGGCCTCCACGTGAGGGATCCACGTCTCCCACCGATTCTAACAATAGGATCTGGGGCCGAGTCTGGTGGCGTGCCTGTGCCTCAGCACCATGTCCGATATGCAAGCGGCAAAAGTTCTGCCTGATACGTCCTGATGAAGTGCTCTGCACGGAGACAGAATCGCCTGACGAAAACAGATCGTGTAGCGCGTGGTGGCATCCGTTAACTCCAGACTCTGCTGCTGAGGGACACTGGCGGGAGCCGCGAGCGCAAGACTGGCAGTGGAACAACACCTCCTCACAAGGCTCAAGTCCAAATCATCGAAACGTCAGGACTGGTGCCGCAACAGGCACGACTGTCAAAACTAATCTGTCTCGCTTTTATATTGCCTTATTGAAGTATTGCCCTCTCGCCTCGAATCACCGTGACGATCTTGTTAAGCGAGGCTTGAGGCCTGGAATTATTGAACACAAAAAATACGGGAGCTTACCTGCTCAGGGTCGTGAAAAGATCGCGCAGCTTGTGATGAATGACGTCAACGTAACGACACTTGAAGGAGTGCCGGGTTTCTATCGAGAGAAGGGCATCTGGACGATAGCTGGTCCTTCGGGTCTGCTGATCCCATATCGGGATCTTCGAATCACTATGCTGCAAATTCGTGCAGATAACGGAAGCCCTCCCTACAAACCACTTACCTCAAATCCCGAGCTTGGAAATAGATATAAAGATGGTGGGACTAAAGTCCTACTGAGTGCACACGTCGCCGTACCAACAAGTTATAATCTTTGTGGTGGCTCACGCCAAATCTTAATCACAGAAGGCGGCCTAAAGGCCGATGTGGC
>Ga0163144_10031304_pt1 | contig 10146 bp, 7 predicted proteins | sample OliLak19BULKMAT1_FD_123175 | JGI IMG/M metagenome (GOLD analysis project Ga0163144, IMG submission 123175) | Freshwater microbial mat bacterial communities from Lake Vanda, McMurdo Dry Valleys, Antarctica - Oligotrophic Lake LV.19.BULKMAT1 | ecosystem: Environmental > Aquatic > Freshwater > Lake...
CGATCTTCGCGCTGGTCGGCGTCGTGCCCGGCGTGCTCATCTACACGGTGAGCTACCAGTTCGTGTCGCGCTCGATCGAGAGCTGGTTCGACGTCAAGGTCGAAGGCGCGCTCGACGCCGGCCTCAACCTCGGCCGCGGCACGATCGACTCGATCGTCACCGACCTCGGCACCAAGACGCGGCTCGCCGCCGAGCGCCTGGGCGAGTCGTCGGGCGCGGCCGAGCCGCTCGCTGTCGAGCGCCTGCGCGAGCAGCTCTCGGCGCAGGAGGTGGGCATCGTCGGCAGCGCCGGGCAGAGCCTGATCAGCACCGGCTCCACCCGCTCCGAGCTGATGCCCGAGCGGCTGCCGCCGCAGCTGCTGCGGCAGGCCAAGACGCAGCGGGTGGTGAGCCAGGCCGAGGGATTGGACGAGGATGCGGCCGCCGCCGGCACCGCCGCGCGGGTGCGCGCCGTGGCGCTGATCCCGAGCAGCAGCTTCACCCTCGGGGCGCAGGAGCGCTACCTGGTCGTCAGCCAGGCGCTCAGCCCCACGCTCGCCGCCAACGCCCTGGCCGTGACCAGCGCCTACCGCGAATACCAGCAGCGGGCGCTGGCGCGGACCGGCCTGCGCAAGATGTACATCGGCACCCTGACGCTCGCCCTGGTGCTCGCCGTGTTCGGGGCGCTGCTGCTGGCCATCGCCCTCAGCAACCAGCTGGCGCAGCCGCTGCTGCTGCTCGCCGAGGGCGTGGAGCAGGTGGCCCGCGGCGACTTCAGCTCGAAGACCGTATTCACCTCGCGCGACGAGCTCGGCGGCCTGACCCGGTCGTTCGCCGAGATGACGGCCCAGCTCTCCGACGCCCGCGAGCTGGTGCAGAAGAGCGTGGTCCAGGTCGAGGGTGCGCGCGCCAACCTGCAGACCATCCTCGACAACCTGACCGCCGGCGTGATCGTCTTCGACCGCACCGGCGCGATCGACACCGTCAATCCCGGCGCGACCCGGATCCTGCGCCTGCCGCTCTCCGCCTACCGCGGCCGGCGGCTCGAGGAGGTGACCGGGCTCGGCGTGTTCGGGCAGGCGGTGTGGCAGCGCTTCGAGATGCACGCCGCCAGCCCCGAGGCCGGCGAGCGCGACCACTGGCAGGACTCGTTCGAGCTCCAGACCGGCGGCCTGCCCGGCGCCGAGCGGCCGTCGATCACGCTGCTGGTGCGCGGCGCGGCGATGCCGCAGGGGGCGCGGCTGATGGTCTTCGACGACATCACCGAGCTGGTCTCGGCGCAGCGGGTCGAGGCCTGGAGCGAGGTGGCGCGCCGCCTCGCCCACGAGATCAAGAATCCGCTGACGCCGATCCAGCTCTCGGCCGAGCGGCTGCAGCTCAAGCTCGCGGCCAAGCTCGAGGGCACCGATCGGGCGATGCTGCATCGCTCGGTCGACACCATCGTCAACCAGGTGCAGGCGATGAAGACCCTGGTCAACGAGTTCCGCGACTACGCGCGCCTGCCGGCGTCGCAGCTGGTGCCGCTCGACCTCAACGACCTGGTCGGCGAGGTGCTCGGGCTGTACGGCTCGGCGCAGGAGTCGGGGCGGCTGGTGACCGGGCTCGGCGAGCAGCTGCCCGCGATCGTCGGCGACGGCACCCAGCTGCGCCAGGTGATCCACAACCTGGTGCAGAACGCGCTCGACGCGGTGGCCGAGCGGCCCGACGGGCGGGTGCGGATCTGCACCGAGGCGGTCAGCAACGAGCAGGGCGAGGTGCGCGCGGTGCGCCTGATCGTGCTCGACAATGGCCCCGGCTTCTCGGAGAAGGTGTTGAAGCGCGCCTTCGAGCCTTACGTGACGACGAAGACGAAAGGAACCGGCCTCGGCCTGGCCGTGGTGAAGAAGATCGCCGACGAGCACGGGGCGCGCATCCGCATCGTCAATCTCGGCGGCAACGAGGGCAGCGACGGCGAGGCGGCCAGCGCTCCGCGCGGCGCGCAAGTTTCGCTATCATTTTCAAAACTCGCTCCGGTGCAACGCGCCGCGGCGGCCGGGATCGCGGCGCGGGCCGGATCTCACTGAAAGGTTCATGGCCACCATTCTTGTCGTCGACGACGAACTGGGCATTCGGGCGCTGCTTTCGGAGATCCTCGCCGACGAGGGTCACACGGTCGAACTCGCCGAGAACGCGGCACAGGCCCGCTCCTGCCGCGAGCGGATCCGCCCCGATCTGGTCCTGCTCGACATCTGGATGCCCGATGTCGACGGCATCACGCTGCTCAAGGAGTGGGGCTCGTCGGCACAGCTGTCGATGCCGGTGATCATGATGAGCGGCCACGGCACGATCGACACCGCGGTCGAGGCGACCAAGTTCGGGGCGATGGCCTTCCTCGAGAAGCCGATCACCCTGCAGAAGCTGCTGCGCGCGGTGGAGCAGGGTCTGGCCAAGCCGGCGGCACGGGCCAACGCGATGCTCGGCGCGGCGATGCACGAGCCCAGCCTGACGGTCGAAGCGGCGATGACCGGCGGAGCGATAGCGCCTTCGGTGGCGGTGCTGCTCGGCCCGCAGCCGGAGCAGAGCTTCGATCTCGACCGGCCGCTGCGCGAGGCGCGCGATGCGTTCGAGAAGAGCTACTTCGAGTTCCACCTCGCCCAGGAGAACGGCAGCATGACCCGCGTCGCCGAGAAGACCGGGCTCGAGCGCACCCACCTCTATCGCAAGCTCAAGCAGCTCGGAGTCGACCTGTCGCGCAACAAGCGCAGCGTCGCCTGAGTTTTCGCGGCCCCGCGCAGGGTCGGCGGCCGAGGGTCGCCGCTCTATAATCGTCGGCTCACGGCCAAGTAGCTCAGTTGGTAGAGCAGCGGATTGAAAATCCGCGTGTCGGTGGTTCGATTCCGCCCTTGGCCACCAAGTTACTCCTCCAGAGACATCTCAGGAGGTCCCAGAAAGTCCGAAAAGCCCTTGAGAATCAACGCTCCAGGGCTTTTTTCTTGTCGACAGCGTCCGACTGGATTTCCTAGTTTCCGACCCTTCTGGTAGCTGCGAGGGCTGCTGGCGCGACAACGTGTTCGTCGAACGGCGGTGGCGCTCGATCAAGTACGAGGAGGTCGTGTGCTACGAACGCAACCGTTGCGTGTTGGACGGAAGCGGTGCTTTACCAAAGATGAGGGTGGGCCCCTCGGAGTCGGCTTGCAGGAGCAGGCTTCAAACCGCCACAAGCTGCGTGGGTTAAGAGCCTTCGTGGTGAGCGTTGATGGAAAAGGCGGAGCAGGACTCCGTCAGGTGTGGATCGAGAAGACGAACGCGAGTGAACCGCTGATGACGTGTCGAAACGTATTAACCGAAGTCGAAACCGGGATCTGGACTTCTATCCCGCGCGCAAGGTTGGGGGCGAACCTGTCTACTGCCCAACTGGCTTCCGGCATGAAGGTGGCGTGATCTTGATCCAGGCTTTGGTAAGGAACGTAGGAACCTGTCGTCCCGATGTGAAGGGAGAAGCCCAAGCGGACAGCATCCGCGAGGGCCAGAGTACCGATGCGGGGCACAGGGGCGGAGATGCTCGTAGTAGGGGTGAAGGTTCTGTAATGGGACTGGACCGAAGGGGCGTCGTCGTTCAGCTTCACCGCGCGCACAACCCGCAAGGGGATGACGCGCGTGGCTGAAGCAAAGTCGTTTGATATCGCCAAGCGTGAGGTGTGGGAGGCGTACAAGCGCGTCAAGGCCAACCCCGGTGCGGCAGGTGGCGACGGAGTCACGATCGCCATGTTCGAACAGGATCTGAGCAAGAACCTGTATCGGATCTGGAATCGCATGGCCTCGGGCAGCTACTTACCGCCGCCGGTCAAGCGCGTTGATATACCGAAGGGTGATGGCAAGACACGGCCGTTGGGCATCCCGACGGTGGCGGACCGGATTGCACAGATGGTTGTCCAGCGACGGCTCGAACCGTTGTTGGAGCCGGTGTTCCATGCGAACTCGTATGGCTACCGGCCAAGGCGCTCGGCCCACGATGCCCTGCGCGTTGCTCGCAACCAGTGCTGGCGCCACGACTGGGTGCTCGATCTCGACATCAAGGGGTTCTTCGACAACATCGATCACGACCTCATGATGAAGGCTGTGCGCCGCCACACGGATTGCCGATGGGCGGTGCTCTACATCGAGCGCTGGCTCAAAGCGGACGTGCTGATGCCCGATGGAATGTTGACGACGCGAGACAAAGGCACCCCGCAAGGGGGCGTCATCAGCCCCTTGCTGGCCAACCTGTTCCTGCACTACGCATTCGATCAATGGATGGTGCGGCACCACCCCAAGGTGCCGTTCGAGCGCTATGCGGATGACATCATCTGCCACTGCGACAGCCAGGCCGAAGCCACGTCCTTGCGGGCAGAGCTTGAGGCGCGACTGGCTGCGTGTCGGCTGGAGTTGCATCCCGAGAAGACCCGTGTCGTGTACTGCGCCGATGCCAATCGGCGTGGCGAGCACCCCGACCGGCGGTTCGACTTCCTGGGCTATACCTTCAAGCCCCGGCAGGCGATGAATCGGCGAGGACGGCTGTTCACCAGCTTCTCGCCGGCCGTCGGCGACAAGGCGGGCAAGGCCATGCGCCACGAGATTCGTGGCTGGGGCCTGCAGCGGCTCAACCGCTACGACCTGGACGAACTGCTTGCGCGGATTCGTCCAGTGCTCGTGGGGTGGGTGCGCTACTACGGACTCTTCCATCCATCGAGCTTGCAACGTGCCCTCAAGCCACTGGACCACGATCTGGTGCGCTGGGCGCAGCGCAAGTACAAGAAGCTGCGTGGGCGCTACATGCGTGCATGGGACTGGCTGCGCGCGTTGCGCCAACGTGCGCCGACGTTCTTCCCGCACTGGAGCGCGGCGATCATGACGACCGAACGATAGGAGCCGGATGAATCGAGAGGTTCACGTCCGGTTCTGGGAGAGCGTGGGGGTGCGATTCCCCCGCGCCACTCACCTACCTGCATGCCTACGAAACCGTGAGCGCCGCGCGCGACGGCATCGGCCGCCACATCAACTTCTACAACACGCGCCGACCGCATTCGAGTCACCCGGCTCGAACCCCGGACGTGGTGTACTTCGCATCGCTGCATCAGCCTTCGGCCGACGCAGCCTGCCCCGCAGGATCCACTCATGAATCCCCGGAAACTGTTCAGATCGACGGGGCCAGCTCTCCCCCACGTGAGAATCAAGTCATCAACCGTCCGCGAGAACGGGGCAACTCCATGGCCCGTGCTCACCAGTTGGCAGGCCGACTGCCTCATTGAGCAGTACATCGCTTTGCTGCCCATCCGGAACCGCGCCGAAGGAGCGCCTTCATGAATATTGCCGCCGCGTTGCTGCACCGGGCCAGGGCGCACCCCGATGCACCGTGCATCAGCTTCGACGATCGAACGCAGACCTATGGCGGCCTGCTGGACAACGTCATGCGGATGGGGGGCGGTCTCCGGAGAGAACTCGATCTTCCCGCTGGCGCACGGGTGGTGCTTTGTCTGGAGAACCGTCCCGAGTTCTTCGAAGTGCTGTTCGCTTGCTGGATCGCCGGACTGGTTGCCGTTCCCGTCAATGCCAAGCTGCACGCCCGTGAGGTCGCACACATCGTGCGCGATTGCGGCGCGTTGGCGCTCGTGACCACCGACAAGCTGGTCGATGCGCTGCAGGCGGCGCTGCGCGAGAGCGACGGACACGAGCCCGCCATCCTGGTTGCCGGCAGTGGCGAATACGCGCGACTGCTCGAGTCCGCAACGATGGATTGCTCAGCAGCCCAGGCCACCGACACCGCGTGGATTTTCTACACCAGCGGCACGACCGGACGGCCGAAGGGCGCGATGCTTTCGCACCGCAACCTCATGTTCATGAGCCTGGCCTACTACGCTGACATCGAACATGTCGACATGGGAGACGTCAAGCTGCACGCCGCGCCACTTTCGCACGCGTCGGGCCTGTACGCCTTGCCGCATCTGTTCGGCGGCGGTCACCAGGTGGTGTTGAGCGCCTTCGACCCCGACACGGTGCTGAGCTCGTTCGAACAGCATCGCAATGTCACTATGTTCGCTGCGCCGACGATGCTCACGCGGCTGGTCTCGGCCGCGGGGATGCAGGCATCTGCCAGGGGCCTGCGAACGCTCTACTACGGTGGCGGTCCGATGTACGTCAGTGACCTGCAGCGCGCACTCGGCTGCTTCGGTCCGCGGCTGTGGCAGCTCTACGGGCAAGGCGAAAGCCCGATGACGATCTCGGGCCTGCGCAAGCGCGACCACGAAGGCGATGGCTCCGCGTCGCATCTGGCGCGACTGGCATCGTGCGGCACCACCCGGACCGGGGTCGGGGTGCGCGTGGTCGACGAAGCCGGGCGCGACCTTCCTGCAGGCGAGCCCGGCGAGGTGATCACGCGAAGCGACGCGGTGATGGCGGGGTACTGGAACAACGCCGAGGCCAGCGCCGCCGCCATGCGCGACGGCTGGCTGTGGACCGGGGACGTCGGGGCGTTCGACGAACTTGGCTACCTGACGCTTCGCGACCGATCGAAGGACTTGATCATCTCTGGCGGCTCCAACATCTACCCTCGGGAGATCGAGGAAGCGCTGCTGCGTCATCCCGGGTTGCTCGAGTGCGCCGTGGTCGGCCGACCCCATGCGGATTGGGGCGAGGCGGTCGTTGCCTTCGTCGTGGAGCGGCAAGGACATGCGGTCGCAGACGCCGAATTCGATGCGGTGTGCCTGCAGAACATCGCGCGGTTCAAGCGGCCTCGCGAGTACGTGCGCGTGGCTGAACTGCCGAAGAACAATTACGGCAAGGTGCTCAAGACCGAGCTGCGCCGCCGTCTGAATCAGGAGGCCGAGGATGCGTGATGTAGTCATCGTCGGGGTGGGATCCACCCCTTTCGGACGTCATTCCGGCACGCCGATCGAGCAGCTCGCGGTTCGCGCTGCAGCTGAAGCCATCGTCGATTCCGGCGTCGATCGCGAACGCATCGGCGCTCTGTACCTGGGCAACTTCATCAGCGGGCCGATGAATGGCAAGGAGGTCCTGGCCGGACTCGTGGCCGAGCAGTTGGGGCTGCCCGACATCCCTTGCACCAAGGTCGAAGGCGCGTGCGCGTCGGGCGGCATCGCGTTTCGTCACGCGTGGCTGGCGGTGGCCAGCGGCCAGTGTGATGCGGCGCTCGTGGTCGGTGTCGAGACGATGACGCATGCCAAGACGGCGGCGACCACCGCCGCTCTGAATTGTGCGATGGACAACGAGAACGACGGGCCGAGTGGATTGACCTTCCCGGGATTGTTCGGCCTGGCCTGGCGACAGCACGCGCAGCGCTACGGCACGAGCCGCAGCCAGGTTTCGGCCGTGGTCCGCAAGAACAAGGGCAATGGCCTTCTCAATCCCCTGGCGCAGATGGGTGCGACGCTGACCGACGAACAGATCGCCGATTCGCCGCCCATCTGCGACCCGCTGCAGTTGTTCGACTGCTGCCCGACCAGCGACGGCGCAGCCGCGGTGATGGTGATGGCTCGAGAGCTTGCCGGGGGTCTTCCTGGGCCCGCCATCGATGTTCTGGCCAGTGTGCAGACCCGCGGCTCGGCCCGCATCGCGGGTCATCCGGATCTTTGCACCTTCGAAGCCACCGTGTCGGCAGCCCGGAAGGCCTATGCGATGTCGGGCCTCACCCCGGATGACGTCGATCTCGTCGAGTTGCACGACTGCTTCTCGATCGCCGAAGTCATCGACAGCGAAGACCTCGGCCTGGTGCCGCGCGGCCAGGGCGGGTTCTGGGCCGCCGAAGGCCGCACCGCAGTCGGAGGCCAGATTGCGATCAACCCCAGTGGTGGGCTGCTCGCAAAAGGGCATCCGGTCGGCGCGACCGGGGTCGGCCAGCTCTATGAAGTCGTCCACCAGTTGCGCGGCACGCATCCGAACCAAGTCGCCGGGGCCAGGGTCGGCATGACGCACAACCTGGGAGGAACCGGCGTCGCCTGCACCGTGACCCTGCTGAGAAGGAGCGATGCATGAACGCCGCGAAGGTTTCCATGCTCCGCTGCGCAGATTGCGCAAAGGTGGACAGCGTCGGCCGCGTCGTCTGCAGTGGCTGTTTGTCCTCGCGACTGGAGGCGAGCGAACTTTCAGGCGAAGGTCGACTCGCCGCCTGGACCACGATCCGCCGCGCGCCGACGCGATTTCACGACGACGCACCCTACGACATCGCCGTCGTCGATCTGGATGCCGGACCGCGGGTCACCGGTCGCTTGTCGCTCGATGGTTCGCCGCCGACCGTCGGTGCCCGGGTCAACGCCGTGAAGCTTGACGCCCCCTACACCCTGTTCGAGGTGATCTCCTCATGACCCATATCCGCTGCGAGACGCATGGCCGCGTGCGCCTCATCACGATCGACCGACCGGCGAAGATGAACTCGCTGGATTTCGAGGCCAACGACGAACTGGTGCAGGCGTGGCGCGACTTCGATGCGGACGACGAGGCTTTCGTCGCCGTCGTCACCGGGGCTGGCGAGCAGGCCTTCTGCGCCGGCGCCGATCTGAAGACCTACACGATGGACTTTGCCGGGCGTCCAGCGCACGAATTCCGACGCCGCTACACCAACGGCCCCGGATTCGGGGGCATCACGCGCAACCTGGACGTCTACAAGCCGATCCTCGCGGCGGTCAACGGCTTCGCGATCTCCGGTGGCTTCGAGCTCGCGCTGGCCTGCGACCTGCGCTTCTGCTCGCCGAACGCCGAGTTCGCGCTGCAGGACGCCAAATGGGGCTTTCACGCCTGCGACGGCGGCTTGATCCGGTTGCCTCAGATCGTCGGCCTGGGTCACGCGATGGAGATCGCGCTCTCAGGTGACCGCATCGATGCAGACCATGCGTATCGCATCGGTCTGGTCAACCGCGTCTGGCCCCAGGCCGAGTTGCTGCAACGCACTCTCGACTACGCACAGATGCTGGCCAGTCGATCGCCCTTGTCGCATCGCTTCGCCAAAGAAGTGATGAAGCGCGCAGTGGGCCTGCCACAAGACGAGGCCCTGCGCCTGGAGTCCGGGTCCTTTCACGACCTCGGCCTGAGCGAAGACCTGGCTGAAGGAACGACGGCCTTCCGCGAGCGACGGCAGGCGAAGTTCCAGGGTCGTTGATCCCCGGCCCCGGCTGCACTTTCAGACGACCGCTTTCAGGCGCTCAATTGCGCCGATCGGAGGTCCGGGGAGCGGGTCGGGAGTTCCAGTTCATGGCCTGCGAAAGCAGCCGCTGGTCCGCTTCTCGTCGCTGATCAGCGGGTGGCCGTGCAGGTGGTCGGCAGCTCGCCCAAGCACCAGCTCGAACTGCGGCGCCCGAGGGCGGCGCCGCACGGTCACAGGGCGGCCTGGGCATCGGCCTCACGCTCGCGCACCGGCTCGCCGAGCTGCAAGACGGGCGGCTCGACGCCCACAGTCAACGACGACGGTCGGAGGATGCTGCGCGAAGTGCTCGAAGGCGCAGGGCACCGGGTGACAGAAGCCGTGGACCGGCCACAGGCGCTGGAGCGGGCAACCGCCGGGGCGTTCAACGTCGCGCTGATCGACATCGGCCTGCCCGGCTTTGACGGCCGGGAGGTGGCCAGGCGGCTGCGCGGCATGAGACCGCGGCTCGCCACCACGCTCCTCGTGCAATCACGGGCTACGGCGCACCGCAGGACCGCGCCCGCAGCCGCGCTGCCGGCTTCGACCTGCACGTGGTCGAACCGTCGACGGAGTCGACCTGCTCGACCAGGTGCAGCGCCTGCTGCGGCTTCGCGCGGCGCTCGGACGACCTGACGGGCCGCGGCCCGCGGTCCTCAGACGCGCCGGGCCATCGGACCCAGGGTCATGCGTTCGAGCATCCCGACGCGACGCTCGAAGTCGCGGGACCCGAGCATCGAGTTCTCCACCAGCCCGGCCCGGACCGCGTTGGCGCGGGCGACACGCAGCGTGTCGAAAGGCAGGGCGGCCAGCGCCTTGCCGGCCCGGAACGCGATCGAGAAAAGCAGCAAGACGGCCTCAGCGCGCGTAGAGGCCATGGGCGATGGGCGACCAGTTCGTGCGCCCGCGCGCATCGATCTCCCGCATGCGCCGCTCGAGGTCATGGATGTCCACGGCCGCGGCCAGGTAGGCCGCATCGCGTTCCTCCTGGGACTCGATCGAGGGAAGAACGGATTTCA
>Ga0163144_10031307_pt1 | contig 10146 bp, 7 predicted proteins | sample OliLak19BULKMAT1_FD_123175 | JGI IMG/M metagenome (GOLD analysis project Ga0163144, IMG submission 123175) | Freshwater microbial mat bacterial communities from Lake Vanda, McMurdo Dry Valleys, Antarctica - Oligotrophic Lake LV.19.BULKMAT1 | ecosystem: Environmental > Aquatic > Freshwater > Lake...
TCGATTACCTCGTATCGCGGCCGGAGGTGGACCCCAAGCGAATCGGCTGCATCGGCATTTCGATGGGCGGCTATCGGTCCTTGTTTCTCGCGGCTCTGGATGACCGCGTGAAGGCGGCATGCGTGGTGGGATTCATGTCGACGGTGAAACCGATGATTCGCGGCCACCTCGACACGCATTCCAACGTACATTTTTTGCCGGGGCTGCACCGCTATCTCGACTGGTCGGACGTGGTCGCGCTGCATGCGCCGCAGCCGTTGTTGGTGCAACAATGTTCGCGCGACGGCTTATTTCCACCGGCCGGGATGAAGGAGTCGGTAGAGAAAATCGGCGCGATCTACAAAAAGGCAGGCGCGGCGGAGCAGTTTTCGGGCCGATTTTACGACGAGCCGCATCGTTTTACGCTTGGCATGCAGGATGAGGCATTCGACTGGTTTGATCAGCAACTCAAAGCGCGATGACGGCGGCATTGTTGCGAGGACGACGTGGGCCGAGTAAGATTGAATCGCTGTCAAGCCACGCGGCGCAATTCGACCGCGCCCCGAATCACTGTCAAACCTGACTGCGTGCAGTGTAGTAATCATCATGACCAAGAAACTCGCGTTGCTTCTTTTCCTTGGCTGCTTCCTCGCATTCGCAATCCAACCCGAAACTCGTTCGTCGGAGGAGAGCGCGTTCGCCGCCGAAACGCCTTGGCGTCCCGTCGCCTTGAGTCTGATGGATGACGGCAAAGTTCTCCTGGTTGCCAATCGCGATCGAGGTTCGGTTTGCGTTGTTGATTGCGAAGGCGGCAAAACGCTGGCGGAGATGCGCGTGGGTGGGAAGCTATCCGATTTGGCGGTATCCGCGCATGGCGGCATGGTGGCGGCAACAGACGAAGAAAAGGGCGAAGTGATACTGCTTAATTATGCGGAGCGCAACCTGCGCGAGAAGAGGCGCGTCAAGGTTGGGCTGTCGCCGGTCAGCGTGCGATTTCGCGAAGACGGGAAGATTGTTTCCGTCGCGTTGCTTTGGCCGCGGCAAATCGCGCTGGTCGCGTTGTCCAGCGACAACGCCGTCAGCTTGGTCGATCTGCCCTTCGCGCCGCGCCTGCAAGTATATGTTCCCGGCACGGCCAAGCTGATCGTCGCGGATTCCTTCGGCGCCCACCTTGCGGTGATCGATACGAAGACGCGCACGATCGACCGCGTTTGCGCCATCACGACCGTACACAATATTCGCGGTCTGGCCATCGATCACACCGGTAAATATGTCCTCCTGGCCCATCAACGCCTGCATGCGTCGGGTCATCCGACGCGCGGCGACATACAAAGCGGCAATCTCATCGACAATGAATTTCGCAAGCTCTTGATCGCCGACTTGCTTAATCCGCTTGCCGATCCGCTGCGCGGAGATCGCGTCCATCCACTGGGCGACATCGACCGCGGCGCGGGCGATCCGGCGGAGATTGCCGAAACAAAGGACGGCAAAACCGTCGTCGCATTCGCGGGCGTGAATGAACTGGCAATCGGCTATCCGGCCAAGGCGACCTGGAAGCGACTGAACGTGGGCAAACGGCCGACACGCTTCGCGATCGACGCCAAACGGAATTGCGTCTATGTCGCCAACACGTTCGGGGATTCGATTTCCGTCGTGGACCTGGCCGAGTTGAAGGTGAAGCGCACGATCTCCCTCTCGGCCAAGCCGGCGTCGCTTGACGCGACGCAGCGCGGCGAATTGCTCTTTCACGATGCGACCCTCTCCTTCGACGGCTGGTATAGCTGCCATAGCTGCCATACCGACGGCCACACCAATGGCCGGCTCAACGATAACTTGACCGACGGCTCCTTCGGAACGCCGAAACGAGTCCTGACCCTTTTAGGCGTAAAGGACACTGCGCCCTATGCATGGCATGGCAAGATTGCGGATGCTCCTTCGCAGATCACACAATCGCTCACGAGCACGATGCAGGGACCGACGCCGACCAAGGAACTGGTCAACGACATCGCGGCTTATCTCATGACATTGGCGCCGCCTCCGCCGGTGACGAAAGCGCGGGGCAAGTTTGACGCGAAAAAGTTCGAGCAGGGCAGGGCGGTGTTCGTCGAGAAAAAATGCGCCAGTTGTCACAAGGAGCCTACCTTCACTTCGCAACGAACCTACGACGTCGGCTTACGGGATGAAGCGGGACTGACGCAATTCAATCCGCCGTCCCTGCGCGGAATCAGTCAGGCGGGGCCGTATTTTCATGATGGACGGGCGCGAAGCCTGGACGAAGTGTTTTCAAAGCACCGGCATCCGGGGGGGATGGAATTGCGCGCGGAGGAACGGGCGGCCCTGTTGGAGTTCTTGGATGGGCTGTAATGCAACGATCCGCTTCCGCCGTTGATTATCCCGCGTTGGCATCCAGGTTCTGAAGTGCACCGGGCCAAAAACGACCGGGTTTCATCGCCGCCGCGTCAATGAACGTCAGTTCCCGTCTCAAATCCGCGCGCGCCTTTTCCGAAGACTTTCCATCCAGAAACGCGTCCTCGCCAAACTCTGCCTGCGTATCCCGAACCAACTTTCGATAGGCAAGCAGCGATTCCGCCAATTGGGGGATCGATTGGTTCATGAAGTTTCGAGAAAAACGGTCTTCATGGTCGAGGCAAACCACCTCCCCACGCTCACTTTCATCCAACGCGATTGGATTGCCTGACCCGTCCGAACCAATCGTGCGGTAGCGGTCAAACTCCCGCGGCTGGCCCCATCGCTTTGCGACCGTCGGCAATTCGCCCGAAGAAGGAACTTCAAATGACAGGAAGGGCGAAGCGTCTTTCGGCAACCCTGCTTGAAGCAGGAACGCCTTGTCCTCATCGGACAGAGCGAGCCCATCGACGCAACGGCTGGGGAATCGGAGCAGCGTGAAACCAACGTTCGCCGAGCGGAGGATGAAATCCTTGGGGGAGAGCATTTTTGACCTCGGGTTTATTTTGATCGAGTGCCGAAGTTGCGAGGTTTTCTTAGTCCTTGGCAAGAGATTCGGATTACTCCAAGTCGGTTCATTTCACAAAACGCAATATTCTCCCTTTCAAATCCATTCACACATGTACAATAGTGAACGACAGGAAAGGCCGCACTCTGGGAAAAGTCGGCAGCGTTGGCGCGTTGGGCATGGCAAGGAGGCCAGACAAACGGCATAAGACGCATAATCGTTCATGTCGAACCAATCCATCGGAACCGGTCTGAAACCCCTGACTGGTATTTGCTTGCGCGCTGGAAATATCCTATGGTTTTGCAGAATCGATACAGGATCGATTCCCGACAAAGGCAAACCCACGGCGACGTGGGGACGCAAAGCCATGGGCCAACGCTCCGGTGTTCCTGACCGGTCGGTGGTCGCCAGGTTACCGAAGGAATCCCCCCATGACATTTTGGTCTTGGGTCCGGAGCGCGCTCCGGGCCGACGCCCCCCGTCCGCGCGGAAGGACCGCGCGCATTTTCCTTGGCCTGGAAGGCCTCGAAGAGCGGCTGGCTCTTTCCAACTCGCCCTTGCTCGATCCCGCGTATCTCGCGTGGCGGAACGAGTCATTCTCCATCGGCGAAGTCTCCCTCGCTCATCCCATCGAACAAAGCTTCCAGGTCGATCCGCAAATCCTGGCCGACGGCGATTTCTCCACGCAGGCCTCCGGCTTCGAGAGCCTGATCGGCCTGAATCAGGTCAACGCAAATTACAACTACAAGGGCCAAGGCTACACGGTAGCCGTCATTGACACCGGCATCGACTATCGCCACGCCGCGTTGGGCGGCGGATGGGGCGTCCGCGTCGTCGACGGTTGGGACTTCGTCAATAACGACGCGGATCCGCTCGACGACAACGGACACGGCACGCATGTCGCGGGCATCATCGGCAGCAGCAACGCAACGTATCCCGGCGTGGCGCCGAACGTCAATCTGGTCGCGCTCAAAGTCCTGGGCGCGGACGGGTCCGGTTCCTTCGGGTATGTCGAAGACGCGCTGCGTTGGGTAATCAACAATCAAGCGAAGTACAACATTGTCGCGATCAACCTGTCGCTCGGCGCGGGCAATTACACAAGCAACCCCTACACGTTTTTGGAAGATGAGTTCACGACGCTGAAGTCGCAAGGCGTTTTCATCGCGTCGGCCTCGGGGAATAGCTTTTACTCCTACAGTAGCGCGCAAGGTTTGGGCTATCCGGCGATCAGCCCCAACACGGTATCCGTCGGCGCGGTTTGGAGCGGGAACTTCGGCTCCATCACCTGGGCCAGCGGCGCAAAGGATGTGACGACGGCGCCGGATCGCATCACCAGCTTCACGCAGCGCAGCGCGGGCCTGGATATCTTCGCGCCTGGAGCGTTGATCACCAGCAGCTATCTCAACGGCGGCTACCAATCGATGGCCGGCACGAGCATGGCCACGCCCGTCGTCGCCGGCGCCGCCGTGTTGATTCATCAGGCGCTGGACAGTAACGGACAAGCGGCGAGCGCCAATCAGAACACCATCCTTAGCATCATGAAGTCGACCGGCGCGACGGTGATCGACGGCGACGACGAGAACGACAACGTCACGAACACGGGTTTGTCGTTCAAACGCCTCGACGTTTACGCGGCATTGCAGTCGATCTCCCGCGTCAATCAGGCGCCCACGCTGGCCGCGGTCGCCAATCAGTTTCTGGGCAACGCGGCGCTGGTCGTCACATTGAACGGCAGCGATGCGGACGGCGACGCGCTGACCTATTCGGCACGCGTCGTGGGGTCGCAGGATTCGCTGGCGTATACGCTGGACCAGCAGTTGGGGCTGACGTATTCCGGTTCCTATTACACGAACACTTGGGGCCTGCAAGAAAAATGGATGCTGGGCAACTCCAGCACTTGGTACATCATCTTGCCCAACGGTGAACTGCGAAAATGGGCCGGCAGCGTCAACGCCACCATGCTGGCCGCCAACCTGATGGGCACGCTCGGCGCTGAAGTTTATCAAGATCCCAGCCTCTTGTGGAACGCCCAACCGTCGGCAAACGTGCCGGTCAGTCTGAGCGTCTCCGGCAACAACCTGACGATCTCGAAGACGGGCACGATCACGAGCGGTTTCACGGTGGAGGTCACCGTGAGCGACGGCAAGGCGAGCGCGGTCCGCACCTTCACCGTCACGCCCAACAATGCTCCGACTCTCACCAGTGCGATCGGCAATTTGAATCTCGCGCCGGCGCAATCTTATCAGACGGACCTGGACAATCATTTCAGCGACGCGGACGGGACCGCCCTTTCTTTCAGCGTTCAAGTCGCTTCCTACACTGGCCTGCGCGACCTGGATCAGGCGCTCGGGCTTTCGCTTACCGGGGCGACGGCGCAACCCAGCGATCCGATCAACCCGACGGCAAAGTGGGTCTACAGCAACGTGCAGTCGAACTGGTATCAGATCCGCTCCGACGGCCGTATGTATTACTGGTCCACGCCATACAACCAGGGATTTCACAACGGCGTGACGTTGCCCACCTTCGTGTTCGCGGATCCGTCGGCGCTCACCGATCCGCTGACGCCGCCGGCCGGCAATTCGCTAAGCGCCACCTTGGGCGCCGGCAACGTGCTCACGATTCAATCCAGCGCGGGCGTGTCCGGCATCTTCCAAGTAACGGTAAGCGCGAGCGATTCGATCCAGGGAGCGAGCACGACGTTTTTCGTCTCGGTTACGCCGAAAACACTCACGGCGAGTGCGGTCGTCGACCAAACAATGGATCATCGGCAGGACACGCTGGTCGTCGCGTTGGGAACGTCCGGCGCGGCAGGGAATCCGAACGCGTTAAGCTATCAAGTGAGTGTAACGTCCTATGGCGGCTTGACGGCGTACGATCAGGTGCTCGGTCTTTCTCTCACCGGGCCAACTTCGGCGCCGACCGATCCAGCCAATCCAACGGCGAAGTGGGTTTACAGCGCCGTGCAATCGAATTGGTATCAAATCCGCTCCGACGGGCGGATGTTTTACTGGTCGACGCAGTATCGTCAGGGTTTTCACAACGGGGTCGTGTTGCCGACGTTTGTCTTCAATGAGCCGTCGCTATTGACCAATCCCACGGCGGCGCCGAACGCATCGTTGATTCAGACTTCGGTCAACACGGCGACCGGGGAATTGACGATCAACCCGCCCCACGCCTTCGAAGGCGTCGTGCAGGTGAGCGTGCTCGTCAGCGAGGGAGCGTCGAAGGTGACGCGATCGTTTTACCTGAACGTGAGCAACAACCCGACCTCGCTGGGCGCGATTGCCGATCAAACGATGTCGCACGGCTCGGCGTATCGCGATGTCGCCTTGAACGTCACGGACTCGGACCGGTCGCCCGTTTCCGGACTCAATGCCGACACGATCAGCTACGAGGTTTCCGTCACGGCCTACACGGGATTGCGCGATCTTAATCAGGTGCTCGGTTTCACGCTCAAGGGGCCGACGGCGCAACCGACCGACTCCGCCAATCCGACGGCGAAGTGGGTGTACAGTGCCGTGCAATCGAATTGGTATCAGATTCGCTCCGACGGGCGGGTCTTTTATTGGTCAACGCAATACAAACAGGGATTCCATAACGGCGTCACGTTGCCGACTTTCGTGTACAACGATCCGTCCCTGCTCACGAACGCCGCCTCGCTGCCCAACGCGAGCTTGGTGCAAACCTCGATCGTCAACGGGGCGCTTCGGCTCGATCCGCCGAGCACGTTCGTGGGCGTGGTGCAAGTGACGGTCACGGCGACGGACGGGATGTCGCGGTCGACGCGCACGTTCCTCTACAACGTCACCAATCAAAGTCCCGTTCTCAATGATGCGAGTAGTTCGACGACGACGACGGTTCCAAGCAATACCCTCGATCTCCACAGCGTATACAGCGATCCCGACGGCGACTCCCTCACATTCGGGCTCTCAATGTCCGCCTACACATCCTTGCGAGATTTTGACACTCTCCTTGGACTGGAGCAGCGCACCGGCAATCCGTCCGATCCGAGCAATCCATCGGCGAAGTGGGTTTACAGCACTGCGCAAGCGAATTGGTATCAGATCCGTTCCGATGGCAAGATGTATTATTGGTCGGCGCAACATAGCCAGGGATTTCACAACGGCGTGACCTTTCCCGCGTTCGTTTATGCGGACACGACGCTACTGACGGACGGAGTTGTCGCGGACATGAGCAAGGTGACGATGAGCCAAAACAACGGGGTCGTCACCTTGGGCGCGCCCGCAGGTTTCAGGGGCATCGTGCAACTGAACGCCGCGGCGAGCGACGGCATCGCCTCGACGCCCGGAACATTCTTGTTCAATCTGAGCTCGACGTCCGGGTTGGCGAGCGCGGCGTTTGAATTGTCGGCGCTTGGTGTCGCCGCCTCGGAAACACACGCCTCCGAGAATGTTGTTTCCGAAAATTCCGGCCTTGGCGCCGCCGACATTGCCGCCGCGCTCGACCGAGACTTGGGCCTTTCCTCGGAAGGCATTTATCAAGACAATCGCTTGGGCCTCCAGGAAAAATGGTTGCAAACGCGCGACGGCGGCTCGGTTTATCTGCTTCCGAGCGGCGAAGTGCGCCGCGCCGAAGATGTGAGCCTGAACTCCACGACGTCCACCAGCGTCGACGCTTTGCTGGCCGTGCTGGACGCGGAATACTGGGCCAATCCGGAACTGCTTTGGAACGCCTGGCTATAATACCCGCGTCGTTAGCACGAAGCGCGAGTCTTCGTTAGCACGACGCGCGAGCGAGTGTCTTCGTTAGCACGACGCGCGAGCGAGTGATACGAGGATGCACATGGACGTCATCGCCTACAATCGAGAGGCTTGGGATCATCAGACACGGATTGGGAATCGCTGGACGGTCCCCGCGTCGCCGGAGGTTATCGCGGCGGCGCGGCGAGGGGATTGGGAGGTGTTGTTGACGCCGTCCAAGCCGGTGCCGCGCGACTGGTTTCCCGCGCTGTCGGGTTGCGAAGTCCTGTGTTTGGCATCCGGCGGGGGACAGCAGGGGCCGGTGTTCGCGGCGGCGGGGGCGCGCGTGGCCGTACTCGACAATTCGCCGGGACAACTGGGACAAGATCGACTCGTGGCCGAGCGCGACCGATTGAGTCTGGACACGATCCAGGGTGTGATGACCGATCTTTCCGCCTTCACGTCGAACCGATTCGACCTTGTCTTTCATCCCTGCTCCAATTGTTTCGTCGCAGACGTAAAACCGGTTTGGCGCGAGACGTTTCGCGTCCTGCGGCCGGGCGGAGTTTTGTTGGCGGGGTTTGTGAATCCGCTCCTGTATGTGTTCGACGACGCGCTGGCGGAAAAGGGCGAACTCGTGGTGCGCCATTCGATTCCCTATGCGGACGCGACAAGCATCAACGACGAGGAACGCCGACGCTACACCGACAAGAACGAGCCGTTGGTGTTTGGCCATTCGCTCGAAGATCAGATCGGCGGACAACTGGAGGCGGGGTTTTTGTTGACGGGGTTATTCGAGGACACGGACCCGACGCATCCACTGGCCAAGCATATCGCGTCATTTATCGCAACGAGGGCGGTAAAACAGGGGGCGTAAATGAACGCATTTGGGCGGCCTCGCATTCCTACGTCTGTTCCTCGGTTTCATGCCCCGTTTCTTCTACCTTTGCCGCTTCCGCCTCGCCGCCCCGCCGCCGCCGTGCGATAACCCACGCCGGAATCCCAACGACGGCGAGCGGCGCCACCCAAGGCGCAACGCCCACCACGAACAGGACCAGCAACTTGCCAAGCTCCAGCAATCCCGCCAACGAATCTGAAAACGTCCGCCCTATGCGTTGGCCAAACGTCGGCGCCTCCGCCCGCTCCGGCGGCAACTCCGGCTCGAACCGGCTCTTCTCCCTCAAGTAAACCGTCACCGTCGCCAGGTCCGTGAGGTTCTCCAGCAAGCGTAGTTTGCCTTCCATCCGATTGATGTAATCGCGCACTTCGCTGAGCCGATCCCGAACTTGCAAGAATGCTTCGACCTTGTCCGACTTTTCGCTCATCTTCTTCAGGATGTCGCGCAGCCCTTCTTCCTCGACCAGCTTGTTCTTGATGTGGTTCTTGAGATCGTGATACTCCTCGGTCACGTCGACCGAATCCATCGTGTTCTTCTCCACGTCGCCCAACTTGCGCACCGCGTCGCGGAAGGCGTCCGACTCGCCCACCGGCACACGCACCCGCCACATCCCCTGCCGAATCGACCCCGGCGACGTGCTTTCCTCCGATTGGGCGATATACCCTTTATGCTCCTTCACCAACGTCGCCAATTGCGCGGCGACAGGCGCGAGTTCCGCGACGATCACCCGAATCTCGCAGGTGTACTTGATTTTTCGCGGCACGTCCTCCGCTTTCTTCTGCGCCTCGGCGAGAGCCGCTTTTTCTCCAATTGCGGCGTTCTTGTTCTCAAGCAACAACATGGTCTCGCCCTGCCGCACGGGCTGGTTTTCCTTCTTCATTTCGTGTCCGCAACCAACAGCGACGCCGACCACGAGCAGGGAAAAAACAATCGCGTATCTCATGTCAACACTCCAAGGGAGGCTCCTTCGGTTCACTTGTAATGATCCCCAATCCTGCCCCTTATTCCCCAAAATCCGCTACGTCCATGTCGCACCACGGCCAAAATCAGCGCCGATTAGCGCCAATTAGCGTTTAACTTCCCCTACACGCGGAATGCAATCGCGCGCTAATCAGTTCTCCCCTCTTGTGCTGCCCCGTGCCGCGTGGTAGGCTCTTTCCCGATGGTAATCGTTTTCAATCTCATTCTGTTGAAGAACACGCAAATATGAGCCTCCAACTCCTTGTCACCGCCGGTCCGGACAATGGTCGTGTCTTTACTCTCCAACCCGGCCCCGACCTCATGCTTGGCCGCAGTGCGCAGGCATATTACCAACTCACCGACCCGCGTGTTTCCCGCAATCATTGCCAACTCCTGCGCGAGGGCGATGTCGTTACGGTCCTACACAACGGCGGCAGCGGCGGCACGCTCGTCAACGGCAAACCCATCGAGCGTCACAACCTCAAGCCCGGCGACATCCTCCAAATCGGCGATTCGCCCATGCGCGTTCAGATCGGCGACCTTCCCGTCGACGTCGCCCTCGCCCATGCCGCATCGGCCAAGACCGACGCCGTCCCCACCAAGGCCAGCGAACTGGAAGCCCTCGCCGGCAAGAA
>Ga0163144_10031309_pt1 | contig 10145 bp, 8 predicted proteins | sample OliLak19BULKMAT1_FD_123175 | JGI IMG/M metagenome (GOLD analysis project Ga0163144, IMG submission 123175) | Freshwater microbial mat bacterial communities from Lake Vanda, McMurdo Dry Valleys, Antarctica - Oligotrophic Lake LV.19.BULKMAT1 | ecosystem: Environmental > Aquatic > Freshwater > Lake...
CGTCCGATCTGGCGCACGACGCCAAGGACGCGGCGAAGTCGAAGATCGACGACCTCCCGCCGACCGCCTGACGGCTAGCGCGATCCGCCCAGCAGTTCCCAGAAGGTGAGCGCCCCGCGTTGGCGCGGCTGCAGTCGCCGCGCCGACGCGGGGCGTTCGAGCAGGAGGTCGCGCAGATCGTTCAGCACCGCATTGCTGCCGCTGAAATAGCCGTGTCCGAACTCGGCCGGTCCGGCGCTCGACGCGTCGATCGTGTCGAGCCCGGACAAAAGAATCATCGCACTCCCCGCCTGCCCCACACGCGGATAGCTGCTCGCCGTCTGCGCCATGTCGAGCGCCTTGTCGTAGCGCGAGGCATACACCGTGACGCGCTGCGCGACCTTCTGCAGCGCCGGCGCAAAGGTTCGTCGGAACGCCGTGGTGTCGATGTCCGGTGCCGCCAGCACCACCTGATCGAAGCGCGTGCCCGGATACTGATCAGCCATCTCCTTCAGCGTGCGCGAGAGCAGCAGCGTGCCCATCGAGTGCGCCAGCACATGCACCCGTTCCGCGCCCGTTTCCGCGAGCACCAGTTCCAGGAATTCCTTCAGCGGGGCCTGACTGCCGTTCACCGCCTTGTCATCGCGAAAGTACGCCACCGGGCTGAGCTCGCCGCGGCTGGGCCAGCTGTAGATCAGCATCGCCCCGTCGAACGGCAGATCGTAGGCGAGCTGTGCGCCCCGCCGCACCGCATCCTCGTACGTGTTGGCGAAGCCGTGCACGTAGACGAGAATCGACTTCAGCGAATCGAGCTGCACCTGCCGGCGCACCTGCTCCACCCAGAGCGGTCTGGCCAGCGGCACGGTGCGCTGCATGTAGATGTCCCGCGCCGGATTCGGCGCGCGCCGGAACACCCCGAGCATCGGCACCGGCGGCAGATCGCCGGTGACACGCGCCTGCCGGTCGGTAGGCAGTGAGACGCGCGCGACGCCAAGCGCCAGCTCGCCTTGCCCGGTACCGTAGCGGCTCCATGCGGTGCTGTCGCCGGTAAGCGCCCGGTCGGTGCCGTAGTAGACGAAGCGTTCCACCGATGCGCCCACCGGCGGCACGTAGACCGGCTTCGTCGGGGCCGGCAGCGGCGCAGGCTCGACGTACGGCGTTGGCGCCGGCTCGGCACTCGGCGCGGGCGCGACCACCGGCGGCGATCCGCCCCCGCACGCCATCGTCAGCACCAACGGCACCAGCACGCCAGCGCGCAGGATCAGTTCCGATATCCGCATTGTGCCTCCCGTGTGTGACACGGGCGCTCCGACCATGATGGCCGAAGCGCCCGCTGGTCCAGCTCAGCCGTCCGCCCTACTTCACGCGCTCGAGGTACTCGCCTTCGCGCGGATTCACCTTGATGCGCTGGCCCTGCTCCACGAACTCCGGCACCTGGATGACACAGCCGTTGCTCAGCGTGGCCGGCTTCGAGCCCGCCTGCTTCGTGGCGCCGCGCATCGGCGGGTTGCACTCGGTCACTTCGAGCTCGAGCGTCGACGGCAGCATGATGGCGATCGGACGGCCATCGTACCACTGCGCCTGGAAGATCATCTCGGGCTCGAGCCACTTGCCTTCATCGCCGGAGGTCTCGTCATCGATCGTGTACTGCTCGTACGTCGAGATGTCCATGACGATGACGCCGTCGGCTTCCCGGTAGAGCACCTGCATCTCGCGGGTGTCCACGCGCACCTCCTCGACGGTGTCGGTCGAGGACAGCCGGGTGTCGAACGAGTTGCCGGAGAGCAGGTCACGGTAGCGCACCTGAATGAAGGCGCGGAGGTTGCCGGGGGTGCGGTGCTGGAAGTCCATGACGCGGCAGGGCTTGCCGTCGTGCATGAGAACCTTGCCCTTGCGGATGTCAGACGCCTTCATGGCATGACTCGGTTGCTCAGGGGGTGGCGGCCGAGGACCCAGTGTCCGGACCTAGCCCTCAAAGCTAGCGCCGGTCCCGAGGGGACGGCAGGGGAGACGGTCTTTCGCCCCCTCCCTCCGGGATGAGGGGGTCCGTGCACCGGGGGTCTTGCGGGCGTCGTATCTTCTGCGCATGTACGAATCTCCTGATCCGATCGCGCCGACCGTCGTCATCCTTGCCGCGGGCCTCGGCACACGCTACGGTGGCAACAAGCCCTTCGCGCCGGCCGGCCCGGACGGCGAGCCGCTCCTCGCGTATGCCCTGCACGACGCGAAGAAAGCCGGCGCCGGCGATGCCGTCCTCGTGGTGCGCGAGGCCGACGCCACGCGCGCCGAGGGGCTCGTGGAGACGTATCTCTCGCACATACTGCCGACACGCGTCGCCATTCAGCACATCGACGACGGGATTACGGTGCCCGCCGCCGACTTCGCACCGATCGCCGCCGAACGTCGCACACCGTGGGGCACCGGTCACGCCGTGCTCGCGGCGTGGCAGCACCTCACGCGCGCGGCGGTGGTACTGAATGGCGACGACTTCTACGGCGCGGATGCGATCGCGGCGGCGGTGGACTTTGCCCGCGCGCTCGAGGGACGGCGACGCGGCGGCAAGGTGGTCCGGCCCATGGCCGCGCTCATCGGCTATCCCGTCGCGAGCACCGCCAGCAGCGCCGGGGGCGTGGACCACACGGTGATCCTCCAGGCGCCGGACGGCCGCGTGACGAGTCTCGAGGAGATCACCGACATTCGCGACAACGGCACCGGAGGCTTCACCGGCACGCAGGGCGACGACACGATCGCGCTCGACGACGACGCCGTGGTGGCGATGAATTGCTGGGCGCTCCCGTACACCGGCTTCGACCTGCTCGCCGAAGAGTTCGCGGCCTTTGCCCGCGACGGCCGCTCGGGCGAGTTCCAGCTCTCTGCGGCGATCAGCGGGCTGATCACGCGCAACGCCATGCGCGTCATGATGCGGCGCACGTCCGGCCCCTGCTTCGGACTGACGCATCCGGACGACCTCGATGCCGTGCAGGCACGGCTCGCGGCACTCGTGGACGACAAGGTGTATCCGGCGCCGCTCGTGGCGTGACCTCGCAGGCTGCCGCGGCTCGGGCGCGCCGTCCGTCGGCGCTCAGGGCGCTGTGTCGCGCCAGATCCTCGGCAGCAACTGTACCAATCCCCACGCACTCACCGCCGCCACCCCAAGTCCGATCAGCCCGCGCGTCGGATGCCCGAACAGCAGCGCGCCCGAGCCGAAGAGCGCCCCGTACACCAGCGTGACGCCAAGCACCCAGCCAAGGAATTGCTGCGGAATCGAATCGCCGCTCGGCGCCACGTTGGCTTCGGCGCGGATGTCGGCCCAGCCCGGGCCGGCCGGCCGGATCGTCTTGTAGAAATTCAGGAGCACGGCGCGGTCGGTGCCCGGGGCAAGAAACGTCGCTGCCAGCCACGCCGCGGATGTGAGCGCGATCGTGGTGAGCAGTGACGTCTCGGTCGAGATGACGGCGCCATTCAGCCGCGCGACGTGGAACCCGACCGATGCGACGAAGCTCACGCCCATCGCCGCGATCTCGCTCCAGGCATTGATCCGCCACCAGAACCAGCGCAGCAGATACAGCAGCCCTGTGCCGGCCCCGATCGAGAGCATCAGCTCGAACGCCTGCCGGGCCGTGTCCAGCGCATACGTGAAGCCGATCGCCACGAGCATCAACAGCGCCGTCACGAGGCGGCCCACCGCCACATAGTGCCGATCCGCTGCCCCCGGCTTCACGAAGCGACGATAGATGTCGTGCACCAGATAGCTGGTGCCCCAATTGAGATGCGTGCTGATCGTCGAGACGTACGCCGCCAGCAACCCGGCCACCATCAGGCCCAGGATCCCGCTCGGCAGGAAGGTGAGCATCGCCGAATACGCCATGTCCTCCCCGAGCAGCTTCGGATCGACGTAAGGAAATGCGCGGCCGATATCAGCGACCGTCGGAAAGACGAGAATCGAGGCCAGCGCCGTGAGGATCCACGGCCAGCTGCGCAGGGCGTAGTGCGCCACGTTGAAGAGCAGCGTACCGCCGAGGGCATCGCGCTCGGTCTTCGCGGCCAGCATCCGCTGCGCGATGTAGCTCCCGCCGCCCGGCTCCGACCCCGGATACCAGACGCTCCACCAGCTCACCGTCAGCGGAATCACGAAGATGCTGAGCGTCAGCGACGTATCGGAGAAGTCGGGCACCATCGAGAGCGTCCCCGGCGGCAGCCGCGTGATCAGTCCCGACAGCCCGCCGACCTCGGGCCGCTGGAGTGCGTACCACGCCGCCGCCACCGAGCCGGTCATCGCGATGCCGAACTGGATGCAGTCGGAGACAAGCACACCCCAGAGCCCGCTCGTCGCGGCAAAGAGCACGTTGATCGCCGCACACCACGCAAGCGTCTTCTCCATCGGCCAGCCCAGCAGCACGTTGGCGATCTTCGCAGCAGCAAGGTTCACCGTCGCCATGATGACGCAATTGAAGAAGAGCCCGAGGTACACCGCACGGAAGGCCCGGACCGCCGTCGCCGGCTTCCCCGAGTAGCGCAGCTCGTAGAACTCCAGATCGGTGAGCACGCCGCTGCGCCGCCAGAGCCGCGCATAGAAGAACACCGTCGCCATGCCGGTCAGCAGGAACGCCCACCACTGCCAGTTGTTCGCGACACCATTCTCGCGCACCAGATTGGCCACGAGATTCGGTGTGTCGGTGCTGAAGGTGGTCGCCACCATCGAGACGCCGATCAGCCACCACGGCGCCGAGCGTCCCGAGACGAAGAATTCCTCGGCCGACGAACCTGCACGGCGCGCCATGATGACGGCCGGCGCAAACGAAATGAGCAGCGAAACGACGACGATGGCCCAGTCGAGCGACGTCAGATGCACGGGAGTGCCTGGGTGAGGGAATACAGCGAGAGTAGGGACGGAAGCGAATCCGGTCAATTCCCGATCCGTGCACGTCGTGCATTGCGCGGCATCGGCGCTTGTCCTAGCTTCGCACTCACAATTGAAGTCCGCACGCGTTCGGGGCCACTAGTTCGGAAGCCGGTGAAAATCCGGCGCGGCCCCGCCACTGTAAGAGGCCCGCGAGACATCGCGGAGCAGCCCGCTCAACCAGCCACTGCCGCGATATCGTGCGGCGGGAAGGCGAGCGGTGCCGCCTCGAGCCAGGAGACCGGCCCCGACCGCGCCCGCATCATGTCTCTCGAGGGAGAGACGCGGGGGTAGTTGGCCGTCTCCCGTCCTCGCGTCGGGGGAATTCCGCTACCTCCACGTCACCCAAAGGTCTGGGTTCGCGTGGAGTTTTTTGTTGCCCTGATGGTGGCGCTGCTCGTCGGCTGCCGCTCGGGCGCGTCGCCTGCTCCGGCGACACTGCACCTCACGGATGACATGGGTCGGCCCGTCGCGCTCGCCGCGCCTGCGCGCCGCATCGTCTCGCTGCTGCCCAGCGCCACGGAGACGCTGCTGGCGCTCGACGCACGCGACCGCCTCGTGGGGCGCACGCGCTACGATCGCGATCCGTCGATCGCCGCCGTCACCGACATCGGCGGCGGCCTCGACCCCAACGTCGAAGCGCTGGTCGGGCTGCGTCCCGATCTCGTCATCACCTCCGCCGGCGACGCGCGCGGCGACCTCGCCGATCGGCTCGCCACCGCGGGCATCGCCACGCTCGCCATCCGCATCGAAGACACCACCGACGCATATCGCTCCATGCTGACGATCGCGCGCGCCATCGGCGACTCGGCCCGCGGTGTGGTACTCGTCGATGCGATCCGCAGCGATCTGCGCCGCGTTGCCGCCAGCGTCACCGGCCGGCGTCCCCGCGTCTTCTACGTGGTCTTCAACGATCCGCCGATGACCGCCGGCCCGAATTCCTTCATCGGGCAACTCCTCGATGTCGCCGGCGCCGAGAACATCTTCGCCGACGTGGACCGCAACTGGGCGACGGTCACGATGGAAGAGATCGTGAAGCGCGCGCCGGACATCGTGATCCTGCCGACCGGAGAGCTGCCGGCATCGTCCCTCGCCAAACTGCGCGCGCAACCGGGCTGGTCGTCACTGGCCGCGGTGCGCGAGGGCCGCGTGGCGTTCGTCGACGGTGATCTCGTCAACCGGCCAGGCGCCCGCATGGGTGCGGCAGCCCGTGCGCTGCACGATGCGCTCGCGGCATCCGCACCGTGACCACGCGAACGCTCGCCCGGAGCGGCATCCTCGTCGTGGTGCTCTGCATCGCCATCGTGATCGGCATTCGCTTGGGCGCGGTACCGCTCGGTGTGCGCACCATCATGGAGGCCTTTCTGGGCCGGGGCACCGATGCGGAGCGTGCCATCGTCCTCGAACTGCGGGCGCCGCGCGTCCTGCTCGCCGCGCTGTGCGGAGCGGCACTCGCGCTGAGCGGTGCCGCGTATCAGGCGCTCTTTCGCAATCCGCTCGCCGAGCCGTACATCCTCGGTATTTCGTCCGGGGCGGCCGTTGGTGCGGTGCTCGCCGTGGTGCTCCGCTTCACGGCGCTCGGACCGTGGTCGCTGCCGGCTGCGGCGTTTCTCGGCGCGCTCGGTGCCTTGGCGCTCGTCCTCCGCGCGGCGCTTGTGTCGCAGGGGCTTCTCGATCGGCATGTGCTGCTGCTGGCAGGCGTGGTGGTGGGCGCCTTCTGCAATGCCGGCGTGCTGCTCTTTCTCTCCTTTGCCGACGCCGAGTCGTTCCGCTCGGCGGTGTACTGGATGATGGGCTCGCTTGGCGGTGCCACGTGGGAGCGCGTCGGCGTGATGGCGGTGGTGCTGTGCGTGGGTGGCACTGCCCTGCTGGCGCAGGCACGTACGCTCGATCTGCTGGCCATCGGCGAACCGACCGCCGCGGCGCTTGGCGTGCACGTGGAGCGTGCCAAGCGTCTGGGCTTCCTGACGGCAGCGCTGCTCGCCGCGGCGGCCGTGTCTGTTGCGGGTGTCATCGGCTTCGTCGGGCTGGTGGTGCCGCACGCCATTCGACTGATGCGCGGCAGCATGCATCGCGAACTGCTGCCGAGCGCGGCACTGCTGGGCGCAGCCTTTCTGGTGCTCGCCGATGTGCTGGCACGCACGGTCGCGGCGCCAGTGGATCTGCCGATCGGCGTCGTGACGGCACTCATCGGCGTACCACTCTTCGTCATGCTGCTGCGGCGCGGACGGACCACATGAGCGGCGCACCAGCACTCTGGCAGCTGGAGCAGGTGCGCTTCCGGCATCGCGGCGCCGCGCGCGATGCGCTGCATGATGTCTCGCTCGCGCTGCCGGAGGGACGTGTCACGGCGCTCGTCGGCCCCAACGGCGCAGGCAAGTCCACCCTCGTGCAACTGCTGCTGGGCCTGGCGGCGCCATCGCACGGGCGCGTGCTGCTGCGGGGCAAGGCCGCTACGACGTGGAGCCGTGAGGCATTCGCCCGCGAGATCGGCGTGCTGCCGCAGGGCGAGGAGATGGTCCTGCCGCTGCGGGTGCGGGATGTCGTGGCGATGGGGCGCTATCCGCATGTCGGCGCATGGCGCGCGCTCGGTGCCACCGACGACGCGGCGGTGCTGCAGGCGCTCGAGTCCACCTGCACGCTGGACCTCATCGACCGCCCGTTCGCCGAGTTGAGCGGCGGCGAGCGTCAGCGCGTGCGCGTGGCGCGTGCGCTGGCGCAGGACGCGCCGACGCTCCTCCTCGACGAGCCCACCGCCGCACTCGACATCCGCCACGAGATGCAGCTCTTCGAACTCGTCCGCTTCCTCGGTGATGCGGGCCGCACCATCGTGCTGGTGACGCACTCGCTCGACCTCGCGGCGCGCTATGCCGACGACCTCGTGCTCCTGGCCGATGGCCGCCTCGTGGCGCAGGGGAGCGCGCAGGACGTCCTGACCGAGGCGCATCTCTCCCAAGCGTTCGGTTGGCCCGTCTCCGTGGTGACGCGACCAGGCACCGAGGCCGCGCCCGTTCCGATGATCCTGCCGCTCTCCCAGCGTGAGGCCGATGACCGACGACGGGGTGGCGCATGAGACCGTTCATGCTCGCTGTTGCAGCATGCCTCGCAGCCGCACCGGCACAGGCCCAGTGGTCGCCTGAATTGCGCGGACGCGTCGTCGACGCGCGCTCCGGCGGTGGCCTCCCGGACGCCGAGGTCCGGCTCGACTCGGGCGAGCGCGTGCGCACCGCCGTCGACGGTACCTTCACGCTGCGGGCCACGGCACCGGGCCGCCGAACCGTGGCGGTCCGTCATGTCGGTCACGCATCCCAGTCGTTTGATGTGGTGCTGACCAATGGCACCCAGACGTCGCTCGCCGTGCGGATGGAACCGCAGGCCGTCTCGATCGAGGCACTCACGGTGGCGGCGGATGCGCCAAGTCCGGGCATGCTCGTGCTGACGCGCCAGCAGATCGCCGCCCGTGGCGCCCGGGACGTCGCCGACCTGCTCGAAGGTCAGGCCGGCCTCGTGATCACCCGACGCGGTGGTCCGGGTTCGTCGGCGACGCTCTCCGTCCGAGGGGCCTCGGCCAATCAGTTGCTGGTTCTCGTAGACGGCATGCCGCGCAATGCGCCGCTGACCGGCGAGGCCGACCTCTCTACCATCACGACTTCAGACCTCGAGCGCGTCACGTTGCTACGCGGCGCGGCATCCGCGCGCTACGGCCCGCAGGCACTCGCCGGCGTGCTGCTCATCGAGACGCGGGCCGGCGGCGACGACATCCTCGACGTGTCAGCCGACGCCGGCTCCTACGGCGATCGCGCCGCACAGACACGGCTCTCGCTCCGCCGCGGGCCGATCACGACCGCACTGCAGGCCGAGTTGCGCCGCAACGACAACGCCTTCGGCTTCGACCTGCCCGACGTGCGCGGCGGCGGCAGCACCACGCGGCTCAACGCCGATGTCCGCCGCCTGCAGACCTCCGCCACCTTGGGCTACGAGCAGGGCGAACGCCGCCTGCGCCTCCGTGCCGAACTCGGCGACATCGCGCGCGGGATGCCGGGCTCGGTGGTGCAGCCGTCGCCTTTTGCGCGGCAGACCGATCGCCGGTGGTCGGTGCAGCTCTCGGGCACGCAGCCGATCGGCGCCTGGCCACTCGACGCCGAGGTCGCCATTCAGCAGCAGCGCGCCAGCTGGCACGACTCGCTGCCCCCGCTGCAGGCCGCGTACGATGATCGCGCCGCACTCCGCACCACGCAGGGGCGCCTCGGGACAACGGGACGCATCGGCCGCGCACAGTTGAGCATCGGCACCGACGCCCGTCTGCTCGGCGTGGACGCCACCACGCTTGCGGCCGATGCGCCGGACCAGCTGCGCTACGCGGGCGCGTACGTCTCGCTCGAGCAGAGCCTCCTGTCTCAAGGGCAATGGCGCGGCACCGCCGGATTGGATCTACGCGGCGACATCGGCTCCCTCGTCGACGGTGTCGTCGTCTCGCCGCGTGCGCACCTGCGCGTGGCACGCCATCGCGTCGGGCTCGCGGCCTCGTGGGGCCGGGGCTTCGCGCCGCCGACACCGGCGGATCTCTTCTTTCAGGATGGCGTCCAGACCGCCCCGAATCCGGCGTTGCGGCCGGAGCGCGTGCGGAACGACGTCGCGCTGTCGCTCGATATCGCGGCCTTGCCCATCGGCAGCTTCATCGCCAGTGCCGACGTGTCGGCCTACTCCGCGAATATCGACGGCATGATTCTCTGGTCGCCGAACTTCCGATTCGTCTGGTCGCCCTTCAATGCCGATGTGCGGCGTCGGGGTGGCGAGGCGTCGATCCGGCTGGGCCATCTGCGCAGCAGGACGGCGCTGCAGCTGCAGACCGCCCTCACCGAGGTGTCGTACGTCAATGGCGTCGCGGATGGTCAGGTCATCTACCGGCCGCGCTGGACTGCCGACCTCCGACTTGATACGCGGGCCGCCGACATCGACGCGACGATGACGTGGCGCCATACCGGGGCCCGGCGCACGGCGCCCGGCAGCACCGTGAATCTGCTGCCGGCCTTCGGCGTCGTCGACATCCGCCTGCAGCGTGAAGTGCAGTTGGCCGGCCAGTCGTTCCGTCTCCGTACCGGCATCGCGAATCTCCTCGATGCACGTGCGGCCATGCTCGTCGATTTCCCGATGCCCGGGCGCACGTGGACCGCAGGCATCAGTGCAGCATTCCCGCTCTCCCGCCCCACACCATGAAAGTCTCCATGTCCGTCATCCGTCGCCTGTTCCCGCTCTCCCTGCTTGC
>Ga0163144_10031310_pt1 | contig 10145 bp, 10 predicted proteins | sample OliLak19BULKMAT1_FD_123175 | JGI IMG/M metagenome (GOLD analysis project Ga0163144, IMG submission 123175) | Freshwater microbial mat bacterial communities from Lake Vanda, McMurdo Dry Valleys, Antarctica - Oligotrophic Lake LV.19.BULKMAT1 | ecosystem: Environmental > Aquatic > Freshwater >...
AAGACACCAAGGACAAGTGGACTTTGGTCACTGCCTATTTCAATTTGACAGAAGAACCGGACGCCAGTGAGGAGATCAAGAGTCGTCCGATGGCGCACTATATGCAACATGCCAACATGACCATGGGAGTGCCCCAAAATCTACTGGTATTTTGCGATGAGGCCTCTCTACCCTATTTGCAAAATACGGGACCTGCCCATCTGACAGCCAAAACCAAGTATATCCTACGGCGATTCGCAGACTTCCCCTTGGTGCAAAACACACGAGACACGATTCGCGAAAATCGTATACGTAAACCGTATCATTTTGATCCTCGCAACACACCATCGTACTACTTGATGTGCATGATTCGCTATTGCATGATACTGGAAGCCATTGAAACCAACCCGTTCGACTCGTCCCATTTCTGCTGGATCAACATCTGTCTGGAAGTGCAAGGCTGGAAAACGGCAGCCAATTTACAGGACGTGTTTGCGGAATATCGTAACAAGTTTTCCACGTGCTGGATCGACTATCAGCCAAAGGCCCTCGTAGAGAATTACGAGGAATACTTTACGTTTGGCCGATGTGGTATGGCTTCGGGGTTCTTCACAGGAAACTGTGAATACTTTCAAAAGTTCTGCACCCTCATTTTAGACGTATTTCACGAGTGTTTGGCCGTGTCGGTCGGTCACGCGGACGAACAGCTGTATAGCATCGTCTACCATCGTCATCCCGAGATCTTTGACCTTTTTTTTGGAGACTACAGAGAGGTGGTCACGAATTATGTGCAAGTCCGGGACCGAGCAACCGAACCAGTGCGCAACATCATCCGAAATTCGTTTCTGCACCGTGATTACCCAGTCTGTTTGAAAGCGTGTGAAGCCGTGTGGAGACTTCGTTCAACATTACCAGAGTGGCACATGGAAGTGTTGCTGAAGTGCTTTATGTACTCGGCTATATTCTGCAAGCGCTGGGACTTGTTGGAGATGATCTCGCCGCAAATTGTTCCGGAGAATCTTGGATAAATAAAATGATTGTCATTGCAGCTCATTCTCTGGAACCTTTGCAGCGGTTGTTACAGAGTCTGGTGGAACATCGAGTGACGGATGAACCCATCACGGTAGTGAACACTGGCAATGACGCGCTGGATTTGACGCCTATCGCACAAGACTATCCCTCACTGAACATTGCGCATATTCTAAAAACAGGGAAAACCTATGATACCGGGGCTTACATCACTGCGTATCGAAATGCCAAGGCTCCGTACTACATGTTCCTACAGGACACCTGTGTTTGTAACACCTCCGACCCACTGCGGCCGTATTTGGACAAAATTCGCTTCTGTGATGTGGTGTCCTTTCGCGGATTTATCAGCACGGATGATTGGGCGGACTATGCTCCATTGAAGAATGTATTGCAAAGAACGTTAGGTCACGACAACGTTGCACGATATCGACTGACTGGCGTATTTGGACCCATTTTCTTCACTCGATATGAGACGATGAACGTGTTGGATAGGTTGGGCTACTTGCATGAGAGTGCTTGGCCTCGTTTCAAGGAAGAGGCATGCAGCTGGGAGTGGTTATGGTCGATTCTATTTCAGCATATCGGACGTACAGTTGAGCCCTTGGGTTGTTATAGAGAATTGTCGACATTCCCTCCAGAGACAGCGCCGCAGCATGCCAATCCAAAAGACGGTTCTTTTTCCAAGATATTTGGAAGACGTCGATAGCATGTCTGACTACAAGAAATACAAAAGTGTAGAAAGCGCTGCGGAGGATGATGCATCAATTCCGAGAAAACCGACATCGAGAGTTGTTTTCCGAGAAGACGCGTTTGGTTTTGTTCCATGCACGTTGTGTCAATGCAAATAAATCTTCCATGCCATTCACCGTTGTCACTGCATTGTACGATTTGAGTGGGTTTGATGGGGATCGACCCAAACCGGTGGCGCAGTATTTGCCATTGGCATTGGAAGTGTTGAAATTACAAGCTCCAATGGTTATTTTTACGCATGGATCGACGTTGGTGGAATTCTTCCAAAAACATCGACAGGGCAAACCGACATCCATCATCGAGCGTTCCCTGGAGGAGATGCCTTTGCGACCTCATGTCGAAGCGGTCAAGACCTTGGTGGGTTGGAATGAAAAGGATCGGAAAAATACGGCCATGTATCGGTTCTTGACGTGGAGTAAGTTTGCCATGGTGGACGAGATCAGCCGTAGCAATCCGTTTGGATCGGAAGCCTTTTGCTGGATAGACATTGGTATCAGTCACATCACGGGACCACCCGTCATGCCTCTGGTTCCGGTGGACAATAAGTTTCATGTCTTGTCGCTGTGTCATGTGGTGCCTGACACGGCCCATGAGATTGGGACGGCGGATTGGTCACGCGTCATGGCGGGTGGATTCTGGTACGGTTCCGCTGGAGCGGTGCAACAGGTGGCTCGAACAATGCAAGACAAGGTGATTGAGCGTCTACAACAAGGCCATGCACCACTGGAGGAAAACATTCTGGCATGGTTGGCATATCGGCAGCCCGAATGGTTTCGATTTTATTATGGGGATTACGCCAGTCTATTTTGCAACATTCAGCAAGTGCACACCGAATTGAACTCGGTGTGGTTCAATCTGGAGCATTGTGTGCGTCATCGGCAGTGGGCCTTGGCTTATCGCATTAGTGGGTTATTGCTGACCGGAGCGATCCGGTTAAAAGAGGATCAAGAGGCCTATCTACATCGAATCCGTACACGTGCCGTAGCAGCAATGCGTAGATGAAGGCATCTTTTTGAAGGCGATCGCCGTGGCTTTTCACACGGTAGTGATCGGACGTGCTGGCAAGAACGATGGCTTCGACTTGATCCAGTGGTACGTTTTCGAGTTGACAAGGCGGTCGAGGTATAAACGGTTGGTCCAGCCGAAGGTGGAAGAAAAGATTTAAAGCCACGTCTTCCGCCGCCATGTCATAGCGCAGTGATGCTTGCGCTCGGACCAGTTCGGTCACCATCCAAGGACGAACGATGAGATCGATGCCACTTAGAAACCATTGTTGTTCTTCGTGATACCAGAGTGGACCCCAGCCGGCAAAACCCTTGAGCGGTAAGGCATCTACCCGGGCAGCCAGAAGAGGTAGGTTCCAAAAGGTGGATATGTTGGTGCGTACCAAGAATTCATACTGGCAGCGCTTGTCAATGACTTCGAGGGCCATGACGCTTTTTCGCAACAAGTCTACTTCGGGTACATCGGGAAAAACCAAGTCATGGGCGTCGCGATCGGTCAAATGAAGACCCGATTTGCCATAGACAAACAGTACCGTCACGTCTGGCGATGAAAACATAAACCGCTTCCAAACAGATCGCGCTTGTTCATACACGGGATCATCGTGGGAGCATAATACCAATACAATGACTTTCATTTGTTTCTAAATCGGGAGAAAAAGCAGAAGTTGTGTATGCTTTCTTCTATACAATCGGGATTCACATGGTTGTTTCTATTTCAGTCACGAGCGAGATAAAGCCGACGTCACTCAGTGTCACTTTCACAGTCTGGCTCTGGAATTTCTCGCACACGCTTTTCCAGTTCCTGAAACTCTTCTCGCAGTTTCGTGATTAAAGGAGCTAGAGATGGATCTTTTTCTAGCGCGCGCACGATGTAAGAATCGACATCAGGCACCAGCAGCTCTTCTTCATACACTTTCGACACATAGCATGCTGTGACACCCGACAGCTCAGACGGAATGATTTTCATATGAACATGAACATCGTCCTGATCATCCAAGGCACCGAGAATCAACTGTACCACTCTTGGATCGTTCGTTCGTTTCACATCGTTGTAGGGGCCAAATGCACACCAGTACTTGCCACTGGAATAGGTTTGAATTTTGATCGTACAATCATGGTTCGATTTTATAAGCGTCACTGGAGCATCTGGACACGGCTTTCGTTTCAAGGTTTTGTACTCGGGATGAGGCTCCAGACACACACAGTTATTCACCCATTCGTACTGTATCTGATACCATTCAAATAATTTCTCTGTGTCTGAGTCCTTCAGACGGCGGGTACGGTAAAATATGGCCACTTCATTCTCTTGCAACATGCCTTTGTTTCTATTTCCGGCGAAAAAGCAGACGTTGAGTGCGCTTTGAAGCTGGTTTCACACAAAAAAATCAGCACAAGTCAATCCTGAGCGCGCTGTGCTACTTTCTGGACGCAGACACGTTCTATATCGCGTCTGTGTGACCTTTTGGTATAACAGCTTCGTATTCAATGGAATTGACAATACAGTTCGTCGCGGACTGACAAGGATTCTTAATAAATCAAAATTCCTATCAGCATAACGGTACTGAGTATCAAGGATAGAGTACTGTTCAACAGAATGACATTGTTGCGTGGTTCAAGAACTTTTGCGGAATACACGACCCACGCCACTTGATTGAATACCAAGAGTGAAAATGCCACCACCGACAGACCCGATGTGTCCTTGTGGGTGTAGAGCTTGACGACTTGGATCAACAACCATGCTTGGGATGCCAACACAAAAATGTACATAAATTTGCCATACCATTCTTGCCACGACATTTTGCTTTTATTTTAGCTCAAGGGGAGGGGATTTTTCTTGCTTCTGCCATGACAAAAGAGGCTTCAGGCCGTAAATCCAACGGGGGTGATTCTTCGGCCCACGCAGCTTCACTGTCCTTTCGGAAGTACAACAGAATCATACCCACGAATATAAGTCCCAGTAAGGCCAAGGTGATGATTTCGGTCAGAGTAATCATCTCTTGCGGGTTTTTTTTATAATAGCGTTTCAACAAACAAAAGAAACATCCCTCATGGCTGATGGCTTAGCGTCGCAAATTGAATCCCTTCGACAATACCTTCCGCCAGAACTCATGGTGGTGATTGAGAAAGATGGTATTCACATCGATCCGGCCCAAGTACTGAGTCAAATCCTATCGTACAAGAATCCGTGGGCCGCGGTGGGTTGCAGCGAATTCATTACCGGCACTCCAATGGGCGATACGTTGGCTGAACTACAATGGGCCGTAAAACTTTGTGCCATGGCTTGTTGTATGCCTTCCCAACTACCCCAAATAGCGTCGTACCTCACTTTGGCTGTAGATCAATTCAACAACTACATGTCGTCATTGGTGGCTCAATCAGCACAAATGGCCTATGACTTTATGAACGAAGCGCTGGAGCAAAAGCAAACCAATGTGACCATGACCCGAGACGCTCAAGTGGCCGGTTTCTTTCTACGCACGCCGGTACGCTGTTATAACAAGGACCGGAAGCCCATCCTAGATATACCCTCGTGGAACGATCGCGATAAACTACTCCACTATTTTGTCATTGGCCCTATTTCCTGTTATGTGCTGCGACAAAATACCAGCGCCGACCAATTCGAATGCTATGTATTGTTTCGCGGCACCACCACCGAGTTTTCTGCTGTGGGCGAGTACGGCTGGAACGGTAAAGGTACCCAAGTGTTTTGCGCTCCCAATTATGATCTAGCCAATGAAACCGCTTATCCCGAAGGATCGGCCACCGTTCCCCTGGTATCTTTCATGTACGCGACTGCGCTGGCAGACATTCGACCCCATATCTTTCAGTGTCTGGAGCGGTTAGGTAGTTCGGATGACAAGTGCAAACGCGTTCTCTTTGTGGGTCACTCGATGGGTGCCGCCCTGGCCCAGCTGATGGCCTACCAAATGGCCCAAGAGCAACATCCGCTGTGGAAAAAGTCGTTTTTCCGCTGCTTTGCCACACCACTATGTTGCAATGACGCCGCCGTCAGCCGGTTCGAACATTGGGTTATCGAGAGTGGCCAGAAATATAAGTACATGGAGGTGGTCAATACCGACGATGTGGTCAACGTGCAATACAAGTTTGGTGGTGCCGAGGGCTTTCAGGCTGCGTTGACGGCAGGGAGCGAGGCCGTGGCTGCATGGCTCTTGTCGCATTTGCCGTGGTCCATTGTGAAGGATGAAATGATTTCGCGCATTGTACGATCCTTACAAATGTATCCGGAACTGGCCGCCGCGGTATTTGTCCAGGGGTTTATGCGATCGCAAGTGTCTACCGTTTCCAGGGATCCCGCCGGTGCCTTTCGACCCGGTATGCGAATGGCAGAACTGGTGTATGCGCGCTTACCACAGTTGAAAAAGACGTACAACCAGACCATGGCCATTTGGTTTTGCAATCGCCGTGTGGATTTCAAAAGTGAGTATCTGGGAAAATGTCATTCGCACTACCTCAACATCAACATGAGTATCTTTTGGTCATCGTGTCGAGAATATGAAAACAAACTCTATCGACACTATCACGAAACCACCTTGGCCACCCATCCATCGCAATTGGTACTGGTAGGTTGTTTCAACGAACGAGACTTGCTTCACGTAAAACCTTGGATGGATCAGTATCGCCAACAACCCTTGCCCGAACTGCGTGCCATGTTTGACGCCTGGAAAATATTTCTTGTGAAACCAATCACTGCGGGCGTGCCAGCAATCTAAAACGATTGTCATCGTCGCACCAATGGCCCATCCGGCTTGGAAATGCCAAGATGTGGCGCTCTATCCCTTTCAAGCCCGTACGCCATGGACCGCCTATGAAACGTTTAAGCTGGTCGTTATGACCGTCACGCTGATTGCGCCCTTACGGTTTCTCATCATCACAGTCTTGTCGTTGGTCATTTGGCTGCTGAGTTTGCTGTCACAAGCGTCCTCTAGGAAACCATTGACCAAAACACAACGATGGTTGCTTTGGCCTTGCCGACCTCTCATTCGACTGGTTATGCTGGCGGGTGGCTTTTATTGGGTTGATCTGCAAGATCGCCGTTCGCACAAGGCCAAACAGCAGGTGGTACCGATCTTTGTCTCCAATCATATCACAATCTGGGATCCGTTTTACTTGTATTACTACTTTGACATTTCCATGACTACCAAGGCGGAGTTTCTCCAAGTCCCTATTATGGGCACCATGCTTCAAGGCGCTTTCCGTGGGGTACCCATCTGTCGTGACACGCCCGAAGGCCGTCAAAAGTCCAGACAAGAACTGAAACATCGGGCCGGTCATGTGGGCTTTCCACCGCTCTGTATCTATCCTGAAGGCACTACCCATAACGACCGCAGTTTGACCGCGTTTAAGACCGGCATCTTTGAGGTGGGCAAAGCGGTGACGCCCGTCTGTCTCGAATACCCCAATCGGTACAATGACTTGTATTTCGGCACGCATAGCATGTGTTGGACCATGTACGTCACCTGCTGTCAATTCATCAACTATCATCGCATCACCGTTTTGCCACCCTGTGAGCCCATGGACAATGCTGAAGTTTTTGCGGAAGTGGTTCGAGGCCGCATGTGGGCGCATTTGCCAGACGTTCTACCCTCAGATCACGACTATGAGGATTACAGATTGTATCTGGAGTTTGGTAGAGTCTGCCAGGGATTCATTGCTCGATTGGCTCGCAAAGAGCTGGGCATGAGTTTCGACCAGTTTCAAGACCTATTGCGAGGGTTTATTATCGAGGGTACTACCTTGCGCGAACAGGTGGTTTCGAATCTGGAGAAACTGATAACGGAATGCCGGGGACAGGGCAAAACGGAATACGTCCACCCAGACGATACAAAATGTAACTGACTACCATCAGCAAAATACAGACACTTAATAACGCTGTCAAGATAATGGTAGCAATCTTCCATCCATTAGTGCTGGAAGATGCTTCGGTCTCGAGATTCTGCCGTTGATGCAATTCCTTTTGTAAATCCAACATCTTCTTGTGATCTTCCTGACGGATTTGGTCAGCCCGCACCAAATCGGGCCATTGGGCCACCGCTCGTGACATTTTGGCTTCGATTTCTTGCTGGGTGAGCGTCGGCATCCCGAACGAGCCACAGGCAGCGTTGTAGAGGTCCAGTATACTGGCACGTGCCTTCTCAGAATCCGAGAAATCCAACACACCCACCCGATCCAGCAGTTGTTGCCGCAGTTCGGCTGCATCCGTGAGAAATGGGAACATGTAAATGCTGCAGCGTACAAAGTCTTGCATGGGAGGAATCTGGTTTTCCTTGATCATCTCGAGGCGGGTGCTCGAATGGTTCACGGCTGCCAGATACAATGGGATCCAAAACTCAAAGAGGAAAATACTGTGTAGATCAGTCACCTGTGCATTGGGCACTCGATCCTTGAGATTCTGAATCAACATGGCTTCAGCTTCCTCGTCCGTCACTTGCAACTTCATGGTTTCATGATTGACTAGATTGTGGAACCGAATGTCGTCGCGCCACATGTCATCGGGCGTGGTAAACGTAGGCAGTGTGGATGCGGTATTCCTAATGCAATGCATGATACATTTAGGACACGGCAAGTAGAAACATAGGACTTTGCGATAGTTTTGTAGATATTGCAGTTCATCCGCAGTGAAGGGCTGACCTCGGACTTGATAGGCTTTGGCTGCAGCATGGCGAAGAAACCAATAATAATGACCCCACGCTCCGGCCCACATATGTTGTTTCTTTGTACAGCCCAGCAAAAAAATCTCTTCAGGTCGGCATTGTGCTGTGAGCGCATTTTTTGGTCATGGACAAAAATAGACTGTCCAAACCTCAAACTGCGATCGGAGGAAGCAATGGCTGACGAAGATCTGGACGATTGGGAGTCGAGATCCTACCAGCGGTTTGGTGGCTTTTTCTATGACGTATGGATCACTGCCAAGGGCAGATTCGATCCCGAAGTTCGGCGAGAGTTTGCGCCTCTCAAATGCAAGATAGATGCCATGTTTAAGGAAACGAAGTTTTCAGCCCTTCGAAAGAAGGCGCAAGCATTTACCGAAGAGGAAGTACAGCGGTTGAACTCCATCCTCCTGGATGCCTATCGCATCCTTGGCCGTTACCCATTCGCTAACAACTATGGGGAAGCGTTTCAACAATCAGCCGCTGGAGACAACACATTTGGGATGAAGGGACTGTTTGAGCTGGTTAAAAAGAGACATCCAAACGATGTCCCTTTGATTCTTAGCTGGGCGTTGACAGAAAGTTGTAGGGGAAAAGATCGTAAACCGCACATGGCTCGATTGCTGTTAGATCTCGGCGCCGCCACCGTTTGATGGAGCTTATTTCGCATCAAGACAAGCACAATTTCTTTGAAACAGATCAACAGCGAAATCTGTCCGAATAAAGCTGAGCTTATTGTGGTTACGATACGTCTGCCACGCATCCGTTTTCCTCACCGCTTTCCACCGCATTTATTGATACCCTGGCACGAAGTTCTGGTGGAATTGCCATTGCGAGTTGGACCCAGTTGTACTCTACGTATGTATACGATCTACCGTTGCGAAACATCTCCTCCAGCTTCTCCGTTTGTTCTTTCGTTGTTTTGACCACTGTAGGCAACATAATTTGTTTGTTTTTACCGCCCAGCAAAAAAAACAGATGACGTCTGCCACGTGTTGGGTGATTGCTGACATTCGGGGTGACTTTGATTTACTGGTCCACTTGTTTGTGCATCAAGCCAAGGTGATTCGCCTAGTAGATAGCAGCGAGCATTGGGAATGGATCGCGCCCAAACAAACATGTGTGGTGCTATTGGGCAATCTGATCCATTGTTTCGACAAGAATCAACCCAAGCGCAAACTGACCACCACCAAGGCGACCGAGCGCGAAACCGCCATTCTTGACTTTTTGACCCGTATGGAAGGGTTGGCTGAAGATAACGACTGTAAGATTGTGGTGCTGATGGGCCACGAAGAGGTCGGTGCTCTGCTCGATGATACGGACGTGTTGTTGGGTGGCCTACAAGACGCGGACGATCCACGTCAACGACTGATACGCCAAAACTTTGTACGCGATGTATTGGTGCCCTTCGCTGCCACCCATCCGGTAATGGCCCGTTGGAGTGACTATACCTTTGTCAATGCCGGCTTGGAGATTTCATGGTTCCGGGATATGAAGTTTGAATCCATTGAAGAACTCAATCGTCGCTGGCAACTATGGGTGCGGTCGGGACGGAAACAGCTACTGCAACAGTTTTGGACCGAGAATTCCATCGTCCGTAGCACCAAGATGGCCCTGCATCCGATCGCGTGGCAAGAACATGATCAGGCGCAACTGGATTATCTACTGGGATCGTATGTGAATCCCAAGTATATCGTATCGGGTGCTGCTATCG
>Ga0163144_10031312_pt1 | contig 10145 bp, 7 predicted proteins | sample OliLak19BULKMAT1_FD_123175 | JGI IMG/M metagenome (GOLD analysis project Ga0163144, IMG submission 123175) | Freshwater microbial mat bacterial communities from Lake Vanda, McMurdo Dry Valleys, Antarctica - Oligotrophic Lake LV.19.BULKMAT1 | ecosystem: Environmental > Aquatic > Freshwater > Lake...
CCGGCCAGCCCGCATCCGTGCCGATATCGCGCCGTCCCATGGTGACGATCGCCTTGGTCGGATCGGGCCGCGACTGCACATACGCCCAGACCTCGAGCGCCGGCAGCAGGTCATGCGACGGCACAGGCGCCATCATGAAGCTGCAGGGTGAAGAGCTGCGGCGTCATGGTGATCTTGCCACGCGGCGCGATGATCAGATCGTTGAGCCTGAGGAACTCCGCCATCCAGCGGCTGTTCTGGCACAAGCAATTGAAAATTGCTCTCACAAAAATCTATGAAGGGACGGCGCTGGCAGGTAGCTTTAAAATGCGAGGACCCACAGTTCGTACGCTTGCGTTCTGTGTTGGAGATGGGCTCACGACAACTTCGCTTGGATGACGGAGGCAGGCGTGGAATTCGAGCAGTTCTTCCTAGCCGGCTCCGTCGGACGATCGTGCTACCCATTTCAAGCGAGGCTCGCGGAAGCTCACTGGCCGGAGACCTTGGTGGTGCCCACTGGGTTCGGCAAGACGGCAGCAATACTGGCTGCCTGGCTATGGAAGACGGCACGCAAAGATCCGGCGACACCGAGGCGTCTCGTCTACTGCCTGCCGATGAGGACTCTCGTTGAGCAAACTGAAAGCACTGCCAAGAAATGGATCGCCGTGGCCAAGACGGTTCTCGATCTCGAGGTTCACCTCGACATACTCATGGGTGGTCGAGGCGAAGAGCGGCGCGGCATTCCAAGCTGGATGATGAAGCCAGATCAGCCGGCGATACTGATCGGCACACAAGACCTCTTGGTATCCAGCGCGCTGATGCGCGGCTACAGCACGAGCCGATACCGATGGCCGGTCGATTTCGCACTCCTGCACAACGATGCGCTTTGGATCTTCGATGAGGTTCAGCTCACGGGTGCGGCGATGGCTACGTCCGCGCAGCTACAGGGTTTTCGCCAGGCGCTGGGGACAGGCCGACCCTGCCGGACGCTCTGGATGTCGGCGACGCTCGATCCGGCTTGGCTGCAGACGGTTGATTTCTCGCCATCGGACTCGCGGCGCGCGCATGACCTGTCAGCTGACGATCTCGGTCGGGCGCGACATCTTTGGGTCGCACGTAAGCAGCTCCAGCAGCTTGATCTTCCAACTGCGGGCCTCGAGAAGAAGGACGGTGTGAAGTCATACGCAACATCCGTCGCCGAGGCGGCAAGCGGCCGCTCTCGCCCTGGGAGCAACACGATCCTCTTCCTGAATACGGTTGCCCGCGCCCAAGCAGTTTTTGATGCGCTCAAAACATTGGATGGTGCCCAGGAACTCGTCCTCGTCCACTCACGATTCCGCGCTGCGGATCGTGCGAACCGGATGGTGGAGCTTCTGACCGAGCCGCCCGAGGCCGGACGGATCGTGGTGGCGACGCAAGCACTCGAGGCCGGCGTCGACGTGACTTCCTCCGTAATGATCACGGAGATCGCGCCTTGGTCGTCACTCGTTCAACGCTTCGGTCGCTGCAACCGCGATGGTAAGTGCACGACGGGAGCCGAGATCTTCTGGATCGATCTGACTGACGCAGCTGCCCGGCCGTATGAGTCGACGGAACTTGCCGAGGCTCGCAAGAAGCTCGAGACGCTGATCGCGTGTGGTCCAGCCGACCTGGCCAACATCGAGCCGTCGGCGCCGCCGAGAGGCCACGTGATCCGCAAACGCGATCTTCTCGACCTGTTCGATACGGACCCGGACCTGTCGGGGTTCGATGTCGATGTCTCGATCTACGTACGTGATGTCGACGACACCGACGTTCGACTGTTCTGGCGCCCCGTTGATGGCGGTTCACCCGCCGACGATGAGCCTGGACCGGCGCGCGACGAGCTTTGCCCAGCACCGATTCAAGGCGGAAAGGAGTTGGTCAAGCGTGCAGACAATCGCGCGTGGCGATGGGATGCCCTCACCAGGAAGTGGCGGCGCATCGGCGACCGAGAGGTATTCCCGGGGCTCACCATTTGGATCGACGCCAACGTCGGTGGATATGACGCGAACAAGGGGTTTGACCCTTCATCCAAGAGGACGGTCCCGGCAATTCTCTCCGGCACCGACCGAGAGCGGTCGATGGAGGACGAGCCCGATACGATCACGAACACCGTCAAGGTAGGCCTAGCGAAGCATAGCGCCCATGTCCGCGACCAAGCTCAGATGCTTGCTGACAATCTCGGCATCACCGGAGCCGATCGGGATCTGATCGCAGAGGCAGGGCTCTGGCACGATCTCGGCAAGGCACACCCCGCGTTCGTGTTGCGCATGGGCAAGGTCGAGCCACCGCTCGCGAAGTCGCCATCCTTCGAGTCGCGGCCGAAGGGAGATCCGAGCGAGACGCGCCCTTACTTCCGTCACGAACTCGCGTCGGCACTGGCATATCTGGCAAACCGGGAGTGGAGGCAAGGCGCAAACTTGGCCGCATATCTGATCGCCGCCCATCACGGCAAAGTCCGCATGCGTATCCGTGGATTTTCCCACGAGGCACGCCCGGCGTCGGGTCGCCTATTCGCGCGCGGTGTGTGGGACGGCGATCGCCTTCCCGAAACGCGCCTGGGCGACCATGTCGTCCCAGAAACGACGCTCGATCTCGATCTGATGCAACTCGGCGACGGCAGATGCGGGCCAAGTTGGTCGGCACGCACCCAACGCTTGCTGACTGATATCGGACCATTCCGATTGGCGTGGCTCGAAGCGATGGTGCGAATTGCCGACTGGCGGGCATCAGAAGCGGAAGAGAAGGCCGGTCATGATGATCTATGAACATGTCCTGGAAGGCTGCACCCCGGTCCCACTCGCGGGTTATCTGAAAGCGCTTGGCGTCTTTCGCCTCGTAGCCGAGCAAGCCGACCCGGACGCGCGCGGCTTCTGGCGTGATGAGCGCTTCGTGCTTAAGACGCGACTATTGGAAGAAGAACTCATTCGTTTCTTCGCTGACGAATATGTGCCTACCCCCATTGTCAGCCCGTGGAACGGCGGCAGTGGGTTCTGGCCGAGCGACAACCGTGACGGGTTTGACACAATTCGACACAGCAACGAGGGCCGCCTTCATCTGTACCGAAAGGCGATCGAACTCTGCGAACAGGTGATCGTGGGTGAGGATCTCCGTGAAGCCCCGAAAGAAAAGGCAAAAGCTGCACTGCTCGCCAAGTTGCGTGCAGCACTCTCGGATAACGCCTGTCGCTGGGTTGATGGAGCCGTCGCCCTTACATCAAACGGCCCGAACTATCCGCCGTTACTCGGAACCGGAGGCAACGACGGGCGGCTGGATTTCTCCAACAACTTCATGCGTCACGTGGCTGAGGTGATAGGCGGTATGGCCGCGGGATCCGACGCGGGCATTCGAGCATCATTCTTCTCGCAACCATCCGCAGCTCTGGCGAAGGCGGCCGTCGGACAGTTCTCACCTGGTACAGCTGGCGGAGCCAACGCCGGAGTAGGGTTTGAGGCGGACTCGAGAGTGAATCCTTGGGACATGATCTTAACCGTCGAAGGCGCTTTGATGTTCGGCTCGGCGACTGTTCGTCGACATGCGCACGATCACGCAGCTGCCCTGAGTTTTCCATTCACGACTCGAAACGTCGGGGCCGGCTCTGGAGCGGCCGATTTTTCAGATGAAGCTAACGCCCGAGCCGAATTCTGGGCGCCGCTCTGGTCGCGAGCAGCCACCCTCGGAGAAGCGCTGCTGCTCATGTCCGAAGGCAGAGCCGTTCTCGGGTCGAGGGCCACTAGTAATGGCCTCGACTTCGCAAGGGCAGTTGCTCAACTCGGGGTGGATCGAGGTATCGACTCTTTCCAGAGGCATGCCTTCCTGATGCGTGCCGGCAAAGCTTATTTTGCGACACCGCTCGGACGAGTTCGCGTACAGGAGAACCAGGCCGCCTCATTGATCTCCGAACTCGACTCCGACGGTTGGCTGACGCGAGCACGTAGGCAAGTTCGAGACAAGAAGACGACCGCCAATGGCGGAGACAAGAAGCCCCCCAAGAGCGTCAGTTCTCTTGGACGACGGCTCGACGAGGCGTTATTTGCCCTGGTAGCCCGTAGCTCGCCAGCGTCCGTTCAAGAGGCATTGGTTGCCATCGGCGCGCTCACGCTTGAGTTGGGTCGGCGGCCCAAGCTTCGTGAAGGTTTGCCACCGCCTCCCCGCCTGTCCGAAGCATGGGTTGCCGCCGCCGATGATGGGTCGATCGAGTTCGCCTTGTCCGAGGCGATCGCCGGGCTCGACGCCGTCGCGGGTGACTTTCGGATGCCATTTCGTCGGCACATCGCTCCGCTCGGTTGGCCCAAAACGAAGGAAGACTGGGACACCAAAACCGAAGCCAAAGTTCTCACTGTGTGGACTGGAAGAAGCCTCGTGCACGATATGACCGCGGTGCTGGACCGACGCTTGATCGAATCACAGCGGCGGGCCTTTGTTTACCAAGGCCGCGCCGAGATTCCCCTTCGGAGCCGGCGAGCAGCTCCGCTGGCAGCTGTTGCTGCATTCCTTGCGGGACGGACGGATGACGATCGTATCGCAGCACTGGTGGCCGCGCTTGCATGGGCGAAACCCCGCAAGGCGATGATGATCAGCGCGTATCGAGAGGACGCCTTGCCTTTCGCATACGCAGCGCTGAAACCGCTATTCGACCCCGACGGCATCGGCCCAGACAATGGTGAAAGGCGATTGATCGACCCGTTGCGGCTGGTGCGGCTGATTCGCGCCGGTCGCATTGCGGATTCAGTCCAGCTCGCCCAACGGCTGGCCCGAGGCCGCGGGCTATCCGTGCCTTTCGCAATGAGGGGATCGGCATCGCCACTCGACCCCGAGCGGCTCCTCGCCGCGATCCTCTTTCCGCTCGCACCCATCGCTCATTTGAGGCTGCGGGACCGCGCCTATCCCGACATGACCAAGATCGAAGAGGCATCAGATGTCAGTTGATCTCAAACCGCTCGATATCGCTCCACGCCTGCTGATCGAGGCCAGACTCAAACCGGTTCAAGGGCATAGGTTTCAGCCGACTGGTTTTCCCAACCTTGGCGCAGCAATCTACAAATCGCCGGGCGGCATCGACATGCTGCTGGTCGAGTCTGCGCAAAGCATTGCGAATCGCCTTGAAGCCGTCTGCTGGGATCCGGTGAAAGACGACTGGGTCTTCCCGCTGCGCGGACTGCCCATCGTGAAAGTCTTCGACGAAGGCAAAGCCGGTCTCACTAACAGCGTGGCGGAGTCGCACCGCTTGAACTCGGCCTATATCGCCAACTCGACGTGGTTCGGAGATTTCAAAAAGGAAATCGGCTACGACGAGAAGGCTTCCCGACCGATCGACATGCGCGGCAAGGTCTACCCCGCGCTTCTGAAATTCGACCCGAACTGCCTTCTTCACGGCGTGTTTCTGGAGAAGATCGCAGGCGCGATCAGGACGCCACGCGCATTGTCGGGATTCGTCGAAGCTGAGGGCATCGCCGTTGCGGCAAGCGGCGGCGTCAAGTTTGACCGCGTAGATGCGACCGGCAAGTCGGAAGGGGGCGGCTCGTCCGAGGGGTATGGCAACGTCCCGTTCTCGCGTGACGAATTCACGGCCAGCACCATCGTCGCGTATTTCAATATCGACCTCGCGCAGATCCGTGGGTTCGGGCTGGGCAAGGAGGCCGACGCGCTGCTCATCGCCATTGCCTTGTTCAAGATCCGCAAATTTTTGGTCGACGGGCTGCGGCTTCGAACCGCATGCGATCTTGACCTCGTCGACTTTACGGTCACGCGCCCGAAGGAGTTCAGAGTACCAGAGCTCGGGGAGCTCGAAGCCGAGCTACCGACGCTGATCAGCGCAGTCCAGGGTATGAAGAAATTCGCGGAACCCGCTGTCACGATCGTCACGTGGAAACCCAAGTCAGGAACCGGCAAAGCGCGTGGCGCGACTAAAGCCCCGGAGGAGCAGAGCGGAGACGACGAGACATGATTGCGTTCGCCTTCACCTTCCCCGGTGGTCGCTATCACGCAACGCCTTGGGGGCGGCACACGAACGAAGCGGATGTCGCTTGGCCACCGGAGCCGGTCCGAATCCTTCGTGCGATGATCGCGACGTGGTGGCGCAAGGGCGATCACGTAAGATTCGCCAAATCGGAATTGGATGGCCTGATCGAGACACTGGCGAAAGAGGCGCCGATGTTTCGACTACCGGAAGCCGTACATTCGCACGTGCGCGCGTTCATGCCCGCGCCAACCGACAAGAAGCTCATTTACGACGCGTTCCTTCGGTTTGACCCGGCGGCCGAGTTGATCGTGGCTTGGCCCAACGTAGAGCTAACTGAAAGTCAGTTGGATTTGGCGGCGCACCTGCTCGATCGCATCGGCTATCTCGGCCGGGCAGAGAGTTGGGCTGATGGCCGCATTGCTTCAGACTGGGATGGTGAGGTCAACGCTTGCCCGCGCATTTCGGGCGTTGCACCACCTGAAGGTTCTGTCCCGATCGATGTCACGGTCGCGATCGTCAACGATGATTGGCACGAGGTCCGCACAAGGTTGCTTGCCACGGCGGCGGCATCGGCGACGTCGAAGACCACGTTGTTGAGGGCGACGCTGCCTGAAAGACTCAGCGACGCTTTGGCGGTCGACACCAGCGAATGGCAGAAGGCCGGCTGGTCGAGCCCCCCACCGTTACGCCGACTCATCTATGACCGGCCAGCCTTCGGGCCTTTGCCTACTCACGCCATTCGCCGGACATCGAGGCCAGTGCGTCCGCATGCCAGCCCTGAGGTCGCGCGCTTCGTGTTGGCAGGCCGACCGCAACCACGCGTCGAAGAGACGCTCAGGATTGCGGAACTTGCCCGCTGGGCATTGATGTCAGGCGACGGACAGCCACCGCCGGAAATATCTGGGCGGAATGCCCAAGGGCCGCTACGCGCCGATCCATCGCACGCCCACGCCTTCTATCTTCCCGAGGATTCCGACGGCGATGGGTTGATTGATCACCTTGTCATCTATTGCCGCACCGGATTTTCTGACGAGGCTCGGCGACGGCTCGATCACCTGACGCGCTTGTGGTTGGTGCACGGACGGCCAGACGCAGATGGTGAACGCGGGCGAAAGGAATGGCGGCTTGCACTCGAAGGCATCGGTTCGCCGCAGGCGTTCTCGATGAGTTCGCTGCTAGGCTCCGCCCGCACTTGGATCTCAGTGACGCCACTCTTGAAGAGTCGATTCGACAAACGTCGGCCTGCTGGCTTCGAAGCGCTCGTCAAAAGCTACCAAGCGCAGATCGAAATCGAATGGAAGCGGCGATCGACCGATATTCCGGCACCAGTCGTTCAGCCACTGACTGATCCCTCCGCTCCTACTCGGTTCGCCGCTCCGATTGGAAGTGGCGGCACCTTGCGCTCGACGCTCGCGTTCAACCGTACACGCAGCGGTCGCGGCGGTCAGCAACCGGATGCCGCGGGCGGCTTCTTCCAGCTGACCTTCGATCGCCTTATCGACGGCCCGGTCTCGCTCGGCTGGGGTGCACATTTCGGCCTCGGCCTGTTTCGTCGGGTAAACTAATAACCGCGATCCGATCGGCTCACGACCGTTCGCCCCGCTCAATTCCCGGCAACGCTTCCTCAACCCGCATAGCGTATTCAGTTCAGCGACCTCCCCACGCGGGACCGCCCCTTGTCCTCCGACTCCCAGCTCTCCCTCGACCTCCCTGCGCCGCCGGCTACCGGCGAGACGCCGCTCGTGCCGGCGCGCATGGTGAATGAATGGGTCTATTGCCCCCGCCTCGCCTGGCTCGAATGGACGGCGGGCGAATGGGCGGAGTCCGGCGACACCGCAGAAGGCCGGCGCACGCATGCGCGCGTCGATCAGAGTGGCCCGGCACTGCCGGCGCCGGATGCCGTCGAGGCTGGGGCGGAGTTCCGCACCCGCGCGGTCACGTTGTCGTCCGAGCGGCTCGGCTTGATTGCAAAGCTGGATCTGCTGGAAGGCGAAGACGGCGGCGTCACGATCGTCGACTACAAGAAGGGCAAGCGCCCGCACGTCGCGGCCGGTGTGCACGATCCGGAGCGGGTCCAGCTCTGCGCCCAGGCATTGGTGCTCGAAGAGAACGGCTATCGCGTGGACGCCGCCTTCGCGTGGTTTGCCGAGAGCCGCGAGCGCGTCCCGGTCGTGCTCGACGAAGCGCTGCGTGCGGCGACCAAGCGGGCGATCTCCGAACTCCGGCTCGCCGCGGCTTCGACGAAGCCACCGCCACCGCTCGACGGCAGCCCCAAATGCGTGCGCTGTTCGCTCGCCGGGATCTGCCTGCCGGACGAGGTGAACTTCTTCCGCCGTGGCGCGCCGCCGCGACCGCTGAATCCTTCCGCCGATACGGCCCTGCCTCTCTACGTTCAGACCCCGGGTGCTCGGGTGCGCAAGGATGGCGATCAGCTCGTGGTCGAGTCCGATGCCGGAAAGATCGAAGTGCCGATCGCCGATGTTTCGCAGCTCGTCGTGGTCGGACCCGTGAGCATCACCACGCCGACACTGCACGAGCTGATGCGCCGCGAGATTCCCGTCACCTATACCGGCATGGGCGGCTGGCTACTCGGCCACACCGTCGGCGTCGGCACGAAGAACGTCGGGATCCGGATCGCGCAGTACCGAGCCAGCTTCGACGCGACGCGATGCCTGCGCTTCGCTCGATCGCTGACCGCGGCGAAGATCCGCAACCAGCGCAGCCTGCTGCGACGCAATTGGAAGGACGAAGCACGCAACGCCGAAAAGGAGCCCGCGCTCGATGCGCTCAAGCGCGCCGCCGAGAGGGCCGAATACGCTGAGGATCTGCAATCCCTTCTCGGCTTCGAGGGCGAAGCGGCCGCGGTCTTCTTCCGACATTTCGAGGCGATGCTGGTGCGGCCGGAAAGCGCCGAATTGCCCCGCTTCGATTTCGACACGCGCACGCGTCGGCCGCCGCGCGATCCCGTCAACGCGATGCTGTCCTTCGGCTACGCGCTGCTGTCGCGATTGTTCGTCACGTCGCTGTCGGCTGTCGGGTTCGATCCCTATTGCGGCTTCTATCATCAACCGCGCTTCGGTCGACCGGCACTCGCGCTCGACATGATGGAGCCGTTCCGACCTGTCCTGGCGGATTCGGTGGTGCTGCTTGCCATCAACAATGGCGAGCTCAAGGCGAACGACTTCATCGTGTCCGGTCAGAGCTGCGCGCTCAAGCCGCCAGGGCGGAAGGCCTTCATTGCCGCGTTCGAGCGTCGGCTCGACCAAGAGACGACGCATCCGCTCTTCGGCTATCGCGTCTCGATGCGCCGCCTGATCGAGGTCCAGTGCCGGCTGCTCGCACGCTGGCTGCAAGGCGAGATCGCCGACTACCCGCATTACCTGCCGCGGTGAGTCGGCAGTGTCGACGCAAGAGCGCATCTACATCGTTGCCTACGACATCGGCGATGACCGGCGATGGCGGCGCATCTTCAAGCTCATGAAGGGCTATGGTCGCTGGCTGCAACTCTCGGTGTTTCAATGCCGACTGACTGCACGCCGTCGCGCCGATCTCGGCGCGGCCATCGATCGGCTCGTGAAACTCGAGGAAGATCATGTCGTCGTGATCGATGTCGGCCCAGCCGAACGCGTCGACCTGCACGTCGAGAGCTTCGGAAAGACTTTCGAATCAGTTCAACGTCGCGCGATCATCGTCTAAATTCCCAGTAGGTGCTGATGGGCTGCCGCCTCCATCGCGAGCGGTCCGACACGATGAAAACTACTGGAAGCTCTCGCAGCAACAAAAAGCCTTGGAATACAACCCGTTCTTTGACATCGTTGATATGTGACTCACGCCTTGCTTGGCGGCTTTTGCGCAATTCGTTGGAGCGCTCGCCACCAATCGAAGTTATCGTTCGTCATCTGTGCGCTACCAAGCGCCTGTCTTCCGCGGCTTCGCCGCCGCGGCCTCATTGAAGCGGGCTCCAGCGCGACAACCAAGTTGTCGTGGTGGTTCGTCTTCCGCGGCTTCGCCGCCGCGGCCTCATTGAAGCCGGCCGCCGTGTTGATGGCGTTGCCGGTGAGGGAGGTCTTCCGCGGCTTCGCCGCCGCGGCCTCATTGAAGCGCGCACGGCCGGGGTGTAGGTTGCGCACCCCACCACGTCTTCCGCGGCTTCGCCGCCGCGGCCTCATTGAAGCCATTTTAC
>Ga0163144_10031313_pt1 | contig 10145 bp, 5 predicted proteins | sample OliLak19BULKMAT1_FD_123175 | JGI IMG/M metagenome (GOLD analysis project Ga0163144, IMG submission 123175) | Freshwater microbial mat bacterial communities from Lake Vanda, McMurdo Dry Valleys, Antarctica - Oligotrophic Lake LV.19.BULKMAT1 | ecosystem: Environmental > Aquatic > Freshwater > Lake...
AGCTTCGTCATTGTCGGGTTCATGGCCGTCTACCTGGCGTTCGCCTTCTTCCTGTTCCGGACGGCCCTAAGATTCATCAACAGCTTTCCCGGCTTCGGCACGATCCTGAGCGAGCGGCTGTTGTTCATCCTCTTCGCCTTCCTTTTTTTTCTGCTGCTCGTGAGCAATCTCGTCATCGGCTACACCAATTTCTTCCGCCATAGGGAAACCAACTTCCTACTGACCTTGCCGCTGTCTGCCCAGAACGTCTTTCGCTGGAAGCTCGTCGAATCGGTCACTCTGGCTTCCTGGGCATTCCTGTTCCTCATCGCGCCGATGCTGGTCGCCTACGGATTGAACCAGGGCGTCGCCTGGCATTTCTATCCGGTCACTGTCGCGCTCGTCGGGCTCTTCATCGGACTCCCGGGCGTCTTCGGAGCGTGGGCCGCGATCACACTCGGGCTTTATCTGGGCCGACGAAAATTCCAGATCGTCACCGTCGTCGCACTGGCCGTCCTGATCGGACTCGTGGCGTTCTGGCTCCGGCCGGTTCCGTTGGCCGACGACCTGCCGGAGACGCGCGTGCTGGCGGTGCTCGACAAGCTGCTCTACCGGACGAAATTCGCCGAGTTCCCGGGCCTGCCGAGCTACTGGCTTTCCAGCAGCGTGATGAACTGGACTGACGGGGCCACCTCGACGGCGTTGTTCTTCGCGCTTGTCCTCTTGAGCAACGTGCTTTTCTTCGGCGCCCTCAGCGTGACGCGCACCGGCCGCCTGTTCTACGAAGGATTCTCCGCCGTCCTCAGCCGGGGCGGATCCGTCGGGGACTGGTCCTGGCTGTGGGGAGGAAAGCGTTCCACCACGTTTACGTATCCACTGGCCTGGATCGAAAAGTTCCTCGCCCGTTTCCGTTTCATCGCCCCCGACGTCCGCGCCCTCGCCGTCAAGGACGCCCGAGTCTTTTGGCGGGACACGACGCAGTGGGGACAGACGCTCGTCCTCTTTGGACTGCTCGGAGTCTATATCCTCAATCTCCGCCACTTCTCCCAGCAGTTGACCAATCCCTTTTGGATCAACCTGGTCGCCTATCTGAACCTCGGAGCCTGCGCGCTCAACCTCTCCACGTTGACGACACGTTTCGTCTATCCCCAGTTTTCGCTCGAGGGCCGTCGCCTTTGGATCGTCGGCATGGCGCCGCTGGGATTGGTGAAGGTTGTCCGCGTGAAGTTCTGGCTTACCGGCATCGCTTCATGGTTGGTCACGCTGCCGTTGATCGTCATGTCGTGCCGGATGCTGCTGATGGAATGGGACCTCATCGCCTACTTCTGCGGCGTCGTGACCTTGATGACTTTCACCCTCAACGCCCTTGCCGTCGGCCTCGGAACCCTCTTCCCGAACATGCGGGAGGACAACCCGGGCAAGATCGTCAGCGGCTTCGGCGGGACCTTCTGCCTCGTCCTCAGCTTCGCCTACGTCGTCGGATCAGTGGCGCTTCTCGCCGTCGGCGTGCCGACTGGCCGCGAGCGTGAACCGTGGCCGATCGCCGGCGCCCTGCTGTCGTTCTTCGCACTGTCGCTGCTCATCGGTTCGTTGCCCTACCGCCTTGGTCTCAAACACGTCGCCCGCTTCGAGATCTAGGCTTCATCGAAACGATGCCGCCAAGGGCGCCAAACCCAGCGCAATTGCCGCTGGAGCCGGGTTTCAACTTCACGTTAAGTCCTCACGTCAGCCCAGCCTCGCTTCCGCCATGAACCCAGCACGCATCTCCCGACGCCGCTTTGGAAAACTACTCGGCACCTCGGCTGTCGTTGGGTTCGGCGGCACTGGGTGGAACCCGGCCCGCGGCGCACCGGCGGTTGTCCGGTCCGCAGCACTCCGGCCCAAGGTCCCCAGCGGAATCGCCTGTGGCGATGTCACGGGCAATGGAGCCGTCATCTGGAGCCGCTGTGACCGGCCCGCCAAGATGATTGTCGAGATCGCGGCCAACGAATCCTTCCGCGACGCGCTGCGCCACGTAGGGCCGGTCGCCCGCCCCGGCAACGACTTCGTCGCCAAGCTCCAACTGCCGTCGCTTCCGCCGGGGGAACGTCTCTTCTACCGCGTGCAGTTCGAGGATATCTCCGATTCCGGCAACATCTCCGAGCCTTTGAGCGGAAGCTTCCGCGCCCTGCCCAACGGCAAACGCGACGTGCTCTTTGCGTGGTCCGGCGACACCGTCGGCCAAGGCTGGGGCATCGACCGCGCCCGCGGCGGCATGCGCATCTACGAGACGATCCGCCGGCTTCAACCCGACTTCTTCGTCCACAGCGGCGACTCTATCTACGCCGACAATCCGCTCGTGCCCGAGGTGAAGCTCGCCGACGGCACCGTGTGGAAGAACCTGATCACGCCGGGAAAGATCAAGGTCGCCGAAACCGCGGCGGAGTTCCGCGGCGCGCAGCTCTACAACCTCGAGGACGACAACTTCCGTCGCCTCTGCGCCGAGGTTCCGCTGCTCGCCCAATGGGACGACCACGAAGTCGTGAACAACTGGTATCCCGGCGAGATCCTCGACGATCCACGCTACGCCGTGAAGGACGTGGACACGCTCGTGACCCGCGCCCGCTCGGCGTTTTTCGACTGCATGCCCATCGCCGGCCAGGCCACCGACAAGATCTACCGCGCCTTGCCACAAGGGCCGTTGGTCGAATTGTTCTTCCTCGATATGCGGACCTACCGCGCCGCCAATTCGCCGAATCGGCAGCCGGTCGCCGGACCCGAGACCGCTTATCTCGGACGCGAACAACTCGACGATCTGAAGCGCCGTCTCGCCGCATCCAAGGCGACATGGAAAGTCATGTGCAGCGACATGCCGCTCGGTCTGCTCGTCCGCGACGGGACCAAGGATTTCGAAGCCGTGGCCAACGGCGACGGCCCGGCGCTCGGCCGCGAGTTGGAGATCGCCGAACTCCTTTCCTTCATGAAGCGCCAAGGCGTCCGCAACGTCATCTGGCTCACGGCCGACGTGCACTACGCGGCGTCGCACTACTACAACCCCGACAAGGCCCAGTTCCAGGACTTCGATCCGTTCTGGGAATTCGTCAGCGGCCCGCTCCACGCCGGCACGTTCGGCCCGGGCCAGCTCGACAACACCTTCGGCCCCGAACTGCGTTTCCATAGCCTGCCCAAGGGCTATGCGAGTGGTTCCGGTCCGGCCGCAGGTCTCCAGTTCTTCGGCACCGTCGGCATCGACGGCCAGTCTGAAGAGCTCACCTTGAACCACTACAACGCGGCCGGCGACAAGCTCTGGACCATCACCCTTCCGCCGCATAGGGCGTAGCAATACTCCGTGTGTCCTTGACCGGCCCAGCTCGATTCATCCACGAAGGGCACGAAGGCGGTGATGCCTCCAGCAGCCCACCATCTCTTTAGGGGGAGCCAGTGAGGATAAGAGCACGAACTGCTCTTCATTTCAGGTCCGTTCATCCGCGAGCGGACAGTTCTGCAGGGTTTTCCTTCGTGCTCTTCGTGTCCTTCGTGTCCTTCGTGGATGAGCCCGCATGAACAATCCCCTTGGCCGAATCCCCGGTCGCCGGTTTCATCCGCGGGCACATGAAGATCCTGGTCATAGGTTCCGGCGGCCGTGAACACGCCCTCGTCTGGAAGCTCGCACAGTCGCGGCTCGTCACCCGCATGTGGTGCGCGCCCGGCAATGCCGGAATCGCGGGCGAACGCCTTTCGACCAATGGCAGCGCCGTTGAACTCGTGGCCATCGGAGCCGAGGAGATCCCCGCGCTCGTCGCATGGGCGCAGATCAACAAGCCCGACCTCACCGTCGTCGGGCCGGATGGTTCCCTCGCCGCCGGAGTCGTCGACGCCTTCCAAGCCGCCGGCCTGAAGATCTGGGGCCCGAACAAACAGGCCGCGCAGTTCGAGGCGTCGAAGGTTTTCTCCCAGCAGTTCATGGAGAAACACGGCATCCCGACGGCCAAGAGCGGCATGTTCGGAAATCCTGTCGAAGCCAAGAAATTCGCCGCATCGCTCGATGGCCGCGTGGCGGTGAAGGCCGACGGACTGGCCCTCGGCAAAGGCGTCATCCTCGCGACCAGCATCCAGGAAGCCGATGCCGCGATCGACGAGATCATGGTCGACAAGGCCTTCGGCAACGCCGGCGCGCGCGTCGTCATCCAGGAGCTTCTCGAAGGCATCGAGATTTCCCTTCACGCCTTGTGTGACGGAAAGACGGCGAAGCTTTTTCCCACCGCGCAGGACCACAAACGCGCCTTCGACGGCGACACCGGCCTGAACACCGGCGGCATGGGCACCTATTCGCCCGCGCCCTTCCTCACCGATACCGAACTTGCCGAAGTCGGCCGGCAGATTCTATATCCGTGGCTTCAGGGCTGCGCGGTCGAGGGCATCGACTTCCGCGGCATACTCTATCCCGGCGTCATGCTGACGAAGGCCGGCCCGAAGGTGATCGAGTTCAACGCCCGCTTCGGCGACCCGGAAGCACAGGTCTACCTCACGCGACTCGACAACGATCTCGTCGAACTTCTCCTCGCCAGCGTCGAAGGCCGGCTCGACCAGATGGAGCTGCGTTGGTCGAAGAAGCTCTCCGTCTGCGTGGCCATGGCCTCGCCCGGCTATCCCGGGAGTTATGCGAAGGGCAAAGTTATCACGGGTCTCGATGCGGCGGCGCAGCTGCCCGACACGAAAGTGTTCCATGCGGGAACCGCCTTGAAAGACGGCAAGATCGTGACCAACGGCGGCCGAGTCCTCGGTGTCACCGCATGGGCCGACACGCTCCAAGCCGCGCGCGATGCGGCCTACCTTGCGGTGGACAAGATCCACTTCGAAGGCGGCGCGCGCATCCGCCGCGACATCGCGGCCAAGGCGTTGGGGAAGTGACGTCGCGACCACCCTTCGAACGCGTCACTTCGCCAGCTTCAGCGAGAGCAGATACGGATGGGCCGCACCGCCGCGGTCGTGGGCGTCGAGGACGACAAGGAACCACGGACCCGGCGTGGGCAGCGTGACATCCAGGACGGCATCGCGGCCGGGCGGAGGATCATCGGAGGAAGCGATGAGATGGCCAGAGGCGTCGTGTAGATTTACCAACGCACCCAAGGCGGACCCCAGCCGCGCCGCTGCAATTTCTACGTGGATCCGATTGCCCGCTGCACCGTCGAACCGGAACACGTCGACGTCCTTCTCCTTCCCGATCTCTCCCAGCACGATCCGTCCGATGGCGATCATCTGGGCCTCTTTGAATCCACCGTTGGGTTCCTTCTCGGAAACCGCCTGGTCCGCAGGCAACACGATGAGCCTGTTTGTGGGGGATTCACCGTCGGGCGAGATGACGACGTAGGAAAGCTCGGCGGATTCAACACCCGGCGGGAGACCCAGCGACAGCGTGATGAGGGTATCGCCCGCGCGTTTGGCATCGAGCGGCTTGGGCGGGTCGGACTTGGTCGCGGACTTGATGAGGGAGACGAGGCCGACGGGCGGGGCCAGGAAACGGACTTCGCTTACGTTCGTCAGGTTGAGGCCGCGCAACAGGATGGTGTTGGTCGCACCCGCGACGGCGGCCAGCGGCGAGGTCAGGAAGACGGATGGCGCGGGCTTGGGCTCGGGTTTCTTCTCCTCGGCGGCGTTCGCCACAACTGCGAGGAAGCAAAGGAAGGAAGCACACCATCGCAGCCAGAACGAGTCGGTTGAAAACAGGGAGGGCTTCCAGCGTGCCCGATGTTCCCGGTGCGATGGTCGAAGGCAGGCTTGAAGCACTGCCCTGCTCTGCTGCCGCCGTGGCGCGCCAGCACCTCTGGGAACCCTGGTTGTCACAGCGCGCTCAGGTGAACAACTCATCGACCGTGCTGCCCTGGTCGAGGATGGCGACGGGACGGCCTTCAGGCGTGCGGAGTTCCTTGCGCGGATTGATGCCGAGCGCCTCGTAGACCGTGCAGGCGACATCGGCCGGGCGGACGGGACGTTCGGTCACGAAGGCGCCGTCCCGGTCCGTCGCCCCGATGATCTTCCCGGGCGTGACTCCGGCCCCGGCGAAGATCATGGAACCGGCCCGGCCCCAATGGTCGCGCCCAGCGTCCTTGTTGACCTTCGGCGTGCGGCCGAATTCGCCCATCACCAGCAGGAGCGTGTCCTTCATCAGACCCCGTTGTTCGAGGTCGGTGATGAGCGCGGCGAGGCCCTGGTCGAAGACGGGGAGCTTCTTGTCGAGGTTCTCGAAGATCTTCGCGTGGTGATCCCATCCGCCGAAGTTGACGGTGACGAACTTCACGCCGCCCTCGATGAGACGCCGGGCCATGAGGCAACTCTGACCGAACTCGGTCCGGCCGTATTCGTCGCGTTGTTTCTCGGATTCCTTGCCGATGTCGAACGCGGCCTGGGCCGCGGGAGCGAGGACCATCTGGGCGGCCTTCTGCTGGAACTCGTCGTAGGTCGCGATCTGGTCGTTGCCCTTCACGCGGGCGGAAAGGTTGTCCACGGCTTCGAGCAGCGTGCGGCGACGGTCCACCGAGCTCGAGGAAAGCGCGGCGGACGGCGTGAGGTCACGGACCTTGAACTCCTTCGCGTTCGGGTCGCCGCACTTGAAGGACTCGTAGCGGCCGCCGAGCCACGCGCTCTTGCCCAGCTCCCAGGTGAACGCCGGGTTGCGCGGCACGGCCACATAGGGCGGCACCAGTCCGCTGAAGCCGGTCTCGTGCGCAACAACGGCGCCCATCGACGGGAAGTCGCCGAAGGGCGAACCGAAACGGCCGCTGAGCACCCAGTTGGTGGCGGTCTCGTGATGGTCGTTCTCGTGGGTGCCGGAGCGGACGAGGCAGACCTTGTTCATCACCTTCGCCATGCGCGGAAGAAGCTCGCCGACGTGCAGGCCGGGGACGCTCGACGGGATGCCCCTATACTTGCCGCGGATTTCCTCCACGGCGTCGGGCTTGAGGTCAAAGGTGTCGTGATGCGAGATGCCGCCGCCGAGGAAGACGAGAAGGACGGACTTGGCGCGGGGTGCGGCCGATCCGGCGAGGGCCCTGCAGGAAAGCAGGTCTGCGAGCGACAGCCCGAGCGGGGCGAGCGCGCCGATGCGGAGGAAGTCGCGGCGCGAAACGCCGTTGCACAGGGTCGAACGCCGATGGGAAAGGGAGATGTCGAGCATGGCGGTCAGTGGTTGAAGGTGAATTCTTTCGAGTTGAGCAGAGCCCAGAACAGATCTTGGAAGACCAGGTCGCGCGCGTCGCCGCCGGCGAGCTGCTTCTTCACGGTGGCGATCTCCGGATCGGAAGGAACACGCCCCAACGTCGCCGCGAACAGGCCCTGCAAGACCTTCGCGTCGTCGGTTTCCTTCAACAACCCCGTCAGGCGTCCCTCGGCGGAGCGGACCTTGCGCGTGAGTTCATCGCCGTTCCGCAAATGCAGAAGCTGCGGCAGCGTGACCTCACCCTTGCGTTCGCAGGCGCAAGCGGTCACCCGGTCGGATCGCCCGAAAAGCGTCAGGAAGTAGGAGGTCACTCCGGAGTCGGGCACCTGCGTCGCGCGCAGGCCCACCGGATGTCCATCGAACTGGTCCGGCACGGCCGTGGCCTGGCTGACGGCATCGAGCATCACTTCGGCCGGGAGGCGACGGGCGTAGAAGTGGGAATAGAAACGGCGGTCGGTCTCGTTCTCCGGTCGCGTGGTGGATGCGAGCTGGTAGGCGCGGGAGTTCAGGATCAGCCGCATGACGTGTTTCACGTCGTAGCCGCTGCGGACGAACTCGGAGTTGAGCAGCTTCCAGAGGTCGCCGTTGCTGGGCGGATTGCTGGCACGGAGATCATCGACGGGTTCGACAAGGCCCACGCCCATGAAATGCTGCCAGAGCCGGTTCACCATGGCGCCGCTAAAGGCCTCGTTCTTGGGATCGGTCATCCAGGCGACGAGCAACTCGCGCGGATCCTGGCCAGGAGCGATCGCCGTCGCACGTCGATCGAGCGGCTGGGGAACCATCTTCTGGCGAGTGCGCGGCTGGGTGATGCCGGGCATCTTGGTGGCCGCTTCGGCGATCTGCTTCTGCAGCCCGGCAATCTCCTTCTGCTTTTCCGCGATCTTCTTTTCAGCGGCGGACTTGTCCTTCTCGCCGCTGCCGGCCTTGGCCAACGCGCCTTCGGCATCCTTGATCTGCTTCTCGGTTTCGCGGAGGCGCTTCTTCAGATCCTTTTCTTCGGGCGATGCCAAGCTGAGCACGGTCAGGCCTTTGTCCGGATCTTCACGCTTGAGGGCCACCTTCGAAAAGAAGGCGGTGAAATGGTAGTAGTCGTCCTGGGTGTAACGCTCGAGCGGGTGGTTGTGACAGCGGGCGCAGCCGATGCGGGTGCCGAGGAACGACTGCGCGACCGAGTCGGCCAGCTCGGATTCCTGGACCCGTTCGAACTCTCCCATCGTTGTAATGTAGTAGCCGATCTGCGGCCGCTCGCGCACGTCGCCGCTGGCGAGCAGGACGTCCTTGGCGAGTTCGTTCCACGGACGATTCGTCGACACCTGCGCGCGCAGCCATGCATGGAAGGACCGGACGCCCTTGGCTCCGCGGACATCGTGGTCGCGTTCGCGGCGGTTTTGCAGGAGGTCGGCGTATTGCAGCGTCCAGTAGTCGGTGTAGTCGCCCGACGCGAGCAGGCGGTCAACGAGACGGGCGCGTTTGTCGGCCGAGGAATCGGCGGCGAAGGCGGCAACCTCATCCGCAGGCGGCAACGTCCCGGTCACATCGACGAACGCGCGGCGGAGAAACGTGGTGTCGTCGCATCCTTCGGACGGCGGCAACCGCAGCGCCTGCAGCTTGGCGAAGACGTGCCGGTCGACGTCGTTGTTCCACTTGGTGAACGTCTCTGGCGCGACGGCGTGGGCATAAGGCACCGTGAATCGGGCGACCTCGACGAGGCCCTGGAAATGCACGCGCACCGTGGCTTCACCGGCCCGAAGAGCCGTGACCAACCCATCCGGCGAAACGCCGAGCGTGGCTTCGTCGTTGGAGAAGAACTGGGCCAGCCACGTCACATCGCGCACGCGGCCGTCGGGATGCACCGCGCGGACGAGGAGCCTCTGCGTGTCGCCAGGACGCAGCGTGCGGCTGCCGGGCAGGACTTCGAGACGGGCTGCTTCGACCTCGTTGGTATCAGGCCCGGGAGCGCGTGCAGCCACCCAGGCGATGAGCGTTTTCTGATAACGGGAACCCGGTTCGATCCGGCGTCCGCCTTCATGCGGGGTTTCGCCGGTGGGCTTGGTCACGAGCAGGCTCTTCTCGGGGAAAGCCAGATCCAACCGGCGTCCACGGGCATCGGTCGTCAGCCAGTCGTGGTCCCATTCTGGAGCGTAGCCGCGGAGGGAAAGTTTGAAGCCGTTCTGCCCGGCAAGCTTGCCGTGGCAGCCTCCGGTGTTGCAGCCGGCCTTGGTCAAGACGGGCAGGACGTCCTGGCGGAATGAAGGAACGATCGCCGCGCCGGTTCCGGCGGTTCGGACCTTCACGGTCGCACGCCGCGAGACGAACCGGACGGTGATCTCGGCTTCACCGTCGGCCTTGGCCTCGATGCCGCCCGTCCTAGAGACATCGGCAATCTCCGGACGATTGCTGGTGAACCCGCAGATGTCGGAGATATCGATCTCGGAACCATCCTGGAGAATCGCCGTGACGAGGAGCCCGTGCTGACGGTCGAGCGAAGTAAGTTCGAGGCTCTCCGGAAAAACCTTCAGCCGCGCGATGGGCGACCGAGCGACCCCGATCTTCGAAGCCTCCGCCGCAACCGCGACCGACGAAACGACCCAGGCCAGCAGCATGCCAGCCAACAAGCCGAGGAGATTCCTGGATAACCGGGATGTTGCGGTGCGGCTTTTCATGCGGGATCTCCCCCAGTTTCTCGGCGAAAACGGATCAGGAAACAAGTGCGCCGTTTCACCGCTGCGATATGGCCGCCTTCGGTCATCGGCTCTTTCCTCCCGCCACCCGGGCCTCGGTCACCGGCACGCCATCGAATGCCGCGATAAGATCGCCCTTAGACAACGAGTAGTAGCGCAGCATCCCGTCGCTGCCGGCGGTGATCAGTCGTTGGCCGTCGGGCGTGAACTGCACCGCGAAGATCGTCCCCGAGTGCCCCTTCAACCGGGCGACGCGGTTGCCATTCTTGGTTTCCTGGACGCGCACT
>Ga0163144_10031315_pt1 | contig 10144 bp, 7 predicted proteins | sample OliLak19BULKMAT1_FD_123175 | JGI IMG/M metagenome (GOLD analysis project Ga0163144, IMG submission 123175) | Freshwater microbial mat bacterial communities from Lake Vanda, McMurdo Dry Valleys, Antarctica - Oligotrophic Lake LV.19.BULKMAT1 | ecosystem: Environmental > Aquatic > Freshwater > Lake...
CGGTATCATACGGGGGCCCAATGATTGACCGATAGAGAAAGCCAAGGCCAGGGCGACGCCCTGGCCTTGCTTGGCCATGGGTCCTCCCAAACAGTGATTGGTATTGCCTGACAGTGGGTCGAGGTCTTTGCGCGTGGGCTGGAAAACCGGGGCGACGCAAAACGGGGGGCTTGCGCCCCCCGTTGGTGGTGATTCTACGTTTCGTGCCTCAGGCGCGGCGGCGGCGGGCGTAGCCAAGGCCGAGCAGGGCCATGCCCAGCAGCGCCATGCTCGCCGGCTCCGGCGTGGTGACCGGCGGGTCGACCGGCGGGTCAACCGGCGGCGAGATGCCGGGGGCGAAGGTGGCGCCGCCATAGGTGAAGTAGCTGTCGAAGTCGCCGCCACCGCCCAGCATCACCAGGAACGGGTTGGCCGCCTTGAGGTCGAACAGCCCGTTCGGCAGGGTGACGTGGCAGCGGCTGTGGAGAGTGCCGGGGATGACGGTGCAACCGGAGATATCCACCACGACATTGTCGAGCATCAGCGTGCCCAGGTCGGCGGTGAGCACCACCACCGAGGCATAGTCCGTCGTGAAGTCCTGTGAGCCTGAAGGGGTGGCCAGACGGTAATCAGCGAGCCAGGTCTCGGAACCGGGCACCAGCGACATCGCCGGATCGGTCGGTCCGGTATTGCCGCCGGTGCCGCGCAGGTACTGCGCCACCATCACCGGCTCGCTGCCCTCGACCTTGGCGCCGGTGTTGGCGAGAAGCGAGAATTCATGGACCTGGCCCTTGTTCAGGGTCGCGACGACCACACCGTTCACCGACACCTGAGTGGCGTCAACGCTGGCGATCACCCGTACCAAGTCGCGCGAACCGTCGGCGACGCCGGCCGCCTGGGACGCCGCCAGCAGATAGGTCTTGGACAGCTTGTCGGTGGGGATCATCTGCTCCAGCAGCGTGTCGCAGGCTGTAACGCCAGCCGGCACCTGGGCGCATTCGTGTCCTGCGAACACCGCCACGGCCGCGCTTGCGACCACGGTGGAGCCGGTGAGGTCAGTGCTGCCGCCGGCATACTTGTAGGTCTCGCCGGCACCCAGCGCGACGTTGATCGGCGCGCCGCCGGCGGGGGTGAAGGTCACGTTGGTGGCGGCGCCGGTTGCATGGATCGCCACCTGGCTGCCCTCGCCGAAACCGTTGCCCTGGCTGGCGATCATGTAGTTGGTGCCCAGTGCGCCGCCGTCGAGCAGGTAGGCCATGTCGGTGGTGGCGGAGGCACGGTTGACGAAGTAACCGGCGATCGCGGTGGCGGAGTTGACGTTGAAGCCCGTGTTGACCGTGCCGGTGCCGGATTGCTGGTAGATGTTGGCGATCGGCAGGTTGAAGAAGCCGTCGACGCCCAGCGTCACGACCTGGTTGAAGCCGGCCAGGTTACTCACCGTCGCCTGCTGATTGGCAACACCGAACAGGAACAGCGAGGAATTCGCCACGCCGCCGACGGTGTTCCTGTTGAAATCGAAGAACAAATCGGCCGCCTGGGCGCCGCCTGCGGCGACTACCCCCATCATCGCCAGTGCCGCAGCCCGTGCAATTCGCATCATCACGCTCCTGTCATAAAAGCCATTGCTGGGAGCTGAGTAACATTCGTGCCACGGCAGAAATTTTCGAATTAACAATACCTTAAAAAATCCTTACCTTCGCATCGCAGGGAAAGTGTAAAGTGTTTCGACGCATTGGCCCGCTGCGCGGCGGAAGCCGTAAAGCCTGCCGCCTCCGCGCCGCTGAGGGGCCAGCCAAAGAGGATCAAATCGGCTCAGGCTTGATGATTGAGTTCGTGCAGCGACTCAAAGCCATGCGCCAGAGCCGTTGACCTCGTACGGGCCCTCAGCTCCGCTCCGACAGCAGGCTCAACTGGCGGTTGTCGGCATTCGCCATGTCGGGCAGGGCGATGGGGTAGTCGCCGGTGAAGCAGGCGTCGCAGTATTGCGGGGCGTCGGGGTTGCGGCGGGCGTGGCCGAGGGCGCGGTAGAGGCCGTCTTGGCTGATGAAGGCCAGGCTGTCCGCACCGATCAGCGTGGCCATTTCCGCCACGCTGTGCCGGGCGGCGAGCAGTTTGCCGCGTTCGGGCGTGTCGATGCCGTAGAAGCAGGAATGGGTGGTGGGCGGGGAGGAGATGCGCATGTGCACCTCGGCTGCGCCGGCCGCGCGGACCATTTCCACAATCTTGCGGCTGGTGGTGCCGCGGACGATGGAATCGTCGACCAGGATCACCCGCTTGCCTTTCAGCACGCCGCGGTTGGCGGAGTGTTTAAGCTTCACGCCGAGGTGGCGGATGCTGTCGGTCGGCTCGATGAAGGTTCGGCCGACATAGTGGTTGCGGATGATGCCGAGTTCGAAGGGGATGCCGCTTTCCTCCGCGTAGCCCATGGCCGCCGGCACGCCGCTGTCGGGCACCGGGACGATCACGTCGGCTGCGACGTGGCTTTCGCGGGCGAGTTCGGCGCCGATGCCCTTGCGCGCGGCGTAGACGGCGGTGCCCTCCACCACCGAATCCGGGCGGGCGAAGTAGATGTATTCGAACACGCAGAAGCGCGGCGCCGCCTTGGCGAAGGGCTTGATGCTGTGCACGCCCTGGTCGTTGATGACCACGATTTCGCCCGGCTCCACGTCGCGCACGAAGTCGGCGCCGACGATGTCCAGCGCGCAGGTTTCGCTGGCGAGCACCCAGGAGCGGCCGCCCTCGGCGTTCTGCAGCTGGCCAAGGATGAGCGGGCGCACGCCCAGCGGGTCGCGCGCACCCATCAGCGCCTCGTTGGTGAGGGCGATGAGGGAATAGGCGCCGATGACCTGCTTCAGCGCGTCGATCAGCCGGTCTACGACGGTGGAATACTGGCTCATGGCGATGAGGTGGATGAACACCTCGCTGTCCATGGTGCTTTGGAACAGGCAGCCGCGGCGGACCAGGGTTCGGCGCAGGCCGGTGGCGTTGGTGAGGTTGCCGTTATGGGCGACGGCGAGGCCGCCGAACTCGAAATCGGCATAGAGCGGCTGGACGTTGCGCAGCACGGTCTCGCCGGTGGTGGCGTAGCGGTTGTGGCCGACGGCGCTGGCGCCGGGCAGGCCGGCGATCACCTTGGCGTCGCCGAAATTCTCGCCGACCAGGCCGAGGCCGCGGTGCTGGTGGAAGTGGTGGCCATCATGGGCGACGATGCCGGTGGATTCCTGGCCGCGGTGCTGGAGGGCGTGCAGGCCGAGGGCGGTGAGTGCGGCGGCGTCGGAGTGGTTCCACAGGCCGATGACGCCGCATTCCTCGTGCATCTTGTCGTCGTCGCCCGGGAGGGGGCGGGTTTGTCCCGGCATGTCCGCGTCATGGTGGGTCATCGGCTACTCCTGGGCGGGGCGGGGCGCGCGCGGGGCTTACGGCTTGGGCGGCGGGCGTCCGAGCGGGACGGCCTGCAGCAGGTCGAGCGAGCGAGTGGCCGGCATCGGCGGCGGCACGGCGACGCTGGGGCGGTAGCGTTCGGGGATCGTGTCGGCCAGGGAGGTGGCCGCCTCGGCGACCAGCGGCAGGAGGCGGGCCTCGCGCACCGGCTGTGGCCAGCGTTCGGGGGCGGCGAGCCATCCTGTCGCGATATAGGCCGCCACGACCAGCGCTGCACCCCTGGCGATGCCGAAGGCTATGCCCAGTGTGCGGTCGAGCGCGCCGAGGCCGAGGCTTTGCACCGCCTGGGCGATCATGCTGGTGACGACGGTCAGCACCAGCAGCCCGACCAGGAACAAGGCGGCATGGCCGATGATGTCGCCCATCTGGGCGTTGCCCACCAGGTCGCGGGCCGGCAGGCGCACGAACTCGATGCCGATAAAGGAGATGTAGGCGGCGCCGGCCCAGGCGACGATGCCCAGCGATTCGCGCACGAAGCCGCGCGTGAAAGCGACCGCGGCGGAAATCGCCACGACCACCAGGACGGCGAGATCGACCCAGTTCAACGCGGGGCCCGGGGGCGGGGACGGGAAGCCATGGGGCGGGATGCGGCCATGGAGGCACCGTATATCGCTCCTCGGCCCCCAGGCGCCACCCCACCGGTTGTGCCGGCTTTCATGCGGGCGTGGCGTTTGGGCGCGGGCGGGCGGGCTTGGCGGTGAAACGGGCGACGAGGTCGCCGAGATGGCCGACCTCGTCCAGCGCCAGGCCCTCCGGTGCGGCGAGCTTGCGGTTGCCGCCGGCGACGCGGCGCGGCAGGGCGGCGCGGGCGAAGCCGAGCTTCTGCGCCTCCTTCAGCCGGGCCTCGGCGTGCGCCACCTGGCGCACCTCGCCCGAAAGGCCGACCTCGCCGAAGAAGACGCAGGAGGGGTCGGTGGGCTGGTCGGTGGCGGCCGAGGCCAGGGCGGCGGCCACGGCGAGGTCGGCGGCCGGTTCGCCCACGCGCAGGCCGCCGGCGACGTTCAGATACACGTCGGTGGCACCCAGCTTCAGGCCGCAGCGGGTTTCCAGCACCGCCAGCAGCATGGCAAGCCGCCCGGAATCCCAGCCGATGACGCTGCGGCGGGGCGTGCCGCCGGGGTTGGCGGCCAGCAGGCACTGGATTTCGACCAGCACCGGGCGCGTCCCCTCCATGCCGGCGAACACCGCGCTGCCGGAGATGTTGCCGCGGCGTTCGGCCAGGAACAGGGCCGAGGGGTTGGCGACCTCTGTCAGGCCGGCCTCGCCCATCTCGAACACGCCGATCTCGTCGGTGGCGCCGAAGCGGTTCTTGACGCCGCGCAGAATGCGGAACTGGTGGCCGCGGTCGCCCTCGAAATGCAGCACGGCATCGACCATGTGCTCCAGCACGCGCGGGCCGGCGATGGTGCCTTCGCGGGTGACGTGGCCGACCAGCACCAGGGCGGTGTTCTGCTGCTTGGCCACGCGGATCAGCTCAAAGGCGCTGGCCCGCACCTGGCTGACGGAGCCGGGGGCGCTTTCGATGCCCTCCAGCCACATGGTCTGGATGCTGTCGATCACTACCAGGGCGGCGTCCTTGGCCTCGGCTATGGAAGCGGCGATGTCGCGCAGGTTGATGCTGGCGGCCAGCTCCAGCGGGTCAGTGTGCAGGCCGAGGCGGCGGGCGCGCAGGCGGACCTGGTCCACCGCCTCCTCGCCCGAGATATACAGCACGCGGCGGCCGGAGCGGGCGAGGCGGGCGGCGGCCTGGAGCAGCAGGGTGGACTTGCCGATGCCCGGGTCGCCGGCGAGCAGGATCGCCGAGCCGGGCACCAGCCCGCCGCCCAGCACGCGGTCCAGCTCCGCGATGCCGGTGGGGGTGCGCGGGGGCGGGGCGGCGCTGCCGGCGAGATCGACGAAGGCGAGGCGGCCGGGGCGGCCCTTGGATGGGGTGGGGGAGGCGGACTGCACCTCCTCGACGATGGTGTTCCACTCGCCGCACGCCTCGCAGCGCCCGGCCCATTTGGACGTGACGGCGCCGCAGGCCTGGCAAACATGGCGGGTGGCGGGCTTGGCCATCAGGGCAGGGAAGGCTTCTTTTTGTGAACAAAAAGAAGCAAAAAAACTTTACCCCTTTGCATCCCGCGACCGCGGATACCCCTGGGCGAGGCGTGGCCACCGCCTAGAGGATAAAGTTTTTTTGCTTCTTTTTGTTCACAAAAAGAAGAATCCTTCACGTCGCCACCTCCTGGGCCGTCTCCTGGGCCATCTCCGGGAACATCGCCCGCTCCACCAGCGCGCAGGCGATATGCGCGGCGGTGATGTGGATCTGCTGGATGATCGGCGTCCAGGTGGATGGCGCGCGCACGATGTGGTCGCACAGCGGGAGCATTTTGCCGCCGCCCTGGCCGGCGAAGCCCAGGGTGGTCATCCCGCCCGCGCGCGCCGCTTCGAGGGCGCGGAGCACGCTGGGCGAGTTGCCGGAGGTGGAGATGGCCAGGAACACGTCCCCGGCCCGCCCGAGTCCGCGCACCTGGCGTTCGAAGACGTGGTCGTAGCCGTAGTCGTTGGCGGTGGCGGTCATGGCCGAGCTGTCGGTGGTGAGCGCGATGGCGGGCAGGGGGGCGTGGTCGAACATCAGGCGGGAGATGAACTCGCCGGCGATGTGCTGGGCGTCGGCCGCACTGCCGCCGTTGCCGGCCACCAGGAGCTTGCCGCCGGCCTTCATGCTGGCGGTGATGGCCTTGGCCATGGCGAGCAGGCTGCGCGTCGCCTCGGTGTCGGCGGCGAAGGCGTCCATGGCCGCGCGGCTGGCGGCGAGGTAATGGGCGACGTAGCTGGGGGCATCGTCAGGCATTGCGGTCTCCTGGCGCGGTGTTCTCTTCCGCCTCCATCGCGGCCTCGTCAATCGCCTCGCTCGCATCGGACGCCGAAGGCGGGCCGATCAGGGCGGCGGCGGCTTCGGGTTCCAGCGCCTCCACGCCCTTGAGCTTGCGCTCGATCTGGCCGGTGCGGGTTTTCATCATCCGGATCGTGTTGCTGAAGGCGCCGGCCTGTTTGGCGAGGCGGTCGATCACGCCGTCCATCTTCTGCACCTCGGTGCGCGCGGCGCCGAGCAGGTGGCGCACCTCGTCGGCCTTGTGTTCCAGCGCGAGTGTGACATGGCCCAGGTGGATGGTGCGCAACAGGGCCGGGAACAGGCTGGGACCCATGACCAGGACGCGGTGCAGGCGGCCCAGCTCGTCCACCAGGCCGTCGATGCGCGCGACCTCGGCGTAGAGGCCGTCGGTGGGCAAGTACATCACCGCGAATTCCACGGTGGTGGGCGGCAGGATGTATTTCTCGGCGATCTTGCGCGCCTCGGTGCGCACGCGGGTGGCAAGTGCGCGGCGGGCGGCGCGCTCGGCGTCGGCGTCGGCGGCGTCCTGGGCGGAGAGGAGGCGTTCGTAGTCCTCCATCGGGAACTTGGCGTCGACCGGCAGGCGCGGGCGGATGGCGCCGCGCATCGGCATGATGATGGCGAATTCGACGGCGTCGTCGCTGCCTTCGCGCGGCTTCCAGTTGGTGTCGTAGGCGCCGGGGGGCAGCACGTCGTCCAGCATGGCGCGCACCTGGGTCTCGCCCCAGCCGCCGCGGGTTTTCACGTTGCCGAACAGGCGCTTGATGTCGCCGATCTGGGCGCCGACGGCCTGCATCTCGCCCATCGCCTTCTGCACCTGGGCGAACTGCTCGGTCACGCGGGCGAAGCTGGCGCTCATTTGCTGCTCGACGGCCTTGGCGAGCTGTTCGTTCACGGCGGCGTTGATTTCGCCCAGCTTTTTCTCGTTGCCGGCGCGCAGGGCGGCGAGTTCCTCGCGCTGCTGGGTGGCGGCGCGCCCGGCCTGGTCGGCCAGCGCGCGCAGCTGTTCGGCCAGCGTGCGGGCGATGTCGGCCAGGCGGGTTTCGTTGCTGGCGCGCAGGGCGTCGATGGCGGCGGTGACCTCGCCGCGCAGGGCTTGGCCGCCTTGGGCCTGGGCGGCGGACAGCGCGCGCTCGGCGGCGGCGAGGCTGGTGCGCAGGGTTTCGGCCTCGGTGCGCTGGCCGGCGAGCACGCGTTCCTCCAGCAGCCGCAACCGTTCGACGGCGTTGCCCTGGCGCCGCATCGCCAGCAGCGCCACCAGGATCGCCAGCAGCACCGCGGCCGCCGCCGTCGCCGCCAGAACCAGTTCGACCGTCATCCGCCCTCGCCGAGTCGCGCGGGGATTATGCCACGCGCGGGCGCCGTGCCGCGTATTCCACGGCCAGCCACGACAGCAGGCCGGCCGACAGGAAGCCGAGCATGGTCAGCGCCACGCCCAGCGGCCCCAGCACGGGGTACAGTGTGGCGACGATGACGCCGGAGGCGGCCATGCACAGCATCTGGCCGCAGCCCATCAACGCCGCCGTGGTGCCGGCATGCTCCGGCACCGGCTCCAGTGCCGCATGGGTGATGTTCGGCGTGGTGAGGCCGCGGCAGATGCCCACCACCACCACGAAGGGGATGAAGGTTTCCAGCCGCACGATCCCCATGGCCATGAATGCGGCGGCGGCCAGTGCGGCCAGCGGCGCCACCGCCAGCCCCACCGCCAGCGGCACGCGCGGGCCGACGCCGCGCCGGGCGAGGTAGGTGTTGATCGCCGAGCCGAGCAGGATGCCGGAGGAGGTGATGGCGAACAGCAGGCCGAACATCGCCACGCTGACCCCTATCGTGCCCATCAGCACCAGCGGCGAGGCGGCGATGAAGGCGAACAGCCCGCCGGAGCCCAGCGTGTTCACCAGCACATAGCCCATGGTGCGGCGCTGGCGGACCACCGCGGCGTAGCGGCCGATCAGGTCCAGCCTTGTGCCGGGCGCGGGCGGGCGGCTTTCGTCCAGGCCGAAATACACCGCCAGCACCAGGGCAACGCCGGCGAGGCCGAGTACCAGGTAGATCAGGCGCCATTCGCCCAGCAGCAGGATCAGCCCGCCCAGGGTGGGCGCGATGATCGGGGCGATGGTGATGACCATGCTCACCTGGCTCATCTTGATGCGCCCGGCCTGGCCGTCGAAGCTGTCGCGCACCACGGCGATGGCCAGCGTGGTGCCGCCGGCCGCCCCGATCCCCTCCAGCAGGCGGAAGGCCAGCAGCGCCTCGATGGTGGGGGCGAGCGCGCAGCCGAGGCCGGCGAGCGCGTAGAGCGTCATGCCGCCCAGCATCACCGGCCGGCGGCCGACACGGTCGGATAGCGGGCCCATGACCAGCTGCGCGGCGCCGAACCCTGCGAGGAACAGCGACAGCGTCATCGCCGCCTGCGTCGGGATGGCGCCAAGCGAGGCATATAGCAGGTTCAACGCCGGCAGGCCGAGGTCGATGGACAAGGGCGGCAGCGCGGCGAGCGCTCCGATCAGGAATGTGAAGCCGACGGAGTGCGGTCGAAGCGCCATAAGCCTCTCTAATCCCTGCTGGTATGGTTGTCACTGCGCAATCACACCCGACCGGGGCACCGCCGCCTCACCGGCAGCCGTTGCACTGCCGGCACGGAGCCACCCTAGCGCCATCGCGCACATGATAGGATGGCGCATTGCGTATACGATACCACTGTCTACAATTAATTACCTAATCACGTGTTTTGGGGCGCCTCGCCGCAACCCCCGGTGGCATTCCAGGGTCGCAATTCGGGGTCGCAGTTCGGGGCGCGAGCCCTAGCCGAGGAAGACGCGCACCTGCGCCGCCGCATCGGCCAAGCCCACGCGCTGCACCGTCACGCCCTGCGGGAAGGCCGAGAGCAGCCGGCTTGGCGTGGAGCGGTCCAGCAGCACGAAGGCGCCGCGGTCGGTGGAGGCGCGGATCAGCCGCCCGAACGCCTGGCGCAGGCGGAAGCGGGCGATGCGGGTGTCGTAGCCCGCGGTGTCCCCGCCCGACAGGTGCACGCGGCGCTCGCGGTGCAGGATGTCCGGTCGCGGCCAGGGCACGCGCTCGAACACCACCAGGCGCAGGGCGCGGCCCGGCACGTCCACCCCGTCGCGCATCGCGTCGGTGCCGAGCAGGCACGAATCCTCCTCGGTGCGGAACACGTCCACCAGGGTGGCATTGTCCATCGCGTCGACATGCTGGGCCAGCAGCGGGATGCCGGCCTCCTCCAGCGGGGCGGCGATGCGCTGGTGCACTGCTCGCAGCCGGGCGATGGCGGTGAACAGCCCCAGCCCGCCGCCGCCCGAGGCCAGGAACAACGTGCGGTAGGCGGCCGCCAGCGCCCCGATCTCGCGGGTGTTCACGTCGGTCACCACGAAGCAGCGGGTCTGGGCGGCATAGTCGAACGGCGAGGCAACGGCGACGCGGATTGCCGGGCTGGGCAGGTGGGTGGCGCCGACGCGCGCCTCCGCATCCTCCCACGCCGCCTCCACGTCGGCCGCCCCGGCATCGCGCAGGGTGGCGGAGGTGACCAGCAGGCCCTGCGCCGGGCGGGCAAGGGTGGCGGCGAAGGGGATGGTGGGGTCGAGCCAGTGGCGGTGCAGGCCGATGTCGCGGTCTTCCATGCCGCGGCGGTCCAGGCGCAGGAACAGCACGTGCACCGGCCGCTGGCCCGGCTCCGGCGGTTCGGCGCCGACGGCGGCGAGCATGGCGCCCCAGGCCGAGAGCGGTTCGACGGCGCGGCGCTTCAGGCTGCGGCAGGCGGCCTCGATGCGGTTGCGGGTGGCTTCGTCCAGTTCCTCCGCCTCGTCTTCCAGCCGGGCCGCGAGGCGGTCC
>Ga0163144_10031316_pt1 | contig 10144 bp, 11 predicted proteins | sample OliLak19BULKMAT1_FD_123175 | JGI IMG/M metagenome (GOLD analysis project Ga0163144, IMG submission 123175) | Freshwater microbial mat bacterial communities from Lake Vanda, McMurdo Dry Valleys, Antarctica - Oligotrophic Lake LV.19.BULKMAT1 | ecosystem: Environmental > Aquatic > Freshwater >...
ACGGCTTCTTCGTCGTGCCCAAGGCGGTCGAGTAGCGGCCTTACATTCCGCCGCGAACCGCCCTACATTTTCGGCATGGGCCAATCACGGCCCGGTAGCTGAAGGGCTCGCGCCATGGCCAAGGGTCAGAAGAAATCCAACAAGGAAGTCCGCAAACCGAAAGCGGACAAGGTAAAGCCGAAACTCGGCGCCCCCGTCGCCAAGCCCGGCGACCTCAAAGGCATGGAACACCTGAAGCGCTAGTCCGCCGGACCTGTCATCCCGGCCAGCCGCCAAAGGCGGCGTGAGCCGGGACCTTCTCTAGGGTCGTGAACCAACAAGCGCAGATCACCCGCGCTCTCAAAAAACGCTTTGCCAGTTTGTCGTCATCCCGGGATTTGCAAAGCAAATACCCGGGACCCAGACTTCAACCCCCCCTCCCTCCGGGAGAGGCTGCAATCGCCCTGAGCAGGCCCGCCGCCGAAGGCGGTGGGAGGTGAGGGTTGAGGCACAGACTTACGCCTACATCGCCGCGCTCCCCACCCCAGCAAAATCAACGCGCTGTAAAATACTCGCGCCGATCAACGCAGCACCCTCCGCACCGGGTGTATCCTGCGCCCATGCCCCCAAATCCTCCGCCCCAGGACCATGCCGCTCCCTCGCGAGAGCAAGTGATAAAAAATGAGAATCTTTGAGAAAAAGACGACACTGAATGAGACACAAACGCCACCAAATGGAGACGCAGCGAGAAGGCATGAGAGGGGTTCAGCGTGGCCAATACCGCCGAACCCCCTGTATTCAAACCAGATTTCCCCCTTCGCCTGCAGCGAAACCAGAAATCCGCCCCCAAAACAGCAAATTATTTCGCCGGATTGATCAGATACTTCGTGCCCGTGGCTTTCGCGTTGTAGGCCTGCAGCGTCTTCAGATCGAGCGCCTGCGCCAGCGAGATTTCCGCCGTGTAGTGGCTCGCAAACGTTGTCGTCAGTTCGTCCACCACGCGCTGGCGCATCTTGGCGCGAACTTCCGGGCCCACCTTCTGGAGGAACGGCGTCAGCAGATAGCCGCCCAGGTTCCACGCAAAGCCGACGCCCGCCGGCACCTGGGTCTGCGACATGTCGAGCCGGCCATAGATGTAGACCTGCGTTTCCTGGCCCGAGCCATAGCGGCTGAACTCTTTCATGTTGCGGCTCGCCGCCGCTTCCATCGCCACCAGCAATTGCCCGGCCAGAGGACCGCCGCCGATCGCGTCAAAGCCCAGCGTCGTCTTGGTTTCGGCCAGCGCCGTGATCAGCTCTTCCATGAAATTCGGCGAAGAAGAGTCAACGATATGTGTCGCGCCGAGACCTTTCAGCAGGTCCGCCTGCGCCTTCGACCGCACGATGTTCACGAGCGGAACATTATCCTTCTGGCAGATCTTCACGAGCATCTGGCCAAGGTTCGACGCGGCGGCGGTGTGCACGATTCCCGTGCGTCCCTGCATCTTCATCGTCTCGACAAAGGAGATCGCCGTCAGCGGGTTCACGAAGCAGGACGCGCCATCCTTCGCCGAAGTGCCATCCGGCAGCGGCAACACCTGCGCCAGGTTCAGCATCCGGTACTCCGAATACATCTCGCCGCCGAGGCCCGCGACCATCTTGCCGAGCATCGCCTGCGCCGCCGGCGAGGAGCCTGCCTTCACCACCACGCCCGCACCCTCGTTGCCCACCGGCATCGACTGGTCCATCCGCGCCGCCATCGCCCGCATGGCAGCGCCCGGCACTTTCGCGGTGATGACCGGACGATCTTTCGTACCGGACTGGACAGCGGAACTCATGTCCGCCCCGCCAACCAGCAAGCCGAGGTCCGACGGGTTGATCGGTGTCGCTTCGACGCGGATCACCACATCGTCGGGGCCCGGCTCAGGCACGGCGACATCCGCCAGTGAAATCTCGAGTTCGCCCGAAGCCTTCAGATGGCTACGCAGCTGGAGCGCGGTCTTGGGAACCGTGTTGGTCATGTCTTGTCCTCCCGGATGTATAGTTACGTTTTTGATGGCCAAGATGGGCGTGTTCGACCGTCCAGACTGTATTCTGCTTTAAGTTGATCTATACTCTTTATTGAGCAGTCGTTCTTGAATGCAGCCATTTCAATGGCATCGAGTCTGCCTAACATTTCCGAATACTCGCTTTCGTTCTTTGCGTGTCCGCTTGTTCCGCCCAGAATCGGAAAATCTTCTGCGGCGCGCTTGAGCGGGATGCGCAAATCTTCTTTGCGTTTCCAAGCAGTCATTTGATCAGTGTTTAGCTGTTCACACGACTTTACTACGTATTCTACAGGCGAAATCGACATAGGTTTGATCGATTTTGGATGAGGCACGACACACGCAGAAATAAGAAACAACGAGACGAAGCTGGCGATTGCGCAAGCTAGATCGATAATACGCATGCAAATGGTCCCTGTTTATTTCACAGCCTTGTTGAGCGCTAAAGCGCTTCTTCGGCAAAGTCCTGATAGTCGATCAGAATTTCGGCGTCCGATGCGATATCGGTCAGCGCCGTCAGGGTGACGGTTTGCGCGTCCGCGTCAACCTCAAACCCGGCATTCGCATCGGGGCTATGGTTGCACATTGAGACTTCCCCAAAGGCAACGGCGCAGCGGACCGCGCCATCCGCGCGCTCATCGACATAGAATACGTAATGGTACAGCCGCGTGGATTTCAGCGTTTCGGTGTCGGCATGCGACAGGATCAGCAGCGGATAGACGCCGATTTCCGCGCCTTCCGGAATCCGGCCCGAAGCAAAAAGTCCGCGTCCATGCAGGGGCGAGGTGCGAACCTCGGCGCGGCCCCCTTCGTTTCGTGCCAGCATGACAGCGTGTGTAGCAATGCGCCGGTGTGCGCGCCAGCCGGATCAGGCTGGATTTTCTTCCGCCGCTTCAGCCGGCTTTTCAGCCTTCGAATCCCACTCCCGGATCTCGCGGATCATGCAGCGGTTGGAGCCGAACGAGTCGCCCAGCGTGCGCGCCACGATGATCGAATCGCCCGGCGTCACGCAGCCGCCATTGCTGTCCACCGCGATGGATTCAGCGTAGTCGAGGTCGGTGCAACCCGCCGTCACCTCGACCATGTACTGGTCGCGGCCCTCATGGAGGACCACCGATTCCCGCTCGTTCATGCTGAACCCGTCGATGTTCGACGCAAAGCAGATGCTCCGCTTTTCCGGGCCCAGACGCGGGTCATCGGCATACTTTTCCAGCCCGCGCAGTCGCGGCTCGGTGGGAGCCGTCGAGCAGGCGCCGAGTACGGTCACGGCCAGAACGGCCAGAGTGATGCGTTTCATAGCGGAATCCTCCTAAGCGCTTGTTGGATGTGCAACCAGTCTGCGCCCCGTTACCCGCTGCCGCAATGGGCTCACGAAGACTTGAACTTTTTCCGTCTGGGCCCTAGCAGGCGGGGTTCAACATGAGGCATGCCCGATGACCGATCTCACCGCCCTGACCCTCGCCGAAGCGCTGGACGGGCTGAAATCGAAGCAGTTTTCCTCGGTCGAGCTGACCGAAGCCTTCAACGCGGCCATCGCCAAGGCGCGTGTTCTGAACGCCTTCGTAGTCGAAACGCCGGAGAAGGCGCTGGAAATGGCCAAAGCCTCCGACGCCCGCCGCGCCAAGGGCAAGGCCGGCAAGCTCGACGGCGCCCCCCTCGGCATCAAGGATCTCTACTGCACCAAGGGCGTCCGCACGACCGCCTGTTCCGGCATCCTCGGCGAATTCACGCCGACCTACGAATCCACCGTCACGCAAAACCTGTGGGACGAAGGCGCCGTGATGCTCGGCAAGCTCAACATGGACGAGTTCGCGATGGGCTCCTCCAACGAGACCTCGCACTTCGGCAACGTCATCAACCCCTGGCGCCGCAAGGGCGACAACCAAGGCCTCACCCCCGGCGGCTCGTCCGGCGGCTCCGCCTCGTCCGTCGCGGCCAACCTGTGCCTCGCCGCCACCGCTTCCGACACCGGCGGCTCGATCCGCCAGCCCGCCGCCTTCACCGGCACCGTCGGCATCAAGCCGACCTATGGCCGCGCCAGCCGCTACGGCATGGTCGCCTTCGCCTCTTCGCTCGATCAGGCCGGGCCGATCGCCAAGACCGTCGAGGACTCCGCCATCCTCCTCGAAGTCATGTGCAGCCATGACCCGAAGGACTCCACCTCGCTGAACATCAAGTCGCCGGACTGGCAGAAGGATGTCCGCAAAGGCGTCAAAGGCATGAAGATCGGCATCCCGAAGGAGTACCGCATCGACGGCCTTTCCGACGAGATTGACGCCCTCTGGCAGCAGGGCATCAAATGGCTGAAGGAAGCCGGCGCGACGATCGTCGACATCTCCCTGCCGCACACGAAGTATGCGCTCCCGGCCTATTACATCGTCGCCCCTGCTGAGGCCTCGTCCAACCTCGCTCGCTATGACGGCATGCGCTACGGCGCGCGCGTCGAGGGCAACAACCTCACGCAGACCTATGAAGGCACCCGCGCCTCCGGCTTTGGCAAGGAAGTGCAGCGCCGCCTGTTGATCGGCACCTACGTGCTCTCGTCCGGCTATTACGATGCCTATTACCTGCGGGCCCAGAAAGTCCGCACCAAGATCTTCCAGGACTTCGTCGAGGCGTTCAAAAGCTGCGACGCTATCCTCACGCCCGCCTGCCCATCGCCCGCCTTCGCCTTTGGCGAAAAGTCCGGCGACCCGGTGGAGATGTACCTCAACGACGTGTTCACCGTGACGGCCAACCTCGCCGGCCTTCCCGGCATTGCGGTGCCCACCGGTCTCTCCACCAGCGGCCTGCCGCTTGGCCTGCAGGTCATCGGCAAGGCGCTCGACGAGGCCGCCTGCTTCCGCGTCGGCGGCGCACTGGAAGATGCAGCGGGCTTTGTGGCCAAGCCGGAACGGTGGTGGTAAACTGCCCGCATGGCGCGTTTCCTTGCAATCTTCGCGATCACCCTCACCCTGAGCACGCTCATGATGAGCGGCATCCTCGCCCGCTATGGCTATAGCCTCGCTGATCCTGAAATGCGGATCATGCTGGGCGTCTGCCTGTTCGTTGCCGGCTATGTCGCCTGGCGCATCTCCAACGTCCTGAAGGCCCGCGGCCGCAAGCTCTCCGAAATGCCGGCCCCCGGCGGGGCAGGGCAGGGCAAGCTCGCCGCGCTGTTCGAGCCGCGAAGCAAAGCGCTTTCCGCCCGCCAGGCCGATCTCGACGCCCGCCGCCGCCGTTTGATCGCCGAAGGCAAGCTGGAGGCGGATGAGGCCCCCGCGCCACCACCGGAACCTGAACCCGCCCCGCCATCCTTGGCCACGTCCACCAACGTCAAGGACCGCATGGCCGCCCGCCGCGAACGCGTCCGCAAGGCCCGCGAAGAAGGCAAGCTGGATTGAACGGTCCGGCTGTCCCCAGAAACGCTCCAACCCATTTGAAACCATTGAGATATCCATGACCGAGCGACCCTCCTTCCGCATCAAAGGCGAAACCGGCGACTGGGAAGTCGTCATGGGGCTGGAGATCCATGCCCAGGTTGCCTCAAATGCGAAGCTCTTCTCCGGCGCCTCGACCGCGTTCGGCTCGGACCCGAATTGCAACGTCTCGCTGGTAGACGCCGCGATGCCCGGCATGCTCCCGGTCATAAACCGCGTCTGTGTCGAACAGGCGATCCGCACCGGCCTCGGCCTCAAGGCGCAGATCAACAGCTACAGCCGCTTCGACCGGAAGAACTATTTCTACCCCGACTTGCCGCAGGGCTATCAGATCAGCCAGTTTGCTCACCCCATCGTCGGCGAAGGGGAAATCGAGGTTGATGTCGAAGTTCCGGGTAAGGAGGATTATGCCTTCACCTGCCGTATCGAGCGCCTACACCTCGAGCAGGACGCCGGCAAGTCTATCCACGACATGGACCCGCACGCGACGTATGTGGACCTCAACCGCTCGGGCGTCGCCCTGATGGAAATCGTCTCCAAGCCCGACGTGCGCTCGCCCGCCGAGGCGGCCGCCTATGTCAAGAAACTGCGCGCCATCGTCATCGCACTCGGCACCTGCGACGGCGACATGGAGAAGGGCAACCTGCGCGCCGATGTCAACGTCTCCGTCTGCAAGCCCGGCCAGTATGAGAAGTTCCGCGAAACCGGAGACTTCAAACATCTCGGCACGCGCTGCGAGCTGAAGAACATGAACTCCTACCGCTTCATCCAGCAGGCTATCGAATACGAAGCGCGCCGCCAGATCGAAATCATCGAAGGCGGCGGCAAGGTCGATCAGGAAACGCGCCTCTACGATCCGGTGAAGGGCGAAACGCGCTCCATGCGCTCGAAGGAAGATGCGCACGACTACCGGTATTTTCCGGACCCGGACCTTCTGCCGCTCGAGCTCGAGCAGGCCTGGATCGAGGACATCCGCAAATCCTTGCCGGAACTCCCGGACCAGAAACGCGCCCGCTTCGAAAAAGACTACGGCCTTTCGCGCTATGATGCGGGTGTGCTGACATCCGACGCCGACAAGGCGCTCTTCTTCGAGGAAGTCGCCAAGGGCCGCGATGCGAAACTCGCCGCCAATTGGGTCACTCAGGAACTCTTCGGCTACCTCAACAAGGAAGGCCTTGAGCTTTCGCAAAGCCCGGTCTCCGCGTCTGCCCTCGGCGGCCTGATCGCCCTGATCTCGGATAATACGATCAGCGGCAAGATCGCGAAAGACGTCTTTGCCCGGATGATCTCCGGCGAAGGCGAAGCCAGCACAATCGTGGAAAAGCACGGCCTCAAACAGGTCACCGACACCGGTGCCATCGAGAAAGTCGTGGACGAGATCATTGCCGCGAACCCCGATCAGGTCGCCAAGGTCAAAGACAAGCCGCAAACCCTCGGCTGGTTCGTCGGCCAGGTCATGAAAGCCTCCGGCGGCAAGGCCAACCCGCAGGCCGTCAACGACATCCTGAAGGCGAAGCTGGGAATCTGACGCCCTTAAGCGTGGCACCCAGCCAGCCCCACCCTAACCCTCCCCAAAATGGGGAGGGTTAGGGTGGCATCATGTTGCGAGCTACCTCTGTCCAACAGAGCAAAAGGTCCCCTCCCCATTTTGGGGAGGGCTAGGGTGGGGCGAGGCAAGTCACGCCGTCTCCCGCGCGCGGGTAAGGGCGCAGGCTAAAACGCCGCGCGAATCTTCGCCGCCACCGGCTCCAGCTCCGCCGCGCTTTTCATGCCGCCGCTCCCGTGCGCGCCCATTTTCACGCCCTCCCAAACCGGCATGATGTGGAAATGCAGATGGAACACCGTCTGCCCGGCCGGCGCGCCGTTGAACTGCACCACGCGCAATCCATCCGGCTTCAGCCCGGCCTCCACCGCGCGCGCCACCTTCTGCACACGGAGCATATAGTCGCCCAGCGCGGCTTCCGGCAGGTCCAAGAAATTGCGCGCCTCGACCCCCTTCGGAATCACCAGCGTATGCCCCTCCACCTGCGGAAACACATCCATGAAGGCCAGCGCCACCTCGTCCTCGAATACCTTAACGCATGGCATCTCGCCGCGCAGGATTTTCGCGAAGATATTGGCGGGGTCGTAAGGGGCGTGAAGGGTCATGTGTCTTTCCTGAACGGTGTCCGGTCCTTGAGATAATCAAAATCGGCGTCCACCGCCGCCCGTTCGCGCTCAAGATAATCCGCGATGGCGGCGCGGAATCCGGCATGCGCAATCCAGTGCGCCGAATGCGTCAGCACCGGCGCGTAGCCGCGCGCCAGCTTGTGCCCGCCCTGCGCGCCCGCCTCGACGGTCTTCAGGCCGCGCGCAATCGCGAAGTCAATCGCCTGGTAATAGCATGTCTCGAAATGCAGCATCGGGCGTGGATCGGCGCAGCCCCAGTAGCGCCCATACAGCGTTTCGGAACCGATCAGGTTCATCGCCCCGGCAATCGCCGTCTCGCCCTCATAGGCAAACACGAACAATAGATCATCCGCCATCCGTTCCCGGAGCATCGAGAAGCTCTTGCGCATGAGGTAAGGCGAGCCCCATTTGCGGTTGCCGGTGTCCATGTAGAATTCGAAGAAGATGTTGAGATGCGCTTCGGTGATCTCCGCGCCCGTGATGTGGCGAAACTCCAGTCCATCCTGCGCCTTGGTGCGCTCCTTGCGCAGGTTCTTGCGCTTGTCGGAGGAGAGGGTGGCCAGGAAATCGTCAAATGATCCGTACCCGGCATTCTGCCAGTGGAACTGCTGGTCCGTCCGGATCAGCAGGCCCGCATGCGCCAATGCCGGCGCCTCCGCCTCTTCGATGAAGTTCATGTGGAACGAAGACGCGCCCGTCTCTGCCAGCAGCTGCAAGGCGCCCTGCAGCAGCGCGGATTTGTACAGCGCCTCGTCCGGCCCCGGCGCCACCAGCCGGCGCCGCCCGGTCACCGGCGTGAACGGCACCGCCGACAGTAGCTTCGGATAATACGCCCCGCCGGCGCGCTCCCACGCTTCCGCCCAGGACTGGTCGAATACAAACTCGCCGCGCGAATGGCTCTTGAACCACATCGGCATCGCCCCGCGCAGCCGCCCGCCCGCGTCATGCGCCAGCAGGTGCGCGCCCCGCCATCCGGTGCGCGGCGTGGCCGCGCCGGACCGCTCCATAGTGTCCAGGAATTCCCAGGTCAGGAAAGGATCATACGGAAGGCCCGGCGGATTCGCGACCGCGTTCCACGCCGCTGCGTTGACGCCGTCCAGCGACTCGAGAATCGTGATGCGGGGAAGGGCAGCGTCCATGCGCTGCTATCTAGGGCGCCGCGAGCGCCGGGTCGATATGTTCGAAGATGATTGCCGGATTGTAAGCCCGCGCCGCCGCCAGATCCGCACCGCTGCGCACCGTCCACACCACCACCGGCGTGCCCGTCTGCGCCGTCATCGCCGCCGCGCGCGCGATGTCGGTATGGTGGACTGCGAGGTAGTCTATCCCGTCCGCCAGCGCCCGGCCGGTGATCGCGGCAAACCGGTCCTCGCCCGCCTGCACCGACGGCAGCACCAGCTGCCCCCGCATCAGGCCCTCCGGCAGCGCCCGCACGGCCTCCTCGGAAAAACTCATCGCCGCCGCCAGCCCCGGCCACCCTGCCAGCCGCGCGGCAATCGCCGCGGCAAACGCCGCCGGATCGGTCGTCCCGTCCACCTTCATCTCGCACAAAAGCGGCAAGCCTTCCGGCCAGAACGCCAGCAAATCGTCAAACGCGGGAATGCGTTGATCCGAACCCGTCAGGCCCATCGCTTTCAGCTCCGCCGCGGCGCGCAGCTCGAACACGCCGCTATCCGCCGTCATCCGGTCCAGCAGCGGGTCGTGGAAAATCATCGGCGTGCCGTCAGCGGCGGGCCGCAGATCAAACTCCGTCCCCAGCCCCGCCTCTGCCGCCGCACGAAATCCCGCCAGCGAATTCTCCGGCGGCCCGTCTGTCAGCCACAGGCCCCGGTGGGCATAGGCAAACGCGCCCAGGTCAAACCGCGCGGCCATGCCTCAGGCGATCTCGAACACGCCGTCGACTTCCACCGCCACACCCAGCGGCAGGGTCGGGCAGGCGACCGCCGAGCGCGCATGCTTGCCGGCCTCGCCGAACACTTCGACCATCAGATCGGAACACCCGTTCACCACTTGCGGAATGTCCACGAAGCTCGGCGCCGCGTTGACGAACCCGCCCAGCTTCACGACGCGCTTGATCCGCGACAGCTCGCCCACCGCCGCCTTGCACTGCGCGATCAGGTTGATGCCGCAGATGCGCGCTGCGTGCTGGCCTGCGGAAAGCTCCATGTTCTCGCCGAGGCGGCCCAGGATGCGCCCCTCCGCCGTCGCGCTCACCTGGCCGGACACATAGAGCAGGTTGCCCGTGATGACGAACGGTACATAGGTCGCCACCGGTTTCATCGGCGCCGGCAACGCGATGCCGAGACGGTCAAGATTCTCTTCGGGGGTTGGCATGGGCGGCTCCTGATTGAGGTTGCGCTTCCCCTTATCGCCCAGGGGGCGGAAAGGAAAGCAAGAGGGAGATACGAGAGGCGTTCGCGTTTGCCGCCCCCCACCCTAACCCTCCCCATCTTGGGCAGGGCTATCGCATGTAGGCGAAGGCCTTTTCGAGATAGTCGTCTTCCCATGCACATCTCATGAGCCTTTGTCGCTTTGAGGTTTTGGGATCGTCGAT
>Ga0163144_10031317_pt1 | contig 10144 bp, 11 predicted proteins | sample OliLak19BULKMAT1_FD_123175 | JGI IMG/M metagenome (GOLD analysis project Ga0163144, IMG submission 123175) | Freshwater microbial mat bacterial communities from Lake Vanda, McMurdo Dry Valleys, Antarctica - Oligotrophic Lake LV.19.BULKMAT1 | ecosystem: Environmental > Aquatic > Freshwater >...
GTTGCGTTTGCAGGCACAAAAGCAACTCGGAACACTCCCGATTTATTTCCATCATCCCGCTAAGTTAGCCCTTAATGATCTGGGCATGGTCCTCGGCGTCACCCGGCAAAAGTCCCCACAGCTCGCGTACCGTGCGCTCGAGCTCGGCGCGGTTGCCCGCTTGCTCGGCCTTTCGACCCTTGGCGAGCAGGGTCTGCGCGCGCTTGGGGTCGCTGGTGTCGTGCACCCGACCGGCACAAGCGTCGAGCTCCCAGCTCCAGGCTTCAGGATGCCGTAAGTAGGCAACCACGCGCAGCCTGCGTAGCAGTTTCAGGTGGCGCTCGATCTCACGCATGTTCCGGGCCCGCAGGGCGCGCTGGATCTGATCCATGCATTGAGAAAGCGCTTTACGTTCGACCTCAGTGCCTTGCGTGTCCAGCCAGTGAGCGGTCGCCAGGTGGTCTTCGAGCACGCGCGCGTTCAGCTCGGGCCAGGCATTGGCGGCCTCCACGTCGCCGAGCATGCCGTCGCAGTCGATCAGGGCTCGCCGGGCCTTTTCGGCGGCGTCCGTGTCGCCGCCTCGCGCCGCGTCCAGATCGCGCAAGATGGTCTGGTGGGAGCGTCAGCGTTTCCTCGAACGTATCCAGCGACTCGTTCCCGACCTCCAGGTCTTCAACCAACAGCGTCGCCTTGCCCGCGCGCGACAGCTCGATCTTGACCTCTTCGGCTGCTGCCTTGAGCTTGGCCACGGCGCTGGCGTGCGCCGGATTGCTGCGTTCGATGCTCAGCCCGCTCCTCTGCAGCCTGACGATCAGCCAATCCACGACGGCGAGATCGAAGTCGCGCCCGCCCAGGAAGTTGTCGCCGTCGTGACCCACCACACGCAGCAGGCCGTCTTGCGACTCCAGCAGACTTGCGTCGAAAGTGCCGCCGCCCAGATCGTAGACGAGCCAGGTGCCGCGCGACTCTTCCGCCGACCATCCGGAAGCGAGCGCGCTGGCTACTGGCTCCTGAATCGTCTCGATGCGGCTAGAACCGGCCAATCGCGCTGCCTCGCTGGTGGCCTTGATCTGCGGCAGGTTCGAACAGCGCCGGCACTGCGATGACCCCGCTCTCTGGCCGTACCCCCAGCTGCGCCTCGACATCTTGCCGTAACGACCCGAGCACTTGCGCCGCCAGCTGCTCGGGCGACCTGCTGACACCGGCAGCCTCGAAACGGCACTGGTGTTGCGACCCCATCAGCCTCTTGAACTCGGCGCGTGTGTTCCCGGGATCCTTGTTCAGGAAGCGCTTGGCGCGTGAGCCGACGCTGACATTGCCCTTGGCGTCGATGCGCACGACGCTTGGCGTTAGGGTCTCGCCATTGGCGCCGCGCACGCTCTGCAACTGCTCGCCATCGAACACGCATGCCGCAGAGTTCGTCGTCCCCAGGTCGATGCCCAAATAAAGCGGCCGCTCCATCCGTGGACCTGCGAGACTAGCAAGAACCCTCCCAGATTGGGGTACAATGAGCCAGCAGATAGGTCACGGGGAGCTCAGCGCAACGTAAGCAGACGTGTATGCTGCCGGCGTGGCTCTCCCCGGGCACCCGAGACGAGGCGCAGCCGCCAGTCGCCGCCGAGCCGTTGTCGCTCGCGGCGCGCTGGTCGGCGTGGTTTCGTTGTGCGGAGCCTGCGCCCCAGCGGACCGAGCGCGCGGCGTAGCCGTGCTGGCCGCTTCCCCGCTGCAGCCTATGCTCCCCGGTCCTGCTCCGCGCTGACGAACGCCCGAGCACGCCGCCGCGCTCAACGGCACCTGCGAGGGCTGTCACGCGGAGATAGCGCGCGAATGGCAGGCAAGGGTCGCCCGTAGCACCGTGAATATCCAGTCGCGCATCTCGAGTCGACCCACTAATTCGGTGGAATCGATTCGCTGGGCAGCTCGAATCCACCAGTTTCCGCAATAGCATTGTCGGCCAAAGGCGGGAGGGATACCCTATGGGGTGTGGGTCGTGGCTGTGCTGAGGTGAGTAAGATGGCAAGAGCTGACAAGAAGGCCGTGAGTGCGACGCGACCGTCCCGCATGGGATGGGCATTGCCGGTCGGGTTCACCCTTATGACGCTGGCGGGCGCGTGCGGTGGGGTCACCGATCGCGAGAGCTCTGCGAACGCTCATGGCGCTGAGCCAACGGGTAGTATGGGGGGCAGCGCCGCCAACGTCTCTGACGATGACGATGACGCTGGCGGTGCCGTTACAGGCGTGGCCGGTGGTCCCGTGGGGAACGGCGGCTCAGTTGCTACGGGACGAGCGGGCGCGGGAAGCGGCGGCGCGGGCGTCGGAAACGCAGGCTCGAGTGCCGGAACGGCTGGCATTGCTGGCAGCGGCGGAGCGCCTCCCACTAATCTGTACGCACCGCGCAATGGCTCGTTCAAGATGCTCGTGTACTCGAAAACAGCGGGCTTCCGTCACGACGGCTCGATCGTCACGGGCAAGGCGATGTTGCAGGAGATCGCTAGCGAGCAGGGGTTCGAGGTCGTGATCACCGAAACCAACGAGCTCATCACCCCAGCAGCCCTCGCCAAGTTCGAGATCGTGTTCTTCATGAACCCGAGTGGTGACGTCTTCAACGACCAAGAGCAGCAGGCCTATGAGGATTGGATGGTCGCAGGTGGCGCCTTTGGCGGCGTGCACACTGCAACCGATACCGAATCTGGCTGGCAGTTCTATTCGGAAGTAACCGGTCAATTCTACGACGGCCATTCGGCGCAGAATGTGCTCGACAACATCCAATTCGAGCCGAACATGCTCAACCACCCCGCGCTGAAGGGTCTGCCGAATCCCTGGCAACGCCACGAAGAGTGGATGCGCTTCAACTCTCACGCGCAATGGACGGCGAAGCCTGGTTTCCAAGTCTTGGGACGCAAGGCAGTGGACGCTCAGCCCATCATGTGGTTGCGGGAGTGGGGAAACTTTCGTGCCTTCTACACGGGCATCGGGCACGATGCGGTGGTGTTTAAGGATCCTCAGGTTAAGCAGCACTTGACCGGCGGCATCATGTGGGCGGTGCGACGCGAACACCTGCTGAAGTAATGCCAGTGAGGTAATACAGCGCGTGATGCTGCCGAGGTGCAGCTTGAATCGTAGAAGCTATTGGGGCGGACCCAGATGCAGCCGTGAGGTGTTCGGGTACGCGGTTTGAGCGGGAGAGGGAGCGGTCGCTAGGACTCGCCGAACTCGAGGACACCCAGCTGACCGAGGAGCAGCTTTGGGTGTGGTACTTCAGTACGCGCCTTGGCGTCAGCGTGCCTGAGCCCTTGGACGGATATGCGCAGCGACATCACATGAAGCGTGAACGCCTATGCCGGGCAGTGATTCGGGAGTACTGCTTCACGCGGCTGTCGCCGGGACCGGGCTGAGGATCTAACGCGGCTGTCAGGGGGGCCGGGCTGAGGCCCTAAGTGCATTTACTGCCGGGAGGGGCTTCGGATTCACGGCGCCCAAAGGTCCAATCGGGGTGGCCAGGAGAGTGGTCAGTCGTCAAACCGATCGAACAGTCCGAGGGTCGGCGTTGACCGGCCGGGCGACCTGAGCCACCCAGCAAATGGCGTAATTTCAGGTATTCGGGAGGTCGGTCGGTCTGTCGACCTGTCGCGATCTGCCTCGGCATTGGCGTTGCCGTGGTTCTGGGTGGCGAGGGTGGCGCCACCGAAAGGAGTCGTGGCAAGTGACCGTTTCCGGCCTAAACACAACAGCTCTACGCGGTTCTGGTGACGAGATTGGCTCGAAGGAGCGACCCCCGCCTGGCGTCGCCCGGGTTGGCGGGCGACTTCGGTCAGTGAACGAAGTCGCTGCGCGCGACCGAGGCAACGCCAACGTCAGGCAGGAAGCCGTGCTGGCGGACGCAAGCGCTACCACCGAGATCAGCCTGGCTCTGCTCTGGAGAGAACCGACACGCGGCCTGTGGCGAGTAGTCGATGCGTTCTTCACCGAGACCCGCTGTTACGTTCTCGTCTCGGGCTGCTACGGCGAACCTCCGCTGCCTCCCGCGGGGCGTCGTCTCGAGATTCTCGAATCCGTCTTGTGTGGCGCTGGACAGAAAAGAGTGGCGATCGAGCTGGGCCTTGCGCCATCGACCATCGCGCTAAACGCCAGGCTTGCGCTGACCAGCCTGGGAGTCGATGTCAAGCCATCGCGGGTGCACCCGCTGATGATGCTGGCCGCCAAGGCTGCTTGTGACCGTGACGGTGCCTTCACTGGCAGACTCAGCTTTCTAGCAGTCGATGGCATGCAGATGCGAGTCATCGCCGTTCCGCGACCGGACCGACGCCTGGCTGACGTCCTGCCTCCGGCGGAGCTAGCTGTCGTCCGGAGCTTGGTAGAGGACGTCTGCTATGAGCAGATCGCGCGCTCCAGAGGGACTTCGACGCGCACGATGGCGAATCAAATTACCGCGGTTTTCAGGCGCATGCGCGTTTCGGGTAGAAACGAGCTGCTCTTGCGCCTGTTCTTCGCAGAGGGGCTCGGGCGTGGCGCACTGCCAATGTAACCGCTGCATCACACCCTTGAGAGAGTCTTTTCATCCTGCAAGAAAGCGAAATTTCTAGGACGGCGTTCGACGACGCTCTGCGCGCCTATCCGCACAACGTCCGTGCTCAGCGCAGCAACCGAGTCCTGCCAGGGCGCCGACGGCATTTCCTGGGTCGCAGGAAGCACGCCTTCGCGGATGAGACGGTAGACCGACCCTACGCGGATCTGCGGACGTTGCGCCGTTTCGTCCATGCTGATTGTCTCGATGGGGGGTCCCGTGGGATCAAAGGCCGCCACGCCGAGTCCCTCGCGAAGTTCGCGCACGTGCCGTGGGCCAAGAAGGCACGTACCCAAGAACCAGCGCCTGGTCGGACGCGCTCAAGCCCCCGCTCCGTCGCCCAGGCGACCGAACGCCGGCCGCGCACTAGCGGTTCGGGTACACGCACTTTGAGTTATCGGGATTGCAAACCGCACCGGAGGAGCAATCGAGCGAGGTGCCGCAGAGGGCGCGGCCGCGACCCGTCATTGGATCGCAAAGGTGCGGCGCGCAATCGCTTGGTCAGCGATCCGCCGGGAGTATTCGACACCTCTAGGCTGTCGCTACACGCGGACGGTAGGCAAACGCCATTAGCGCAGGCTCCGTGCTCAAGCAGTCGCTTTGCTCCACGCACTCGCCCGAGCAGCTGTCGCGCAGGCTCTCCAGATTGGGAGCGGTTGGTTCGAGCGCGCTACCGCACTCGCCCAACTGCGCTATTGGGTCGCACGCACAGCTGTCGACTGGAGTCGCACACGAAACCTGAGCTAGCGCGGACCATCACACAGAGTCCCGACAGGCTTGCGGCCCCAACCTCGCGGCTGGAGACAAGCAAGCTGGACATCAGCGACGCTTAAGCAGCCCTACGACCAGGCCGAACTAGCGAGCTCAAGCGTCGTTTGGCCGTCAGAGGCGGTGCCGGTCATCATTTGGCTGGCTCGCCGGCCCGGGCCGAGCGATGGTGAGCGGTTTTCGCGCTTCGCGAAACAGAAAGAGACACCCGATGCGAGGACTGTTTGTCCAGGCCCTGTGCTCGCTGGCGCTGCTGCTTGCTGCCGCGACGGCCCACGCCAAGGCCTTACGCGTGCCCTCCGAGTTCGCGAGCATTCAAGCGGCGGTCGATGCGGCCGCCGACGGCGACGTGATCCGCGTTTCTCGCGGTTCCTATTGTGGCGCCGTCATCACCAAACGCTTGACGCTCAAGGGCCATGGCCGTCCTCGAATCATCGGTTGTGATGGCGGCCCGACCGTCACCACCGGGACACGCGTCGGCTTTTACCTGCCGGGCACGAAAGGCGTCAACCCCGCCAGCGGCACCGAGATCCGCGGCTTCGTGTTCGATGGCAAAGGCGTTTCCAACGCCAACCTCGCCCCGCTCTCGTTCGGTATTTTCGCGCGTTTCGCAAACGATGTCGTCGTCACGCGCAATCGCTTCGAGGGCACGGTTCAAGCCATCACCAACACGGCCGGGGACCGCTGGCGCATCAAGTACAACCAGATTGAAGGTCTCACGCTGCTCGATTGCAAGCCGCTGTGCACGGGCGGGGACGGGATCGTGATCGCCCTGGCCCGCGGCGCAATCGCCGCTCCCGGCGGTTCCGCCGAGCCGCTGAATCGCCCGGAAGACAATTTGATCGTCGGCAATTCCATCGAAGGCACGCCGCCCGACGGCTTTAGCGTGTTCTCGATGGTGGGAGTGTTGTTGCTCTCGGCGGACCACACCACCGTGCTTAAGAACGAGCTTCGCCTGCGCGACAACCCCCGCGCCGCAGCGGTGGGTCAGGGCATTTTGGTAGCCAATAGCTGCTGTGGCTTACCCACGCAGTTCCTGCCCGGTTCGCGGAATACGGTGCTGGCCTTCAACGACGGGCGCCAAAGCGAGGTCGGCATCGTCGTTGACGCCACGGGCGGTGCGAATACGGCTGGGCTCTTCCTGCTACGGAACCGCGGAGGAGAGGTGATCGAAGGGGTCGAGCAGGTCGCGCGTCGCGCGTTCGGTACCGCTCCCCCCCATCGCTCGAGCTGCCAGATCTGATTGCGTCGATCGGGTGGCGGTCCCGTACGCATCACGCTGGTGAACAGCGTAGGCCTCTGTCATCTCGGGTCACGCCAATATTGACTGGGCAAGGGCCCGCCAGCATCAGTGTTGCCACAGCTGGCGCTGGCTCGGCAAAACCGGCAACAGCCATCGCAACGGGGCGAGCAAGGTGAACGCCAAGGCGGCAATGGACAGATGAACAGAAGACATCTCACCGTCAACGTCGAGCCCCACGCACAGCAGTAGCGCCGTCCAGAGCACCGGCATCACGGTCACGTCGCTCGCGACCGCAGCGACGCATTCCGTGGGGCCGAAGGCGCGATCGTGGTGCGCGATTTTGGGGGTCGCGCCGCGCTGCATGACGATGGTACTGCCCGGCCGCCACTGGCTCGGCTCGCAGAACCCTTGGTAGAAGGTCAAGGCCACCTGGTCCACCTTCGGCTGCGTGAAGCTGCCACGCCAGCTTTGCCCCAACCGGAACTGCGCCCGACTCTTGTCCTCGGGTTCCCTAGCCTGGCCTTGCATCGCGCGCTCCGGACACCCGCATGCAGGTCTGCTCGCCTTGAGCGTCGGCTAGCCAAGCGAGCCAGGCAGCAGATCGCCCGGTAGTGGGCGTTCAGTTACGGCCACTGGCAACGTCGTAGCGTCTGGACAGCGCGCCGAGTCGGTTTATAGATCGGGCGCATGGAAACCGCGGAGACTAGCCCCGAGCACGTGAGCGGACCTGCGGCGGGGCGCTGGTGCAAGGTAGCGAGGCTCGACCAGGTGAGCCAGCAGCAGCCGTGTGCGGGCGTGGTCGACGGCGTCGACCTCGTACTGATTCGCACCGCCGACGCGGTGCTGGCCTATGATGGGCGCTGCCCGCATCGAGCTAACCTGCTGTCAGAGGGGGAGTTGGTGGACGGCGCGCTCGTTTGTAGAGGACATGGTTGGCGCTTCGACGCTGCCACCGGCGAACGACGCGGCGGACTACCGTCCGTTTGTTTGCAGGCTTATCCGGTCAAGATTGAGGCGGGCGATGTGCTCGTTCGCCTAGGCGCTACGTCGCCGTCGGCGCCCGTTGCTGCCGGCAGCGCCGCAGCTCCGCGGCGGACGTTGGCCGATTTGCCGGGGCCGCCGGGATGGCCGATCGTCGGAAACGCATTCCAGATCGACGTGCCTCGCATTCATCGAATCTTGGAGAACTGGGCCAAGAAGTACGGTTCTATCTACAAGGTCTCGTTGATGGGCCAGGCGGCTGTCGTCGTCTCAGACGTGGAGATCATCGAGAAGGTATTGCGAGCTCGGCCGAAAGCGTTTCGTCGCACGGGCGCGATCGAGCGGGTTTTCGCGGAAATGGGCACAGCGGGCGTTTTCTCGGCGGAAGGCGCTGCCTGGCGCGCGCAGCGGCGACTATCCATGCAAGCCCTCAGCAATCGGCATCTGCGAAGTTTCTTTCCGACGCTGAACCGAGTCGCCGAGCGCTTGCGTGCGCTTTGGGCGAAATCTGCCGTAGCTGCCAGTGTTCTGGACATTGACGCTGATTTGATGCGCTTCACCGTCGATGTGACGACGAGTCTGGTCTTCAGCACGGACATGGATACTCTCGGCGGTGGCGATGACGTGTTGCAGCGGCATTTGTCGTTGGTATTCCCGGCTTTCGCGCGCCGTTTATTGGGTGCGATTCCTTACTGGCGCTACTTCAGGTTGCCTTCGGATAGAGCTCTCGATCGGTCACTCGCCGAGATCCGCCGGGTACAGGAGCGGCTCGTCGTCCAGACACGGGCACGCCTGGCCGAGCGCAGCGAGGCGGACAGCGAGCCTCGTGATTTCATCGAAGCCATGTTGCTGGCGCGCGACGAGGAAGGAAAGCCCTTCTCGGACGAGGTCGTCTACGGAAACATGATGACCATGCTGCTCGCAGGTGAGGATACGACGGCCCATTCGTTGGCTTGGATCGTTCACTACCTCTGCGAGCGACCCGACGTGGTCGCGCGCATGCGCGCTGAGGTGGACGCGGCGCTCGGCGCGGAGCTCACCCCGCCGGACTTCGAGAGCGCGCAAGACCTGGCGTATGTCGACGCGGTCGCGAGCGAAGGCATGCGACTCGTCCCGGTCGCGCCATTCTTGGGGTTTCAGGCGAATGAAGACGTCGTGGTCGGCGACGTGCTGGTGCCGAAAGGAACGTGGGTCGACGTCTTGACGCGTCTGCCAGCGCTGGACCCGGCGCACTTCACCAAACCCGAGGAGTTTCGGCCGGAACGCTGGCTCGACGATCGACCCGCGAGCGATGCGCACGTTCCTGGTGCCAGCATGCCGTTCGGGTCGGGCCCGCGCATCTGCCCCGGGCGCTCACTCGCGCTGCTCGAGATGCGCGTCGTTCTGGCCACCTTGGTGCGAAACTTCGATCTCGAGCGCGTCGGCTCCGCGGACGCCGTGCGCGAGCATTTCGCCTTCACGGTGGCACCCCACGGCCTGCGCGTTCGGCTCCGCGAGCGCTAGTCTGGCTCATAGGAAAAAAAGCGGTACCAATCGCTACCTGTGTGAGCGTAAAAGGTCGATCCCGCTCGCCCATCGAACGAGGGTGCCAGCGCCTCGTCGACCGTCGTAGCGTTGCTTCGGGCTTCAGCGCCCCAGCCGATGTCCTGCCCTTCTGGCAAGTCCAAACCAAGCTCGAGGAGACGGGTCAGCTCAACACGGGCTTCGTTCGTGACGACGAAGGTGACTGGCTGCTCGACGCCGTGATCGAACGTGAGCCAGTTCAGCGTGGCGCGAGCCGGAGTGACCTGGAAGGCCAGAGCACTCGCTTTGCCGGAAGCGTTGGGTAGCGGCGCTTCGACCACCGGGAAGGCTCTCGGGACGGTGATGCTCACGCTGCCGGCGTTGCTCGACACCGGTTGGATGACACTGAAGTTTCGATCTGCGACATCGCCATACAGGCTGAGACTAAACTCGAAATCCCCGAGATCCGGGATCTGCAGGCGATGCTCGGGCGTGGAACAATCCAGATCGTAAAGTCGCAACTCTGCGAGATTGAGGCTGCAAACGCAGGAGTCTGGGACCCCGTCGGGAAACGACAGCTTTACCTCGAGCTCCCGGAAGCGAGGAGGCTCGAGTACGAGGTCCGCTTCAGGGGACTGCAGCGAACCCTCGGAAGTCAATGTGAGCCGCTTGCTCCCGATGGCCCTCGGGCGCTGAGCTAGCGTCGGGTCGTTGGCGTCTGCCTGAACAGCCAAAAGCCGGGCATTGGTCGTGGACTCACCGTGCCACTGCAGCATGCCGCCATCGAAAAGCTTGAGGCTACCATAGGTACCGTCTTCACCAACGTCGAAGCTGTTGATGGAAAATCGGGAGCTCACGAACACTCGATTGAACTTGTTTGGCGGCACGGGTAAGGGCAATCCGCCGCTAACCCGTCCCTTCACCGTCGCTACGTACTCATTGCGTTGAACGTTGGAAGTGCGGAGCGTCGGATCGCTGCGGGTGACACCCAGGTACGCGTGGTTTCCCCCGGAACGCCCCCGCAGCAGGATGTCGTACGGTGGAATCAAGAGCATTCGAAACGAGCCATCGGTAGCGCTCGTGACTTCCTGCCCTTGGGCGACAAC